>LSQX01332960.1_pt1 | contig 23478 bp, 20 predicted proteins | sample 654561 | NCBI WGS metagenome assembly LSQX01 (sample SAMN04489861, study PRJNA283612) | anaerobic digester metagenome | isolation source: 4 biogas reactors fed with cattle manure at either 37C or 55C with and... | place: Denmark: Kongens Lyngby | collected 2014
TGGCCATGGCGCTGGGGCGGATCAAGGAAAATCAAATGGAAAACATGCGCAGTCTGGTAAAAGCGGTATAGTAAGATATCCCCCGAAAAGGACAAACAAGGGAGGGATCTGCTCAAAACCGGTTGTTGTTCAGTAAATGGGGTTTGTTTTTAGGCTAGAACAACTTTTTATATAGCTTAAGGGCACTTTGCGTTAAATCAGACTGTTTGCCCCTTTAAAATCATCGATTTTCTTGCAAATAACGGAGGCAACGCAAATGCCTCAACGACAAAATCCCTTGACAGCAAGGGATTTTGTTTTATATACTACCAATAATTATACCTGTTTGTTTGCAGGGTGCTGCGCGCATGATTTCTCCAGCCTCTCGGACCCGGAGTAAAGATGCCGGCGAGAGACTTTTCATAAAATGTTCGATAAACCCTTATCCCAAAGTAGCTGGAGTGGGGAAAAGAAAAAAGTAACGGATTAAGAGTACGGTGAAGATCAACAAGGTCTGAGGAGGCGATATCATTTGGGACTTATAATCTACCTTAACGGCAAGTTTGTCCCTGAGGAAGAAGCGGTAATCTCTGTCTTCGATCATGGGCTTCTTTACGGAGACGGTGTCTTTGAGGGTATCCGGGCATACCACAACCGTGTCTTCCGCCTGAGTGAACACTTGCAAAGGCTTTACCAATCAGCAAAGTCGATCCTGCTAGAGATTCCCCTGTCAATAGAGGAAATGCAAGAGGTTGTTCTGGAAACGCTGCGCCGCAACAATCTCCGCGACGCCTATATACGGCTAGTAGTTACCCGGGGAAAGGGCGACCTGGGGCTTGATCCACAAAAATGCCCGGAGCCTTCTCTCTTTTGCATAGCTTCTTCTATTCAACTTTACCCGGAAGAGCTCTACGAGAAGGGATTGGAAGTGATCACCGTTCCCACGCCGCGAAACTGCAACGAGGCGGTCAATCCACGGATTAAGTCTCTGAACTACTTAAATAACATTCTCGCTAAAATCGAAGCCAACCTCGCCGGGACCATGGAAGCGATCATGCTTAACCCGCAGGGGTATGTAGCCGAGGCTACAGGTGACAACATTTTTATAATAAAGGAAGGAGCTCTTTTCACCCCGCCCAGGCATGCTAATATTTTGGAAGGAATTACCCGTAACGCGGTTATTGAGCTGGCCCGTCAACGTGGTATTGAAGTAAAAGAAGAGCTCTTTACCCGCCACGACCTCTATATTGCCGACCAGGTTTTTCTTACCGGAACGGCGGCAGAGCTAATCCCTGTCATTAAGGTAGACGGCAGGATCATCGGCACCGGTAAACCTGAACCGGTTTTCTATCAACTGTTAAAAGACTTCCGTGAGCTAACCCGTACTGACGGCCCGGTGATTTTCCCGGATGAGGAATAATTCTGATGGGGAAGTGAGTGATATAAATGCGCAGTGATATGGTGAAGAAAGGGCTGGAAAAAGCTCCGCATCGCTCCCTCTTTAAAGCAATGGGCTACACCGACGAAGAGCTGTACCGCCCGCTTATCGGAATAGTTAACGCCCATAACGAGATTGTCCCCGGGCACATTCATCTGGATACTATTGCCCGGGCCGTAAAAGACGGTGTCCGCATGGCCGGCGGAACCCCGGTAGAATTTCCCGTAATCGGTGTCTGTGACGGCATCGCCATGAACCACGAAGGGATGAAATATTCACTGGCCAGCCGTGAGCTTATCGCCGATTCTATCGAAATAATGGCCATGGCTCACGCCTTTGACGGCCTGGTGATGATCCCTAACTGCGATAAAATAATTCCCGGAATGCTCATGGCGGCAGCCCGGCTAAACCTTCCCGCTATCTTTATCAGCGGAGGGCCCATGATGGCCGGCACTTTCCAGGGGCGCAAAGCTGCCTTGAGCGATATCTTTGAAGGGATCGGCGCCGTTAAGGCCGGGAAGATGACCGAAGCGGATTTAAAGGAGATGGAGACGACAATCTGCCCGGGCTGCGGTTCCTGCGCAGGTATGTTTACAGCCAACTCCATGAACTGCCTTACAGAGGTCATGGGCCTGGCCTTGCCCGGAAACGGCACCGTGCCGGCGGTGGCAGCAGCCCGGGTTCGACTGGCTAAAAAGACCGGCATGAAGTTAATGGAGCTTTTAGAGAAAGAGATCAGGCCGTCCCGAATCATGACCGGGAAAGCCTTTCGCAATTGCATAGCCGCGGATATGGCTTTAGGCTGCTCCACCAACACAGTCTTGCATCTCCCAGCCATCGCCGGGGAGGCTGGGCTCGAGCTTAGCTTAGACCTGTTCAATGAGATTAGCGAGAAGGTGCCCCAGCTTTGCAAACTAAGCCCCGCCGGTCCTCATTTTGTCGAAGACCTCGACCGGGCTGGCGGCGTTTCAGCACTTCTTCACCGTCTCCTGGAGTCAGGCCTGATCGACGGTGATCTCCCGACGGTAACCGGGCAAACCTTGGCTGAAAATATAGCCGGGCACCCCATTTTAGACGATAACGTGATCCGGCGGGTCGAAGATCCTTACAGCCATACTGGCGGGCTCTCCATCCTGAGGGGCAGCCTGGCCCCGGACGGTGCCGTAGTCAAAAAAGGGGCGGTCGACCCTGCCATGATGGTTCACCGGGGTCCGGCGCGGGTTTTTAATTCCGAGGAGGAGATCTGCGCAGCCCTGGAGGCAGGAGATATTCACAAGGGCGACGTAGTGGTGATCCGCTATGAGGGGCCCAAAGGGGGCCCGGGTATGCGGGAGATGCTAACCCCTACGGCGATGGTAGCCGGTCTTGGCCTTGACAAAAAGGTAGCCCTGATCACCGACGGCCGCTTCTCTGGCGCCACCCGGGGAGCCTCCATCGGTCACGTTTCACCGGAAGCGGCCGAAGCAGGCCCCATCGCCCTGGTTGAGGATGGCGACCTGATCAGTATCGATATTCCGGCCGGCCGGCTTGACCTGGTGGTCGCTGAAGATATTTTGGAAAAAAGAAGAAAAGGATGGCAGCCGCAACCGCCGCGGGTGAAAAAGGGTTACCTGCAGCGTTACAGCCGCCTGGTAACTTCAGCCAGTACCGGCGCTGCCTTCAGTGGTAAATAGATATTCACAGCCGCTAAAATATAGAGCAGGGGTGGCAGCAACGATGAAACAAAGTGGTGCCCAGATTCTAATTAAGTGCCTGGAAGAGGAAAAAGTGAGAGCGATCTTCGGGTATCCCGGAGGGGCCGTCCTCGATATCTACGACGCCCTTTATGATTCCTCTCTCAAACATTTTTTAGTGCGGCATGAGCAGGGTGCGGCACATGCCGCCGACGGTTATGCCCGCGCTACCGGTAAACCCGGTGTCTGCCTGGCCACCTCCGGGCCGGGAGCGACAAACCTGGTTACCGGCCTGGCAAACGCCTACATGGATTCTATCCCCATGGTCGCCTTTACCGGCCAGGTGGCCACGCATATGATCGGTCGGGATTCGTTCCAGGAGGCCGATATCTACGGGATCACCTTGCCCATTACTAAACACAACTTCTTGGTCAAGGATGTAAAAGAGCTGCCCCGGGTGGTCAAAGAATCTTTTCACCTGGCCACTACCGGCCGGCCCGGTCCGGTGTTAATCGACCTTCCCAAAGACGTTTGCCAGGAGAAAACAGATTTAAAATATCCGAAAGTCTCGCAGTTGCGGGGCTACCGGCCGGTGCTGGACGGGCATCCCGAAAAGATCAGCGAGGCAGCAGCAGCTATTACCGGGGCCCGCCGGCCCGTAATCTGTGCCGGAGGCGGCGCCATCTCTTCAGGAAGCAGCGAAGTGCTCCGGCAGCTGGCCGAGCTCTGTGCGATCCCGGTGACTACTACCCTAATGGGGAAAGGAGTTTTTCCGGAAAACCACCTCCTTTCCTTGGGCATGCTTGGAATGCATGGGACCAAGTACGCCAACTATGCGGTCAACGAATGCGACTTACTCATTACCATCGGTGCCCGCTTCTCTGACCGGGTGACCGTAAGAGCAGACGCTTTTGCGCCTAAAGCCCGGATAATTCATATCGATATCGACCCGGCGGAGATCGGCAAAAACGTGCGGGTAGATATCCCCATTGTCGGGGATGTCAAGCGGGTTCTCGAGCAGCTCTGCCAGGTAGTCCAGGCAAGGACTGAGACAGAAGAGTGGTCTGCTAAGATCAGGGAATGGAAGGATAAATATCCTTTAAGGTATCACCATAATGGAAAGATTAAGCCGCAGTTTGTGATAGAACAGATTTACGAAGTAACCGGGGGTAATGCTATCATTGCGACAGAAGTTGGCCAGAACCAGATGTGGGCCGCTCAATTCTACACCTTTACCAAGCCGCGGACGTTCATCTCGTCCGGGGGACTGGGCACGATGGGCTTCGGCCTGCCAGCGGCCATCGGCGCGCAGATAGGTAAACCGGGCGAGACGGTCTTTAACATTGCCGGAGACGGCAGCATCCAGATGAATATTCAGGAACTGGCTACCGCCGCGGACTATAAACTGCCCCTTAAAGTAGCCATACTGAATAACAATTACCTGGGTATGGTCCGCCAGTGGCAGGATATTTTCTATAAGGGCCGCCTGGCTTATTCCGATATCTCCGGTCCGGATTATGTCAAGCTGGCTGAAGCGTACGGCGCGGTCGGGATGCAGGTGACCAGGCCTGAAGATGTCCGCCGGGCTTTGCAAGAAGCGATGCAGGTAGAAGATCGTCCGGTGCTGATAGATTTTGTCGTTGACCGAAAAGAAAATGTTTTCCCGATGATCCCGCCGGAAGGGACCATTAGTAAAATGCTGGAGGAATAAAACCATGTTCCGCACCCTGACTGTTCTGGTAGAAAATAATCCTGGAGTCTTGACCAGGGTGGCCAGCCTGTTCAGCCGCCGGGGATATAATATCGACAGCCTCGCCGTAGGCCAGACGGAAAACCCTTCTATTTCCCGGATGACTATCGTGGTTGAAGAGGGCGACAAGGTGATTGAACAGGTTACCAAGCAGCTTCATAAACTGATCGATGTAATCAAGGTAAGCGATATCACTGAAGAGGAATACGTCGATCGGGAGCTGATCCTGATTAAAACCGATGCCGATCCCTCGGTACGGGGCGAGATCATGCAGATCGTTGAAATTTTCCGGGCCCGGATTGTCGACATCGGGCAAAACACCCTAACCATTGAGGCCACGGGAGATGAGGGTAAGATTAGGGCTATCATTGAGGCCCTTAGGCCTTTCCGCATCCGGGAACTGGTGCGCACCGGGAAAATAGCGATGCTGCGGGGAAGCCGCTTCAACACCGTCGAAAACGGTAACTAAGGGAAGAGAGTAAAGATGAGATAAAAGAAGGGAGCCAATGAAATGGTTAAAATTTATTATGATACCGATGCCGACCTGGAGCTGTTATCTGGAAAAACGGTAGCCGTAATCGGCTACGGCAGCCAGGGACATGCCCAAGCCCAAAACCTGCACGACAGCGGCATTGAGGTGGTGGTAGGCTTACGGCGCAACAGCCGGAGTTGGGATCAAGTCCGCAAAGACGGCCTGGCAGTAATGGAGACCGCTGAAGCAGTAAAAGAGGCGGCGATCATTCAGATTCTTACCCCTGATGAGACCCAGGCCCGCCTCTACCGGGAAGAGATTGAACCCTACCTGCAGGAGGGAAAAGCGATCGGTTTTTCGCATGGCTTTAACATCCATTACGGGCAGATTGTCCCCCCTCCCGATATCGACGTTTTCATGGTCGCCCCGAAAAGTCCGGGACATATGGAAAGAAGAATGTACCTGGAGGGGGCTGGAGTTCCCGGCCTTATCGCCGTGCACCAGGATCACACCGGCCAGGCGAAAAAGCTGGCCCTGGCCTATGCCAAGGGGATCGGCTGCACCCGGGCCGGCGTTTTTGAAACCACCTTCCGGGAAGAGACGGAAACAGACCTTTTCGGCGAGCAGGCAGTTCTCTGCGGCGGACTTACCGAGCTGATCAAGGCCGGTTTCGAAACCCTGGTCGAAGCCGGTTATGCCCCGGAGATAGCCTACTTTGAATGCCTCCACGAGATGAAGCTGATTGTTGATCTGATCTACGAAGGCGGGCTTAGCTGGATGCGCTATTCGATTAGCGATACAGCCCAATATGGCGACTACATGGTGGGGAAACGAATTGTCAACGGGGAGACCCGGAAAGAGATGAAAAAAGTGCTGGCAGAGATCCAATCCGGTGAGTTTGCCCGGCAGTGGATCCTGGAAAACCAAGCCAACCGGCCCGTTTTCAATGCCATTGACCGGCAGGAAAAAGAGCACCCCATTGAGAAAGTCGGCCGGAAGCTGCGTGAGATGATGCCGTGGCTAAAGAAAAATTAGTAGTGCAGGAGGTCTTTTCATGGACGATAGAGTCTATATATTCGATACTACTCTACGCGACGGCGAGCAGTCACCGGGAGTCAGCCTTAATGTAAACGAAAAGATAGAAATAGCCCGGCAGCTGACCCGGCTGGGCGTAGATATTATCGAGGCGGGGTTTCCGGTGGCCTCGCCCGGGGATTTTGCAGCGGTAAAAATCACCGCCGCAGAGGTAAAAGGAGCAACGATAGCGGCCCTGGCCCGGGCTAACCGGGAGGATATTGATCGGGCCTGGGAAGCGGTTCGAGAAGCTGAATCGCCGCGGGTTCATACCTTCATCGCCACTTCTGAAATTCATCTCCGCCACAAGTTGCGCATGAGCCGGGAAGAGGTCCTGGAAGCAGCGGTAGCGGCGGTAAAGTATGCCCGCCGTTATCTCTCCGATGTCGAATTTTCAGCGGAGGACGCCTTCCGCAGCGATCACGACTTCCTTTGCCAGGTTTTGGAGGCGGTTATCGCGGCCGGGGCAACGACGGTCAATATACCCGATACGGTTGGCTATGCTACTCCCCAGGAGTTTCACGATTTTATTCGCGACGTTTTTCTTAAAGTCCCCAATATTGACCAGGCCGTAGTGAGTGTCCACTGCCATAACGACCTGGGCCTGGCTGTAACCAACTCCCTAGCAGCGATCCAGGCTGGAGCCCGGCAGGTAGAATGCACAATCAACGGTATCGGGGAGAGAGCCGGCAATGCAGCCCTGGAAGAGATAGTGATGGCCCTCTATGCCCGGCAGGACCTTTACGGCAAAAAAACTGGCATCCGCACAGAAGAGATCTACCGGACCAGTAAGCTGGTCAGCAAGTTAACCGGGATGAAGATCCAGCCGAACAAGGCCATCGTGGGACAGAACGCCTTTGCTCATGAGTCCGGGATTCATCAGGATGGGGTCTTGAAAGAACGAAGCACTTACGAAATCATGAATCCCGAGCTGATCGGCCGTTCTCTTAACACGATCGTTTTAGGGAAGCATTCCGGCCGCCACGCCTTCCGTGAATCGCTCAGCGCTCTCGGCTATGAACTGAACGAAGAAGAGATAAACCGGGTTTTTCAGCGCTTCAAGATCGTCGTCGACCGGAAAAAAGAGATTACCGACAAAGATCTCCGCGCTATCGTCGAAGAAGAGATTCTGCGCATCCCCGAAGTTTACCGGTTGGCTTACCTGCATGTCTCCAGCGGCACCACCGTGGTCCCGACAGCCACTATCGGCCTGCAGAAAGACGGCGAAGAGCTGGACGAAGCAGCCTGCGGCGACGGGCCGGTTGATGCCATCTACAAGGCAATCGATAAGATTACCGGGATACCGTGCACTCTTGTTTCCTACGCCATCGACGCTCTTACCGCAGGGAAGGATGCCCTGGGGGAGGTCACGGTAAAAGTCCGCTCCAATAGTACGGCCACGGTCTACACCGGCCGGGGGGTTAGCCCCGATATTCTAGAGGCCAGCGCTAAGGCCTATATTAACGCCATCAACCGGACCATCTATTCCGACAACGGTGGAAAGGCGCCCGATCGCCTAAAAGCCGATCTGTAATGAGACTTGAAAAGCACGGAAGGAGAAAGGCGATGGGGATGACAATTACCGAGAAAATTCTGGCGGCCCATGCCGGGCGGAACGAGGTTCAACCGGGGGAGCTGATTAATGCCCGTATCGATCTGGCCCTGGCCAATGATATTACCGCCCCGGTAGCGATAAGAGAATTTAACCGGATCGGGGTAGAGCAAGTTTTCGATCGCAACCGGATAGCGCTGGTCCCGGATCACTTTACGCCAAACAAGGATATCAAGTCGGCAGAGCAGGCCAGGACGATGCGCGAGTTTGCCCGTCGCTTCGGTATCACCCACTACTTTGAAGTAGGGCGCATGGGCATTGAGCATTGCCTGCTGCCCCAGGAAGGGCTGGTGCTCCCCGGGGACCTGGTCATCGGTGCCGATTCGCATACCTGCACCTACGGGGCACTGGGCGCTTTTGCCACCGGCGTAGGCAGCACCGACCTGGCAGCGGCCATGGCCACGGGCGAAGTCTGGCTCAGGGTTCCGGAGACGATTAAGGTTATCGTCAACGGAACAGATTGGAACAAGTGGGTCGGCGGCAAGGATCTCATCCTCTACCTGATCGGTAAAATCGGGGTGGACGGCGCCCTCTACAAGGCGATCGAGTTTACCGGCGAGACCATCTCCGCCCTCTCCATGGACGGACGCTTGACTATGGCCAACATGGCGATCGAGGCCGGGGCTAAAAACGGCATCTTTGCCCCGGATGAAAAAACAAGGGCTTACCTGGAAAGGCGGGCCCGGCGGCCTTATAAATTTTACAGCAGCGATGAAGAGGCTTGTTATTGCGAAGTTTACGAATTTGATCTCGGTGATATTGAGCCGCAGGTGGCTTTTCCCCACCTGCCTGAAAACACCCGGCCGCTTAGCGAGGTAGGCACTGTTTCGATTGACCAGGCGGTCATCGGCTCCTGCACCAACGGCCGAATTGAGGACCTGCGGGCGGCGGCCCAGGTCTTGAGGGGGAGAAAGGTTAACTCTAACGTTCGCCTGATCATCATCCCCGGGACGCAGGAAATTTACCTGCAGGCGTTAACCGAGGGGCTTATTGAAGTGTTCATCGAAGCAGGCGCCGCGGTAAGCACGCCGACCTGCGGCCCCTGCCTGGGCGGGCATATGGGCATCCTGGCCAAAGGGGAAAAAGCTGTTTCGACGACCAACCGCAATTTTGTCGGGCGGATGGGCCATCCGGAAAGCGAGATCTACCTGAGCAACCCGGCGGTAGCGGCGGCTTCAGCGATATTGGGCCGCTTGGCCGGCCCCGAGGAGGTTAAGTAGATGATTATTCGCGGTAGGGCCTGGAAGTTCGGAGACGACGTCGATACCGACGCCATCATTCCAGCCCGCTATCTTAACACTTCTGATCCGGCGGAGCTAGCCGGGCACTGCCTGGAGGACGCCGATCCTGATTTTCCGAAAGAGGTTAAGCCGGGCGAGATCATCGTCGCCGGTAAGAACTTCGGATGCGGCAGCTCCCGGGAACATGCCCCCCTGGCCATTAAAGCAGCCGGGGTAGGGGCGGTGGTGGCCACCTCCTTCGCCCGCATTTTTTACCGTAATGCCTTTAATATCGGCCTGCCCATCTTTGAATCACCCGAAGCGGCGGAGAGAATAAGGAAAGATGACCAGATCAAGATAGATCCGGACCACGGCCGGATCTATAATCTAACCCTTAACGAAGAGTACCAGGCCACGGCGATACCTTCTTTTATGCAAGAGCTCCTGGCGGCCGGCGGCCTGATCAACTACGTGCGGCAGAAGGTGAAAAATGGTGTATAAGATCGCGGTGCTTCCGGGGGACGGCATCGGGCCGGAGATCGTTTCAGAAGCGGTGAAGGTCCTTCAGGCCTGCGCTCAAAAATTTGGCTTAACCTTTAAATTCAGGGAAGCCCCGGTGGGCGGCGCAGTTATTGAGGCCGCCGGTCACCCCCTGCCGGAGGAGACCGTCGCTCTTTGCCGAAAGAGCGACGCCGTGCTTTTAGGAGCTATCGGCGGGCCCCAGTGGGACCATCTGCCTGTAGAACGGCGGCCGGAAGCCGGCGCCCTGTTGCCTCTGCGCCAGAAGTTGGGGCTATTTGCCAACCTGCGGCCGGTTATCCTTTACGAAGCGCTGATCGATGCTTCGCCGCTAAAACGAGAAATAGTCGAGGGTACAGAGATCCTCGTTATCCGCGAGCTGACCGGCGGGCTTTATTTTGGGGAAAAGAAGCGGCAGAAGATTCCCGGAGGTGAACAGGCCACCGATACCCTTGTCTATACCACCCCGGAGATCGAACGGATCGGCCGCTTGGCCTTTGAGTCCGCCAGCAAGCGGCGAAAAGTGCTTCACTCTGTGGATAAAGCCAACGTGCTGGAAAGTTCCCGGCTATGGCGGGAGGTAATGGACCGATTGCATGATCAGTATCCCGATGTCGAGCTGATCCATATGTATGTGGATAACGCCGCCATGCAGCTAGTCCGGCAGCCGCGGCAATTTGATGTCATCGTCACCGAGAACATGTTCGGCGACATTCTCACCGACCAGGCCTCGGTGCTGACCGGCTCTATCGGGATGCTGGCCTCGGCGAGCATCGGCGGAAAAGTAGCCCTTTATGAGCCGGCCCACGGCTCTGCTCCGGATATCGCCGCGCAAAATAAGGCCAACCCCCTGGCGACCATCCTCTCGGCGGCCTTAATGCTGCGCTATTCTTTCAATCACGAAAAGGCAGCGGCGGCGATCGAGAAGGCGGTGGCACAGGTGCTGGATGATGGTTACCGCACCCCGGACATTATGCAGCCGGGTTGCCGGATGGCCGGCACTGTAGAGATCGGTGACCGGGTTGTCGAAGAGCTGCTGGCTTTGTAGGAGCTGACACTTTGATGGGGTGAAAATATGGCCGGTTGGAAAGAGATAAAAATTTACGATACCACCTTGCGGGACGGAACCCAGGGGGAAGGGCTAAGCCTCTCGGTAGATGACAAAATTAAGATTGCCCGGCGGCTGGATGAGATGGGTTTTCACTATATCGAGGGAGGCTGGCCTGGCTCTAATCCTAAAGATATGGAGTTTTTCTGCCGGATGAAGGATTATCCGCTGGAGAACTCTCGCCTGGCTGCTTTCGGCTGCACCCGCCATCCCGAATCCGGGGTGCAGCAGGATGCCCATCTTCAGGCCATCCTGGAAAGCGAGGTTAAAACCGCGGCCATCTTTGGCAAGTCGTGGGATTTCCAAGTTACCCAGGCCCTGAATACTACCCTGGAAGAAAACCTGGCCATGATCAGCGAAACGCTCTCCTATTTAAAAGAGAAGGGATTGGAAGTAATTTACGATGCGGAGCACTTTTATGATGGCTACAAACATAATCCCGAATATGCCCTAAAAACCCTGGAGACGGCGGCAGCAGCCGGCGCCGATCTCCTCTGCCTTTGCGATACCAATGGCGGCAGCCTTCCCGATGAAGTTTATCAGGTTACCGGCGAGGTCTGCCGGCGTTTTCCCCGGATGGCCGTGGGAATCCATGCCCACAACGACGCAGAGCTGGCCGTGGCCAATTCGTTGATGGCGGTAAAAGCAGGCGCGGTCCAGGTCCAGGGAACGATCAACGGCTACGGTGAGCGCTGCGGTAACGCCAACCTCTGCTCGGTAATTCCCAATCTCATGTTGAAAATGGGCTACAGATGTCTCACCGATGAAAAGCTGGCCCAGCTAACCGAACTTTCCCGGTACGTTAGCGAGCTGGCCAACCTTATCCCGAACAGCCATCAGCCTTTCGTCGGCAACAGCGCCTTCGCCCACAAAGGGGGCGTCCATGTCAGCGCTTTGTTAAAAAATCCGGAAACTTACGAGCCGATCGATCCGGCTGCCGTGGGCAACACCCGGCGGGTCCTGGTTTCCGAACTCTCGGGCCTAAGTAATATTCTCTGCAAGATCGAAGAGCTGGGCCTCGATGTGGATGTTAGCCGCACCAACGAACAAACCCGGAAAGTCCTCTCAGAGATCAAGGAGCTGGAAAACCAGGGCTACCAGTTTGAAGGGGCGGAAGCTTCTTTCGAACTTCTCATACGCAAAGCCTTTAACACTTACCGGGAACCTTTCACCCTGGAAACGCTGCGGGTGATCATGGAGATGAAGGAAGACGGCAAGGTTTACTCAGAGGCGGTGATAAAGATGCGGGTGGGCGACCGGGTTGTCCACACCGCGGCCGAGGGAAACGGGCCGGTTAACGCCCTGGATAACGCCCTGCGCAAAGCTCTGGAGAACTTCTATCCCGAGATTCGCTCCATGACTCTTTCCGACTACCGGGTCCGGGTCTTAGACGGCGACCGGGGAACAGGGGCACTGGTGCGGGTGCTGATCGAAACCTCGGACCACCATGATACCTGGGGCACGGTAGGGGTCTCAACGAATATTATCGAAGCCAGCTGGAATGCGCTTGTAGACAGCATGATCTACGGCCTTTTAAAGCAGAAACCGCGAAATTAATGGATGGATTATTAACAGCCGCCCGGCCGCCCTTCTTCACGGGCAGACCGGTTCAATTTTACTCAAATATTTTCGTCCGGGGATAGCTCCCCAGCAGCTTCACAAACAGGCTCTCCGCCCTTAACTCCTTTAGGGCCCGGGCGATATGTTTATCCTGGCGGTGCCCTTGAATATCGATAAAGAATAAAAACTTCCCCAGTTGGCCACGAATAGGCCGGGACTCTATCTTGGTCATATTGATCTGGTAGCGGGCAAATATACCTAAGGCTGCGTGGAGGCTGCCCGGCCTATCCTCCAAACCTGTGATCAACGAGCTTTTATCATCGCCCGTCGGTGGAGAGTCGGTCAAGGCAAGAATGAGAAAGCGGGTCATATTGCCACCGGGCTCATGATCCTGGATCTCATCTTTTAGTACCTCCAGGCCGTAAAAAGAGGCGGCGTGGCGTGAAGCAATGGCCGCGCTCGCTCCCCTTTTCGTACTGACCAGCTTGGCCGCGGCAGCGGTACTCGGAGCGCTGATCGGCACCGCGGCCGGAAGAGCGCTCTTTAAAAAACGGCGGCATTGGGCCAGGGCTTGGGGATGTGAATGTACCTCCTTGATATCAGAAAGTTTCTGCCCGGGCGGCGCGGCCAAAAGATGGCTGATCCCGAGACAGAGCTCACCTTTTATTTGCAGGGGGCTCTCCCCCGAAAAGAGGTCCAGGGTCAGGGTGACGGTTCCTTCCAGGGAATTCTCCACCGGGACGATCCCCTCATTAACCTCCCCGCTTTCTACGGCGCCCATCACCTCGGGGATGGACGGGTAGGGTTTCAGCAGCAAGCTACGGTTCCGGCTATATCTCAAAGCTGCCTCTTCGGTAAAAGTTCCGGCCGGCCCCAGGTAGCCTAACGATCTTTTCAACAGGAATCCCTCCTATCCAGGTGACAGGGGGACGTTTCTCCTGTCACCTTTTTGGCGACAAAGTGACGGTTCTCCTATCACCTTCTAAGAGATGCCGCCTCTCCCAAGTAGACGTGACTGATCTGATCCGGCCGGCGAGAGGTATGGGCCAGCATTAAAACCCTGATACAACCCGGCAACGCCCCCGGCACGTCAACTTCCGTGCAGCAGAACAGGGGGACCTGCGTCCAGCCCATTTGACGGGCTGCTTTTGCCGGAAAAACAGCGTTTAGATCGCTGGTTAAAGAAAATATCACCGCAGCGATATCCTCTTTGGCTACAGCGTTAGCTGTGACCATCTGCTCAAGAAGGGCCGCTGTCGCCTCCAGGATTTTAGCTTCATCGTTAGCGATAGCTGCTGTCGCTCCCCTGATCCCCCTGAGCCTGTGCTCCGGCGGCTCCCCAGAGGGCCAGCAGGGGGGCCCAGGCGGCTCTTGCGGTTGGAAAGAAGCGCCCTCCTCTCCGGCCAAAGCCCGCACTGCCAGGAGATAACCCTGGTGGCCCAAACCGCTAATCTGCCCTTTGACCACTGGAGCGATCACCGAGCGGCGGCGAAAGTTCTCCCGGGCATAGATATTGGAAAGATGAACCTCTATCACGGGCAGCTCTGTCTCGGCCAGCGCATCGCGCAACGCCAGGCTGTAGTGGGCCAGCGCTCCCGGGTTAATAATTATCCCCTGGTAGTTTCCTTCAGCGCTGTGAATAAGATCGATTAGCGCCCCCTCGTGGTTAGTTTGATGACAATCGATCGCCACCCCCAGCCTTCCCGCCTCCTGCCGGACCGCGGCATTGATCTCTTCCAGGGTTAGGGTTCCGTAAAACCTCTGCTCTCTTCTCCCTAAAAGATTCAGGTTGGGGCCGTGCAGCAACAGCAGCCTGATTTTATTTACTTTTTCCATACTTTTACCGCCTCCTTGATCTCGCTGGCAATTTTTGGGGGAGGTTTCCCCGCGGTATTAATGACCAGGTCCGCATCTTGGTAAAAAGGCTTGCGCTTTTCCAGAAGCTCTTCTAAGATCGCCCCGTCGCCGGCTGGGTTTAACAGGGGCCGGTCACCGGTCCCGGAGAGCCTTCTAAAAGCCTCTTTGGCCGGAACATGGAGGTAGACAATCAGCCCGTTGCGGCGCATTAAAGCCCGGTTCTCTTTTCGGATCACCATCCCGCCGCCAGTGGAGATAACCGCCGATCCCGGGGCGGTTGCAGCCAGCTTTCGCAGTAGCTCGGTCTCTTGATCGCGAAAGTAGGGTTCGCCCTTTCGGGCAAATATTTCATTGATGCTCATCCCTTCAGCCGCTACGATAATCTCGTCGGTATCGTAAAAGAGGGCGCCGAGGGCATGAGAAAGAAATCTCCCCACGGTGGTTTTCCCCGCGCCCATCAGCCCCGTGAGATAGATATTCGCGGCCGGCCGGCCGGCCGTGCTTAGATCTGCCGGCTCCTGAAAGTAGCTCATTTGTAAACCGCTCCCGTCAGCACTTATTTTATTCCCCGCCCCCGGCCAGCGCCTCTTTCATGACCTCCAGGGGCGCTTCTTGGCCGGTCATGATTTCAAAAGAGCGCCGCCCCTGCCCTAGAAGCATATTGAGCCCGTTTATGGCGGTAACCCCGGCGGCCGCGGCCCACTGTAAAAACGGCGGCTCCGGCGGGCTGTAGCGCAGATCGATAATCGCTTTTAGATTTCTAATCGCTTTCTGGGCCGGGAGAATTCCGCTTTCTACGGGATCAACGCTGGTGCAATTAATCAGCAGCGAGGCCCCGGCGATCCTTTTACCAGAGAAAGTAGGCCGGCCCGGCTGGTCAACCGCGATCTCTACACCTTTGAATGGGGCGGCTGGAGATAAAGTGCGGCGCAGCGCTTGCGCTCTCTCAACGCTCCGGTTGACGATAACCAGGCGGGCTATCCCGGCCTTTTGCAGGGCCAGGGCAACAGCCCGGGCCGCTCCGCCTGCTCCGAGAAGAACCGCCGTCTCTCCTTTTAGGGGAAGCAGCGCGGCGCTTTCAAGCAGGTAGAGAAAACCCTCGACGTCGGTGTTAAACCCCTTCAGCCCGCCGTTTACCGGGGCCACGGTGTTCACGGCTCCCAGCAGTTTTGCTTCGGCAGAGAGCTCATCGAGATAGGGGAGTACCGCCTCTTTATAAGGCGAAGTGACATTTACCCCGACCATCTCCAGGGAGAGCACTGCCCTGATGGCAGCGGGCAGATGCCCCCGGCGGACACGAAAGGGAAGATAGAGATAATTTAGTCCTGCAGCCCGGTAGGCAGCGTTATGAATAGGGGGAGAAAGAGAGTGAGCTACGGGATCTCCGATCAGCCCCGCTATCCTGGTATATCCATCAACCATATCAAAGCGCTCCTTTTTCTGTAATCGGCTAAAAGCTTCCCGGTTGGCCTCAGCCATCGCCGGGGCAAGGGACATCATCTCCCCCAAAAGGCGTTCCGGCCAGGCAGCGCTCCGCCGCCTCCAGAAGTAGATCCGGCGGGGGGGAGCTGTAGAAGGCGGCCTGGCCTATCGCCGAGAGCAGGACAAACCCGATCTCCCCTTGGCGCCGCTTCTTATCGGAGCGCATCGCTTGCAGCACCATCTCCGGTGTCAGGCCCGCGGGCGCCGGCGGCGGGTTAAGCCGGCTTAAAAGGGCAAAAATGCGGCTATATTCCCTCTTGCTGATCATTTTCAGCCTGTAGGAAAGCCAGGCCGCCGCCATCATCCCCACGGCTACCGCTTCGCCATGAAGGTAATGCCCATAGTCAGTAGCTGCTTCCAGGGCGTGGCCAAAGGTATGGCCAAAGTTAAGCAGGCGCCGGTAGCTACTTTCCCGCTCGTCCCGGGAGACAACTTTACCCTTAAGAAAGAGAGCCCTGGCGATCAGCCGGGATAGATCTGCCCTTGACAGGCTCTCTAAAAGCTCGGCCTCGCCTCTTTTAAATAGGTTAGCAGATTGCTCCAGGCGTGTAAAAAGTCTTTGGTCCAGCACCAGGCCGTACTTGAGCAGCTCGGCCAGGCCAGAAGCAAGCTCCCTTTGGGGAAGGGTCTTTAGAAGATCCGGGTCTACTATGACCATGGCCGGCTGGTGAAAGGAGCCGATTATATTTTTCCCCCGGGGGTGGTTGACGGCTACCTTGCCCCCCACGCTGCTGTCAACCATGGCCAGGAGCGTGGTCGGGATCTGGATAAAAGGGAGACCTCTCATATAGGTGGCGGCCACAAAACCGGCCAGATCCCCGACTACGCCCCCGCCCAGGGCCAGGATTATCCCTTCCCGATCCAGCCCGGCTTCCAGGGCCGCATCATAGAGCTTGCTGGCCGACGGCAACGTTTTCGCTTTCTCCCCGCTTTCCAGCACCGCGTAGAAAGGGTAAAAGCCTTCTTGCAACAGGCTCTGGCGAAAGGGCTCTCCGTAATGCCCGGCTACAATTTTATCTGTTACCACTAGAACGGGGCGAGGCGTAAACTGGGATCGGACCATGGCGCCAGCCGCTGCCAGGACCCCCTTCTGGATATAGACCGGGTAATGCTCCCGCCCTGTTTTAATCTTTATTTTTATCATTGTTTTTGTAGAGATACCCCTCCACCATGTTCTGATAATTCCGGTAGGCGGTCTCCAGCTCCCGGATAGAATCCCTGGAGAATTTTTCCAGGATAGCCCCGGCTATCGTCCAGGCGACGGCCGCTTCCCCCACCACTGAAGCCGCAGGGACGGCACAGATATCGGCCCGCTCCACGGCGGCCGCGCAGGGGAGCCCTGTGGCCAGATCGACACTGGAAAGAGGTCTCTGCAGGGTCGGTATAGGTTTCATGGCCGCCCGCAGAACGATAGTTTCGCCGTTGGTGACGCCTCCTTCAAGCCCTCCGGCGCGGTTGGTTCTTCTGCAGAGCCCCCCTTTGTCGTCCAGAAAAAGCTGGTCATGAACCTGGGAGCCTTTTTTTTCAGCGGCGCCGAAGCCCAGCCCTATCTCTACGCCCTTGACCCCGGGGATGCTCATGAGGGCCCCGGCCAGGGCGGCATCCAGCCGCCTGTCCCAGTGAACATAGCTGCCCAGGCCCGCAGGGACCCCCTCCACGTGGACCTCAAAAACACCTCCCAGGGAATCGCCCCCTTCTCCGGCCCGTTCTATCTCTTTAATCATCTTTTTTTCCGCATCCCGGTCAGGACAGTAGAGGCTAGCTCCTCTGGCCTGTTCAATCTGCACTGCGTCCCACTTTTCCCAAGGGGCGCTTGCCTTTATCGCCCCAATAGCGCTGACAAAAGAGACCGTCTTGATGCTGAAATGATCCAGCAGCAGCGAGGCTACGGCCCCGACGGCTACGCGCAGCGCTGTCTCCCTAGCGCTGGCCCGCTCCAGCACATCCCGGAGATCGCCGTGCAGATATTTGATCCCGCCGGGAAGGTCGGCATGCCCGGGGCGCGGGGCGGTAATCCGCTTCTCTTCCGGCTCCCCGGAAGCAAGCAGGGGCATGATCTTTTCCCAGTTAACCCTATCCCGGTTCTCAATAAGCAGGGCCAACGGGGCGCCCGTCGTTTTTCCAAAGCGAAGACCGGAGAGAAATCTTACGCGGTCAGCTTCAATAGACATCCGTTTCCCCCGGCCGTAACCTCCCTGCCGACGGGTAAGCCAGCGGTTAATCTGCTCTTCGTTCACGGAAAGCCCCGCCGGGAGACCCTCGATAATCCCGACTAAGGCGGGCCCGTGAGATTCGCCTGCGGTTAAAAAGCGTATGGCCATGGCTAAAAGCCGTCCCGAAGCCGCTCTAATTCAACTTCCGGGACAGCCGCCATCCCTCCTCTCTACAAAAACTACCTGTGCAAACTCGGCTAAACATTTTCATCTCGCCACCCGCTGCGGCCGGCCCATCTTTAAGAGCCGGGGGTCTAAGAAGCAACCTTCTTCAAAAGGTTGAAAAAGTTAGGGAACGACACCTTTACCGCTTCGGCCCCTTCGATAATGGATTCGCTTTCGGCAAAAAGAGCGGCCGTGGCCAGGGCCATGGCCATGCGGTGGTCGCCGTGGCTGTGGCAGCACGCCCCGTTAAGCTTTGCGCCGCCTTCAATGACCAGGCCGTCCGGCCGCTCCTTAATCCGGGCTCCCATTTTTCGCAGCTCAACGGCGAGGGCCCGGATCCGGTCGGTCTCTTTAACCCGCAGTTCGGAGGCTCCCCTAATCGTGGTTTCACCCTCGGCAAAGAGAGCGGCCACGGCAAGGGCGGGGATCTCATCGATCAGCCGGGGGATCATCTCGCCGCCACACTTGATCCCGCGCAGGTTCCGGCCGCCCTTGACCAGAAGATCGGCCACCGGCTCGCCGCACCTCTCTCTCTCGTTGAGCAGGCGGAGATCGGCCCCCATCTGCTTTAATAGATCAAGAAGGCCGCTTCTGGTAGGGTTAACCCCAAGATTTTCGATGTAGAGCTCTCCCCGGGGGGCCAGGGCTGCGGCCACGATAAAAAATGCCGCGGCGGAGATATCCCCGGGGACGGAAAACCGCCCTCCGGCCAGACGCGCAGGGCCCTGCACCATGATGCGCCGCCCCGCCGTCTTAATATCGGCACCCAGGTGCCGCAAGGCCCTCTCGGTATGATCCCTGGTGTTGAAGGGATCGATAACCGAGGTTATCCCCCGGCAGTAAAGGGCGGCGATCAGCAACGCGGATTTTACCTGGGCGCTGGCTACGGGGAGAGAATAGCTTATCGGGACCAGGCTGCCCCCCCTGATGGTCAGGGGAAGAGATGCACTATCTTCGCGGCCGCTGATGGAGGCGCCCATCTGCCGTAGAGGCTCGGTCACCCTCTTCATGGGGCGCCGGCGCAGGGATTCGTCGCCGGTGAGGGTAGAGATAAACGGCTGGCCGGCCAGCAGCCCCGCCAGGAGCCGTGCCGTGGTCCCTGAATTCCCCGCGTCCAGGTGAACTTGCGGCTCTTTAAAACCGCGCAGCCCTTGACCGCTTACCTTTAACCTGCCCTTCTCTTCTACAAACCCGGTTCCCAGGTCCTGAAGGCACTTTTGGGTGGATGAGATATCTGCCGCCTTAAGAAGCCCCTCGATCTCCACCGGCTCCTCCGCCAAGGAAGAGAGAAGCAGGGCCCGGTGCGAAATGGATTTGTCTCCCGGCACCCGGATCTGGCCCCTGATTGTTTCTACAGGTTCAACGGTAATCTCCATGGAACAACCGCTCCTCTTTCAGCTAATCTCTATCAAAGCGTCCGCCTTAAAGACGCCGCCTTCACCAGGCTGCTGCTTAAGCCTTCCTTATCCCCCTGCTTTAGGTAACCGCGGAGCCGCTCTATCTCTTGCATGAACAGATCCAGGCAATCAAGCAGGTTGTCCCGGTTGCTGATCAATATATCCTGCCATAGGTACGGTGCTCCGGCCGCGATACGGGTGCTATCTTTAAAGCCTCTCCCGGCTAAAGAAGGGATGGTGCTGTCTGCCCGGCTGTAGCCGGCCAGGGTATTTACCAGCGCGGTGGCGATCAGCTGGGGGAGGTGGCTTAAGGGGGCCATCAGCCGGTCATGCTCTGCAGGAGTTATCGTCACCGGGTAGGCTCCGATCCGGTGGATTATCTTTTTCATGAGCTCCAGGCCATCTTCTGGAACCAGGCTTTCAAGTGTTAGAAAATAGGCGGCCTCTTGGAAAAGATCCGGATGCGCCCGCCCAATACCCGGCTGCTCCGAACCGGCCATGGGATGCCCGCCGATAAAAGCTGTTCCCGGCGGCAGAACTTTATGCGCCGCCTCGACGATGGCCCTCTTGCTGCTTCCTACATCGGTAACCAGGGCTCCTTCGGCTAAAAAGGGGGCGGCCTCAGCTAGGAGCCCCGGGATCAGGCCCACCGGGGCCGCCAGGATAATTAGCTCAGCACCGTCGAGGGCCTGGGCCAGGGGCGCGGTCTTATCGACGGCTCCCCTGGCTTCGGCTTCTTTTCTGGCCTGGGGGGCGATATCGTAGCCCCAGCGCTCCAGGGCCAGGCCGTGCTTCCCCAGGGCTAGGCCCAGGGAGCACCCAATCAAGCCCAACCCGGCGATACAGCATTTCTTTACGAGGTCGCCGCTTTCCACCGGCATATAACTACAGGCTCCGGCCAACTGTCTTCGCCACCTTCTTTAAAGAGCTGACCATGTGGTAAAACTTTTCGGGCAGCAGCGACTGTTTTCCGTCACAGAGCGCCTCTTTAGGAGAAGAATGCACCTCGATGATAAGCCCGTCGGCACCGGCTGCTACTGCCGCCAGGCTCATCGGAGAAACCCATCGCCACTGTCCGGTACCATGGCTGGGATCGACAAAAACCGGCAGGTGGCTCAGCTCTTTGGCGATGGGGACAGCACTTAAATCCAGGGTGTTGCGGGTATAGCGTTCAAAGGTCCTGATCCCTCTTTCGCATAAGATAACTTTCCCGTTACCCTCACTGAGAAGATACTCTGCCGCCATCAGCCACTCTTCAATGGTCGCCGACATCCCTCTTTTGATTAGAACCGGTTTGCCGGACTGCCCGAGCTCCTTTAACAGACTGAAATTCTGCATATTACGAGCTCCTACCTGGAGAATATCAGCATATTCAGCCACAACCTCTACGGAAGCGTGATCGAGAACCTCTGTAACTACGGGCAGGCCGGTTAGGCTGCGGGCCTCGGCCAGGATCTTCAAGCCCTCCTCACCCAGGCCCTGGAAGCTGTACGGGGAAGAGCGCGGCTTGTAGGCGCCGCCTCTTAAGATATCGGCGCCTCCCTGTTTCACAGCTTCCGCAGTTTGTATAAACGTATCTCTTCCTTCAACCGCACACGGCCCGGCCATGATAACGACCTTCTCCCCGCCGATCTCAACCCCCCCGACGGTAAAGACAGTCCTCCGCTCCCGGTACATTCGGCTGACAAGTTCAAAAGGGTACGGAAGATTGACTACTTTTTTAACGAAAGGTGTGGATCTTACGGCTATCTCTGCTTCTTCTTTGATCTCTCCGGAGAGCCTCAGGACAAGGCCTTTTTCCTCCCTGGAGCGAGAGACATGGCAACCGCACTCCTCCAGCCGCTTTTCCAGCTCCGCAACCTCTTTTTCCGTTACGTCTGGATTCATGATCATTAACACTTTACACCCTCCTTAGAAAAGCTACAAAAAAAGCTTCCGTCCCTAGGGACGGAAGCTTTGGCTTCTCGCGGTACCACCCTGGTTGAGCATCTACTGCTCCCCTCATTTCAGGATACGGGCTGGAATTCCCGCTCGCATTCTGAGGAAAGCAACTGTGGCGGTAGTGTAAGTACGGGCATTAATGTTCCAGCCTTATACCCCCTTCCTTTTAACGGTGGAAGTTTCCGTCAAAGCCTACTGCCCGTTGAGGCGTACCGGCTTTCAGTTTGCTCCTCAGGAGTGTATTTCAGCAGTTTCCAGGCTCCGGGTCGCACCGTCCCCCGGCTCTCTGTAGCCCTTCAGCTGCTTACTTCTCTCCGTCATCGTTTTTACTTTATTCCCCAAGCCGAAACTGCTCCGGTTCCGGCCGGTATCTGCCTTATATCGGTAGTTCAGCCTGCAACTCCAGAGGGAACTTCACCCGGGCGTTTAACAGGGTAGTTTTCAGCCGGGACCACCCGTCTCTGTGGTAAACAAAAAACCAGGCTACTTTCCTCTTTCATTATTTTTTTGATTATCCTTAAATTAGTGTAACCATAGCACAATAAATTTATCCTGTCAACAACATTTTTAGGGGCTGTTGACATGGCCATTTACAATTGTCGAAATCGGGTCAAGGGAACGGGGTACTTGTTAACATTAGTTATACAATGAAAATAGGGTGACAGGAGAACCGTCCCCCTGACACCCCAAACACGTTCAGGACTGTGTCTCTTTATCCCGTATAATTAACTTGATAATCCCTAGGATTCCGCCGGTAAAGAAGAGCCCCCCCAGCAACAACACTGCCAACCACTCCAGTGTGGCCGGCTCCGAAAAAATGGTGGAGACACAAAAATAACAAAACGTGTAGTTGTTAAAGAACATATGGGCAACATCGCCCAAGAAAATAATTAAAAAGACGATGACAAAGACGATTAAAAGTAACGCTAGGTCTACTCCCAGAGCTGGGGCAAGTGCACCACCGAGCAGATGTAAGGCGGCTCCAAGTAAAATGCCAACTACAGCACCGACAAAGATATTCTTCAGATTTTCTGTTTTGGCTCCAGCTTCAAAAAAGAATATCAGGGTCAGGAAGGCTGGCCACCCCTGGGAAATTCCAAATAGCGACAAGATGACCAATGTTACAACCAACCATGCTGCCACAATGAGACCGACAATAGCTGTCTCTTTCTTAAAGCCTGGCTTTTCGTTCACATCATACCCTCCTTTCATTTATAGTCTAGATTACCCTCGGAAATGATCGGCAGCATTTAAATTTCCTTGCCGTCCGATCCCCGCCCGGTATCACCGGGCGACCCAATTTATCGCCAACCTAGTTAGCAGATAAAAAACAAGGTAGTAAGCTTCGGTGATTTGCTAAAAAAAATGATACCCTCGCTGGCCGAAAAAGTAGCCGTGGCTCATAAATGGATTTGCCGTGGCTAGATTATCCACCGCTGGAGTACCATAACGACAGTATAAGTAATTTTGTAAAAGCCCTAAATATGTAAATACTGACACGTGATCTATCCGCAATCAGCGGTCAACCCGAAAACAAGAACCCTGTAGAGGTATGCCTATAATCAGGAGATGAAGGCCCCGTAGTTGCTAGCTTTTCAAAGATCAGTCTTCATTTCTGATTATAACTATAACATGTTAAATAAAACGTGTCAAGAATTTTGCGTATATTTATACAGCTCCTGCTCTGCCCGTCCGCAAAGAGTTGTTTTATTTTATGAATTAGCGGCGTTTATACCGGCGGGCCAGCGGGGTTCCGGCCAGCAAGGCCAGAGAGCCCAGCAGGAAGTAGAAACCAGGTCCCCCTGCACCGTAGGTCCGAGGCAGATCAGGCGAGAGCGGCTCCTCAGGTGATATGCCGGGCGGCTCAGGCGATATACTAAACGACCCCCCAGGCGATCTACCGGACGGCTCTTCAGGCGATATGCCGGGCGGCTCAGGCTCCACCACGATCTCCTCACTGGCCTGGGCTATAAATATCCACTTAACGGAGGCGCTCTTCCCCTGGTATTCATTGCCCG
>LSQX01331330.1_pt1 | contig 23476 bp, 26 predicted proteins | sample 654561 | NCBI WGS metagenome assembly LSQX01 (sample SAMN04489861, study PRJNA283612) | anaerobic digester metagenome | isolation source: 4 biogas reactors fed with cattle manure at either 37C or 55C with and... | place: Denmark: Kongens Lyngby | collected 2014
TCAAAGCTACGCTGAAGCTGATCTGAGTAAAATTCGCTCTGCTTTACAAAAGTGAATCCACACTTCTCTATAACTCTCCGTGACTGGCTATTATCGACAAAGTGGCCGCAGGTAAAAGCATCGAGCCCAAGTGATTCAAATCCATAATCAATCACCGCTCTTACTGCTTCGGGCATCAGTCCCTGGCCCCAATATTCCTTTGCTAGTACATACGCGATTTCCTTGACCTTCAGCCTTTTATATCTTTCATCTTCATTTGTCCATGACGGATGAAGCCCCAGTGAGCCGATAACCTTTTTATCAGTCTTGTGATATATCGCAAAGGTTTCTTTTCCGTCGATAAAGGATTTCAATATGCGCTCGGAGGTTTCAATCGATTCGTGGTGCGGCCATCCTGCCATCTCCCCCACTCCGGAAACTGATGCGTAGTTATAGAAGTCCGATAAGTCAGACTCAATAAATGAACGCAATATCAGTCTCTCGGTCTCGATAACAATTTGAGATGTATCAATGTGAATATCCATAATTATTAAGCCTCCAACAATATTACTTTGGCCACTGTTACTCTGAGTAATACTAGAAGTTGATTAATTAATAGGATTATATTTTATATCAATATCGCTGCCAAATATTACTAATGAAAGCTACACATACTATATAAACCCTGCTTATTTAAGTTTAATCTCGAAAATGCTTTACATTTGTGATTAACACCGCTATAATTTATCTTAATATTGTTCAAAAGCTATGACGGAGAATAGTAGTTTGGCAACCTTCAGGCACAGAGAGTCCCGGAAGCTGAAATGGGATGCTGAAAACCTTACGAACAGGCTCCTGAGCAGTGCACCGATACGATCTGCCTTGTTAGCGAGTAACAGCAGATCGGGTAGGCTGCAACGGGCGCACCCGTTACAGTGCAAAAGTATAGGTAATCGAATCTTTGATTACATGTACTTACCGAGACCTATGCTGTAAAGCTAAGGTGAACCGGGGTGGCACCACGAGAACTCTCGTCCCCAGGGCAAAGGATCCTGGAGGTGGGAGTTTTTCTATACTTTTTCGCAAAATCACGTAAGCTAGTAGAACGGAGGATAACCATGAATAATGTTAATACACCAGAACGACCGCGATTCCCAAAGCGCGCAATTGTTACCGCAGGAATGCCATATGGAAATAAGGAGCTCCACTTGGGGCATGTTGGGGGAGTTTTTGTACATGCGGATACCTATGCACGTTTTCTTCGCGACAGGATTGGAAAGGATAACGTGATATTTGTTTCGGGAACCGACTGTTATGGCTCACCTATATTAGAAAACTATAGACAACTCGTTGAAAAAGGCGAGTTTGATGGTACAATAACCGATTTTGTGCAAATGAATCATGAACTGCAAAAAGAAGTGCTTGATAAGTACGGCATCAGTCTCAACTTGTATGCTGCATCGGCTCTGGAAAGGGCGTCCGAGATCCACAAGGAGCTAACTATTGAGATCATTACTGAACTGTATAAAAACGGCCATCTACGAAAGATGACCACATCCCAGTTCTATGATACCGAGTTCGACGTATATCTCAACGGCCGTCAGGTTGTAGGTCAGTGTCCTATCGACGGCTGCTCATCCGAGAAAGCATATGCCGATGAATGCTCCCTTGGCCACCAATACATGCCATCCGATCTCATAAACCCAAAAAGCCTACTTTCGGGTAAAAGGCCTGTCATGAAGGATGCAACCAACTGGTACTTCAAACTTGATGAGTTCTACTCTATTCTTAAAAAGTGGATCGATAATGCCGAGGGAAATGGGATCATCAGAGATTTTGCTGTAAGCAGCATCAGGGAATTTCTCGAGCCTCCCGTGATATATATCAAGAAGGATCTGCTTGAGTCCCTTGATCACTTAAGAAGTCAACTCCCTGTGTTTGAATGCAAGGTGGAAGACAGAAAGCCCTCCGCTGTTTTGGTATTTGAGACATTGGAAGACAGGGAAAAAGCCTGTCAAATCCTCGCTGATAATTCCATAAGATTCAGAACAGGTAAAACGCTTGTCCCATTCAGACTGACAGGTAATATAGAGTGGGGAGTTCCTGCTCCGATTCTCGAAGATCTTGAAGGTCTAACCGTGTGGGTATGGCCTGAATCGCTGTGGGCACCGATTTCTTTTACAAAATGCTTCCTTGAGATGAATGGTAAGGATGACGACGATTGGAAGGATTGGTGGTGCTCGAAGGATGCCGGGGTGTTCCAGTTTATAGGTGAAGACAATGTCTATTTCTACGGACCTGCCGAAATGGCTATGTTCATGGGATTGCAGGGCAAGCAACCGACAGCTGATCCGCCCGAAGGTGAAATGCAATTACCGCATCTGATAGTTAACAATCATCTACTATTTCTGAACAAGAAAGCCAGTAGCAGCGGCAAAATCAAGCCTCCTACAGCCCGTGAACTTCTTGACCACTACACGCCAGAACAGTTGAGGGCACACTTCCTTGGTCTTGGACTTGGAATAAGAAGTGTAAGCTTTCAGCCGAAACCTTTCAATCCAAAGGCGGGCGAAAAAGACAGTGATCCTGCGCTCAAAGAGGGAAACCTCTTAACAAACGTATTCAATAGGGTTGTAAGATCCTGCTTTTACACTGTGCAGAAATACTTCGACGGAAAGCTTCCGTTGGGAAGCATTAGCGAAGAAGTACTGACCGAGGCGAAGAGTACGATTTTGGAATATGAAAAGTTGATGTATAAGTGTGATTTTCACCTGATGATGAGCCTGATGGACACTTATATCCGCAGCATGAATAAATACTGGGTAAAGATGATCCGAGAAGCTGACAAAGAAGATGATAATGACTTAAGGGCTCAGATAATAATAGATACCTTCCACATGGTAAGAACGGCTGCTGTTTTGATGCATCCGGTTGCTCCAAAGGGGACTGAAATGATACTGGACTATTTGAATCTGAGTGAAGATTTTTGGAACTGGGATAGAATCTTTGACTCGATATATGATTTTATGGAGAATCCGTCCGAGCATAACCTTAAGTTTTTGGAGCCGAGAGTCGACTTTTTCGCAAAACACGAAAGCCAGCTAATGTAAGTTGGACATGGAATAAGCGCCGGTTTGACCGGCGCTTGATTTATTGTGGATTGCATTATAGGCATGTCAATAATCCTTAACGTGTGATATGACTTATCTATTAGCCGCTTCAAAAATTCTCAGAATGTCATCAAAATCTAAAACCTTAAAGCTGCCAATAGTTCTGGATCTGCCGTATGTGCATTTGACGGCAAGCGCTTCGAGTTCCGTATCGGATAAAATACCAATTCCAAGCTCACTTAAGCTAACAGGCATTCCGATTTCACTGAAAAACTCAACGGTTTTCTCTATACCTGCTTCCGCTGTTTCAACTTCCCATACGTTCTTGGCGTATTTTTCAAATCGGGAATGGTCAGTTTTAAGCACATACCACGCCCAGCTTCCCCAAACAGCAGAAAGTGTTGCGCCATGGGCTTTGTCATAAATGCCGCCTATCGCTTGTCCTAACTGATGGGCAGAAAAATCTTTCTCCCCGCCCAAACCTGTAAGACCGTTGTGGGAGACACTAGAGCACCACATAATCTCACTCATGGCATCATAATCGGTAGGATCCTTTACAACACGTCTTCCATTGCGTATAACGACTCGCATTAGTGCCTCTGCTACTTCATCGGTGAAGTCATTACCTGTTACCGGCGAAAAATATCTTTCCAGAGTATGCATATAGATATCAGTTACTCCACAAGCGACCTGATAGATTGGTAGCGTAGTAGCGAGAGCCGGGTTCATTATGGCAAAAGCAGGACGGTTCAGTTGCGTGCTAAGGCCTCGCTTTTCTTGCGTCTCTTCATTGGTCAGGACCGAGGAGTCACTCATCTCGCTCCCGGCAGCCGGAATTGTGACAACAGCTCCGACAGGCAAGCTTTTCTCAATAGGTTGCTTCCTAAGCCATATATCCCAAATATCAACATCGGGATTTGCCGCGCCATGTGCTATTGCTTTGGCCGTATCAATGACGCTCCCGCCGCCTACTCCGATAATCATGTCTGCTTTCATATCGATAGCCGTCTTTATCGCCTCGCGTGTCAAACCAACACGCGGATTTGGCTCAACACCGCCAAACTGCCGATACGAAAGCCCCTCTTCGTCTAAGGACTTACATACTCTGTCCAGCAGCCCACTACGGACAACACTTCCCTTTCCGTATACAACTAAAACGCTGCTCGCGCCATATTTCTTCGCTGCCCGACCGGTTTTTAGCTCAGCGTCACGCCCAAAAATAACCTCTGTAGGAGTGTGAAAAGTAAAATCTCTCATGATGTTCACCTCGGTTGTTATGTGCTATTAATATCATTCTGGTGGGAGTCGACATTATTGACTTTTTTCTATCGCTTGCATTGCTTGCAAAGTCTGATCTAGAAGCTCATCAAGCTCCCAGCCAAGCATTTCTGCCCCCTTGGCAATAGTCTCCCGAGAACAACCAGCGGCAAACCTTTTATCTTTATATTTTTTCTTCAGGCTTGAAAGCTTCATGTCGGAAACACTTTTGCTAGGACGCATCAAAGCTGCCGCCCCAATTAACCCTGTCAACTCATCAACTGCAAAAAGCAGTTTTTCCATAATGCTCTCAGGTTCATATGGCGTTTCAGTCATACCCCATCCGTGACTTAGAGCAGAGCGGATGATAATCTCATCGATTCCTTCATCTCTCATCAGCTCAATACCTTTAACACAGTGCTGTTCAGGATAAAGCCCAAAGTCAATGTCATGAAGCATGCCGACCGTACGCCAATAGTCGATGTTTTCTGGATCGTATTTCTGAGCAAACCATCCCATTACTTCTGCCACCGTTTCACCATGAAGCAAGTGGAACGGTTCCTTGTTGTACTTTTCTAAAATTTCTCGTGCTTGTGTAGGAGTTGGTATCATTCTATCACCTTTCGTTTTATATTAACTGATTCACATTGGCTTTAGGTTCTTATTAAGCCTGTCAACAATTTTTAGGAAATCCCTTTGGCGCGCTTCCTCTGTCTTAAAGGAGAGATATCGTTTTGTGTACGTAGCCCGAACAGAACGCGGCATATTATTGAAGTTTTCGTATGCTGGAGATATACCTGCCAACGTCTCAGCAAAAGCCTCAATTTGCTCATCGGATATCGGAGCACTTTTCGGAGCATCCCATTTCCCGTTTTGCTTCGCTTCTTTAACGGCTTCTTCACCCAATTCAGTCATTAGCCCTGCTTTGCGCAACATTTCTACAGTCTTTTTATTCTTTTCAGACCACACGCTATTTGCCCGGCGCTTTGAAAAGTACTTTTTGTATTTCGTATTGTCGATTTTCTGCATCTGCCCATCTATCCATCCAAAGCACAAAGCTTCTTCCAAAGCGTCGTTTGCAGATAAGGTAGAAACCTCTTTCGTTTTTCCGAACACGAGCCAAACACCACCGCTTACTTTAGCGTTCTTTTCCAGCCATGCGCGGAAATCATCACGGGATGAAAACAATAATTCGGGTATATCGGTTCTCATAATGATACATCCTTCCTGACCTATTATTCTCTGATAGCATTTGGCAACACTATCACACAATCGTTGGCTCAGGTTTGAGCTTACTCAATCTTTCATCCTTTCATTTTCTTCGGCGCTACACCGGTTTCTACGTCACGATAAGAAACTAGAGTGCAGCCTTTCTTAGCTATAAGATCCTTGGTTCCTTGTTTACTCTCAGGGGCTTGGCCACTGGTGGAGCAAAAGAATAGCTCCACTTCTTTCGCTGCGGGGATCAGTTCAATAATGGAGTTGAAGGCAGGTGCCGGATGACCGGCCCAGATTGGGCAGCCTATAATAATTCGGTCGTATTCATTCAGATTGACATTCAACGGTTTTATCGGTACAGTTTTGCGCTTTATCGCCTGTAAAATACCGGGTATAAAAGTAGTCAAAAGACTACGATTTCGGACTTCCCCAACACGAAACAAAGGTGCTCCTAGATTTTCACTGAGGCGTTGTGCCTCTTTCTCTGTGGATCCTCCAAAGGTGTAGTAAATAATTACGGTTTTCAAGCGATCATCTCCACTTCTACATCAATCCGCATTAATATTTCTAAATTATAACATATTTAGTGGAAGTATAAAACAAAAGATTTGGCAATAAATTATACTCTAATATTGATTTTTCTGTAGAGGACTTTATCGTCTACACCACACCTGAAGTCATGGCAGAAAAATGCGATTTCATTCGCGGGTGGAGCAAGGAGCGACTGTTCCAGTTGGCTGACTTCGCAGAAAAAAGCGTGTTAGACGTCGGCGCAGGTTCCGGACGGCTGAGTAATTCAAACCTATAAAACGAAAAAAGACAAGGGAGACGACATTAACTCCTTTGTCTTTTGTTTTGGGAGATTGCCTCTCCATATTAATCATGGATTGTTATGCCATTATGTCTCCTATATAATAAAAGTGAAGATTATCTTAAGTGGACATGGAGTCTAAAAATTTTTAGATATCGGTATAAGGGAGTAGAAAGTATGCGAGATGAACAGGAAATTATGAACCTGATTTTAGAGGTGGCTCGAGCCGACGAACGAATTCGTGCTGTACTGCTAGTCGGTTCGCGGGCGAACCCATCCGCACCGAAGGACATCTACCAGGATTACGACATCACATATTTTGTCGAAGACATTGCACCATTCTATAATAATCCTGCATGGGTCGAAGAACGCTTTGGCAAGCCACTTATTATGCAGATGCCGGAGGCTATGCGTTATCCGGACGGAGACGGTCATTTTAATTACATGATGCTTTATCCTGATGGGATTCGAATCGACCTCTCTTTTGAGTTTACAAAGTACATAGATAACGGAGAGCCTGCAGTAGTTCTGCTGGATAAAGACAATGGTCATGGGTTTTTGCCAGCTTTGCCTGCCCCAAGCGATAAACACTGGCATATCAAGCCTCCCTCCCCGCTTTTCTATTACTCATGCTGCAATAATTTCTGGTGGTGTCTAAACAATGTCGCAAAAGGAATTGCGCGGGATGAGCTGCCTTATGTTATGCATATGCTCAATGATGTGATTCGGGCTGAACTTCATGATATGATCAATTATTATCTCGGCACACGACACGGATTTGACATTTCTACAGGCAAGAACGGCAAGTATTTTAAAAAGTATCTCTCCCCTGAATTGTATAAGCAGTACGCCGCAACTTACTCTGGCAGTAACTATACCGACATCTGGGCATCAGTCGATGTAATGTGCGACTTGTTCCACACTCTTGCAGTAGCGGTAGCGGATTACTTTGGCTTCACATATCGTCAAGACGAAGAAGCCGGTATTCGAGAATATTTAAGGATAGTACGTTCGTCCATGCAATAATAATGAGCCCGCTTCTTCACTTAGTAAAGAAGCGGGCTCTTTTACTATCTACTTTGTTATTCCATCCTGAAAGTCGGATCTGTAATTGGAGGCATTCCCGGGAAGCCTCCCATGGTGAGTATGCGTTCAGGACGAACTGAGACTCCCTCATCATCAAATACGAAGTTTATGATCATACCCTGTCCGGCCTCTGGAGCGTGGACCTCCATCTCAAAATGGATCGGTGAGCGCCAGTGCCCCCTGCAGAAATACTTTTCTCCAAAGTATGTGTTCTCCGTATAGTCCATTCCAAGATGCACGGACAGTTTAGCTTCGCCTTCGCCCTCATCTATCGTTAACTCAGCAGTATCTCCGCCGAAGCTAAATCCAATTGACTTTAATTCTGCGGGCGGAGCACCAAAACTCATAAATCCTGATAGGCCTCTCAGACCCAACGAGCCGGGGCCTGTTGATTTGTAAGTCTTGTTGTACTTGGTGTCTCCCTTAAGTGTTCCTGCGGGAAAGCGGGCTAGCGTTAGTCTGTTCAGGCGAGCTTTTAACGCAGCTTCAGCAGGGCTGTCTTCCGGCAGCTGTTCACCCATCGCAGGATACAGATGCTCCCATATAAGATCTAGGGTGCCTTGAGTATCTCCAGTTGTCTCCGTAATTACTACTGCAGCATTTTTGGACGGGATGATAACACCAAACTGCCCAAACAAGCCGTCAGCTCGGAATGTCCCCGGCTCCTTACACATCCAGTACTGATAACTGTAGCCCAACAGCCATTCCGGGCTCGTACTCTTGTAAACATCGTTCTTAGTTTCGATTTGCTTTGTTCCAATCCTATCGAACCACTCTTCGTTCAGAAGCCGCTCGCCGTTCCACGTACCACGATTTAAGATAAACTGGCAGAGCTTTGCAAGATCTTCTGTCCTCACTCTGTACCCGGCTCCGCCCATTTCGGTTCCGTCAGGCATATGTATGGTCTTGAACTCTCCTATACCAACTTTGTCAAAGAACCTCGGGCGGAGGTATTCGGAAAGCTGCTTGCCGCTTACGCGATAAAGCGCTGCACAAAGCATGTTTGTACCAGCCGTATTGTACTGGAAAGTGGTCCCCGGCTTATATTTGAACTCATGCTCAAGGAAACCCTTTATCCAGTCCTCGCCTGCCCCCATAAGCGATGGTTCGGTTTCGTGGCCGCAGCCCATGCAAAGCAAGTCATGAATCGTTGCCTCTTTCAGATTTTCAGACGGGTTTTCGGGCGGGCAGTCTGAAAATATGTCCACAAGTTTGCTGTCAAGTGACAGCAGCCCTTCCTGTACTGCAAATCCGATAGCTGTCGAAGTAAAACTCTTGGTTGCTGAATACATTGGATGGAGCAGTTCTGGCGAGTATGGGGCCCACCAGCCTTCTGCACAGACTTTTCCGTCTCGCAGAATCATAATACTGTGGAGGTCAATACCGCGATTTGCCGCACCATCTAGGAAGGCCTCTATCGCAGAGGAAGAAATGCCCACACTTTCGGGCGACGTTCGTTCAAGTTTATCGTTTTTCATCCTTATGTCTCCTATTCAATTTATTTTGCGCAGCATAATTTGCTACATTTTCTGCTACTCATTCAAGAAGTTTAGAATATCCTGATAGACTATCTCCCTGTTATCCTCGTTCAACACCTCATGCTTCATACCCTTGTAGACGATGTGTCGAATATTCGTGTAGCCGACTTTCCTCAGCGAATCGATGGAATCCTTTAATCCCTTCTCCCCGCCTGTTACAGGATCTTCCTCCCCGGTAACACTGATAATTGGCAATCCAGGGTTTTTACATCTGAAGTTTTTGAACTTATGCATTTGGCGGTCAGCGTCGATAACTGTCAACTGTGCGTAATTTTCATAAATATATCCGCAGAGAGGGTCGTTTATATATCTTTCAAGGTTTTCTTTGCTGGAGCTTATCCAAGAAAAATCCTGTTTTGTATCCCCCTTAAGTATTGATAAAAAGTTGCCGCGCTTTCTTCCCAACAGAGTTATGATCCTTCCCAATATGTATGCTGCGCCCACTCCGGGCACATAGTTTGGTGTTCCGCTGATAACTAGTTTACTGATCTCATCGTCGTGCTCCTGCAGATACACTCTTGCGAAGAGACTACCCAATGAGTGACCGATCATATAAAGATCTTTACCCGGGTACCTGTTCTTAATATATCCGGATACTAGGGCCTGATCGTCAATCATCAAGCGGAGGCTTCCCATAGTTCCAACATAATACTCATCATCGATTGATTCGCCATGCCCGCGATTGTCTGATATAATTACTGTAAAGCCGTTCTCCCGTAGAAACTCAGCAAACTCATAGTATCTGTTTTTATGCTCCACAGCTCCATGGATTATCTGAACTAGCGCTTTTGCGTCATCTGCTTCAAAAATAGCGCCTGCAAGACTCAGTCCATCATTTGCCGAAATAGTGATGGTTTCCAAAGAGAACACCCCCTGTTTAATCTGTAACTATCTCATATGGCCAATCTATGATTCCTCCGAAGTCATACACGTTTGTATATCCGATCGCTACCAGTTTCTTTGCAGCCTGAGCGCTGCGGTTGCCTGAACGGCAATAGATTAGTATTTCTGCATCAAGGTCGGGCAGAAGCTCCGGCATACTTTTCCCAATGGTCTCATTTGGAATCAGAATTGCATTTGGTATATGCCCAGCATCAAACTCCGCCTCGGTACGCACATCGACTATGATTATTTCATCTCCGCTATCAATTCTTGCCTTGGCATCTTCTGCTGAAATCCTTCTGTATTCTGCGACAGAGGTCTGAATGGTCTCCTGCGGTTGGACAGTATCCTGCGGGCTATTTACATCGGCTGACGGACCAATAGCTCCGGCAAGTAAAACGCCGATTATTACTCCAATAACAGTTGAGATATATGGGTTGGCGGTAAGCGGACAGGCACCATCTGCACATCCAATCAATCTATATAGTACAAAGTACCCAAAAATACCGCCTGCAAGTGCCCCTATAACATATTTTAGCATAATTCCAGTCTCCAGTCTAATATTTTTCATTTTTCCCTAACTATATCAGGCTCCACTACTAATGTCTGTAACTATATCACTTTTACGTTATGACAGGTGACGGCATCATCGCCCCAGACCTCTGTTAGTCCGTTCCAGTTATTACCAACAACACATTGGACATCTTCTGCGTTATATATATGAACACGGATTAAGGAGAGCGAGTATGATTGAACTGTTGTATACGAAATATCACAGTGAGCTTCTGAAATATTGCATTTCTCTCTCACATGATCACGTGTTCGCGGAGGATATTGTGCAGGAGAGCTTCATGCGTGCTCTTTCAAATGCTGATATCCTAAACGAGCTAACAGAACCTCAGTGCAGAGCATGGCTTTACCGGACTGCAAAAAACATCTTCATCGACAATGTTAGGCGCCTTTCGAAATCTCAGGAACATTCTGAGGAACCTTTCAGCGAAGATGACTACTCGACACTTGCAGTTGAATTGTTGTGTAGCCACCTTCCGGAAAGTGAGCGTGTGATATTTCAGCTCAGATACCTCGAGGGCTACACCTCCACTGAACTGGGAGAGATGTTTGGCATTTCCCCTTCCACGGTAAGAGCGAGACTGTCCTCTGCCAGGTCTAGGCTCAAACTACTACTCGAAGAAAGCACACATTAAGGAGGAGTTCTATATGTCCAAAAAGAAACTTGTCATCAACTGTGCCACATGCGATGCCCGAAATGTAAGCGAGGAGACCTTGTCCAGCTATGAGAGTATAAATATCAATGCAGCTTCCTTGATCACTTCCTCAGAATCCCGCACTCTTCTCCATAAGCATAATGTAGCTATGAACTGCGCAGAAGTTGCTGAGATACCGAAGGATGCGGATATTATTCAACACAACGGCAAGTATACGATATCTGCCAAGGACGAAAGCGGAAAACCAGCAGTACTTGTTGTCAATGGTTCTCTGACTATAGAGCCGGGAGCGGAAGCCGCTATGAAACGGTTTGTATCTATAAAGGTAAACGGCCGCGTAATCTGTCCCGAGAGCATGTCCTCTTCAATGGGGTCTTTAAGTGTAAACGGCACTACAGTCGTATACCCCGATGATGCAATCTTGCTGAAGAATACGTTTGTAGTCGACAGGGCTTTCATCCTTCGGAGCAAAAGCTCTAAGTACTTTGCTCAGAGATGCGTAGTGCTCATCGACACCGATCTTGATGTGGATGAGCTTGTAAGAAAGGGAGTATCCTTTATTACCAATACAGCGATAGTAGCTGATTCTTTGTTCGAGGCTGCCCTTCCCCTTTTTGGTGATAAAGCTGAGATCATCACTGTTCCTGATGGCTGTAAATATCTAAACGACGATGCGACTCTAAACAACAGACTTCTGCGCAAACACGGAACAAAGCTAATCATCGACGGCGATCTCATGATTGAACCGACTGCCGGCGAATTCCTTGCAAGGATTGAATATCTCCGTGTTAGAGGGACCATCATGCTTCCAGCAGTTCTCGAAGACCAGTTCTACAACATTGATTCAGACTACGATAGCCTCACCATTACCCGTGGAAAGCTCATTAAAGACAAGGTATTTGTAAAAATTGATATGAAGTTACTTGAGCAGAATCCTGATGGTATTACCGTCACTGATTGTGTCAACATCACAATTGCTGACGATATCACGCCAGAAATGATTCTTGACAAACTTGAGTTGAGTGACTGCGTCAATGTTGTATGCACACCTGAACAGCGTAGTGCTGTGGAACAAGTGTCAGACGACGTTGTCAACATTGGCGATGCCGAAGATGGTGGCATAGGACAGATGGTCAAAGGCCTTATCACGGGTAAAAGCGAAGACAACGAAGGTACCGTATACATTAATTCTGCATTCTACGTTTTATAGCTTGCTTTTTAAGCTGTTTAGTGCTATACTTGTAAAAATTTACAAAGGAGGAACGGCAATGGCGGCAACATTTACATGTGCATCTTTCAATAGAGCGACAATCATAAGCATGTCAAATATGAATATTGTCAATATGCGCGGCACAGATGTCGATAACTTTATCCTGTCGGGCTTACATTGTCGTACCTACATCTAAAAAATAGTTCTATTATTTAGCTCCTATTTTTTGATTGTAATTAAGCGGTGTAAGCCAACAAAAGCTTACACCGCTTTAATTTTATTGATACGATATTAAGGAGGATTAAGAAAATGGATGTCACAGAGATCGTCAGAGACTATTACAACAACACAGTTGAAATCGAGTGGAACAGAATTACCGGGAGACCGGAGTTCCTGATAACGACTCGTTTTATCGACCGATATGCCCTACCCGGATACGATGTGCTTGACATCGGAGGAGGGCCGGGGAGATATTCGCTCTATTTGGCGAAAAAGGGCTGCAATGTTACCCTACTCGATTTATCGGATGAAAACGTCAAGTTTGCAGCAACCCAGGCAAAGGAGCAGGGGCTCAGCATTGAGACTGTTCGCGGAGATGCAAGGTTTGCAGATAAGCTTATTGCTAAGCAGTATGACTGCGTGCTTCTCATGGGTCCAATGTACCATCTGCTCGATAATGATGATCGCATCAAGGCAATGAACAGCGCACTAAAGCTTCTAAAGCCAGGTGGTGTAATATTTGTATCATTTATCAGCGTCTATGGCGGTCTGATATATATGACAAAAATGGAGCCCGATTTATTACACTCCGATGATCCTGCGAATAGGGTCTTTACCAATGCACTGCTAGAGGGCAAAAGCTACGCCGGTGATGCTTTCACAAAAGCATTTTTCATACAGCCAAGCGAAGTATTGCCCTTCATGGAGCAGTTCCCAGTCGAGAAGCTGCACTTGTTTGGCCAAGAGGGCATCATGACACTGAACGAAGATATGATCTATGCGGGTTCCCCTGAATTAATAGACTCATTTGTTGACTTCAGTGAAAAAATATGTGAGCGCGATGAGCTACTGTCGTGGTCCGAACACTTAATGTATGTTGGGCGGCTAAAAGCGTAGATATAGTGCTAATTACCGATATGTGAGATTGGAGTTGAATTATCGTGAACCACCTCGGGACTAAGAGACTGTATACCGAAAGACTGATACTCAGGCCGTTTGTCAAAGACGATGCCGAACCGATGTTCAACAATTGGGCAAACGACAGCGAAGTCACGAAATATCTCACCTGGCCACCACATAACAGCGTAGAAATAACCAAAAGGGTGCTCAGTGACTGGATATCGGCATATTCAGATCCAAGAACCTACCAATGGGCAATTGTACCGAAAGAGCTAGATGAACCCATCGGATCAATATCTGCGGTCAAGATAGACGATGATATTGGTATAGTACAAATGGGATATTGTATTGGACGCAAGTGGTGGCATCGTGGCTACACATCAGAGGCATTGGCCGAGCTCATTAGATTCTTTTTTGAGGAAGTCGGAGCAAACCGTATTGAAGCGCGGCATGATCCGCGGAATCCAAACTCCGGTAAAGTGATGCTTAAATGTGGAATGAAGTACGAGGGCACCATACGTCAGGCAGATTGCAATAATCAAGGGATATGTGATTATGCTATGTATGGCATTCTGCGCACAGACGTACAAAACAGCTAGAAAATTCTATCCACTTACCCGTCACAGTCCACTTCTCTCACACATATCTGCTAGTGGACAACCATCGCAGATGGGTCTTTTGCGACAATATTCCTTACCGTTCATTACGATGAGAGCGTGGTAGTCATTATACAACTTTACACTTCTCGGGAGGTTCAGCTCAAAGTGCGCTTTGACTGATGCATAGCCTTTGCCGGCATCTATAGGGAAACGACTGCAGAGCCGCATAGTATACGCGTCCACCACAAATGTTGGGAATTCGAATGCGTAAAGCAGTATTGAGTCTGCAGTCTCCGGACCAACTCCCCTTGTAGAGAGTAACTCAGCCCTGACTTTTTCTAACGGCTCGCGCTGAACAGTAGATACGTCATAGTTATATTTCGAAAACCAACTTGTTACTGCTTTCAAATACACCGCTTTCTGATTGAAAAACCCTGAGGGGCGTATTATTTCAATTAGCTGCTCGATTTCGGCTTCTGCCACGGTTTCCGGCGAAAGATCATCCCCGAAGTTGGCGATCGCTTTCTCTACGTTTCCCCATGAGGTATTCTGGGTTAAAACTGCACCTACTATTACCTCGTAGGGCGTCTCAGCCGGCCACCAAAGCGGATCTCCATAGTTGAAAAGCAATGCTTCATATATGTGCATCAGCTTATTATCCATATAAACCTCCATGATTCGCGCTGATACCAGGATGGTTTCCACCTGGTATTCCATACGCTTTGGGTCCGTTTCACTTGACAAGCGACAACCCCTGAATATATTATACTTACATAAGTGCAACACACAAGCACTTCATTAATTCGCATTATTTCGCGAAGGTTTGCGTTAATACTCTAAAATGCGTAGTTCCCAGGAGGAGAAGGCATGGCGGTAAAAGAACACCACGTCTCACCAAGTGCATCGGGCGGATGGAAAATCCAGAAAAGCGGCTCAACACGTGCGAGTGCTCACACAGTCTCTAAGGTTGAGGCTGTTAGAATCGGAAAGGTTATAAGCCAGCGTTCGGGTAGCACTCTAAAGATTCACGAATCAGAAGAAAAACTTCAAGGAAAGTAAGTCCTTGATACATATGTGAATGGGGGATTATATGTCAAAGCCGATCATTGCGATAATGTATGATTTCGATAAAACATTATGTACCAAGGATATGCAGGAGTACAGCTTTATCCCGAAGATAAATATGAGTTCTTCTGACTTCTGGGAGCAGTCGAATACGCTGGCTGAAGAACACAAGATGGATAAAGTACTGGCGTACATGTACCTTATGCTAAAACGGGCAAACGCTGCAGATCAGCCGATTAGACGGCAGGATTTTGTTGAGCTGGGAAAGGATTTGAAGTACTTCCCGGGGGTTCCCGAATGGTTTGACCGAATAGACAGATTTGTCGAGGACATGGACGTCACTGTGGAGCACTATATAATCTCTTCCGGTCTGAAAGAAATTATTGAGGGTTCAAGCATAAATGACCGTTTTCGCGCTGTGTTCGCCTGCGAGTTTTTCTATGATGTAAACGGTATAGCCTGCTGGCCAAAGAATGCCGTAAACTACACCACAAAGACGCAGTTCCTCTTTCGGATCAACAAGGGGGTTCTGGACTTGTCAAACGACGAGGACATAAACAAGTATACACCGGAGGATGATAGGCCTATCCCCTTCCGAAATATGATATATATTGGTGACGGGCTTACCGATGTACCCTGCATGAAGCTTGTAAAAGAGAACGGAGGACACTCGATTGGCGTCTATAATGAGGGCGAGCGTGAAAAGGTCGAGAGTTTGCTTCTATATGACAGGGTGGATTTCTTGGCTCCTACGGATTATACCGAAAACAGTGAGCTTGACCAGATAGTCAAAGATATCATACTGAAAATGGTTATGCTCGATAGTCTGAAGAGAAAAAGCAAAGAACAGATAGCTTCGCTCAAATAGTATATAGTGCAAATGCTGTGCCTTCTCTGTATAGTTGCAGGGAGGGCAAATTTATTGTTCGTCACAGACCCCCATAATTCGACATATAATGTACCGAAGTTGATAGCTAACGCTATTAATAATGTAACTTTTGAAAAGGGTGATTGCTAATTATGGAGTGCCCATTTTGCAGCTATCTAGAGAAAAATGTGTTAGGTCAATATGTCAGAATTGGCGTAGTCTGCAACTGTGATACAAATGACCATATTTACAGGGATGGATACATAACCAGACGCTCATTCAGCGGAAAAGTGATAAAGCTGTTTAATGCACCTGTTAGGGGCGATGTAATATTTACTGCCTGCTGTGATGATATATTTGAGATATATCTATTTGACATTATACCGGTCGTTGCTGCAACCGAAAACCGCATTGATCCAGCCACAATGACAGAGCAAAGACGCAGCTTCTTGAGATCTTTACAGGGTGACCGGCAGGAGGAGGGTCAAACACATGAATAAGCCGTTTGTATGCGACTGCCATTGCGATATCTGCAAAGCATTATGCGATTTCAGGGGCAGACCGATTTTCATAAAATTCAGATGTCCCACGTACTTTGGTACTGTCGGCACAGTAAGAGATATCAAGAACAACCTTGTCATATTAGACTACCTATATGGCGGTGTAAGCATAACATGCTGTGATAACAACTGCTACATCGTACCTGTTGAACCATCATAACCTATAATTCAAGCACAATATCATCGAAGTGCACCCTATTACCGAGGTGCACTTCTTTTATGTACCCTAGACCGATTTTTCTTTCCTCTGACCTAGTATTAAGATGCTCATCACTATTGCGATTACCGGGAGCACTGCCAGAACAGCAAAAAATGCACGGTATCCGAGTAGTCCTGCAATAACGCCTCCGACAAGTGAACCTACACCCATGCCAATATCACCGGCACATTGGAAGGTAGCAGAAGCTGCACCCCTCCTGTCAGGTGTAGCTGTGGACATGATAACGACACTCATAATAGAGTTACACGCTCCAAAACCTATACCATACAGTATTGCTGCGAAATAGAACATTGCGTTGCCTGTTGCGAGAGATGTAAGCAACAAAGACAGCGAGAAAGATACTGCGGAGGGCACAAAAAGCACGAGAGGATTTCGAACTCTATCTATTAAATTGCCAACTACTATATTCATTAAGAGCATGGATACCGCTTGTAACGTGTAGAAAACCGGTATATTAGTTCCTATCTGGACTGAGTATGAGGGTAAGAATACTATAACTGAACTTGAGGCAATTACCATCACCTGAATCAAACTTGGAAGAAATGCTTTCCTTTCGAAATATGTCCAGAACCAACCTTGTTTTATGTTATCTGTATGTAAATGCCCCAGTGAGGGTTTTGCTGAGTCCGCCTGAAAGCTCGTGTGCTTCTTTTTGAATGTCTTCTCATAATTGAGTGTAGAAACTATTATTAGTGACACTGCAAAGACTCCCGCCCCACCTAACCAGGTCGGTGTGAAATTGTCACCCGAAAGAAGCGCCATACCGATCATTGACGCAAATGAGCCCGATAGAGTCATGCATATTCCAAAGTACGAAAGTCCCTTATTCACTTTAGACTTCGGTAGGACATCAGTTGCAATTGCCATCTGTGCAGTAGTTTTAGCGGAAAATCCCATGCCCTGCGTAATCCGTATTATAACTATCGCTATAGCAAAAGGAGCAACGATAAATCCAAGCATCCCCATCATCATTATAGAAAGGCCGAGTATCATGACGAACTTTTTGCTCTTTCTGTCTGCAAGCATCCCACTGGCAGGGCGAACCAGCATCGCGCCAAAAGCTGAAGCTGAAGTCGCCACCCCCAGCACCGATGGATTGATCCTCAAACTATCCATGAAGAGTGGAACCATCACCAAAATAATCTGATTTCCAGTAAGGGACAGCAGAGATGCAATAAAGATTCTTGCAAAATTGTTATTAAAAACTCTTTCCTTTTTCAGCGTAAGTTCCTCCTCATAACTTTCTACTAAACATGCAGAACAGATAAAACAGACAGTTAGTTAAATTATACACGATTCCCAGAATTATTACTACAAGGATTATTGACCTAAATACTCAGCAAACAAGGTAATATCAGTGCAAGATGATGCATGTCTATCACTATCAAAATTCACTGTAGCTTATGAGAGCATGTTGTAATATAATTATTAATCAAATAAGGGCTTGGAGGTTGAAGAATGGCTAGAATAGTTGTAGCACTTGGCGGAAATGCTTTAGGTATAACTCCTGCGGAACAGGTTAAAAATGTAAAGAAAGCGGCGATGTCAATTGTTGATATCATAGAGGCAGGTCATGAAGTTATAGTCACCCACGGAAACGGTCCTCAAGTTGGTATGATAAACTTGGCCTTTGCAGCAGCATCACAAGCTGATGTTATAAAGGCAGATATGCCTTTCCCCGAATGTGGAGCCATGAGCCAAGGTTACATCGGTTACCATTTGCAAAACTCCCTTATAAATGAGCTGAGTTCTCGTGGACTCAACAAGCCCGTTACCACTGTTGTGACACAGGTGCTCGTATCCGAAGATGATCCTGCGTTTTTACATCCCACAAAGCCAGTGGGAGCATTTTACAGCGAGAAGGAAGCCGATGAGATTGCTTCAACAAGCGGCTATACAATGATGGAGGACGCCGGTCGCGGATGGCGGCGTGTCGTCGCGTCACCAAAACCAATAGATGTTATTGAAAAAAGAGCCATTGCCACGCTTCTGCAGAGCGGCTGTATTGTAATCGCCGGTGGTGGCGGAGGCATCCCTGTCATCCAAAAAGGTGGAAAGCTGGTCGGCATAACAGCAGTTATTGATAAGGACTTCGCATCAGCAAAGCTCGCTTATCTTGTGAATGCGGACATACTCATAATTTTAACTGAGGTAGACAAGGTTTATATCAACTGGGGAAAGCCCGACATGCAAGCTCTTGACACGATTACAGTAGATGAAGCTGAGATCTATGTGTCTGAGGGCCATTTTGCACCAGGCAGTATGCTACCAAAGGTAGAAGCAGCAATTTCATTCGCAGAATCGGGACCCGGAAGACGCGCCATTATAACATCTTTGAGCAAAGCCTCAGAAGCATTGATCCCGGGCACCGGCACTGTTATCCTTCCGTCCCTGAAGTCAAGTTAACAAAGTTACCAGTGGAAGTTAAAGTTCTAGATAAATTTTTTGCACATATCATAAAATTGATGTATAATAATATCATCAAGTGGTACCGGCCTTACACACTAATCAATCCTCTATCACTTTTCAGAACAGTTATAGTTATCAATACAGCCTTGCTTGAAGGGAGTGGATATGAAGACACTTTATGATGCACAGTCCATTCAAGAAACTAGGTCGATACGGAGAGGTCCCTATATTTATCAGAAACAACATATTGCAGGATTATTTGCTCCCCATAAAGCTGTCAATATTATCAGCTATTCGAACCACCTACTGATTATATTATGCGAGGAGAAAAGATAATGAATACTGAAGCTTTTGTTGTTAAGTCAAAGAAAAACCCTGTTATCAGCTTAGGTGTTACCGAAGGACATTTTTCAACAAACCACTTCCATACCACTCATTATATTGATTTGGACGAATTGAAATCGAATGTCTCATTAGCCAGAAAGGTGGCAAGAGAGCTTTCGCTGAAGTATCTGTCAAACACCCAAGTGGACACTATCGTATGCATGGAGGGAACCGAGGTTGTCGGTGCCTTTTTGGCAGAAGAACTCTTAAAAGTTGGAGCGGATGCCGAAGGTGATCACACCGAAATCCATGTTGTAACTCCTGTGAGTAATGTTAACGGAAAGTTGATGTTCCAAAATAATACACAGAGGTTAATATATAATCGCAATATACTCCTACTGCTATCAACGATATCAAGCGGAACCACACTCAATAATGCACTCCGGTTTATTGCCTATTACGGAGGTGACCTGGTAGGGATTTCGGCACTGTTCAACGCTTATACTGAAAAGCTTGAACACGACATCAACTCACTGTTCACTATAGAGGACATCCCAGATTACCAGGTCTTCAGACCAACTGAATGTCCCATCTGCAAAAGAGGCCGAAAGCTGGATGCGATTATTATTCACGATGGCTATATAAAAGTGAATTAGGCAGAAAGCTTCATGTATAATCTAGAGATCAATAGTTGAAAAAAGCTACCCTGACTCGAATATCTCATCGAGACAGGGTAGCTTTATACATATCTGCATAACGCAAAACTACTTATGCTTTTCGCTTTTCAACAAAAGAGATGAATCCGTCCACCTGTTTTTCTAAGAAACGCAGGCTTGGCTTTGCAAGTATCAATTTACCCTCTTCATCAAGCAGCTGCAGCGCGTTGGGAACTGTTACACGCGGAGCGTTCATAACATCCATGTTTAAGTAGCTTATAAGTGTAACCAAATGGTCTTGAGCAACAGCGGTGCCGGTCATACCCGGTGTAATTCCGCTAAGGGTAGCGGGCGTCCCCGAAAGGAGGTTGTTAGCACCTTGCGGCCGTGATATCCAATCCAGGAGGTTCTTCAGTACCCCCGGGAAGAAGTGGTTGTATTCCGGTGTAAAGAACCATAAACCGTCTGCAGCCCTCACCTCATCATAGACCAGTCGGACCGCCTCGGGAGTCGGTTTTTCAATGTCCTCATTAAACAATGGGATGTCACCATATTCGAGTAGTGAAAAATCGGCTCTGTCTCCGACGAGTTCCTTTACGATCAATGCCAACTTACGGTTATACGAATCCTTTCTAAGAGATCCGACGATGGCCAATATCTTGATTTTTTTCAATTGGAGTCCTCCCCCTCACCCATGTGCTCTAATTATTATTCTTCAAGAGCAGAGCTTTTTATGCAAGCATTTACTTTGTTTATATCATAAGAACAACCAGCCCAGCTTGTCAAGCATGTTGTTGCTCAACTTATTGATGCGAGTCTCTATCCTCTCAAGACTAATTTGACTGTCTGCCGACTACCAAGTAATTCATACCGGCTACAATAATTCCGCCACCGACGAAATTGCCTATACCTGATACTACCAAGCTATAGAGAACATCTACAGCAGCAATCTGTGAGCCGTAAAACAGTGAGGCGAGCAAGAAGTACATGTTAGCAACAACATGCTCAGTACCACTGATGACAAATACAGCAATCGAGAGCCAAAGCACAAAAATCTTTGCGATTTCCTCCTTGCAGTTGAATGCCAAGCACACCCCAGTGCAAACGATTATATTGCAGAGAATAGAGCTTGTGAACAATCGGACGACGGGCATTTGCGCCTTCGGAAGCGCTTTGGCAACTAAAAGATCAGCTGTTGCACTGTCAAAGATTCCAGATAGCTTCGTCAGAAAAGCTGCAAACAGTGCCCCGAGCACGTTGGCGACAAATACGAGGCATAATACACCTGCTGTCTTTAGAGCTTTTGTGCGTCCGGCATATACCGATGTTACTATCAAGCAGTCGCTTGTAAACAGCTCTACCGGCATAAAGACAATTGCAATAATCCCAAGTGGGAAAACCAGTGCTCCCAGAAAGCTACCCAGACCAGGAGGAGTAATACTTGACGAAACCTTAAGACACGCTATTGCACCGATAGCGATGAACAGCCCCGCAAGAAAACCTTGTATAATCAGAACATAGAAACGCTTGTTTTCCTTCTGCCTGCTAACCTTAAGTATGTACTCAACTAGACCTTCGGCTCCCGATTGTCTATCCATTGTCTTCCCCTGCCCTTCTTAAGATTGTTATCTATATGTTGTGTTTATCTATAATATATATTACTACAACTTTTTATCAATATCCACTAAATATTCAGAGTTTTTGGGCCATGTACTAATATTAGATACATCATATAGTAGGTTCTTGCTGGTATATCATGCTTTTCTTAGCGCTCTTTTCTATCAAGCGCATTGCATATGACCATTAGCGCCGCAAACAGCACTCCCGCCACAGGCCAGATGATCCAACTATTCTGCCAATCGTTAGAGAAAAAGCTGTACGCTAGAAATGCAGCAACAACCAATAGCCAGTAGACTGTTGCGATTGCTCCGATCACCGGCGAGCGTTGCTTGTTCTTCCGTGAATAATCCCCCTCCTGCAGCAACTTCTCCATGCTCGCCCAGTTGATACCCGCATTGATAAAAAACATAGCACCTACTCCCGCCAACAACATTGTAATCGACAGCATAGATGCCAGAATTAGTCCGTCCTCAGATAGCAATCCACCTATAAATAGAGGAATCACAGAAAGGATACAGAGACATGCACCGATTACATTGTATTTTGTATAAGTTGCTCTATACTGCTTTTGCCGCTCACGAACCATCCCTGAAACACCGTACTCAGTTTCGAACGACTCCTTCTCCAGGAATTCGTACTGACTAGTCATAGAGCCGCTGGTTATAAACACCGCCACTGCAACTGCTACTAGTAGAAACAGTACAATAAGTCCTATTCCGCTGGCGAGTGCTTCGGAAATTGTCAATGCCTGTGATTCACGAGCGGCATTCAAGAGAAACAGGGTAATCGGAGAAATAATACATAGAAAAGTGGCAAGTGCAATACGCTTTGCGGTGAATTCCTTAATGCTTAAAAATGCATTTGCTTCCTCCATCGTTACTCGGCGTAGTGTGTAGGTGTCTTCAACATGATCTGAATACTCCGCATCCTCTAATTCATCCTTTAACAGATAATCGGTACTCACGCCGAATATCTGTGACAGTCTCAATATCTTATCCAGGTCGGGAATAGATTGAGCTCCCTCCCATTTTGATACCGACTGCCGAGTTACCTGCATTTTTTCTGCTAGCTCTTCCTGAGACCAACCGTACCTTTTTCGAAGCATAATAATTTTGTCCGCCAAAATCATGGTTCTCACCTCAATTAATTAATCCGCAGGGTCGTGACCGATTGGGTCTGAATAAAGGTTAATTCTTTAAGTGGTTGCAGGCAACAAATTACACCAGGCAATCTGTCAACCAGCAGTTGCATGTACGAAATGTTGGGCGTACCCTTTGCAATACCCATGGTATACAATCCTGAAATCAAGGAAAGATTAATGGCAAGGAGTGTGATAGATTTTAACGGCAACGCAGAGCTCTTAAACTTTATCTACCAGAACTCGCAGATGGGTGTAGATACCTTAAATCAGTTGATAGATATTGTCGAGGATGACAACTTCAAAAAGCATCTGGGGACACAGTATAAAGAATATCGGGAGATCCATAAAGCCGCACGTGAGGCTCTAAACGAAAACGGATACGATGAAAAGGGAATCGGTGCTTTAGAAAAAATCAGAACTTATCTAATGATCAACTTGCAGACACTGACCGACAAGTCGGCCTCACACATCGCAGAGATGCTTATTATCGGCAGTAACATGGGTATTATCAATGCGGTAAAGAACCTGAAAAAATACAAAAATGCTGAGCCGAGTATCATCGACCTTATGAATAGACT
>LSQX01006615.1_pt2 | contig 23473 bp, 17 predicted proteins | sample 654561 | NCBI WGS metagenome assembly LSQX01 (sample SAMN04489861, study PRJNA283612) | anaerobic digester metagenome | isolation source: 4 biogas reactors fed with cattle manure at either 37C or 55C with and... | place: Denmark: Kongens Lyngby | collected 2014
TGCGAAACGAGTGCAGAAATATTTATTTCGTGTGTGCGGATGTTGTTGGGTTGTCCGAGTATTTTAAGCCTGGTGAAGCGGAAGTCATTTTCATTAATTTCTGCGATCCCTGGACACGTCAAAACAAGCCGAAGAGAAGATTGACGCATCGCAACTGTCTTGAGATTTACAAGTCCATTTTAAGGGACGATGGTGAGGTGTTTTTTAAAACAGATAGCGAGATGCTTTTTGATTTTTCGCTTGAAGAACTTTCGGTGTCAGGTTTTCAAGTCCTGGAGCAGACAAGAGACTTGCATCAGTCGCCATTTAATGTGTCGAACATTCGCACTGAGTTCGAAGAAAAATATGCGGCCGAGAAGATACCTATCAAGTGGCTTCATGCGTCTCCGAAAATGGTTTGATTTTCATTTGGCGATTACTTTGTGAATCAATACAAAATTTGCTTGTTTTGTGCTTTTCGTCTTTCGGATTGGTTGTAATCAAGGCGTGTTTGAGGTAAAATCTTTCTGGTGCAAAGCGCCATTACGTAGGAATTACCCTGTCTGACAGGGAATGATTAGGAGGAAAGAATATGACAGTTAAGATTGGTATTAACGGTTTTGGACGTATCGGCCGATTGGTTTTTCGTGCGTCAGTAGCAAACCCGAATGTTGAGGTCGTCGGAATCAATGATCCTTTCATCGATCCCAAGTACATGGAGTATATGCTCCGTTACGACACAGTTCATGGACAGTTCAAGGGCACAATCGAAGTCGGTGAGGATTTCATCGTCGTCGAGGGCGTCAAGATTAAGGTTTTTGCAAGCATGAATCCTTCGGAGATTGCATGGGGAAGCGTTGGCGCAGATTACATCGTAGAGTCTACAGGTGTTTTCACAACCATTGACAAGGCAGCAGCTCACTTTGATGGTGGCGCGAAGAAGGTTGTCATTTCTGCTCCTTCTGCTGATGCTCCGATGTTCGTCATGGGCGTTAACAACAGCGAGTACAACAAGGACATGAAGGTCGTTTCCAATGCTTCTTGCACAACGAACTGTCTGGCTCCTTTGGCCAAGGTTATTGATGATAACTTCGGTATCGTTGAGGGCTTAATGACTACTGTTCACGCAACAACCGCGACACAGAAGACCGTTGACGGTCCTTCCAAGAAGGATTGGAGAGGCGGCCGTGGTGCAGCTTTCAACATTATTCCTTCTTCCACCGGTGCTGCAAAGGCAGTTGGCAAGGTTATCCCGAAGCTCAACGGCAAGCTCACAGGTATGGCTTTCCGTGTTCCTACCGCTGATGTGTCTGTTGTTGATTTGACCGTTCGTCTTGAAAAGGGCGCAACCTACGATGAGATCAAGACAGTAATCAAGAAGGCTTCTGAGAATGAGATGAAGGGCATACTCGGTTATACCGAAGATATGGTTGTATCTTCTGACTTCATCGGCGATGCTCGCACATCAGTCTTTGATGCAGGCGCAGGTATTGCTTTGAATGCTAATTTTGTTAAGCTCGTATCATGGTATGACAACGAGTGGGGCTATTCCAACAAGGTCATTGAGCTCATTGAGCACATGGCAAAGGTTGACGCTCAATAATTCGATTTTATTCGATAATGCTAAGGCTCTCTGCATTTATTTGCAGAGAGCTTTTCATATTTTACTATCGTTTCACGTATTTGTGTTTTCTACCAATCAGGTTATAATATAATAAAGAAGTATTTCGGTTGCGACACGTGAATGGAGGAGTATCAAATGGCACTTTTTGATCCAAAGACCAAGACCATCGCTCAACTTCAGAAGAGCATTGATGATAAAAATGCATCCATAGTTAGTTATTTTGATGAAATTGGACGACTCTACTATGGTCAGTACAAAGACCCGGCAGCGGACGTTTCTAAAGACATTAATGCAAGATGCGACGCTATTTCGAAGCTCTATATCGATATTGAGGCACAAAAACTGAAGATTCTTTTTGAAAAAGGACTGAAGCTTTGCGTGAACTGTAAGAAAGAAAATCCTTTGGAGCATGCGTTTTGCTCTTCTTGCGGTAATAAATTTCCTGAAGGATCCGATAAGCATGTGGACATTCCTAATGCAGAATGTACAAATTGCCCGGATGGCACAAACGGACCGGAAGTTGAAGCGGTTCCCGAAGAAACAGCTAAGACAGAATAAATGCAATTCGATTATTAAGAAGTGCCGATGGTCTATAGACCACCGGCGCTTTTTTTATTATAGCATAAATTGTTTTTTTTCGCGTTCGACTTTGTTACAAGTTTTTTCATATCCTTCAGATATAATTGATTTAACAAAGAGCCAATTGAGTGATCGGAAGGCCACTTGAAAGACCTCCTCGAGTACCATCCGAGACACTCAAAAGACTCTTTAGAAATGAATTTCTGACATTGTTACCTATGGGTAATGTATCGGAGATAGCATTTCGAAAGAACTAAAGCTGGAAGGATGTGATTCTATGAAGATCACGACTCAGGGAAATGGTATCCAAATTGGAAACAGACTCGAAGAGAAGATCGAATCCAAGCTTGCGAAGTTTGAAAAGCATTTTGGGGAAGAGGGTTCGTTCAATATCAAGATTCACCCAGAGCGAGAGCTGAAAAAGGTTGAGCTCACACTCAAAATTCAGAACAGAGTCTACAGGGCTGAGGCGCGTGACGAAGAAATCTTAAACGCCGTCGATCGAACGATTGATAAGCTCGAGTCTCAGATTCGTCGCCAGAAGACACGAATCGAAAAGCAGAAGAAGGATTACTCTTTTGTTAGGGACTACCTTCGAGATGTTTTACCCGAGTCGGATGACATCGATGATGCCGAATATGAAGAGAAGAAAATCATCAAGAGAAAAAGCTTTGAGCTTATCCCCATGGAGACTGATGATGCCATCTTGCAAATGGAAATGCTCGGACACAGCTTTTTGGTGTATCTCAATGCCGAAACCGGAAATGTCTGTGTCATCTATAAGCGCAAAGACGGACATTACGGTCTGATAGAGCCAACCTACTGATTTTCAAATTTTGTTCCGTCTTTTGTGCGAAGAGGCTGTCCGTTCGGATAGCCTCTTGTTTTTGTTCTGAAATCCATCTGTTCATTTTGTCCCATCATATGAGCCAAGGATACCATGGGCTCAATTATACTGGCTGTCGGAGACGATACGCGACTTTCGGATGAGCATATTGAGCCAGAATAGTGTCCCTATAGCGGTATTGCTCCTCATGTATCCGATTGATATAATGAACACCACTTCACAAACAAACCGACAGAAATATGAATGGAGCAGGATTTTGGATAATACAGATTGTAACGAAAGCGGTGCGAATTTTACTAGTTCTGAGACTCTTTTGGCGGGCTTGAATCCCGAACAGGCAGAGGCGGTTGCCCATCACTTGGGACCTTTACTAATTTTGGCGGGTGCAGGATCAGGCAAGACGAGGGTCATCACTTACCGTATTGCACATTTGATTCGTAATCTGGGCGTTCGTCCGTCTTCAATTCTGGCAATTACGTTTACAAACAAGGCTGCTGCTGAGATGAAAGAACGTATTCGCAAAATTATCGGTAGCACGGCGGATTACATGTGGGTGGGTACATTTCACTCAATGTTTGCCCGCATTTTGCGTCGGCATGCTGAGCTTATTGGATACACCGGCCGATATTCAATTATTGATTCAGACGACCAAGTTAAGATCGTCAAAGAAGCAATCAAAGAGATGGATTTGAATGACAAAGTTTTCGTGCCGAGGAATGTATTGGGAGAAATCAGCAGGTCCAAGAATGATTTGATATCTGTTGAGGAGTATACAAAGCAAGCCGGCTCAGACTATAGACTTCAAAAAATCGCTTCTGTTTACCGGCTTTACGCTGAAAAACTCAGGCGAAGTGATTGCATGGATTTTGATGATATCCTCTACTATGCGGTTGAATTACTGACTAAGCATCCCGATGTTTTGACCTATTATCAAGAGCAGTTTAAGTATATTCTGGTTGATGAGTATCAAGATACCAATCATGCACAGTACAAGCTCATTTTGATGCTGGCGAAGCGCTACCGGAATCTTTGTGTTGTGGGTGACGATGATCAATCAATATATGCTTTTCGCGGTGCGAATATTCGAAATATATTGGATTTTGAAAAAGATTTTAAGGATACCAAGGTCATTAAGCTTGAGACAAATTATCGCTCGACACACACTATTCTTCAAGCAGCAAACAGTGTGATTGCCAATAATACAAAGCGAAAGAGCAAGACGCTTCGTTCAAAGATAGAAAAGGGTGACCTACTGGTTCATTATTCTGCGGAGCATCATGGTGCCGAAGCTTACTATGTTGTCAATGAGATATCGCGTCTGGTTCGCTCAGGTTACTGCTCTTATGGAGATATTGCCATTCTATATCGTATGAATGCCTTATCGCGTACGATTGAGTCGGCTCTCAGGGAGCAAGGCATTCCGTATCGCGTTTATGGCGGGCAGCGTTTTTACGAGCGTAAAGAAATAAAGGACATCATGGCGTACCTGAGATTAACGCTGACGCCATCCGATGAGTATGCATTTCTGCGTATCATAAATGTGCCGAAGAGGGGAATCGGAGATACCACGGTTGAACGAATTCGGGCTTTGGCCGCGGAGAACAATACATCGTGTTATGACATTTGCTACAACGTCTTTCGGTATCCCGAACTATCGCGATCGTCTGATCGTTTATTGAGCTTTGTTGGAATCATTGATGATTTTCGAGAGAGATTGTCGGAGAATGAAATGTCTTTTGCAGACTTCATCGATTATGTTCAGGACAAGTCCGGATTGATTCAGGAGATCGTAGATGCCAAGGAGAAGAAAGGTGAGACCGTTGATCGAGTCGAAAATTTGAGAGAGCTTCTGTCGGAAGCAGTCGAATTTGAGCAACGTCGGAAAAACATGCCGGATATTCCGCCTGAAGGCGAAGATGCACTTGCGGAAAGCGGTCTTCTCGAGCAACCGCAAGACCCGGTGTATGCCAAGGATCTCCAAGGAATTCTTCAAGCGTACTTAGAAAACGCAGCATTATATTCTCAAGGGGATGAAAATGACCCGTCCGAGGATTATGTGCGATTGATGACCATACACAGCGCTAAGGGGTTGGAATTCAGCGTAGTATTCCTTGTCGGCGCTGAGGATGGCATTTTCCCGAGCTTGCGTTCCATGGAGCGTATGGACGACTTGGAAGAGGAGCGGCGGCTCATGTATGTCGCGATTACGCGAGCCAAGAAGCGGTTTTCTATCGTAACAGCGAATAGCAGGATGTTGTTCGGACAGACGCAAGCGCTTAAGCCGTCGAGATTTATTAAAGAAATCGATAAGGCCTGTTTGTCTTGTGTCGGAAACGCACGTCAAGTGTATCAGACACCGTTCTCTTCGTTTGGGTCCGCATCGTCAAGCGGTTTCACCGGCGGGCAAGGCGGCGGATTCGTTGCCTCTGCCAAGAGCGGCGAGGCGACGAATTCAAAGACCTATTTGGGATCCGTCGTGGCGAGCGCCACTGAAGCCAAGGCCGCGAAGAATTCTGAAGCTTTTTTGCGTCCGGATGAAGTATCAAGTGGTATGGCTGTCGTTCATCCGAGATTCGGTCGCGGAGTTGTTCGTCGAATCGAAAGAGTAGCGGGAGACGCTCTGGTTAGCATTGAATTCGGCCAGGGGACGACAAAAAACATGCTTCTAAAGCAGGCACGTTTGCAAAAACCTAAGCAATAGAGCGTGGCCGAAGTGGTATAATCTGTCTATTGGAGGTGATCTTGGTGAATTCGACAACGCCGGAGCCAAATTTTTTCTCCGAATACGAGCGCCAAATCGGTCCGACAAAGACCGATTACATCGACAATCCAAGAGACCGAGAGCTCTTGACTATGCTTCGCGATGAGCGTGAAAGCAATCTTTCTCCGTATGCTTTTAAAAGCAAATGTAGCCAAGGGCGTTTGGCAGGTGAAGAAGATTGTCTTATAAGGTCGCCATATGAGCGAGATACGGGTCGTATCATATATTCACAAGCGTTTCGTCGGCTGAGGCACAAGACACAGGTCTTTTTTAATCCGAAAAATGACCATATCTGTTCGCGAATTGAGCATGTCATTTATGTCAATTATATAGCAACTACCATTGCGAGGGCACTGAATCTAAATATTGACTTGGTTCAGGCGATTTCGCTCGGACATGACATTGGACATTCGCCGTTTGGTCATTCTGGAGAGAGAGCGCTCAATCAATGCGCCAAAAAATATGATTCATCTTTATTCTTTCATCATGAGATGCAGAGTTTGCGTGTAGCGGATTATTTGGCCGGCCGAAATAAGGGCTATAAGAATGGTTTGAATCTGACGTTCGAAGTCCGAGATGGCATTGTTTCGCATTGCGGAGAGACTTATAGCGAATATAAACTGACTCCTAATCGAGATAAGAAGATTGAACAACTGATGTCGTATACACAGCCGGCGGATACCACACCAGCAACATTGGAGGGTTGTGTCGTGCGTATCGCGGACAAGATTGCATACGTCGGAAGAGATATTGAAGATGCTGCGCGTGCGGGCATTCTTGAGTTTGAGGACATTCCACCGGCGATTCGATCGCGCCTTGGCCAGAACAATTCTCAAATTATCAACACCCTTGTAGCAGATATTGTCCATCATAGTCTCAATAAGGATGAGATTATTATGTCTGAGGATGCCGGAGAAGCGATGCAAGAGCTTCTTAAAGAAAATGTGAATCGAATCTATCGTTCGGAGAAGATTAAGAGATACGAGCAAAGTGTCACCAACACGGTAGAGGCACTTTTTGATGCGCTGATGGCATCCATCGTGGATCCCGATAAAGCCGAGAAATCCGACAACAACGTATACAAAGAACTGATTGATTTTGCTCGAGTTTTTAAAGATGAAGGGCAAAGTGACGCACGGATCGTCATGGATTATATTGCAGGCATGACGGATTCTTTTGCGACCAGATGTTATGAGAAAATATATTGGGTATGAGGTCAAATATGGACGTTCAGGACAATAAATCAGCATATGATAAGCAACATTCATTTTTTGCCATGATTGATCGCATGCAATATATCAATCGATGGGGATTAATGCGCAACAATCGCACCGAAAATCTCAAAGAGCACAGTATGGATGTTGCGGTTGTCGCGCATGCTTTAGCGACGATTCGAAAGACTTATTTTCCCAAGCAACAGCCGTACATTGATCCATTACAGGTGATGGGTATCGCACTATTTCATGATGCTTCAGAAATTATCACCGGGGATCTTCCGACGCCGATTAAATATCGAAATGAAGAAATCCGAGAGGCATATAAAAAAGTAGAGAACCAGGCCTCTCTCACGTTATTGGGATTACTTCCGGAACCGATGCGAAAAGAATACGCTTCATTTTTTTGTAACGAGCAAGATGATTGCATAAATATTGAGACACATAAAATCGTTAAAGCGGCAGATCGAATCTGCGCATACATAAAGTGTATCTCTGAAGAGATGACGGGGAACAAGGAATTTTTATCGGCAAAAGAAACGGTCATTCAATCAATTGAACGCATTGAACTTCCTGAAGTTGCCTATTTTATGAAGCACTTTTTACCTGCTTACGGAAAATCTTTGGATGATATTACGGATGTGAGCAATGATTAAGACGAAGCGTGGAAACAAGCGATATCTCTATATTGCTGTCTTTATTGCGGTGATTGGGCTGGCTTTGTTATTGCTCGAAGCGGTTATGCTGTTTAGACCAACAAAATCAACAGAAGTGACTGAAGAAGTCAGACAAATTGTTGAAAGAACCGAGTATGTTTTAGGCATGGACGGGACGGCGGGTGTCTTTTTGAGTGAGCTTTCAGACGGTACACTCTCTGTGTCTGATTTTGTGCGAATGCAATTGACGTCATCGTCATACCTCTTGAAAAACCGAGATGATGATGCCTTTTCAAGGGATCTCTCGTATATAGCATATGGTCAAATTGATAGCGCGCCGAGTATCGAGGCAAAACTTTTGGGGACGTCTCGCAATCTTGTAATTGAGCAAGTAATCACTGAATTAAAGCCTCGATACATACCGCAAAAGGGCTTTTCGGAAGAGAAAGCGACCTTTTTGAAAGACTATGAAGTCACATCGCCGCTTCAGAACGAAGAGGGTTTTGCGTTCGGCATTCGTCGTGTTTCGGGAACAATTACAATGACTGGTGATCAAGCCAGAACAGACTTTTATGTCGATAATACGCTTCGAGTCGGTGCACTGGAGATAGAAAGCGATAAAGACGGCAACCAATCTTTTACGATGACTTGGGATGCCAGGGAAGAGATTCCGGGGCAGCATAATGTGAAAGTTTTGTTCCGTACCTCTGATGGCCGCGGTGTCGTTGTTACGGGCGGTGAATTAATTGTTCCTGATTTCCTGGGTGTGCCCAATCGCTCGGTACGTACAGGTGCGATTTTTGAGGGAGCGGATCGCGCATGGTTTGAGATGGATGCCGGTGATACGAATGCATATATCAATTTTGTTGCGATGTCTGACGATATCAAAGTAACGCTTTATGATATATACGGCAATAAAATCGGATCCAACGATGCACACAATTCGCCTTACGAGACACTGAGAGGCGTTCGGCAATCGGTTGCCGTAGAGCAACTGCTTGGCACTGTTATCGACCCGAGAAACACATTTTACTTTTGTGTCGAACGTAGCCCGGATGTTCAAACTGCTTTAGTGGATATTGGATTCACAATAATCACGTCTCGAGATGTTGCAGTCAATGCGGCTGGAGAATATTTGGCTGTGCTTGATGATGTTGGACAGGTGCCGGTGAATCCATACGCGGATATTACACAGATTCCGCCTGAAGAAGTGGCTTGCAAAGATGCGTTGGATCAAGAACTCAAATTTTTGTATCAGGACTTGAGATTTTTACCAATTAATGGCTTTTTGGCCGAGATGACTCTCGTCGATCCAAAGAATAATACTAACATACCAATTTATCCGATATTTGACTCGGCAACCAGAGATTATGCATATGTGTCTTCCGGGGACATAGAAGAGATTCAGCCAATGGTGACAACAGTGGAGGGTTACGCTTCGGAATATAGAATTATTAATCTCGGAAGCGGCCTCCCTAAGCCCATGGAAAACGACATGTTACAGCTTAACACGTCCCGCAATGTCGTTGTTGTTTCGATTGAAGATTTTGACGGAAGAACAAGTGAATATCGTATCTTTATTTTATGCGGTGAGGATATAGAGGGTTACGATCGAGAAGTGCTTAATCTGTTTCCGTCATCCTATAGAGACGGGATTTGGTTGCTTCATAATTTGCGCCCTTCATATCATTTCGTTCCGTTTCGCCCGGAATTGGATTGGGCGATATTGGTAGATAATCAAGACAAAAAGGATAGGAGTCTTGCAAGCAGTTATTCGCACCCTCAGTGGGTGAAGCCGGACAGTCCGGTTTATGACGGATCGTCATGGAAAGCGGCTAAGCGTGAGGTGGTCACATTTTTTCTTGATCCGAGGAATTTCCTTAATCCAATTAATGTGTTTCAGTTTGAGAAGTTATCTTTTGATTCTTCGATTCATTCGGTTGACGGAATCGGGGAGATGGTGCGTGATTCGTTTTTGGAAAGTGATTCTTTGGATTACGCTTCAATTCTTTACGAAGCCGGTAAGAATGCCAATGTGTCGCCCTATTTTTTAGCGAGCCGTATTTTACAAGAAATGGGGCGGAACGGTGAATCGAAACTGGCGCATGGTACGCTTCAAGGTTACGAAGGGTATTATAATTTCTACAATATCGGATCGACTCCGGACCCAACTGTCCCGGATGGTGCTCTGATCAACGGTGCGAAGTATGCTCAATGGGGAAGGAGACCTGACGAAAAAGAGTTGACGGACGAAGAACTTGCGCTATTACTTCCCTGGACATCACCGGAGCTTGCCATCAGGGGGGGCGCGCTTTGGATTGCGTCCGGGTATATTAATTTTGGTCAAGACACGGTATATTTTCAGAAGTTTGATGTTATTGATAACGAAGACGGTCTTTATTTGCACCAGTATGCGCAGAATATATCGATGCCATTTACAGAGAGTCAGCGATATTTTAAGGCATATCAGTCTCAAAACATGCTAGATTCAAAATTTGTTTTTATTATTCCTATTTATGAGAATATGCCGCAAAATTATGGCACGTTGCCATAATGGATTGAATAACGCACTTCTTGACGTGTATAATTGTTGGGTGAATCTGAGTTTGAAAGGAGCAAGGCATGAGCAGTAATCGTCGCATTCATATATTTATAGCGCTACTCGCTTGTGTCATCGCTATTATTCCGTTCTCGTTTCGATCGACTGTTAGCGCAGATGATTCTTTAACCATCAATTTATCGTCCGGAGCGTCACAAGTGAAACCCGGAGATTCGATTTCAATTGATGTTTCTTTTGATAAATTCCCTCGCTTAACGCGCTTTGGCCCCATAGAAATTCAATTTGATACCAGCAGTGTCTCTTACACCGGCATGACAATTTCCGCTTCATTACCTTCGACGTTTACGGTGCAAAGTAGCGAAACGTCCGGGGTGGTTGTAGTGTCCGGTATCGATAACGATGTTGAAGCACTTATTCAAGCAAACAAGCAGTTGCCGACTACCGACGAAGAGGGACAGCCGATTGAACCGCCCGAAGATCCTTCGATGATGAGCTCTGAAGCGGTGGCTGTTTGCACACTTAGTTTTGTAGTACTAGATACTGCGAAATCCGAGGCCCGCTTTTGGCTCAGTAATGCATCGGGGTTCAAAAATAGTTCTGACTTGGCGGTGACGACAACACTTGGAAGTTTTGTCGCCGTGTCAGTTGATACACCCGACTCATCAGATGCGTCGTTGGCGTCTCTTGATCTTGACACCGGAAGTTTGGAGCCGCAATTTTCACCGACAACATACGATTACCGTGTTTCGGTGCCTCGGAGCATTACGAACGTCGTCGTATCGGCAGTGCCATACGACAACAAGTCTGAAGTCATCGTAAGTGGCGAAAATAATCTTATTGTAGGCGAGAATCAAATCAGAATTACCGTCGTGGCACAAAATGTCGTTTCGACCCAAGAGTACCGCATTACGGTGGTCAGAGAAGAGAGTTATATTCCGCAAGGTGCGTCAATAAATGATCCGGATGGGCAGACATATTTATTCGCGGACATTCCGGATACACTGGTTATTCCATCGGAGTTTTACCCTGATACCATTCGAATCGGTCAGTATGAACTCCCTGCTTTTTATATGGAAGGTCTTAGGGAAGTCTTGCTATATTTGCAACACCCAGAAGGAGCAGTTGGCTTGTATGCGTATTCACCGAATACCGGCACGTTGACTGCATTTGATCCACAGAAATCATTTTTCAGGGCCTCAATGTTGTTTTCGATACAGACGGTTACGGATGCAAGCATAGTTCCGGACGGATTTGTGCCGGTAAATTTCAATTTCAATGGTAGAAGCGTTCAAGGCTATGAATCAGAAGATGGTAAGACGCGAATACTCTATTTATCAGACGATGCCGGTAGCAACCGATTCTACGTCGTCGTTGCAAAGACGAGCGAGATATATCCTTATATTGCTCGCCCTGAACCGCCGACCAGTGTCTACTTAATCCTATTTGTCGTTTTTCTATGTTTGTCGATTGTTGAAGCGGCGATGATTGCGATTATTATTTTCCAACTACGGAGAAGACGAGCCATTGTTACACCCAGAGTTCGCCGCGTGTAACATATATCACAAATATATTCAGAGGAGTTTGCAATGACAAAAAATGGTTCGCTGACCCAATCCGGCAATAGTGAGAATCCGCACTCACGTATTCGAGAGATCATTCTTTATATCTTCTTTGGTGGTTTGACGACACTTGTCAATTTAATTACGTATCGATCATTAAGTTATATAGCCGGAGGACCGGCTATGGCCATCTCCATATTTGTTGTTATTAATGTAATTTCGTGGACAGTGGCAGTGACTTTTGCCTACATCGTGAATCGAGTTTTTGTGTTCAAGTCCTCCGGTAATCCATTTCGCGAATTGGTATCATTCGTTGCTGCGAGAATAGTCACTCTTATTGCTTTTGAAATCGGATTATCGGTGCTAATGGTTGTCATTTTGGAACGTGGCTTTGATATTCCCAAGCAGACTGAATTACTGAATTTTTTCGGCTTTAGTATATCGTGGGTCGATCTAATAAAAATAGGTGTACAAGTCTGCGTCGTTATCGCAAATTATTTATTCAGTAAAATATTCATTTTCAAGAAAGTCGCTGTCTCAGATACGAGCAGTGAAGTGATTGATACACAGAAGGAGGCCGATTCGATTGGCGCTTCAAAATAACGCGGTCCCGTCTTTTCTCATTCAGGCAGAACGCTTTGGAATCATGCTCGGCCTTGAAAGAATGAAGGCGTTAGTGAACCTTCTTGGCAACCCTGAAGCAGGAACTAAGTGTATTCACGTTGCCGGCACGAACGGAAAAGGCTCAGTGGTTTCCTATATTGCTAATATTTTAGCGGCTGCGGGATACAAGGTTGGCGTCTATACATCGCCTTTTTTAGAGCGTTTTTCGGAGCGCATTCGAATTCTGGATGGGATGCACGGACTTGAAAAATCGATTGAGGATGAGCGTTACGGAGAAATCCCGACTGACACGTTATTTGAATTGACCGAAGAGGTTCGTTTTGCAGTCGATATCATGATTTCTTCTCAAATGGAGCACCCCACGGCATTTGAACTCGTCACTGCAGTAGCTTTTTTGTATTTTATGCGTGAGGAATGCGACTACATTATTCTTGAAACTGGTTTGGGTGGGCGATTGGATGCGACCAATATTATCGCATCGCCGGTGTGTTCAGTAATTACTGCAATAGGATATGATCACATGGAACAATTAGGCGATACCATTGATCAAATCGCAGCGGAGAAAGCGGCGATTATTAAGCCCGGATGTTCCGTATATTTATTAGATCCTATTTTTGGTCGATTGAATCAAGAAGAATCTCAGAAAGTGCTTCAGGTTGTCACGAATAAAGCCATTGAGATGCACGCGAGTCAACATGTATTTTCCGAAAATGATATCGAGATTATTGATCGGGGTGGACTCAGGCAATTTTTTCGATGGAAAGATTCTTCAGATGTTTTCGAAATACAAATGATTGGCGGACACCAGGTTGAGAATGCAGCGCTGGCAGTCAGTGTGCTCCGAAATTGGATTGACATAGATGCAATTAAAACCGGATTGCGATATACACGGTGGAAGGGGCGGAATGAACTCCTTTGTGATTCCCCTCCGGTGATGCTTGATGGTGCGCATAATCCACAAGGAATGATGGCCTTGTGCGATACTTTGAATTCAATTTATGGCAAAGAAAAATGTTTCTCAAGGCCGATGTCATTTATCATGGGCATGATGCGGGACAAGGATGTTGCCAAGACCATTGAGGTATTTATGAGGCATCTTAAAGTGCCGATTCATTCGATATTTCTGGTTTCGGTGGATAACGAAAGAACCTTGAAAGCGGAAGAGTTTAAGGCGCAATGGCATGCTTTCTGCGAGAACATCGAGAATAAAGCATTGTTTTACAACGATAATCCGAGTATGTATAATGTTCAAGGCAAGATCAGTACATATGATTGTGCAGAAGATGCATGTCATAAGGCTTTCAGTGTTGCATCCGAAGAGGGAATACCGCTCATCTGTGTCGGCTCTCTTTTTCTGGTCGGTCAGATTCGGCCTATATTGATCGCAGACATTAAGGAGAACATAAAATGAATTGGCTATCCGCTGCGGCGGCTTTTCCGGAGCAGACCCCTCAAGACATCCGGCGCTTCAAGTTAAGCGAAGAGGAACAGGAGTCGTTGTTATCACAGTTTAATCGCGCGCTTTCCAATACGAAGACGGATAGTGCCGACATGGCTTTAATTACGCTTAAAAAGTTATTGACGCGCTTTCCGGACTGGTCTGAAGCCGCATTGCTCTACGGTATAAGCATGGCTGCTGATGGCAATTTTAAACGTGCACTGGCGGCTTTCGAGCACGCATTGTCAATTGGCTTTTCAACGGAAGCTATGAATAATTTAGCGACAGCGTGTCATCGTTCGGCGGTAGAGGAGATAAATAATAAAGTCCATTTGAAAGAAGATCGGCCGGCGAAAAATGTTATAGCATCGATGTTACCGCACGCCAATCCGTTGGTTCAGGGAGATGGAGAAATCCGTCCGAGGAATCACGTGCAGGCTCCAATCTTGATGAAGGCGGCTCGCAATCCCGGTAAGGCAAAGTTGGCTTCAGACCGCGAGCGTCGCGAGTTGTTGATGAAAGCGACGTCATCAAATGGAGAAATTCCGGATGATGAAATTGATGTATCTATTCCCAAGACACCCGCAGAGCGACTCCGATTCACGCTTCTTGTCGCAACGATTATCGCGGTGACAACGGGTATTGTTTTACTTTCAATTTTCGTGATTCTACCTTATATTAGAGAAAGGTCGAAAATCAAGGATGCGCAAGGAAGACTTGAATTTGTGACTTCGAAGCTTCACGAGTTCGAGAACGATCCGGAAGTTTCTGAGATTATTCGACAATATGACGAAGCGTTTATGTCAGATTCTGCCGCAAGCAGTGATGAGACGACTTCGGATATGGAGACAACAATCAATACGCCGGATGAGATTTTTGTCGAAGGCGATGTTTCTGAGAATACGGATCATATCGACTCTTCGGATACGTCGGCCTTGAATACAGATGTAACGGCCGATGTTTCAGAATCGGACGTTACAGATGCTTCAGACGAGACCACCCCTGCGGTGACAGAAGCCGCATAACATACAACAATACTGACCAACTAGCAACGGATAACACGACGCAAGACGTGTCCGAATAACGGAGGCATAATATGAAATTTATCAGCACGAGAGGATATTCGGAAAAATTCGATTCCGCTCAAGTGATTAAGATGGGCATTGCCCCGGACGGAGGACTTTTCGTCCCTGAATCCATTCCTGTTATAACTCAAGATGATATCAACGAGATGATGTTGATGACCTACCCGCAATTGGCAGCTAAGGTCATTTCGATGTACCTGACAGATTATACAAAGCAAGAACTTCAAGAGTATTGTGATTTGGCATATTCGGAAGAGAAGTTTGGAGAAGACCCACTTCCTCTTGTTTTACTCAACAAATACAATCCGAGAGAGTATATTCTGGAGCTGTGGCACGGCCCGACATGCGCGTTTAAGGATGTCGCATTGCAATTGTTACCGTACTTGATGACTGCTGCCGTTCGAAAAACGGGAGAAAACAGAAAAGTGGTCATACTCACAGCAACATCCGGTGATACCGGAAAAGCGGCTCTCGAAGGATTCAAGGATGTTCCAGGTACAGAGGTCATCGTATTTTATCCGGTCGACGGTGTATCCGATGCGCAGAGGCTTCAGATGGTAACCACAGAAGGAGACAATGTGCATGTCGTCGCTGTTGATGGCTGTTTTGATGATGCGCAAACGGGTGTCAAGAGCATTTTCTCAGATGAAGATTTGAATCAGGAACTTCACAATCAGGGGGTCATGCTTTCGTCTGCAAACTCCATTAATTGGGGAAGATTGGTGCCACAGATTGCGTATTATGTATATTCATATGTTTCTCTTTTAAAAAACGAGGCCATCGAGCCCGGCGAGAAGGTTAATTTTGTTGTTCCTACAGGCAATTTCGGCAATATTTTAGCAGCTTGGTTTGCTAAAGAGATGGGCATACCGGTTCATAAGCTGATATGTGCGTCCAACAAAAATAAAGTATTGTCCGATTTTTTCAGATCGGGTACATATGACCGTAACCGTCCATTTTATAAAACCAATTCGCCTTCGATGGATATATTAATTTCTTCAAATCTCGAAAGACTTTTATTTGAAGTTTCCGGGGGGCAGGCAGAACGCCTGCTGGATTGGATGAAGGAACTTACCGAGACTGGTAAATATGCCGTAGACAACCAGACCCTCCGAATCCTTCAAAGCGCATTTGTTGGTGGTTTCGCAGACGAAATTGGCATAAACAAAACAATTAGAGATGTGTACGATCGTTGTGATCATGTGGTCGATACGCATACGGCCGTCGGGTTTAATGTTTACAGCAGGTACTACCAGAGGTCCGGCGATGAGACAAAGACAATATTTGTCTCAACAGCGAGCCCATACAAATTTACAGCATCAGTAAGCGACGCACTATTCGGCGCGGGATACAGTAAGGGTCGATCTCATGACGTTCTGATGCGAGAGCTTAGCGAAGAGAGCGGGATGCCGATTCCCGAGAGCATCTCAAACTTGTCCGCAAAAGCTGTGTTGCATGACAAAACTGTTGCAAAAGATCAAATGAAATCCGCCGTCATGTCGATTATTGCGGGTGACTCTTGAGGATGCTTTGCACGCCTTTACTCAGGTGGTTGTAATCATCCTTCAGCGCTTTTAAGTAGACGTGCCCGGCATCGGTAATTCGGTAATAACGACGAAGCCGGTTGTCTTCGGAGACCTTTTTGTCGTGTTCTTCGATATATCCGAATTTCTGAAGACGATAAATGGCCGGGTAAAGCGTTGCTACTTTGTAGTGCCCTTTGCTGAGGATCTCGATGTCCTGAATCATTTGATAGACGTACATGGTTTTTTCAGACAAGAGATGCAAAATAAGCATTTCGACAGTTGCCTTTTTGAAATTGTCTCTCATGCCCTCGGCTGTGCCGCTTTTTGGATTCGTCTGATTCATAACTATACCTCCCACTATATGTGTTGGACGGTATTCAGAGGCATCTTCATTGTAGCAAGAATGTTTTGCAAAAATATGTATAAGTGTTTACCAAATAAGTGTAATAGGAATATATCTATTAATACCTATAAATTTTTGCTGAAAAGTATCAATTATCTATCGTGTATTTCTTCGAAGCGAAGACCGGGATTGCGATCGAGGACCCAATGAATCGCCCAATCGGATTCAAAAAGAACAACCGGAGAATCATCGCGGTCAAGGACAATCATTGAAGTTGAAGTCAAAGTGAGTTTTTTTAGATCAAGAGGTTGCTCCGGATCTTTGGATTCTGCCCAACGTGCGTGACGATAATTGAGGTTTTGACGAATAATCACAACACCGTACTCATTAAGCAATCGATGTTCAAGCACTTCAAACTGGAGAACACCGACCACCCCCATGATATAGGTCTCCGTACCGATCTCGGGTTGTTTGTATAGCTGAACGGCGCCCTCTTCAGATAATTGCTCGATGCCTTTAAGGAATTGCTTGCGCTTCATGGAGTCCTTGGACATGACTCGAGCAAAATGCTCTGGCGGAAATACGGGAATGCTTTCGAACTTAAAGTCTTCAGGAAAAGTGGAAAGTGTATCTCCGATACGGAAGTGACCGGGATCAAATATTCCGATAATATCCCCGGCGTATGCGGATTCCACGACATTGCGGTCCTGTGCCATAAACTGTTGCGGCTGAGCTAATGTGATTTTTCTGCCTAGACGCGCATGTTTAACAGACATATTTTTTTCATATTCCCCCGAGCAAATCCTCAAGAACGCCATGCGGTCGCGATGGTTGGGATCCATGTTCGCCTGGACTTTGAAAATGAAGCCGGAAAAATGCTCGGAATAAGGTGAAATCTCGCCGGTCGACGACTGCCTTGGTAACGGCGGCGGAGCGATCTCGAGAAATGATTTAAGAAAAGGCTCAACGCCGAAATTGGTAATCGCTGAGCCGAAATATACCGGAGTCAACTTGCCTGACAATATTTTATCGGTATCGAACGGATCCCCGGCCAAATCGAGAAGCTCAATATCGTTGTTGAGATCGTCATAATAACTCTTTCCGATTGCGTTCGCGAGTTCTGGGTCATTAGCGGAAGCCTGCAACATTTTTACCTTGCTGGTACCGTGATCCTTGATGCCGGGATTATAGAATAGCACCTGCTCGGCATGACGGTCGTAAACGCCTTTGAAATCACCATCGGTGCCAATTGGCCAGTTCATCGGGGTTGAACGTATGCCCAAAACTTTTTCTAACTCATCCATTAGGTCGAACGGGCTTTTAGCCGCACGATCCATCTTGTTGACGAAAGTAAAAATTGGGATGCCTCGCATGCGACAGACCGCAAAAAGCTTTATGGTCTGCGGCTCAACACCCTTTGCGGCATCAAGCAACATGACCGCGGCGTCTGCTGCGCAAAGTGTGCGATAGGTATCCTCTGAAAAGTCCTGGTGTCCGGGTGTGTCAAGAATGTTAATGCAAAAATTGTCGTATTCAAACTGCATAACCGAGGATGTTACCGAAATGCCTCTTTGCTTCTCAATATCCATCCAGTCGGATGTAGCGTGTTTGCTGGCTTTTCGAGCCTTGACAGAACCTGCGGAATGAATCGCGCCGCCGTATAGCAACAACTTCTCGGTCATTGTGGTTTTACCGGCGTCGGGGTGCGAGATTATCGCGAAAGTTCTTCTTCGATTTATTTCGGTCTTTCTGTCCATTCTGCTAAAATACCTCTTTTGAAAAAATGCGCGAGCAGGAAATTATATATGTTTGTGATTGGATGACATAATACGATATAATCGATGCATCATAGTGTTTTACCGATAGCAGCGTCCTACGAACAACCGATACATTATATCAGTGAATCCGTAGCGGTTGCAAGAAATTTACGAGGTGCCACATGTCAGAGAGAGTTGATAACAAACTCGCGGTCTTGATTGATGCCGACAATATATCAGCAAGTTACATTAAACCAATGATTGAAGAGCTAGCACGTTACGGAAATCCGACAATCAAAAGGATTTACGGAGATTGGACAAAACCGAATCTGGGTGCGTGGAAAAATCTGCTCTTGGATTACGCATTCCAACCTGTGCAACAGTTCGGTTATACCACCGGAAAGAACGCGACGGACTCTGCCATGATTATCGATGCGATGGATATTTTGTACTCCGAGAAAGTCGACGGTTTTTGCATCGTGTCTAGTGATAGCGACTTTACAAGGCTTGCGACCAGACTTCGTGAAGCGGGAAAGACCGTTTACGGCATCGGAGAAAAGAAAACGCCGACTCCTTTTATCGCTGCTTGTGACCGATTTATTTATTTGGAAATTCTGGGGGTACATGCGCCGGTTGATTCCAAGCCGGACAAAAGGGCTTCTGCGAAGGGCTCTCAAAGCCAGGCAAAGCCGGGCAAAAAATCATTGGATTCTCCGAGGCCCCTCAACGGAGTAGATAATGAAACCAAGAAATTGGTGCTCACATCCATCCAGGATCTTGCGGATGATTCGGGATGGGCATTTTTGGGAGAGGTTGGCGCGCTGATTATTAAAAAGATGCCGTCTTTTGATTCCAGAAACTATGGATTTTCGAAGCTCTCGACAATGATAAGAGCCATGGAAGAAATTGAAATTCAGGAACGTATCAATGAAAAAAACCCGGCTGTGACGCTCATATATATTCGCGTTAAGGGGGATGAGTCTTAATGGATCAGCGCGCAAGCGGTGTTTTATTACATATTTCATCTTTGCCGGGTCCGTTTTCGGTCGGTGGTTTTGGCCCGGAGGCTCGTGCATTCGGGCAATCTTTATCTGAGGCAGGATTTAGGTATTGGCAAGTGCTGCCATTTACCATTCCCGGAGAGGGTAATTCACCGTATCTTAGCCGATCAGCATTTGCGGGCAACCCGCTTTTTATCGACTTACGGGAGCTCATCCAGCGTGGTTGGTTGACCGAGGCGTCGCTCTCGGAGGCAAAGACAGATATATTGAAAACGGTCGATTATGAATATGCGGAGCGGACCCATCGGAAGGTCCTTCGTATCGCATTTTCCTCCTTATCGGAAAAAGATAAGAATGATTTTCGACGATTTGCAAGGCATCGATCTTGGCTTTCTGATTATGCCGCATTTTCTGTGGCGTTGGATTTGTATGAAGGCATAACATGGCGCGAATGGCCGGATTTGGATTTAAGGTCTCATAATGAAGAGTTTATTAATGAATTTATCTTGGATCATCAAGATGATTATGACTATTATTGCTTTGAACAGTTTCTGTTTCATGAGCAGTGGCAGGCGCTAAAACGCGATTTGAATGATATGGGCATCCTGATTATCGGTGATATCCCGATATATGTATCTGAAAACAGTGCGGATGTGTGGGGGCATCGATCATTGTTTCAAATAGATGAGGATTTTAAACTCAAGGCTGTTGCAGGCGTGCCGCCTGATTATTTTTCGAGCGAAGGTCAACTCTGGGGCAATCCCCTATATGACTGGGGTGCGCATGAGTCCGAAGACTTCAAGTGGTGGACCGAAAGGCTTTCGTGGCAGTTTGAACTGTACGATTTGATTCGGATTGATCATTTTCGAGCATTCAGCAGCTATTGGAGTGTCCCTCCGGATCAGAAAACAGCGGTTATGGGACATTGGGTGAATGGTCCTGGGCTCAAGTTTTTTCAGAGAATGAGAAAGAAGTTCGATCGTTTCCCGATTTTTGCTGAGGATTTGGGTGAAGAGACCCAAGATTTGCATCAGTTCCTTGAGGACGTTGGTTTTCCCGGGATGCGTGTCGTACAGTTTGCCTTTGATGCAGAATTGGATAATAAGCATCGTCCGCATAACTATCCCTCGGACTGTGTTGTCTATTCAGGCACACATGATAATGACACTCTAGCGGGTTGGTATGATAAACTCAGTGACCATTCAAAAAAACTTCTTCGTGATTATTCTCTGCCGGGTAACGTTGCCGCAGAGTTTCAGAATCCTGAGAAGTTGGCTGAAAATGTGACGGAAGCGTTGCTGGCTATTCTATGGCGTTGCCATGCGAATTTATTGGTGGTTCCTGTTCAGGATTTGCTTCGTATGGGCTCCGAACGGCGCATGAATATTCCAGGAACACCTTCCGGAAATTGGAAGGTGCGATTTTCGCAAACAGAACTCGCTTCACTGGACATCGAAAAACTATCGCTTTGGAACGCTTGTTTTGCGCGAGTCGGGAGGTCATCACTCTGATGAAGAAATATGTATTATCCATCGATCAAGGGACAACAAGTTCAAGATGCATGATTTTTCGCCTTGACGGACAGTGCGTCGGCGTTGGCCAAAAAGCTTTTGAACAATACTATCCGGAGCCGGGATGGGTTTCTCACGATCCGGAAGAGATTTATGCGTCGGTATTGGATGCGATTTCTTTGGCTCTTCGCAATGCCTCGATACCGGCAGGTCAGATAGCGGCAATCGGTATTACCAATCAGCGTGAGACTACCATTGTGTGGGAGCGAGAGTCGGGCAGAGCCATAGCGCCAGCCATAGTCTGGCAATGTCGAAGAACCGCATCGATATGTGAAGAATGGAAAAATAACGGATGGGAATCGTTGATTCATCGGAAGACCGGCCTCATTGTTGACGCGTACTTTTCTGCGACGAAGATACGCTATATTTTGGACCGAGAAGGAAAAGAATATTCAGATCCCGGTCGTGAACTGATGTTCGGTACGGTGGATACTTGGCTGATATATAAGTTGACGGGGCATAAGGCTCATTTGACAGACGAGTCTAATGCGTCTCGAACGATGCTTTTCAACACAGAGGGCCGTTTTTGGGATGATGAATTGTGTCGGATGTTTGGTATACCGATAGGCATGCTTCCGGAGGTTCGTTCTTCTTTTTCGGATTTTGGTATTGTCGATATCGAGAGGCCATGCGAGCTAAATGGCATACCGATTACCGGGGTTGCGGGAGATCAGGCCGCTGCACTTTTTGGCCAACTCTGCCTCTCTGAGGGCGATGTTAAGAATACTTACGGAACCGGGTGCTTTACATTGATGAATACCGGGAGTCGTCGTGTACTGTCGGATAATGGATTGTTGAGTTCGATTGCCTGGACGTATAAAGGGAAGACTTCATATGCCTTGGAAGGAAGTGTCTTCCACGCCGGTTCGATTATCTCATGGTTGCAAGAATCTATGGGGATTATTGCATCGCCCAAAGAGTGCGATTCATTGGCCGAGAGTGTCGAAGATTCCGGAGGGGTGGTGTTGGTGCCTGCTTTTTCGGGATTGGGTGCTCCTTACTGGGATATGTATGCTCGAGCATTGATTATCGGATTAACTCGCGGCTCCAATCGAGCGCACATTGCAAAGGCCGCGCTAGAGTGCATTGCCTTTCAGGTGTTTGATTTAATTGATTTGATGCAAAAGGATTCTGGGTTTGAAATTCGGGTGCTACGCGTAGACGGCGGTGTTAGCGTGAGTAAACCACTTCTCAAATTTCAGGCTGACCTACTTCGAGTTCCTGTAGATCGACCGATACAAAGAGAAACGACGTCACTTGGAGTTGCTTTTATGGCGGGACTTCAAGTCGGATTTTGGACGAATCTTTCTGAAATCGCTTCATTGAGAGATAGCGACCTCCTTGTCGTGCCATCCCTTCCTGAAGAGTCGCTTTTGGCCGATATTCGTCGATGGCATGATGCTGTAAGTCGATCGATGCACTGGATAGATGAGGATGAAATAAAGGGGATTACCCAATGATCGTATTGCTGGAAGTATCTGTGCGCATTTTGATTATGATTGCGCTGGGTTTTACTTTACGGAAGCTAAAAATAATCGACGAGCATATTCAGAAAGGCCTATCCAATGTTTTGCTTTATGCGGCTTTGCCGATGAGCATCTTGGCTTCGTCAGGTTACGAGAGAACTCAGGACTTGACGCAAGCGATGCTTTTGATGGCAGGTATTTCCATTGTATATTATGCGATTTCATTGATTACAATGTACTTCATCTCAAAAAAACTCACATTTAATGACAAAAAACGCCGCGTTTTCGTTACGATGAGTGTTTTTGCGAATACGGGTTTCCTCGGCTTTCCACTGATGGAAGCTTTATACGGCCAAAAGGGCCTATTGTTGGCGGTTGTCTATAATATGGCTTATAACATTTTTATGTATTCATTCGGAGTTCATATGCTGAGTGGAGAAGTCGGTGATTTTAAGAAAATGATTCTTAATCCCGTGTCATTAGCCTCGGTCGTTGCAATTATCATTTTCATATCACCGTTTAAAATACCGATTATTGTTGAAACTCCTATCAAAGATATCGGTGCGTTGACGGTTCCGTTATCGATGATCATAGTGGGATCCGGTCTTGCTCCGATTCCGATTCGCCGCATTCTCAGTGATTATAGCGCATATTTAGTGTCGTTTTTTCGTTTATTATTTTGGCCGGCTTTGATGATTGTCGGCATGCTTTTTTTGCCGATAGATCCTCAAACAAAAGCAATCGCGGTATTGATGACGGCTTTGCCTTGCGGCTCAATGAATGTTATTTTTTCGGAAAAATACGATTGCGAGCCGGAGTTTGCCGCGAGAACGGTGGTTCAAAGTATGGTCCTGATGAGCATCTCGTTGCCGCTGATGATATT
>LSQX01367903.1_pt1 | contig 23473 bp, 22 predicted proteins | sample 654561 | NCBI WGS metagenome assembly LSQX01 (sample SAMN04489861, study PRJNA283612) | anaerobic digester metagenome | isolation source: 4 biogas reactors fed with cattle manure at either 37C or 55C with and... | place: Denmark: Kongens Lyngby | collected 2014
GAACCCGCGCTGCCGCCGTGAGAGGGCGGTGTCCTAGGCCGCTAAACGATGGGGCCTAGGCGCTTTCACGCCATCGGCTACCGAGAAGTAAGCTTACGATGAATCTCACACCGGGCGCAAATCGAGAAGCAAATTCGGGAGAAATTGCCGTGAAATCCGCGTAACCATGCGAACTCTCGACGCTGCTGCCGCTGGCTAGTACCCAGCGAGCGCCCGCTGCACGCGCTGCAGCGAAATGTTCTCGTGCAGCATCACTCCCGAATCGGTGCGCTGCTCGAAGTCAAAACCCAGTTTGCCCTGAATGAGCATGCCAATGAGGTACGGCTCGTTCGGGTTCCACAGCACCCATGTGGGCTGCCCGTGCGTGTTGTTGCCGAGAAACGTCACTTCAATCTCTCGGTTGCCGACACGCTGCATCGAAGGAACCATGGCTCGCGTCGAAAGCGTAACCTCACCTGACTGCTGCACCTGACTCATGCCTCGATCCTAACGAATACCGCGAACACATGCACCGCGCTTTTCATTCGGGTGCCCCATCGGCCGAGCATTGCCCCGCTATGCGCCTGAAAAGAAACTTCCCGCCACCCGGGCAAGACCGTGTAGATCGTCGACGTGTGCGAGCTCTCTGGCCGAGTGCATCGACAGGAGCGGAACCCCAACGTCGACCGTGCGAATGCCGATCCTGGTCGCCGTGATCGGCCCGATGGTCGAACCACAGGGCACCGTGTTGTTCGAGACAAACACCTGGGTGGGCACGTCGGCCGCATCACAGCATCGATGCCACAGTGAGGCACCGTGCGCATCGGTGGCGTAGCGCTGGTTGGCGTTCACCTTGAGCATCGGCCCCTGCCCCGACAGCGGATGCACATTGGGATCGTGTTTCTCGTGGTAGTTCGGATGCACCGAATGCCCCGCATCGGCCGAGATGCACCATGACTCGGCGTTGGCACGCGCCGCATCCTCGGCGGTCGCCCCAAGCCCCTCACGGATGCGCCCGAGCACATCTTCGAGCATGGGACCATGGGCACCCGAACGCGAGTTCGATCCGAGCTCCTCATGGTCGAAGGCCGCGAGCATCGCGATGGTGCCGGGCGCAGGATCGGTCTCAACGAGCGCCACGAGACTCGCAAAGACTGAGCTGAGGTTATCGAGGCGCGGCGACGCAAACAAGTCCCCCGCCGCACCAATGCGTGCCGCGCGCTGCGTGTCAGCGAGTCGCACATCAGCACCGCTCACCTCGGCCGGATCGACACCGGCGGCCTGCGCGATCAGGTCGAGCGCCGAAGCCTCGCCAGCGGCAAGCACGGGCTGCGTGTGTCGCTGGCGGTCGAACTTCGGCGAGCTGCCACCGTCGTGGTCGAGGTGGATCGCGAGCATGGGCACGCGAGCGACCGCCTCAGTGCGCACGAGATGCTCGGCCCCATCGGTCGTGACGATGCGCCCCGCAATTGCGAGGTCGCGGTCGAACCAGGTGCTGAGCAGCGGGCCGCCATACACCTCGACGCCGGCCTGCGCCCACCCAAACGCGTGAAAGTCGGGCTTGGGCTTGAGCATCAGACCGGGCGAGTCGGTGTGACTGCCAAGCACACGGACCGGGCTAGTCGTGCTCACCTCTGCCCCGGCATGCCACGCGATAATTGCACCATCACGCCGCACGAACGCTTTGCCACCCGGTTCGAGCGGCTGCCACTCATCAGCCTCGCGCACCTCGACGAAGCCGTGAGCGGTCAACTCAGCTGCGACCGCTGCGACCGCGTGATACGACGTGGGCGACGCATCAACGAAGTCGATGAACCGCTCGATGTATGCGTCACGGTCGGTCAACAGGGGCGTTTTCGTGGTGGTCACGGTGTCCTTTCAGAACCTCATGTGCGGGGGTGTGCGACTGGCGGTCTCGTACGACCTAGCTCTCGTCAGCGTCCTTCGCTGGCGCTTCGAACGCGGTCGCAAACTCTGCGAGCAGGCGCGCACCGAACCCGGTCGAACCGGTCGAGCGCCACAGATCATCACTCTCAGCCTGCATGGTGCCAGCAATGTCGAGGTGGCCCCAGGGCAACCCGTCCACGAACTCATTCAAGAAGAGCGCGGCGAGGATCACGCCCGCATACTGCCCACCGATGTTCGACAGGTCTGCCACATCGCTCTTGAGCTGGTCGCGATAGCGGTGGTCGAGCGGCATGCGCCATGTGTTCTCGTCGGTGAGGTCGGCGGCGGCCTGCAGCTGCTCAGCCACCTCGTCGTTGTTTGCGAGCATCGCCGCGGTCTTGGTGCCGAGCGCCATCATTGCGGCACCGGTCAGGGTGGCAATGTCGACGATCGCGTCAGGGCGGCGCTCTTCTTCGGTTGCAAGCACAAGCGCGTCGGCCATCACGAGGCGCCCCTCGGCGTCGGTGTTCTTCACCTCAACGGTGGTGCCACCGCGAATGGTGAGCACATCACCGAGCTTCGTAGCGCTTCCCGAGGGCATGTTGTCGGTGCACATCAGCCAGCCGGTCACCGCGGTGGTCGCGCCAAGCTCGCGCAGCGAGGTCATTGATGAGAAGACGGCTGCTGCGCCCATCATGTCGAGCTTCATCGCGGCGTGCATCGCGTTCGACGGCTTCAGGCTGATGCCGCCCGAGTCATACATGATGCCCTTGCCCACGAGTGCGAGGTGCGGCGTCTCATCATCGCTGCCCTCGGGCACATAGCGCAGCTTGATCATGCGGGGTTCTTCGATGCTGCCCGCGTTCACGCCGAGCAGGCCACCGCAGCCGAGGTCGATTAGCTGCTGGCGGTCGAACACCTCTACCTCGAGCCCAAAGTCGGGGCCGATCGCGCTGACGAGGTCAGCGAACTTTGCGGCACTCAGGTGGCGAGGTGGGGTGTTGCCGAGGTCCCGGGCGAGGCTCGCGGTGCGGGCGAGGATCAGGCCTCGCTCCACCCCAATCTCAGCCGCCTCAGCGTCTTCGTCGGCGAGCACGAGCGCAAGCTTTTCAAGCTGCACGGTCTTCGCGTCGGTCTTGAGCGCTTCAAAACGGTAGCGGCTGAGCACAGCGCCCTCGGTCGCCGCCTGGGCGACCAGTTCTGCGGTGAGCTCAGCCACATCCACGCCGTCAGCGCTCAGCACCGCGCGAAGGTCAACGGCAAGTGACGCCGACTCGCGGGCAGCGCGGGTGAATGAGGCGACCGCGTCGCGCAGCTGCGCCACGGTGGACACTCCCTTGCCCGTGCCGACGAGCACGGTGAGGGGTGATCCTGGAAGCGCGAGGGTCTGCCCCTTCTTGCCGGTGAAGCCCGCTGCGGCGAGCGCATCGCGGTTAAGTTCGGTCGGCAGGCCAGCTGGCAGGTCGCCCTCAGCCGCGACGAAGACCGCGACGGCGCCAGCGCCTGCGGCATCGGTGGCCACGGTGATCGCGACCTCTCGCGAGAGTGACGGAGCTGGATCGAATGCGGGATCAATAACAACAGTCATGAGCCCTAGCCTAGCTCGCAGACCGCACGATTCCCTGGGCGGGAATGACCAGGCGAACACCGCGTTATACCCAGCATGAAAGCGTTCGGATTTCTCTCATTTGGCCACTACGCACCGGTTCGCGGCAGCGCGACTCGCACCGCCGGTGACATGCTGCACCAGACCATCGACCTCGCGCAGGCAGCCGATGAGATCGGGGTGAACGGCGCGTATGTGCGCGTGCACCACTTCGCGAGGCAATCCGCGTCGCCGATGCCACTGCTGTCGGCGATTGCCGCGCGCACGAAGCACATCGAGGTGGGCACGGGCGTCATCGATATGCGCTACGAGAATCCGCTGTATCTTGCCGAAGAGGCGGCGGCACTCGATCTGATTTCCAGTCGACGAATTGCGCTCGGCATCAGCCGAGGCTCCCCCGAGCCCGCGGTGCGCGGCTACGAGGCGTTCGGGTACACGGGGTCAGAAGATCCTCGTGGATCAGACCTTGCCCGCGACAAGTTCGAGCTCTTCTTAGACGCGATTGACGGGGATAAGGTCGTCGAGGGCGACCCGCAGATGGTGGGGCCTGGACAACGACTGACCATCGAACCCCTCTCGCCTGGGCTGCGCGACCGCATCTGGTGGGGTGCGGGCAGCCGCGCCACCGCCGAGCAAACCGGCACCCAGGGGCTCAACCTGATGAGTTCGACCCTGCTCACCGAGGCCACCGGGCAGCCGTTTCACGAGCTGCAGCGGGAACAGATCGAGCGCTACCGCGACGCCTATCACGCAGCCGGCCACACCCGCCCGCCGCGGGTGAGCGTGAGCCGCAGCGTGTTTCCCATCATGAATGCCGAAGACGAAATGTTTTTCGGCCTGCCTTCGCGTGAGAACAACGACCAGATTGGGGTCATCGATGGACTGCGCAGCACCTTCGGCAAGACCTATGCAGCAGAACCAGACAAGCTCATCGAGCAGCTGAAGGCCGACGAAGCCGTCATGGCTGCGGACACCCTGATGCTCACGATTCCGAATCAGCTCGGGGTCGAGTACAACCTGCATGTGCTGCAGTCGTTCGCGGAGCACGTCGCGCCGGCGCTCGGTTGGAAGCCGAACTGGGAAGGCCCCGTCGAGGGGTATCCTCTGAGCTAAATCGCAAAAGTGTTACGATGTAACACAGGAGGTCCTCATGGCTACCACCACCGTCACGTTACGTCTCGCGGAGTCCGAGAAGCAAATACTGGCTGACTACGCAAAGACCTTTGGCATGAGCATTTCTGAGTTCGTGCGCACTGCGGCGCTCTCTCGCATCGAAGACGAACTGGATCTGGTCGTCTGGGAAGAAGCCAAGGGCGAGTTTGATGCTGATCCCAAGACGCTCACGGCCGATGAGATAGCGGCAAAATATCTCTAGATGTGGCGTCTTCTCTATTCTCAGCGGGCCGACAAGCAGCTCAGCAAGCTCGATCCGGGTGTTCGCCGCGTCATCGTTGCCTGGCTAAATAAGAACATCGACGGCTGCGACAACCCGCGTTCACAAGGCAAGGGCCTCACTGCGGGGCTGTCGGGCAAATGGCGTTACCGCGTAGGCGATTACCGCGTACTCTGTGAGATCCGCGACTCTGAACTCGTCGTGCTCGCAATTGAGGTCGGGCATCGGCGAGACATCTATCGGTAGATGTCTTTTCGGCGGGCCAGTATCACCACTCAGATCACCTCGTGCGGTGAGTCCCGCTGCCCAAACGTCGCAGGGTCAACGGGCCACTGCGACTTTGGCACACTCTTTTCAAGTACGAGCAGATACGACTCGGTCACAAGATCCTCGATGAGGCCAGAATCGATCATGCCACCGGGCCGGATCGTGATCCAGTGTCGTTTGTTCATGTGGTAACCCGGCGTGATCTCCGCGAAGGCTTCGCGCAGTATGTTCGCATCACCCGGCCTCGCTTTCACGGTGACCACCCCAACACCGTGGAGCTCGGTCTGCAGCATGAAGACCTTGCCCCGCACTTTGTACACATCCCATTCATCGCCAAAAGGATGGGTGAGGTCTGCGCCAGGAAGCTCACTGGCACGTTCACTCGCACAGTGCTGCAGCATCGCGCTGGTCACCGCGGATCTGGAGGCGAGTGGTTGAGCCTCAGGCCAGTGCACCATCGGCCACTCGGCCCTGAACTGAGCAAGCCTGCGTTCAGACCCTGCAGGCTCGCTCATGCTCATCGATTCAGCGTACCGGGGGGCGTCGCTCAGCGCAGGTCACCCAAGCCGCCGATCTATACTCGCCCGATGGCTCTCTGCTATCAATTCGTCAGGATGAAGTCACCACAAAGCCAATCACCGCGCTGGCCAGCGAGAGCACACCCAGCGCGAGCGCTGGCACGAACGACTCTTTGCGGCGTATGTGCACCACGACCGCGCCAATCATGATGATGAGCAGACCGGTCGAAGCAATCGGAGCCAGCACCGGGGCGATGTTCAGCAGCGGCGGCAGGATCAAGCCGATCGCCCCGAGCACCTGGGCGAGCCCGATCAGCTTCACGCTTGGTGCGGAAAAATGCGGTGCCCACGCCATTCCCGAAGCCGCGAGATCCTCGCGAGACTTCATCAGCTTCATAGCGCCTGAAGCCAGAAACGCAAGAGCAAGCAGACCGTTCAACACCCAAAATACGACAATCACAGTGATCAGAATCCATTCTTAGTTACTATTTGTTCGTTACATATCTTTCGTTACTTTCGAAAGCAATACAAAAGGCACCGCGATGTGCCTAACGCCCACGAGGAGAACGAATGCACGCATCCGATGCAGCTCTCGCCAGTACCTCGCGCAAGGCCCATACCGCTGATTTGAGCTACGAGGGCGTCTGCGAGTCACAACAGCCAGACGCGGGCAAGGCGGTGCGCGACCTGCTCGATCGAATCGCGAGCAAGTGGGCACTGCTCGTGATCTACACGCTCAACCAGTCCACGCTGCGATACAGCGCGCTGCGTGAGCGCATCCCAGGCATCTCACAGCGCATGCTGACGATGACCCTGCGCAACCTCGAACGCGATGGGTTGATCTCACGCACGGTGTACGGAGAAGTGCCGCCGAGAGTCGAGTATTCGTTGACTCCGCTTGGCGAAACCCTCATTGAACCAGCGAACGCCCTCGCCAACTGGGCGATCCTCAATCACTCGACGATTGAACGTGCGCGCGAACAATACGATTCAGCGCCGCGGTAGGATATTGACGGCCAACACAGTATTGGCTGTTCTCCCCGTCACGGGGCCACCCCTTCCCAGGTTGGCGTTGCTATGCCCTCTCACTCCCCCGAGTCTTCCGACCCCTCGAGCGAGAATTCTGCACTGATTCCAAAGCAGGTCAAGGTCGTGCTCGCGGTGCTCGTCTCGACCGCATTCATCATGTTGCTCAACGAGACCACCCTCGCGGTCGCGCTTCCCGCGATCATGGAGGACTACGCGATTCCGGCTGAGACCGCACAGTGGCTGCTCACGGGCTTCATGCTCACGATGGCCGTGGTGCTCCCAACGACAGGATGGCTGCTTGAGCGCTTCACCACGCGCTCCGTCTTCGTCTTCGCCTCCGCTTGCTTTCTCTTTGGCACCATTCTGGCCGCCGTCGCGCCGACATTTGCCGTGATGCTGGCGGCCCGCGTCGCACAGGCGATTGCGACGGCCGTGATCATGCCGCTGCTCATGACCGTCACCATGACCATGGTGCCGTTCCAGAGGCGCGGCACGGTGATGGGACTCATTGGCATTGTGATGGCGACCGGCCCCGCGCTTGGACCCACGGTTGCCGGCGCGGTCCTCAGCTTCACCACATGGCACGGCATCTTCTGGGTGATGGTGCCGCTCGGCGCGATTGCCGGTGTCATTGGCACCGCTAAGCTCACCAACATTGGTGAGCCGCGCAGCACACCGTTCGACCTGCTGTCGGTGCTGCTCTCCGCCGTCGCATTTGGCGGCCTCATCTATGGTCTCAGCACCGCGGCAGCGCTCGCCTCAGGCGGCGCTGGAGGTGAGGCCTCCCTCATCGCCCTCGGCTCTGGGGTGGTGGGCCTCGGGCTATTTGTGTGGAGGCAGCGCGCACTCAGCCCTCACGGGCGCGCCCTGCTCAATCTTGAACCACTTGCCAACCGCAACTACACGCTCTCACTCGTCGTGTTGGTAACGCTCTTCGGCGCGATGCTGGGTGTGGTCAGCACCCTGCCTCTCTATATGCAGGGATCCCTGCTCGTTTCCGCGTTAGTTGCCGGGCTGGTGTTACTGCCCGGCGGACTCCTCGAGGCGGTGCTTTCACCCATCGCTGGTCGCCTCTACGACGTGTACGGCCCGCGTCCACTCATTGTGCCGGGAATGCTGCTCACTGTCGGAAGCCTGTTCGCACTCGTCTTTGTCACGGAGCACACCTCGGTGATCTTCATCATCGCGATGCATGTGGTGTTCTCGGTTGCGCTGGCACTGCTCTTCACCCCGCTCATGACCACGGCGTTGAGTTCCCTGTCGCAACCCTTGTACAGTCACGGGTCAGCGATCCTCAGCACCCTGCAGCAGCTCGCAGGCGCTGCAGGCACCGCCGCGATGATCGGGGTCTATAGCGGCGTCACCGCCACCGCTGAAGCCCGCGGAAGCAGTGAGCCAGCGGCTCTCGCACAGGGAGCAAGTAGCGCGTTTCTCGTCGCCACGATTCTTGCCGCAGTTGCACTCGTGCTGTCGTTCTTCATCAAGCGGCTGCCGCGCGATCTGGCTCCCACCACTTCGCCGACGCAGTAATCCAGTGCCCGTCGACAGTCAGCGGCAGGTCACGAAGGAGCATTTCACGACCGCCATCTAAAAAATGCCAGTAGAGTGAAAGAGGGGGTAGAACGAGCTCGTCTCGTTCGAACGGTCATCCGCGTACCACGCCTTGGTGCCCGGCTCAGTAGGTCTTTCGCGAAGGGGACAGGATGCGCAATGTCTGGCGCGTATTCGTGCGTGATCTGAAGCGGTTCGGAAAAGTTCCGCTCGCTTGGGTCATCATTGGCGGGGCGCTCATCACCCCGTCACTGTACGCATGGTTTAACATTTCGGCGTTTTGGGATCCCTTCGATAACACGAAAAACCTCAGCATCGCGGTCGTAAACCTCGATGAGGGTGCAACCTCATCGTTGACCGGCGAGCTCAACGTCGGCGACCAACTCGTCGCGCAGTTGAAAGACAACGACGACCTCGGCTGGCATTTCATGGACAAAGACGAGGCGATGACCTCGATCAAGAGCGGCGAGAGCTTTGCTGCCTTTGTTGTCCCCGAAACATTCTCGGCAGATCTCCTCAGCATCACCACCGGAACGTTCACTCAGCCGAAGCTCGAGTACTACGTCAATGAAAAGCTCAACGGCGTTGCCCCCGAAATCACAGACACCGGGTCAACCACCATTCAGACGCAGATGATCGACGCGTTCACCGCGCAGGTGGCAACCGCGGTCACCGAGGCCATCAAGAGTGGCAGCGGCAGCATTGAGTCGGGGCTGGAGAACGCGCAGTATCAGGCAATCAGCGAACTCGACAAAGCCTCAGAAGCCATCGCCGAGTTGCGCACCCACCTAGCCGAAGTGCAAACACAGATCGACAGCACACGAGTCGAACTCGGCGAAGCCCGATCCACGCTCGCTCTTGTCGACAACACGCTTGGCGACGCGCAGGCTATCCTCGCCGAGGCCATCACGCTGGCCGACCAGGCCCAGGCCGAGCTGCTGAACCTCACCGCGACCGCGACAACAGGCCATGTGATTGGCTCTTCAGCCGTGGCAGAGGCGGCCGCTGGCGCGATCGCTGCCATCGGCAAGCTGAACTCAAGCACCCACGCGCTCTCGTACGCGATTGACGCGCAGCGCACACTTCTGAACGAAGCGTCTGGCCTGCTCTCAGGGATCGACGGCCAACTCGTGCAGACCTCTGCCGCGCTCGTCAGCCTCGACGGTGACTTTGCCGCACTCGAGTCAGACGTGAACGCGGTCATCACCGACCTGCGTGCACTCGGCAGCGCGGCAACCTGGCAGCAGCTCGAAAGTCTCGGCACGCTGAACCCTGAGCAAATCGCCACCTTCATGTCGACGCCAGTGGTAGTCAACCAACACACCATCTTCCCCACCAAGACCTATGGCTCGCTCATGGCCTCGCTCTTCATCAACCTGTCGCTGTGGATCGGCGCCTTCGTCCTGGTGGTCATTCTGAAGCTCGAGGTCGACAAGGAAGGCATCCCTGATCTGACCGAACGTCAGGCGTACATGGGCCGCTGGCTGCTGTTCGCCATGATCGCGGTGATGCAAGCGATTGTGCTGAGCATCGGTAACCTCATGATCGGAGTGCAGCACGTAAACGCATTCGCGTTTATCGTCACACCAATTCTGATCGGGCTCAGTTATCTGAGCATCATCTATGCGTTATCGGTCACCTTTGGCTACATCGGCAAGGGGCTCGCAGTGCTCCTGGTGATTATGCAGATCCCGGGTGCGTCTGGCATCTATCCGATTGAACTCATGCCGCAATTCTTCCAGTCGCTCTATCCGTTCTTCCCGTTCACCTACGGCATCGACGCAATGCGCGAGGTCATCAGTGGCTTCGCTGGCTTCGCCTACTGGCGCTACCTCGGCATCCTGCTGATGTTCGTCGCACTCGCGTTTGTGCTCGGCCTGCTCGTGCGCCGAAAGGTTGCAAACCTGACTCGCCTGTTCACCCAGGAGGTCGGCGAAACCGAGCTCTTCACCAACGAAGAGGGCGCACCATCGGGTCGCGGCTACCGCCTCAACCATGTGTTGCGCGCGCTCGCGAACCAAGCCCAGTACAACGAGCGCCTCGCGAAACGGCGTCTGCCGTTCCTGCGCTCGTACCGCAAGGTGCGCGGAGCCATTCTCATCGTAGGCGGCGTCGGCATCGCGGTGCTCGCGGCACTCGCCATGATCTTCCCAGACAACAAGGTCGAGTATGTGGGGCTTTGGCTTCTCTGGTTGCTCATCGTATTCGCCGCACTCATCACGCTCGAATACATTCGCTACAGCCTGCAGCTGTCGAGCGAGGTGGGCAAAATGCCCGAAGCCGAACTGCGTAAGCAACTCGAAGAACTGGAGGCTCAGAAATGAGAAATGCCTGGCAGTTGTTCCGCAGCGATCTGCGCCGCGCCACCAGTAACGTGATGGCCGTCATCGTCCTGTGCGGCCTTGTGGTGATTCCCTCAGCATTCACCTGGTTCAACGTCATCGGCAGCTGGGAGCCCTTCCAAAATACGAAGAACCTCAAGGTCGCCGTTGCGAGCGTCGATGAGGGATACAGCAGCCCCCTGATCCCGCTGCACATCAATATCGGCGATACGGTCATCTCAACCCTTCGCGCGAACGACCAGCTCGACTGGGTCATCACCTCAAAGGAAGACGCTATCGCGGGCACCACCTCGGGCGACTACTACGCCGCGATGGTGTTGCCAAAGGACTTCAGCAAGCGCATGCTGACGTTCTACACCGCGGGTTCGAAACAAACAGAGGTTGAGTACTACACGAACGACAAGTCGAACCCACTCGCCCCGCTGATTACGAGCGAGGGAGCCGACGATCTCTCGGCCAAGATCAACGAAGAGTTCACCAAAGAGCTCAGCAATGTCGCGCTGAGCATCGTGTCTGCGCTGGTCAAGAACCTCGAGTCTCCCGAGGCGCAGTCGACGTTTGTGCACCTCGAAGACCAACTCGGTGTGGTCAGTGTGCAGTTGCGAGCAACCTCAAATACGGCAACGATGTTCACCTCGCTCATTCAGTCGAGTGTGCCGCTCGTCAAGAGTGCCTCGAACCTGCTGGGTACGGTCGAGAATGAGTTCACCTCAGCAACCGGCGACATTCAGACAGCCCTCGGCGCGTCAGATGACGCACGAAACGCGCTCGCGGCCGCATCGCATGCGCTCACCGCGGCGTTTGCGGCAAGCGCTGCCCAGCTCACCGACTTTGAGGCTCGCCTCGCGGTGCTCTTTGCAGACCTCGACGCACACGCCAGCACAAGCGTCGCTGGCATCAGCGATATGGCGGGCCAGGTCGGTCAGCTGGCCGATCGAAACGAGGCTCTGCGAACTTCGCTCGTGAATGACGTGCAGCCAAATGTTCCTGAAGAGGGTCGGCCCGCATTTGATGCGGTCATCGCACAGCTCGACGACGCAATCGCTCAGGAGCGCGCGCTTGAGTCTCGACTCAATGAGGCCGCAACCGCGCTGGCAGCGGGCAACGCGGACGCGCAGCAGACGCAGGCCGAAATCCTCGGATTCATCTCGTCGGCAAAGACGGCGATTGCGAACGCCAATAGCGCCTATGCGAACAATTTGTTGCCGTTGCTCGACCAGCTTGCTGCAAATCTCGCTGCGGTCGGCAGCACGCTCGGCACGATCCCCAGCCAGCTGTCGGGCCTCTCGGGGAACACCGGCAATGTCGTCACCCTGCTCGAGCGCGCAGCGTCAGATACCGCTGCCCTCGCGAAGACGCTCACCGAGTCTGCTGACTCGTTTGCGCACATGCAAGAGGTGGTCACCGAGGCGAACGCGACGGGCGACTTTAGCCAAATCGGTACGATCATCGGCTCGAACCCTGAGACCCTCGCTGCGGCGATTGCGCAGCCCATCGGCATCGATCGCATCCCGGTCTATCCCGTGGTCAGCTTCGGTGCGGGCATGGCGCCGCTCTACACGGTGCTGTCGCTCTGGGTCGGCGCACTGCTCATGGCGGTCACCCTGCGGGTCGAGGCTCCACGTCAGGCCTTCGATGGTGGGCCAAAGCTGAAGCTCGACCAGCAGTTCTTTGGCCGGTACGGCATTTTCGCGGTGCTGGGCCTCGCCCAGAGCACACTGGTGTTCCTCGGCAATATCTTCCTCGTGGGGCTCCAACCGGCTCATCCATTCCTCTTCATGCTCTCGGGCTGGCTCACCTCACTGGTGTTCACCTTCGTGATCTATACGCTCGTGGTCTCCTTCAGCGACGCGGGGAAGGCACTCGCGGTGTTCGTCCTGGTCATTCAGGTTGCCGGCGCTGGCGGCGCCTACCCGCTGCCGCTCCTGCCGCAGTGGTTCCAGAACGTGAGCCCGTTCCTGCCCGCCACGCATTCAATCGATGCGATTCGGGCTGCGCTCGCCGGCACATACCACGGTGACTACTGGATCGCCATCGGCTGGCTGCTTGCTTTCATAGTCCCCGCGCTGCTGCTGGCGCTCGTGCTGCGCAAGCCGCTGATCGGGCTCAATCAAATGATGGAGCGCCAGTTGCAGTCCACCAAGCTCATGTAAGAGCCCGAGCACACCCTCGGAGTAATGCATGAAGGGGGCAGTTCATTCGAACTGCCCCCTTCATGTGTGTCTGGTGAGACGGAACGAGAGTGCCCCAGCCACCCCCTTGCGAGCTACTTGCCGGTCACGGCATCAGCGCTTAGTTGAGCCTCGTCATGAGCATCGACATCGACAGAAGCCAACTCGGGGTTCGGGCGACGCAGCAACTCGAGCGCGAGCAACACCAGCAGCACCACCACGATCGTGGTGACTACCCCGGCTAGTTGAATCGGTCGATTCAGGAAGAGAGCGGCCACCCCAACCACGACCACCGCGACCAGGATGACTCGGCGCCAGCGCTCAAGAATCACCCCAAAGCGGCCCGTGTGTAGACCCCGCTTCTCAGCCGCGGTGCGAATTGCCGAGAAGCCTGCGTCACTCGCGTCACGCAATGCCACGGCTTTCGGCGAACTCCCGCTGATCCACGAGCCAATGGCAAGTGCGAGGCTCAGCACAATCAAGGCGATGAGCGTCGCAAAGGTCGTCATCATCAACTGCCCGAAGATCGCGTGAGCCGCAGCAACCGACATCACCGACGGGCTCACCGCGCTGACAAAGAATGCTTCGCCAAGCTTTAGGCTCAGCGCAAGCGTCACAAACGCAACCGTCAGACCTGCACCACCCAGTGCCAGGGTGCGGCTACGGTTTCTGGCAAGCACCACGCCGATGACCAGTGCGCCAAGCGCGATCCAGGGCAGCCAGTAGCCGACCGCGGTCGACAGCTGGTACCCGACACGCACGAGCACCAACGCATCAGACGCGACGATCGGAATCGACCGGTCAATCACGGGGATAGCGTCTGCGAAGCCGATGCCTTGGTCGGTGAGGTATTCCTTTGCGCCCTCAATGACAGATTTCAAACTCACCGACAGTGTGCCGTCACTCGACAGCTGCACCATCGCCTCGGGATCCCCCTGAATCACCGCAATCACCTGGCTGTGCGTCTCACGCAGGGTGCCAGCCCATAGGTCAGCAAACTGCTGCGACTCAACCAGGGTGGAGACACCGGTCCGCATCATCGACCGCATCCCCTGCGCCGCAGGGCCCTCAAGCAAGGGCAACGCCGCCTGGGCTTGTGCGGGAAGTTCGAGCGCCGCAATACCCGAGAAGACGTCGGCAACCAGCTTGTCAAGGTCAATGCTCTCTTCGATGCCGAACACGACCTGGTCAACGATGAGCGCTTGCACTGCTGGCGACTCAGCAAGTGGTGCGAAGGTCTGCACGAATCGGTCAGTATCAACGAGCTGCACCCGCGCCCATGCACCCATGACTGCTGCCGGTGCGAGCACAATGCTGATGAGCACAAACATTGCGGCGAAGACGCTGCGCCAGCTGAACCGCCTACCAGCCGCGCCGGGGGTCGAATTGTTCGCCTGCGCATGTTTCGTGTGCTCGACTGCCTCTTCAAGTCGCTTGTTTTGCGATTCCAGAGCGGACACCTGTTGCCGCAGCTTATCGAGCTCGCCATCTGCTATTTCAGCCACAGTTTCTCCCTGATATGGGCTGCACGGGGCTGGCCTCAATGCAACCTGGACACCTGTTCAATACAGTAGCCGTTTCTCCGCTTCGTGTGGAGCGTTGAGCGAGCGTCTGGGTCGGGTCCGCGCCTTCGAAAGCTCATCGCTGCGTCCTTGCCGCAGCGTCGCTGCCCATGCAACCACCGTGCATCAACTACGTTCAGACGTATATGCGCAGGTCGAGTAGCCAAGGTTCGGCAACCAGTTCTCACGCACCGCCCATTCTTGCTACTGTTCCTTGCGGCGCAGTCGTCGTCGGTATCCCACCTGGCGTGAAACGATGCCGCCACAATCATTCACCAGTCGAGGGGGCATCCGTGTCAGACGTCAATCTTGCAAACCCGCACGATTACGATCACAGCCACTCATCGTCGGCAGGCACGGGATGGTTGCGCGCCTCGGTGTTTGGTGCGATGGATGGACTCGTCTCAAACATTGCGCTGATCGCTGGCATCGCGGCGGCTGGCGCAGCACCCGCAATGGTCGCCATTACTGGCATCTCAGGGTTGATCGCTGGCGCGATATCGATGGCGCTTGGCGAATATACCTCGGTTCGCACACAAAATGAGCAGATGCAGGTCGAGGTGCAAACTGAGCGTGCCGCGCTCGAGCGCAACCCCGAGGGTGAACAGGCGGAGCTGACCGCGCTCTTCGAAACACTCGGCATGCATCACGAAACCGCAGAGGCAGCGGCAACGCAGGTACACGCAAATAGTGAGCAGGCGCTGCGGGTGCATCTCGCGCACGAGCTTGGGCTGAGCCCGGATGAGCAGCCCTCGCCCTTCGTCGCGGCGTTCTCCTCGTTCATCGCGTTTAGCATCGGCGCTGTCATTCCGCTTCTCCCCTATGTCTTCGGGATGAGTTCGCTCCCGCTGGCGCTCGCGTTCGGTGGGGTTGGTCTGCTTGCCGCAGGTTCTCTCGCCGCCAAGTTCACGGGGAAGAACCCACTTCGTGGTGCTGGCAGGCAGCTGCTCTACGGCGGCATCGCGGTCGTCGCCACATACGGCATCGGCATGATCATGGGAGTATCCACGATCGGCTAACGATGCCGCCGGGCAACTTCGGTGTGAAGCGTGACGCTCTACACTGAACCTATGCCCAGCCCGGAGTTTGTTGACGCCGTACTTGCGGTCGTGCAACAAATTCCACCAGGGAGAGTAATGACTTACGGAGATATTGCGTGGGCGCTCGGTTCGAATGCACCACGCGCCGTTGGTCGTGTGCTGGCCCACTACGGCCACTCGGTCGCTTGGTGGCGAGTCGTGCCGGCCAGTGGCCTCCCCCCGCAGGGACATGCTCGCCTCGCCTTACCGCACTATCGTGACGAAGGAACACCGCTGCGCAACATCGTGTCAGAAGATGATTACCGACTCGCACTATCGACTGCGCGGTTGAGCTACGACCACGAACTCTATGCCGGAGTCGCGCCATGAGCCGGGGTCGACCGGCTCGTGGCTCGCGCTCACACTCTCGTGGTGCAGCGCGGTCGGCTTCGAAGAAAACTCCTGGAGTCTCCCCGCAGAAGAAGAAACCAATCCCAACGGTCACGCCCATGCCACAAGAAACACGCTTGGAGCCGATCCGTCTCGGATTTGTGCGCGGAGTTGCACCGAGCAAGTGGGCTGAGCGTTGGCAGCGCGCATCAACTCAAGTACTCGAGCTGGTACCGGTAAGCCTCGGCGAAGTTGAGGCTGCCCGCACCTCCGTTGACGTCCTGCTCGAACGCACTCTGCCGGGTGAAACACCACCGGGCACCGATCCTGCTCAGCAGGTGAGACACGCGGTGCGCCTGTATGAAGAACAAGTCGCACTCGTCATCGATGCCGGGCATGAGCTGGCCTCACAGAAATCGCTCACTGTCGAAGAGCTCGCCCTCGTGCGGCTGCTCGATCACCCTGACCACGGTAAATCGTGGCCGGCGGCAGAACCGTGGTCTGATCCAAGTTGGATGCCGAAAAACGCACAAATGACCCTTGAGCTCGTGTCAACGGGGACTGGCGCTGCGCTCATGTCGCAGCCACTGGCACAGCATCTCAGCAAAAAGCGTGAGCATGCGGTGTTAACCGTCGCGGCTCACGGGAAGACCTCGCTTGACGGTTCGAGCATTTGGGCGACCTGGCAACGGGAGCGAGACCGTGACGATGTGCAGCAGCTCATCGGGTTCTTGCGGGGTCGCACGGCACGCTCCAGTCGGTAGTCTGTGCGCGGAGCCCACACTGCACGCCTAACTCAGCACCTCAGGTGAGCCGTGGCTGCGGCGGGCAAACGCTCACTCGCATGGCACAGTCCGCGAACCTGCGCGGTCCACCTCAGCACTGACTGAGTGTGCAGCGGAGAGTCGGAGACCCGAAACGTCGGATCGCTCAGAAAGGCGCCCATCAGCGAAGTCTCTGCGTTGCGCGGCCGGGTTCCCCAACTCAGCTGCGTAATCAAGACAACCAATTGCGAGGGAAGCATGGGAAAGGCAGTGACTGCAGCCGCACGATCCGCGTGTTCATAGGATCGCCGCTGCGGTGGGTTCAACGCGCACCAGCGCAGCAACGATTTGAGCGGAGGACGAAGTTCAGTGGGGAGCGCAGGTGCAAGAGCGAGAAACATTCGTTCAATCACCGCTTCCATCGGTGGTGGCACACAAGCGCCGCAGTCCAGACCGCCATCACACGCCGCGTGATGCGTGCGTTCATCGCGCAACGCAATGAGCGTTTCTTCCTGCAGCGGCTCGGCTCTCGTGCCCCATTGGTCGCGCATCCATCCGGTCAGGCAGCGGGACACATAGGCCCACGGCTCACCGACCGATGCAGCAGCGTAGCGCGCGGCCCTACCGCGGTCTCGGGTGAGCTCGACCAGAGCCGTGTGCACCACATCGTTGACGTCAAGCCACGATGCGCTGAGGCCAGCTCTTCGCGCAGTAGAAAGCACGCCCGGCGCAACCGCGGATCGCAGCTGGGCAATAAACGCGAGCCCTTCACTCGTACGCAAAAAATTCGGCGAACGCTCGAGCAATCGCAGCGCCCTGCGCTGCCGAACCTCATCGAACATCTGAGCCTCAGACAAGATCACCCTGCTTTCGCAGCTGCTGCACTGATGTGCTCGACAACAGCTGACCGACCTCATGTCCCAACGAACGCAGCGCCGCCACAGGGTGCGCATCGAACCCACACTCGACTGCCACAACAATGGCGAGGGAGCGCGCGAGCGCGACTCGAAGCGCGCGCAGGTGCTCAGCCTGGCCGGGTTCTGCTTTTATCGCACGAGAGAGGGTCACCGCGAGGGTGCCGTCGAGTCGAGTGGCAAGGTGGGTCACCTCGCCAACCGTTCGCTCGAGCGCGCGAATGCACGCTGCCGTTGGACTTCGGTCGTCTCGTTCCCCTGACTCACACAACCGGTCTCGTGCCGAACGCACCTGTTGGTGCAGTGCAGAAACGCTTGCTCCGGGCTGGTCGAGCCGTTCGAGAGCCTTTGCTGCGGTCTCGCGAAGCGCGTCCGGGTGTTGTGCAGATGTTGCGAAATCGCGTATCTCGGCAATCTTCTTGAGCGTGTCGATAGAGAGCCCGATCGTGTGTTTCGCCGCCTGCGCAAGCGTGGGGGCCCTCGATTCTTCGCTGTTGGCGCCGTGGCCGCGCCCTTCTTCGACGCCTCGCCTCAGCGCTGCGCGCTTACGACGGTCAGCCTGCGCACGAAAAAGTGGCTCGTAGTGATCACTCCACGCGGCCTCACGCTCACGAAGAGTCAGGCTCTTGCGAACAAGATTCGCTTCAATCTCGAGCAATGTTCTCTGTGAAGGGTCAACCCCCACGAGCACGATGGCACCAATTCCCTGCCAACCGGCGCCTTTGGCTGCTTCAACCCGATGAGCCCCGTCGATGAGGTGCAATTGCTCGTCGAGCACGACCGGCTGCAACTGCACACCGACGCCCAGACGTTCGTATGATGCCTGCAATCGAGCCACATGGCCCGGCGAAACCCCTCTCTGCCGTGTTCCAATCACAATGTCCTGAAGCGCCACCCACTGCCATCGCGACCGCGGCACCTGGTCGCCATCAAGCGGCGCGGTCATGCCGCGATCCGTTCGTCCCACTCAGGTCGCTCAGCACCCAACCACCGTGGTGGCACATGCTGCACCAATGCGGCGATATCGGGGGCATGATGCACGCACAGGTGAGCACGGTCAGGGTTCGTGCGGCAGGTGCACGTTTGCACCCGCCACGCGTGCACCGGGCAGTAACTGCGCAGTTGTGGTGTGAGCACCAAGCTCCAACCCTGCGCCACTGCACCGCGGAGCTCTGCGGCCTCCTCATCTGTGGGTGAGCCTAATGGAATTGGTCCGATTGGCACGGTGGCCTCGCATGAGCGCAGCTCACACCGCAGTGCAATAACTTCTCGACGAATAACGCGGCCCATAGTGCCTCCGATCGGTACTGGGTGAGAGCCTTCTGCACACCCGCTCTGGTGTGTCGGCACTCGCCACTGTAACAGTTTTGTACTGAAAACAATACATTGAGCATTTTCTGTGAATAACTTTGAGACATTGCTTACATGAGTGTAATTCAAGTCAAAACACTGATATCCTTGCAGCATGGCAACACCATCAGGCTCTTTCAGCAGCGACGAACTCATCTCCCAGCGAGTGAACCATCTGTTGTTCATCAATCGCCTCACACGCAGAAGAGCTGCCGAGCAACTCGGCATCTCCCATTCGGCTTTCAATACCAAGATGAATGGTGGCAGCAGCTGGAAGGCTGATGAGCTCGTGGCACTGACCGACTACTTCGGTGTCTCCTTCGACTTTCTCATCGCGCGACAAGCGATTGAGTTGGCTGAACCTATGAGCGATGGCGAGCGCGCATAGCGGGCTGCTGATCACCTCGTGCTGACCTGAGTTTTTGCCCGCCACTTTTGCCTACTAAGCTTGTGATGTTGCCCCTATAGCTCAGCGGTAGAGCTACGGACTTTTAATCCGCAGGTCGCAGGTTCGATCCCTGCTGGGGGCACCAAATATTCATTCACACGGCCCGCGCCTGCGCCCACACTCGATTGAGGTGGGCACAGGCGCAGCTCAGAACCGCTACGACCGTTCGTGCGCTTGACGACGCACTCGGTTTGCTTGCACGCGCAACCCGACCGCCGCAGCTGCGAGAATCATCGCTCCCCCAGCGAGCAGCAGATGGTGATGCGACATGTGACCGACCGCGCCCGTATGCGCGAGTGCTGGCATGAGCACCGTCGTGCGCTCATTCGGCAGGCCACACTCCCCAACATGCACCACCTCGCGACTGCCATCGGCGAAACGATAGCTCAACGTCTCAACCCAGTAGTAGATACCTGGAGCCTCAAACGTCACCTTTTCAGACACATAGCTGCCCAGTTGATCAACCGCGATCGGCGTGGTGAGGTCGTGCGCAATCGTCGATGCGTCGCACACATATGCGCCACCGGTATGGCGAAACGCCTGGAACGTGAGTTCCGCAGTGATTCCGCTCGAGGCCGCGGGCAGCACTCCCTCGACGAGAGCCACATCGTGTGCCACACCTCCCACTTCAATCTGTTCAACCGCTTGGGTTGTCACCCGAGGCTCAGCAACGAGAGTGGTTTCATTCGGAAGCCCGCACTCACCCGCATGCACCAATATCGCTTCGCCGGTGTCGGGATGCGGCATGGTGAGCTCCTCAACCCACCAATAGGTGCCTTGCTCACTTACATGCACCGCCGGCGACACCACTTCGGTGCCTTCGTGAGCACCTGGCTCGACTGTGACCGGCTCCGTGAGCGCGACACGGTTCTCTGCAAGGCACACCGGTTCGCCACCGAGTCCCAGCACCTCCGACTCCGTCCAGGTCGCGCCCGGCCCGTCTTCCGACTGGTTCGCACCCAAGCGAGCGTCACCCACCTCAGGCTGCTTGTAGAGACCGAAACTCAGCTCCGCGCCCTCAGGCACCAGGCCATGAACAATCGCAGTGTCAGTTAATTCGTCATGCACGGTCGCGATGGGCTTCGCCTGGGTCGTCACCTGCGGCGCTTGCACATGCACCGTTTCCGAGGTTTGGCCGTAGAGGTCGCATATCTCGGCGACCATCCCTCGCACTGACTCAGGCTGATCGTCGTCTCGGATGCACCACTGAAACGTCACGAACCCTGCCGACACAGGGAGACGAAACGAATCACTCATGACGCTTCCCGGACGGTCGGTGGTGAACGAGAGCTCTCCGATGCGTTCAGCGTGAGAGGGGGCTTCCTCAGCAAGTTCGGGGAGTGTTTCTGAGAAGTAGGCAGTGCCGCTCACAGTGACGGGAATTCGCGCGCCGTCGGCCTGCAGCCAACCACCAGCCTGCACACTGACCGTCACCTCATCGGCAATCATGCTACCGAGCGCTGCCTCCACCTGAGTGAGTTGCGTGGTGATCGCCAATTGACTTGGTCGAACCGAGGTTTCAAGCACCTGCCCGAACCGGTCTTGATAGGCATAGTCGTCGGGTAAGTGCAGGCGCGTCTCAGGCGCTTGTGCCGCAGAATCGATGTTCCAGACCCAGGTATAGAACCCAGGCTCGTCTGGCACAAACCCGCTGGTGACGGTGTACTCGGTGTCCGGCCCCGCATCGGCGCGTGTCGTGGCGGTCACGCCCGAAAACGCCAGTGGCGCATTTGCTGGCACCTGATCTGATTCGAGTGGCTGAGCGAGAAACGGCCCATAGATGCTCGCATTGGCCACCACCCGCGCATACGAGCCGTCTGCTTCGGTGTACCACTCGTTCATCGGAGTGGACTGCGACGCATCAAGCGAGAAACGCAACACATCAACGAGCTCCTCACCCTCGGCGACATACCGAGAGGCAACCTGGGTGCCGACGACGGGACGAAACTCAGTCGATCGCGGCTCCGGGTCTGTCGATGACGCGCCGAATGTCACGATGCTTGGTTGGCTCGTGCCGTTCGATGCCGACCGTTGACTCCCCCCACCATCCGAATAGATCGTAATGTCTGGCTCATACACCGTGGGTCCTTGCGCATGGAATACTGCCTCGGCTGAAACACGATACTCGTTCACTCCGCTCGGTGGCACCGCGCGGATCGGATAGGCAGCATTCCCTGACACCCCGTCTCGCGTCGCCAGACCGGTGTCAGCGAACACCGCGTTGGTCAGTGTCACCGATCCCGTCGCCTCGTGCGGAACAAGTTGCTCGACTCGCAACTCGCCAAGGTAATGATTATGCGGATCGGTGCTCAGCGTGAGCACCGCCACGCCCTCCGAACTGCGGCGGTTGAAATTGGCCTCGGTATCTGCCTTCACCCGCTCATACTCGGCCCGGACTGCCGCTGCGACAGGACCGCCGATGAAGCGCTCGCCACGCCCTCGGTTATTCACGCTCACAAAGTTGTAGACGTAGGCCGACACAGCCGCAGCAGTGATGTCATTGCTCGTCTGCCCGTGCACCGAAATCGCATAGTTCATGCGTCGCAGGTCGTCTCCGCTCACCGGTGCACTGTTTCCAGCTGGGCCGCTTCCGGTGTCGGTCACGAGCGTCGCGGTGGAGGCCTTTCCCGAAGCCGATGTCGGCACGAGTGGATCGATACAGTACACCCGCATGCCATTGTCTGCAACGGAGTTCCCGAGCCATCCGACACCGGGGTTGAACGCGTTCCAGGCGCCACCCGCACCCACCGTTGCCGCCGCATGCGCCGGAGCGGGGAGCACGACGGAATACCCGACGCCCGCTGTCACGACGAGCAGCATCACGAGCAACACCCGTTGCACACTGCTGCGCCAGTGCGCAGCACTTGGAGAGATCATCAGAACCTCATTTCTTGCTGGTTGAAGCAGACACGAAACATTGCCTGCACTCTCTAGACAGCGCGCGGCGCGCACATCTGCGGCAAATCGACCAGCGCAGGGCTCAAAAAGAGCCGCTACCACTACACGAGTTCCCGTTCTTGGAATTACCAAGAACGGGAACTCCACCGAGCATGCGTGCGCCTGCCCCACAGCAGAGCGTGCAACCATAGATCTGACACATTCGACACACTCCCCCGAAGAATGAAGAATTGAGAGGGTGCATGACCGCTGAGCACCACCGACCCGTGTTGCAGCCGGCACACCAGTTCGACTGGCTCATCGGAAGCGACGATGCGGGAGCCGCTCAGCGCGTGGCCCAAGAGACGTCGTGGGCACTCCTCAGTCGTGTGCGCGGCGATTCTGATCCAAGAGTTGTCGAACAGGTCATTGGCATAGCCGAGACTGATGGCATCGACGATATTGCCGAGCTTTGGTCACACGCCAGCCCGCACTCGCTCGCGGGTCAGCTGTGGCGCATCTATCTGCTGCGCCGCGTGGTTGGTGCGAATCCATTGGAAACCACCGACCTTTATCTCCGCGGGTTGCAGGTTGCCGCAACCATCGACCCGGTGGTTGCCGGGGTAGCAGAGCCGATCAACCCGGACTCGCTCATGCACCTGTGCGACACGATCCTGCGCGGAGCGTTTCGTGGAGATCTTGCGATCGCGCTCGACCGCGCTTCAAGTTATTGCCGTGTGGTCGCGATGGGGGCAGCAGCGCTCGCTGATGAACGAGACCTGATCGACGACGCACACTCCGCCGAGCTCACGACTCGAGCGCTCCGCTACGACGCATTCGCAAACGAGCTCCGCAGCGGTGCCCGCCGCTGGCAAGACGGTAACCTCGACTAACCTGCGTCGCTCGGCACTCGCAAGAAGCGCAAGCGAGAAGGAGTACAATGGGGATGCCGAGTCGCAGTAACCCCGGGCTCCATTTTTCGCCGCTTCGAGCGGCCTCTCGCCGAGAGGCGTTCTGCGGCTCGGTTTTATGCGCAACACGAGTGCGGGAACGTGAGGAGCCCCAGTGACGTTCAACGATGACGCTCGTATCGATACGAGCAAAGTTCAACGGCGACGTGGCGGGAAGACCGCGGCAATCGGTGGCGGCACGCTCCTCGGTGTGATCGTGCTCGCTCTCGCCTCACAGTTGCTCGGAGTCGATCTCACCCCGTTGACCGGCCTCGTCACGGGCGGTGGTTCGAGTGCACAAGAGCAGACCGTGGCCTTCGACGAGTGCGAGACCGGCGCCGACGCAAACCAAAATGATGAGTGCCGCATGGCCGGAGCTGCTGACTCGCTCGATGTGTTCTGGGAAGACCAGTTCAGCAGCGGCTATCGCGCACCGGGGGTCATTCTCTACCAGGG
>LSQX01279040.1_pt1 | contig 23468 bp, 20 predicted proteins | sample 654561 | NCBI WGS metagenome assembly LSQX01 (sample SAMN04489861, study PRJNA283612) | anaerobic digester metagenome | isolation source: 4 biogas reactors fed with cattle manure at either 37C or 55C with and... | place: Denmark: Kongens Lyngby | collected 2014
GCTTTTATCGTCGAAAGCCTCTGAGAACGATCTCACTTGTTTAAAGCCAATATCTTTCATGCTTCAAAACCTATTGTTTTTCGGTGATAAAATCTACGGTTTTGAAGAATACTGGAATCACTGAAAAAAGCAAAACAATGTAGATATGCTAACGCCAATAAAAGACGTTAAAGGGCAATTAGAGGTAGAAAAGCAACGGAATAAAGCCTTTAATGAGCTTTTTTCTACGGCTGTTTCCAAGATACGACAACCAATTGAATCGCTATTTAATTGGTTAATAGAAAAAACAAATATTCAAAAAGCAAGCAAAGTGCGTTCTACAAAAGGATTACTTACATTCGTATTTGGCAGAATTGCGGCAGCTTACATTAATCTGATTTATTAATTCAAACCCTGATTCGCATTATATCATTAACTACAGATACTCCTTCCCGAAAATTTCTCGCATTTGCAGGTTGGGTTAATCTGCTGGTGTTGCCTTCATACTCTAATACTAATTCGCTGAATCCCGCTATGGATGCTATACCCGGCCCTGTAGCCTTCACGATACTATTCAAAACATTTAATACTGATGCTTTTGACCCAAAGATGCCGTAATTAGCGCCTTTGGCTATTACTGTGCAGCCGTCTTCTACATGAAGAGATGAATCGTCTATTTTTATTCCCGCATCCTTTGTGCTGATTGCTGTAAGAGATGTACCGACAGGACCACTGATATATAAATCCTTTTTTGCGTATATTGCAGGAGAATCGGTTGAACTAACTTTATTGCTGCCTAAAAGACTTATGGTGAGATTGGGTACAAGAGAGTATATCGCGTTAAAGCCATCTCCTGCTTTGATATCTGCGTTGTTGATCTTGAGGTTTTTGTTCTCATTGTTGAAAGATACTTTTTTATCGAATCCGTCAACATAACCTGCTTTATCTATGTTTACTCCGATTCCCGCGATTCTGATGAGTGGCTGTATCACTACTTCATTTTTCATGATAAGTAAGCCTGATTTCACTGCCCAGTCATAATATCCTAAGGCAGGTCTGGTAAGTTTGCTAAATCCCTCTAAGGCTGAAAATTCGGTAATAGAACCTTCGTCTGTGCCTGTGGCTTTCACGGTGCTGCCGTTGATAATGAGCTTATCCGAACCGGTACCTTTTCCGTAGATACCTCGCTCTTTTCCTTTAGACTCCACGGTGAAATCTCCCTCTATGGTGAGGGTACCACTCCACTTATCAAGCGTAATGCCGGTGGATTCTGTAGATTCTACCTTTAGACTCGTGAAGCGATCACCGGACATGGAAAAGGATTGGGATGACCAAATGGCGGACACATTAATTGAAGTTATCTTACTTGTTCCGCTAAAAATAATGGAAAGGCCCGATATCTCGGATTTAATTCCGTGCGAACTTTTTTCCGCATTAATGGTAGCATTGGTTATGAATAGAGTTTTAAAGATGGGGTTGTACTTAACCGTACCACTAATGCCTGAACCGCTAATTTCTGATTCATTGTTAGATGTTACACGCGTACCGGCAATCCATAGATCGTAATCTTCTGCCTGCGCGGTTGTGGCAAGCAGAGTGAGTCCCACTAAAAGGGACAGAATTGGTTTAAGTAATGGTTTTTTCATTGTGTTGATGTTTGTTGATTATGGTTATGAATTATACTTATTCCTTGAAGTCGTCTTGACTTCAAATAAATCTGTTATATTTGGTTGTATTTGCTTCAGAGAAGCCTTTCTTAAAAATCAAAAGTCAAGATGTCTTCATTACTTAATTCTTACCTTATCGGTGATATATTTGTAAATTTTCCTGAATTTTCTTTTTTTTGTACTAACTTGAGTCGGATCGCAATGATACACTACTTTATATAATTGAAAAGTAATGATTGATCTATGTAATTTTACATCGCGGTGTTGCGATTAAACGAAAAAACGTATCGGGTGATATGAATAGAGTGAAAAATACTTCATTGGATGGAGTAAAATACCTTGTTGGAGCTATATGTGATACTTGAACCTCAAGCATACGATGGTATTCTTAATGAATTATTCACAAAGGAACAAAAAAATCTCAAATAAAACAAAAAAAATGATTGGTTCTTTTTGTTGATTGTGAAGATTTGTTATAATGTTAAACGGTCTGTTTGTTATGTGTTAGATATACAGGTTGTTATGGTGGCTCCTCGCTTGTGTAAAAACTTCATTTTATCAGGATACCGACATACGTAAGGTGTATAAATGGTGTACAGCAAATGAATATAGAACAGCTGATTTATCTTCATATTTATACACCCAATATCTTGCTACGTTCCGCATACATACGATGCTACACACCGCCTCAATCTTCCTTACCGCATTACTTCAATAGCTTTACTAACTCTGTAGGTATAGGCGATTCAAAACGAACCAACTCGTTTGTTACGGGGTGATAAAATTCAATCACATGAGCGTGAAGCGCAAGCCGTTTCATTTCTATCGTAGAGCCGTATTTTCTGTCGCCCGCAATCGGGTGCCCGATGCTTTCCATGTGTGCGCGGATTTGGTTTTTACGTCCGGTTTCCAATTCTATTTCGAGCAAGGAAAATTTTTCCGAACTTTTTACGACCCGATAGTTGGTAATTGCCTGTTTGCCGCCATTGTCGTAGGGACTTGATATTATTTTCAGCGAAATTTCATTTTCCGTAAGCCATGATACGATCTGACCGCTTTCTTTTTCTACTTTTCCTTCTACCAAAGCGGTATAGATTCTTTTTGTTACAATGGAATGCCAATTGTTTCTCAATACATGTTGCACATCTCTGTTTTTTGAAAATAAAAGTACTCCGGAAGTTTCCCGATCCAATCGATGAACGGTGTAAATTTTATTGGCAGGAGAAGATTTTTTTACATAATTTTTCAGAATTGAAAATGCTGTAGTTTCACGTCCGGAACCTGCTGTAACGGTGAGCAAACCTTCTTGTTTTTCCACTACTATTAAAACGGAATCTTCGTACAAGATTCTTAATTTCGGATGTGAAAGTCCCGCGTTTCCATGAGAGTGATTGATGGTAATCCGGTCATTTATTTGAAGCGGAGTGTCGAATCGCGTCGTAATTTTATCATTTACAGATACTTGACGTTTTGATAATAATGATTTAACGGCGCTTCGGCTCATTCCACCCATTTTATCAAGCAAAAAATCCATGAGTATGGCATTTTCTTTGGCGGTAAGTTTAGTCAATCTCGGAGATGCAGCATACGGTTTTCTTCTTCTATTCATACGATTAATTTCTATTTTTATATTAAGGACGTATGGAACACGCCATTAACAATTCTCTTAGGTTTAATACTAATCTTAAATGGCTGATTCATAGGATTAATACGTTATAAGTGACTGAGTTGAAATTGAGTCAAGTGGAATTTTAGTCGGATCGCAGTTTACAACGGTAAAGTGGTAGCAAGCTTGCCTTCTTTCTCTTACTGCCACTAATCGACATTGTTCGCGCATATCGAGCATTGTTTCTCGTAATGCATTAGCAGCGTGGTAATTTTGCTCGATTGAATCTGCCTGAATATTGTAAAATTCCTTGTAAGTAATATCTATTGTAGCACCGTACAAATGTGTCGATTGCGTTGTTGCATTTCGGTTTCGAGTGGACAAAGTGCCTTGGGATTCATTCGTTCGAAGCGCTGATGTTATCAAAAATCGAAAATGGTCTTGATTCTTTTTTCTTAGCTTTTCTCTGAAGTGTAACCCAATATCATTTAGCAGTTTAGCCATTTCCGGTGTAGCGTATGGGTACGAATGGGTTAACTCTTTTATATGATAGAGTGGATTGTTCTTAAGTCTTACTAATAGATTTTGAGCGACAAGTCTTGCGCTGTCTTCCTCGAACAAATGATTAAAGATATAGATTTTCTTTAGTCCATTTGCTTGCGCATGTATAAGTTGTAAGCCGTTATCGTCATTTAATTTTCGTTGTGATACAATTGGAGCGGTTGAATAGAGTTCTCTGTTGCATTCATAAATTTCTATATTATCATTTTGTTCAAACTCAGTAAATACTTTTCTTTTTTCTGAACTCCATATAAAAACCGATAAAATAATTAAAACAGATACAAACAGCGTGATTTTATAGTTGAAAAAAAATGTTTTAATTAGTTTTAATTGGGTATTAAAATGCATGTCTGTTAATTTTAGTGCAAAAATACATCAATTCAAACGAATCTCAATCGTTTTGTAAAATTTTAATAAATTAAGAGATTACTTGACCGACAATAATATCAATGTGAAACATATGTTGCTGATATACAGCTGCATATAGCTTGTGGATAACTAATGTGGTCGCTTTTTAATTTCGTAGAAGTTTACTTTGGCGGATTATTTAATGTATTGTCCTACAGACCATTTTTAGTCGGTCAGTAGTGAAATTAAGACTTTTTCGATACAATGTGACTACTCACCCTCATAGAATAGGTTTTTAATGCAGTTTTTTAGTTGAGATCAGCTTTTGCTGATAATAATAGACCCTGATTTTGGAATGAATCCGGTCTGACGGAGAAAGACGTGCTAAAACATTATTTTAAAAAAGAAAGAAAACGACTTCCTTTTTTCTTTTGGAATAGTTAACATTAAAATACCACAATAATTTTGTAATTTTGCAGAAATAATAGAAATCGAAAATAATTAAAATTTACATAATAAAAAAGAAATGAAACCAACATTATTTATTCTTGCAGCAGGCATGGGAAGTCGTTATGGCGGATTGAAACAGTTAGACGGGTTAGGTCCGAATGGCGAAACAATCATGGATTACTCCGTGTATGATGCGGTTCGTGCCGGATTTGGTAAAGTCGTATTTGTAATTCGCAAGTCGTTTGAAGAAGATTTTCGTAATATTGTTTTAAAAAAATACGAAGGAATTATCGAAACAGAAGTTGTTTTTCAAGCCTTGGAAGATATACCGGCAGGTTTCGCCCTTAATCCCGAAAGAGAAAAACCATGGGGTACAAATCATGCTGTGCTAATGGGTAAAGATGTAATCAAGGAGCCTTTTGCAGTAATAAATGCGGATGACTTCTATGGAAAAGAATCATTTGAAGTGATGGCGGAATTTCTCAGAAACGCGGAAGGCAAGCAAAATGAATATTCAATGATTGGGTATCGAGTAGGTAATACGCTCTCAGAAAGTGGTTCTGTAGCTCGCGGAGTTTGCTCGGTAGATGAAAATGGCAATCTGACAACGGTTGTGGAGCGCACGTCAATCATTAAAAAAGGGGAAGATATCGTTTTCAAAGACGAAAATGGAGCTGAGCAGTCACTTCATGAAAATACCCCTGTTTCGATGAATTTCTGGGGATTTACTCCGGAATATTTCGAGTATTCGGAAGAGATGTTCAAAACTTTCCTAAAAGAGCATGGCAATGAACTGAAATCCGAATTTTTCATACCACTCGTTGTAAATGATTTAATCGTTGAGGGACGAGCAACTTGTAAAGTGCTGGATACTACAGCTAAATGGTTTGGAGTTACGTATGCAGAAGACCGACAATCTGTGGTGGATAAAATTCAGAAGTTGATTGAAGACGGAATTTATCCGGAAAAGCTTTATAATTAGTTGATTAGTTGCATAGTTAATTAGTTAAATTATAATTTTTATAAAAAAATAATGCCAAAAATATTAGTTACCGGTGGTACCGGATACATTGGTTCGCATACAGTAGTTGAACTTCAGCAGGTAGGATATGATGTGATTGTGGTAGATAATCTGTCAAATTCAAACATAGAAGTACTGAATGGAATTGAAAATATAACCGGAATCCGTCCCGATTTTGAGAATATTGACTGTACTGATTATGTGAACATGGACAGGATGTTTGAAAAACATGCCGGTATTGAGGGAGTAATCCATTTTGCCGCGAGTAAAGCAGTAGGAGAGTCGGTCGAAAAACCGCTTTTGTATTACAGAAACAACTTAGTGTCGCTAATGAACCTTTTGCAGTTGATGCCGATTCACAATGTCAAAAATATTGTGTTTTCCTCATCATGTACAGTCTATGGACAGCCCGATGAGCTTCCTGTGACAGAAAATGCGCCCATAAAGCCGGCACTTTCGCCTTATGGCAAAACGAAGCAGATTGGAGAAGATATTATCCGCGACACAATACACGCCGATAAATTTTACAAGGCTATTATTCTCCGCTATTTTAATCCGATCGGAGCGCATTCTTCAGCAAAGATAGGAGAATTACCTATCGGTGTACCCAATAATTTGCTTCCGTTCGTCACACAAACTGCAATAGGAATTCGGAAGCAGCTTCAAGTCTTTGGAAATGACTATAATACGCCCGATGGATCTTGTATTCGCGATTATATTCACGTGGTGGATTTGGCTAAAGCGCATGTAGTTTCGATTGAGCGGATGCTGAAAAACAAAAGTAAAGAAAATCTCGAAATTTTTAATTTGGGAACAGGTCGCGGACTTTCCGTTTTAGAGATAGTTAATACCTTTGAGAAAGTGAACGGAGTGAAAGTTCCGTATCGCATTGTGGATCGACGCGAAGGGGATATCGAGCAAGTCTGGGCTGACCCTTCGTATGCCAATAAAGTGCTTGGTTGGAAAGCCAATGAAACTGTAGAAGAAACGCTCCGAAGTGCCTGGAAGTGGGAACTGAACTTGGAAAGAAAGGCGAAGGAGAGCTGAGAAAATGAGTAATGGCAAATAAGAGTTGATAGCGAAGCGATAAAGTCTTTTCAAATAGCTGAAAACTCAGAAATTAATATCGGGTGTTTAATGAAGCGTATTTCTTAAAATAGAATCTGCTCTCATTAAACATCTTTTTTTTTTGCAGGATAATTTAATTTTATTAGCTTTGTCATGGCTAATGGTTTAATAATCAACACTCAGCGTAACATGTTTCCACACAACTTTGATGAGAGTCTTAGTCGCGAGCAAGCGCAACAGGCGAAAGCAGACGCTTTTTATCACCGACAATTCGGAGCGACTGATATTGTTCGATATACGGATAATACTGAAGACCATATGATACTGCAGAGGCAGGATATCGATTTGTCGTTCATCAAAGCCGGAAAACAGTATTTAGTTTCGGAAAAATTCAGAGAAAAGGATTTTGGTGATTTGTATTTAGAAACATACAGTAAGTATCCCGGCACGAAAGGATGGATGCATACGAATAGAGCCGATTTATTGGCCTATTTTTTCCCGACCCGAATGCTTCTTATCAACAAAAAAAAACTAATGACTTTCTATCACGAAACATTGACACCTTCAGTGTCTGAAGCATTTTACGCAAAACTGTATAATGAATACCGAAACCGGAGTAAAATAATGACTCAATCTATTCGCTTGAAAGGCGCAGACTACAAAATAAACATCATTCAGGCTTTTAACCGCACCGGAAACAGTACCTGGCATACAATCGGAGTGAGTATCCCTTTCGAGCTTTTGGATGTTTTTAATGTCACTTACCGGATTTATCCGCTTTGACTTTCGAATGGATTACCTCAGGATATTTACCCTCAAAAATCGTTGAGGAGTTTTCTAAGAATTCTTCAAATCGCTTCGCAATAATATCGCAATACTTATCATTTATCTCGAATCCAATAAATTCCCTTCCGGTCATTAAGCTCGCAATCGCCGTCGTACCCGAACCCATAAAAGGATCTAACACCAGATCTCCCGGATTACTGCTGATTTCTATGTAAGGAATGCAAACTTTCAGTGGCTTCTGAGTTTTGTGCGCGCGTCGTTCTTTTCCCATGCAGATTGGCGATTCGATAAAATTGTGCATTTCATTTACAGGCTTGTGGTTCCAGGTTTTAGGACTTCCTTTTGAGAAGTGAACCATCATTTCCATGCTGTTTGCAAACATTTTGCGGGTATAAATAGCGGGGAAAGGATTCGTTTTGTGCCAATGGATTACTTTTCTAAACTGAAATCCGACTTTTTCGACTATCCGGTTTATATAAGACACATAATCATCACCACACCACAAATAGCCGCTTGCTCCGGGTTTCGAAATCCGATAACACGCTGCAATCACATCTTCTAAAAACTTCAGATAATCCTCTTCCGACTTAAATTCATCAAATTCAAACTCTGTGACTACGTCTTTATGATTTTTCAGGCCTTTTATGTTTTTAGCCCGATACTGATAGTAGGGTGGGTCCGTGAAAATCAAATCAACTGTTTCATCCCCCATTTTTTCCAAACCGGAAAGGCAGGATTCTTTATATACAACATTTCTTCTCATGATTGATTTTTCAGAACTCATTTAATTCAGCTTCTTATATTGTTGATACTATTTTTGGAGTGCAAATATAACGAAAAAAAGGGAGGTGTTCAATCTGTTTTCAAATTTAGGTTTTTATACCTGCAAAAAATTAATCTGCATAAACCTGAGAAATGGATCAAGTAAAGAGAAACAATAAAATAAACGGCAGGTTTCAACAGTTCTGAGTGAAACTAACACATAAAGAAGGAATTTTTTTTAAATCTGCTGCCTCAGAAACGAGCCGCCGAAGCCTCCCGTCAATTCTGTCTAAAACCTTTGCCTTATTCTGATTAGAATATATCTATCTGGCTTAATGTCAATGTGTTGAAGCTCTATGAGTAGGGCTGCGAAAAACTGTTTCTATTCAAATACAGAAATAAAAAACAGCCGTTAAAGTTTAATCAACGGCTGTTTTTTGTATTCAAAAATTGTTTTTCACAAAAGAGCAGGAGAGGTATTACTCATCCTTCACCTGCGGCATAATCAATTTATAGCCTTTTCCGTGGATATTAATAATAGCCACGTCTGAGTCCTCTTTAAGCAATTTACGAAGTTTGGTAATGTAAACGTCCATACTGCGTGCATTGAAGTAGTTGTCGTCCACCCAAATCGTTTTCAGCGCATAATTTCGCTCAAGTATATTATTCGCGTTTGCAGCAAGTAGATTGAGCAATTCAGATTCTTTTGTAGTCAGCTTTTTAGTCTCACCTTCAAATTCCAATGTTTGTTTTTGCGCATCAAAAGTAAACCCGCCAATCTGATAAGTTACTACATCTTTAGCCTTTTTGCCGCGAACACGACGTAAGATTGATTCTATCCGATATAGCAACTCTTCCATGCTGAAAGGTTTTGACAAGTAATCATCAGCTCCAAGTTTAAATCCTTGCAGAATGTCTTCTTTCATCGATTTGGCAGTAAGGAAAATAATGGGTACATCCGTATTCATGGCACGAATGTCAGCAGCTAACGCGAAACCGTCTTTTTTAGGCATCATTACATCTAAAACACATAGATCATATTTATTTCGTGTGAACACTTTGTAGCCGGCTTCGCCATCAGGTTGTAAATCACAGTCGTACCCCTTAGTTTGCAGGTACTCTCTCAATAACATGCCAAGATTTTCATCGTCTTCGCATAACAAAATTCTCACTTTTTCTTCGTTCATAATTTATTCTTTTTTATTGTTGGTATTACTATTGTAAATTTAGTTCCAAGTCCCACTTCGCTTTCCACTTTAATGGTACCTTGGTGATCGTTTATAATTTTTTTTACGTAAGCCAAACCAAGTCCAAAGCCTTTTACATTGTGTAAATTTCCGGTTGAAACTCGGTAAAACTTCTCAAATATTTTTTTCAAATGTTCTTTTTTAATCCCAATTCCATTGTCTTCGATACTTACTCCGATTCCGTTTTCCTTTTCATTCCATGTCTCTAATGTTAGAATCGGGGTTTTGTCACAGTATTTGAGCGCGTTGTCCATCAAATTAAAAATCACGTTCGTGAAATGGACTTCATCGAGCATTACCACATCGTTTGTCGCTTTCAGATTGGTTACAATTTCTCCGCCTTTACTGGTTACTTTTAACGAAAAACTGCTTATAATGTCTTTAATCAGACTATTAAGTTGAATTTCTGTCAGTTTCAATGACGATTTTTCATTTTCAAACATGGACATTTGAAGCACCTTTTCCACCTGCAAGCTCAACCGTTTTGTTTCATCTTTTATCACATTCGAAACGTGTTTCAACATTGTCGGACTCATTGTGTCGCTTTGCTCCTGAAGCATCTGAGAGGCAAGCGAAATGGTCGAAATCGGAGTCTTAAACTCATGTGTCATGTTGTTCACAAAATCATTTTTGATTACACTCAACTGCTTTTGCCAGAAAATCACAACTATAGTAATTATAAAAATGGCCAATGTGAGCAGTACTACTCCGATTGTAGGCAGTAAAAGATTCAACGAGTCAAAAATAAAATTCCTTTTTGTCGGAAATACCACCTGCAAATATGTCTCTCTTTGCGACTCTTCGCGCGGAAACAAACGTTGGCTGTAAATATCTTTGTTTGGTTCGCCTTTTACGTTTATCGTCTTGTTACACTGATAGATAATATTATTTCTCTTATCTACTATTGTGTAATAAAAGGGCAAATGTATGTTATTGCTTTCAAATGTTTGTGTTAAAATCTCATCGATTTCATAAAAATCGACTCTGCTGCCAATATCTAAATTTTCGGTTTCTCGCAACCATCTGAAAACTGCCTGATCTAAAATTGTTTTGGAGCGAGAGAAGTTCAATTCAAATTTTTCTCGCAAAAACTTGGAAGTCTCTTCAATCGTGGCTTTACCGTGTCCGGTTGAAAGTTTAATATTGGGTGGAGTTCCCGAATTATTATTCCAATTCGTCTTGATAGTATCTCTCAAACGCAAATCACGACCTGCGGAACTTCTGTACATTGGTCTGCTTCCCGATTGAACATATTGGTTTTCCTCCAATGTTTGTGCCAAATATTTTAACGCTTCGTTCTCTTCAAGCAGTGTAACTGTTTGAATCAGACTGTGTTTGACACCATCATCAAACTGAGTTTCCGCCATTTGAGCCGTTCCGCTTAAATATCTTACTTGCAACGCGATAAGCGCCCCAAAAGTGATAATCATCAAGACTATTAATATCCAAATTGTACTTTTTCTCATTTTGATCCAAAGTTAAATCTTTATGGAAAATGTTAAATTAACATTTAAGAATATTTAACTTTTTGACAGCTGTTTTGCTTTTGATTATTCTTTTCATTCAGTGAATAGGATTTGCTGAAAATGTTTAAGGCGCGTCAGATACAAGCCGCCGAAGCGCAATTTTATAAACCAAAAGCGGTGATCCATTACCTCTCCCTTGCTATTGGCATATCACAATCTCTAACGTAGAGAGAGAATAAGGTGTGATTTTTTTTTATTCATATTTAAATCAAACCGCAATGCTTTTCGACAGCTCTGTTGAAAAACTTTGCTCTTATCCTGGTTGAAAACATTTCTATTTGACTTAATTTCAATACAATGAGAGTTTTTTCAGCAGTCCCTGAATAATCATTTTGTTTAATAATGTCCGATATGTTAAAAACGTATGAAGTGGGTGTTTTGTTTTATCCAAGTTGATATTTTGTTAAATTTACGAATTTTATCTGAGAAAATGTGGTTAATATTAAAATTTAAACGTGTTTATTGGAAAATGAATTTGTAATTTTGCAGTTTTAATCGGAGTTACGTATGCAGTTAATCAAAAACAAGTGGATATCGCTTTTTACTTGTAATTTTCTTGGTGTTTTCAACGATAATTTTCTTAAAAACGGGATTCTATTTGTTGCCATTGCATGGACTCTCCCTTCCTGGCTCACGCATTCTCAGCTAATTGCAATAATAGGTTCTTGTTTGGTTTTACCCTATTTGATTTTTTCACCGCTCGGTGGCAGATTATCGGTCAGGTATTCAAAGCTCAAAGTCTTTCAACTGATGAAGCTGCTGGAAATGCCGATTATGTTTGTCGCCTGTATTGCTTTTTATTTTCAGAAAATAGAATTAGCTATTATTTCAATGTTGCTTATGGGTATTCAGAGCAGTCTGTATTCTCCCTCAAAATACAGTTTGATACGTGATATTGGTGGAGAGGAAGGCGTTTCGTTTGGGAGCGGCGTGTTTGAAACTATGGCTTTTCTCGGTATTTTATTTGGTACGTATGCGGCTTCGGTTGTTTCAGATAATTTTACCATTTTGCTTTATTCCTCAATTATTTTGGGTGTAGCATTACTTGGATTTTTGACCTCTAAGTCCATTAAGGCTAAAGAGTTGCCTGCTGAAAAATCTGAATCTGAGACATTGAATCCGATAAAATTTGTCAGACAAAATTATCATTTCGCGAAACGACATCGTCTTGTAAATAGTGCCGTGTTTGGTTCATCCTCTTTCTGGTTAATTTCAAACTTGACACAAATGAATACGATTATTCACTGTAAAAACACGTATCACGTTTCAAACTCAAAAATCGGGCTTGTTATGGCTTTTGCAGCTATCGGAATAGCATTAGGAACTTCGTTTACCGGTAAATTTTCCGGAAATAAGGTACAAAAAGGCTTGATAATTCCCGCTTTGATCGGCATGACGCTTTGTTTGATTTCAATTATAGTTTTACCTTTGTCGTTCGTTGGATACACGGTCGTGATTACGCTGTTTGCCCTACTGGCAGGTGTGTTTCAAGTACCTTGTATGGCTATTGTTCAACAAGCTGATTTGAAAAGAAGGCGAGGAGATACCTTTGCGTACCTGAATATGATGAATTTCTTATTTATCCTTATAAGCGCCGGACTTTTTTCTTTGATTACAGCGTTGACAGACGAAAACAGCTATTTTGTTTTTGGCGTAATGGGCATATTGACAATGGTGGTGATGATTTATTTCTTGAGAAGAATTTCTGACTTTCGGCTGATTTGGATTAAAAATTCCGGTACGAAACAATAAAAATGATACATTACTGACCGAAAAAATACGCAACTTATGTTGCAGATATACAACTGCATATAGCTTGTAAATAACTTGTGGGATCGCTTTTTTTCTTCGTAGAAGTTTACTTTGTATAATCCGACCTTTGGCGGATTATTTAAGGAATATTGACCTACAGACAATTTTTAATCGTTAAGTAGTGAAAATGACATTATTAATTTTAGAAACTTAATTTATGAAACAGCCATTAGAAACAAATTTTGACCCAAACCGTTTGGAGATGAATGGCGTGTTTTATACGACATTATTATAAAAAATATTTTCTAATAAGATGAAAGCAAACAACTTATTTTTCCCTTTTTTAATGCTGTTTCTCTTGTTCGGTTCATGTAATAAACCGATTCAAAATGCGAAAACTCAAAACGACAGCATCGAAAATCCTGCCGATCAGGAAGTGCATGCAATGGAAGAAAGCAGAAACACGACGACTGAAATTCTGGCAAAAAAGCAAGTGCCGATTTTATGCTATCACCGGATTGAATACGGGCGAAATGATGAATATACGGTCACTCCCGCCACATTTGAAGCACACATGAAAATCCTTGCAGATAGTGGTTTTCGCTCAATAAATCCGGGTCAGCTATATGATTATTTGGTGTTTAATAAAGAAATTCCGGAAAAACCTGTAATAATCTCTTTCGATGATTCACGAGTAGAACATGCTACCATCGCGGCTCCGGTAATGGAAAAATACGGGTTTAGAGGTGTGTTTTTTTTAATGACAATCACGCATAACAAGAAAAATTATATGACCGATGAACAGATAATCAATCTTTCTAAAGCAGGTCATACTATTGGTTTTCATAGTTGGGATCATACCAGAGCAACGAAATATGATATTGATTCGATAGTGAAGCAGAATGTGATCGAACCAAAAAAGAAGCTCGAAGAAATGATTGGTATGCCTGTAGAGTATTTTGCGTATCCTTATGGACTTACGAATGAAAAAACGACCGCAAATATGGATAACTATTTCAAGATGTCGTTTATTTTGTCCACGAAACAAGATACAATCAACCCATTACAATCTGTAAGACGCATGATAGCGCCGGAATGGAAACCTCAAAGTCTGTTGAGAGCTATGGAGAAAACATTTAGCAGGAGATGAAAAAAGCGGATTTTACTCCGCTTTTTCAAAAAAACACAATTATTCACCATTATCTACCAGTCTTTTTTTATCAGGTCGATAAATTCTGTTCGATATCCATTCGGATCGTATGATAAAGCGCTTTTTGCCAAATCAATAATCATCGCTTTCGAGGCTGTACCTTTGTATTCAGAATCTTTCATTAGCAGTCCGAAACCAGCCACAGCTGTCGCGAAACGCATGTTTTCTGATGCTTGAAGAATTTGTCTTGGTTTGGAAGAAATTTGATGCTCCAACAGTCGGCTCTCATCTTCGTTTGGCTTTTTGTATCTAAAATCGAATTGAGCGTAATTCTCATTCTTATTTTTATTCGCTAATTTTATTTCATAAATCGCGGTTATGGTCTGACCCGCTCCGATTTCACCTGCATCGGTTGAGTCTTTTTCAAAATCTTCCGTATCCAACTTTCTGTTTTCGTACCCTATTAGTCGGTAGGAAGTTACCATTTCCGGATTGAATTCAATCTGAATTTTTCCATCTTTCGCGACGGTGTAAAATTTGGAAATCTCATCTACAAAAACTTTTTTAATTTGGCTTTGGTTGTCGATGTATTCATAATTTCCATTTCCTTTGTTGGCAATTTGCTCCATCATATGATCATTCAAATTGCCGCCTCCTACGCCAAGTACAGTTAAGTAAATCCCCGAATTTCTCTTCTCCTCAATCAGTTTTATCAATTCTTCGGTAGAAGAAATTCCCACGTTGAAATCGCCATCTGTTCCTAAAATGACCCTGTTATTGCCATCTTGAATGAAATTTTGCATGGCGATTTTGTAAGCGGTTACTATTCCTTCCGCGCCGGCAGTAGAACCTCCGGCTTTCAGATTTGAAATTGCATTTTTGATTTTATTTTTTTCACTTCCGTTAGTCGATTCGAGAAGTACTCCCGCGTTGCCGGCATAAGTTACAATAGCTATTTTGTCGTTGGGGCGTAGGTTATCAACCAGCGTCATAAAGCCTTTTTTCAGCACGCCAATTTTGTCGGGAGAATCCATAGACCCGGATACATCTATGAGAAAAACGTAGTTTGAATTCGGTAAATTGGCAAGTGGAATCGATTTTCCTTTCATCCCGATTCGCATTAAATGATGATCTGCATTCCACGGACAAGTAGAAATTTCTGAGTTGAGTGACACATTTTCTCCGTTTTGTGGTTCGTCGTAATCGTAAGTGAAAAAATTCAAATACTCTTCGATTCGTACAGAAGCTGGCGGCGGTACTTGGCCTAAATACATATATCGCCGCATATTGGTGTAAGAGCCGCCATCCGCATCGACAGAGAAAGTCGAAATCGGCTCATCCGTCACCATTATAAATGGGTTTTCACCATGGTCTTTGTACTTTTCGCCATACATATAGCCGGCTTCATAAGAGCCAATGTTTTCATAATAAAAAGATCCATCTTTCATGATGCAACTTGAAAAGAGAATCGCCAAAATAGAGAGAAGAATAAAATTTGTTTTTTTCATAATTAAAGCTTTATTTTTGATAATAAATAATTTTAGCAGAAAGCAGGTTTTTAGTTTGAAAATGAATGGAATTTTAGAAAATTTTGATTAAACTTTGTATATATATAAGATGAATTAACACCCCGAAACGCAACCGTGGATTTGGTTAAAATTAGTTAAAGTTTTGTGTCAGGCAGATATTTACTCCAAAAAACAAACAATTGCTCTTGCAAAGTTCGCTTTTATAAGGATGACACCATTGTTCAGAATGAGTAATGTGGATCATGGAAAGATATTTATTCGCAACTCTGCTGGCGTTTGTAAGATATTCCTTTAAAAAGCTTACCCGGAGTATTACTTTTCTATTAAAAATCAAATTGTCTTAATAAGCAATTCACAACTGTCTGAAAAAAATATTATCTTTGCTCTTAATCAAAAAAATACGACAAAATGAGAAGATTTTCAATAGTTATTATAGTTGCGTTTATCGCGTTAATGTCAGTTGCCCAAGAAGTTAGACCTACTAAAAACCTGATTGTCATGATTCCTGATGGTACATCAATAAGTGTACTTTCTGCAGCTCGTTGGCTTAAGGTTTACCGAAATGAGGGAACAAAACTACATGTTGATCCATATATTTCGGGAACAGTTACAACTTTCTCTTCCAATGCTCCGATTGGTGATTCGGCACCAACCACATCTACATTTATGACCGGAATTCCGCAGCAAGCAGCCAATGTTTCGATTTATCCGGAAGCCGATCCTAAGAATGATCTTGTGAAAATTGATCCCGACAGCGCCTATCAGCCTTTGGTAACGATACTTGAAGCGATGCAAATGGAGCAAAACAAAGCAGCCGGATTGGTAGTGACTTGCGAGTTTCCACATGCGACACCGGCAGATTGCGCCGCGCATTATTATGCCCGCTCAAATTATGCTGCAATTGCTCCACAAATGGCATTCAACAACCTTTCTGTAATGTTTGGAGGTGGAAATGAGTTTGTCAGTGATGCTATGAAGCAACACTTCAAGAATACCGGAACTGCTTATATCCAAAACGATAAAAACGCGATGTTGAATTACAGCGGTGAAAAAGTTTGGGCATTATTCAAAGACCAGGCAATGTCGTATGATTTGGATAGAAATCCTGACGAAGAGCCATCATTAGCCGAAATGACCGAAAAAGCGCTGGAAGTTTTAAATAAGAATAAAAACGGATTTTTTCTCATGGTAGAAGGGAGTAAAGTGGATTGGTCGGCTCACGCGAATGATCCTGCCGGAATAATCGGAGAATTCCTCGCATTTGATGAGGCGGTTGGTAAAGCGATTGAATTCGCTAAAAAAGATGGAAATACAACCGTAGTCATTTTACCGGATCACGGGAATAGCGGTTTTTCGATAGGAAGACGCGGATTAAAGAAAAGTTACGCGAGACTCACTTTGGAAGATTTATTTGAAGGTATCTCAAAAATAAAACTTACTTCGGTCGGATTAGAGAAAATTTTGTTGGAAACAAAGCCGGAAAACTTCAAATCTGTCTTCTATCAGCACACCGGAATACAGCTGAACGATGATGAGTTGAAATCGCTATTAAGTTCAAAAAACTACAAATCCGGTGATTACCCTAAAACTTCCGAATCAAAGAATATGGGACATTACATAGCTGAAATCTATAACTCGAAAACCGGTTTTGGCTATACCACTGACGGTCATACGGGCGAGGAGGTTTTTTTAGCGGTTTATCATCCTCAAGGTGATATTTTAAAGGGAAATGTACGAAATACGGAGCTTCACAATTACTTATACAAAGTTTCAGGGCTGAAAACATCAATGTACGAACATACAGGAAATACGTTTGCTAAGCATACGGATGTATTCAGAGGAATGAATTATCAGATTGTAAATACTATTGGTAAAACACCAAAATTAGTTGTAAAATTTAAAAAACATACTCTCGAAATTCCTGCTTTCAGCTCGGTTGCAACGATAAACGGGAAATTACTTGATTTAGGTTCTGTTGCAGTTTTCATAGATAAAAACAACACATTTTATCTACCCAAAAATCTGAAAGAAAGAGTTTTTGGTCAGTAGCGTATCTATATAAGAAGAACGAGTTTTCACCTTGTTTTTTCATTTTATTTTTATCTAACTGCAATGCTTTTCGATAGTTTTGCTCAAAATTCTTTGTGGCTTATTCTGATAAATAGAGTATTATCTCACTTCCTCCGAAAAAGTGATGGGTAAATACAAAAATACCATGCGTACAAAATTCCTGTTGTGGGGATTGGGTGGAATTGTAACGGTATTGAATATTGCGCTGTTTGTGAGTTTCTTTATTTAAATTCCCACTATTTCTGGAATGTCTTCATTAACTTTTCCTCAATTCCGATTGCTTGAGAAATATATTCTTTTAGTGTCTCTTCGAGTTTCTCAATTTCTTCCAGTTTTGTAAATTTTATTACTCTTCCTAATTTTGATTTAACGCTGATAATCTCTAAGACTCCGGCAAAATCATTAATTTGCGCACCTTTGAAAAAATTCAAAATACAAACTTCATCGTAAATCCCCAAATTTGCAATGTTTTTGTGCTGATGTGTGTAGGTAGGATGTGCAAACATCAATTCCTCATTCAGATTGCATTCGAGTAGAATTGATCTGAGCTTTTCTAACTGGGCTTTCCATTTCGGATGCTTTTCGATGTATAAGTCAACGTGCGGATTTTGTTCTTTCATAATTGTAATTTAAGTCCCAAATGGGATAATTAATTGTTTTTTTATGTCTTTGAAAATTGATTTTGCATTTTTAGCTGTAAATTCCCCGACTTACAAAAGCAGCGGTGATGAAGCACCTTTGTCGTAATTGAAAAGTAAAAAACAATATTTCCCTTTTTGTCTGTTTTGGTCTTACCGGAAAACGACAAACTTGTCAACTCATTGCTTATTTCCGTATATACAGGTTTCCATTTCTCGTAGTAAATACGCTAAGTTCGCCTTTAGCAACCAACTCTTGCAAAACAGCATCAACTTTAATTCTGTCTGTATCTGTCAATTCCGCGAATTCTCGTGAGGTCAATGTAGGGTAAACTGAAAAAACACCTTGCCATGAAGTATCATATTGTTGTTTGTGCGTGTCAGGATAAACTTTTAGTACTGCTTTCTCCATAAAACTGTATGGGCGCAGAGCAAAAACAATTTCAGATTTCCCTTCTGAATTTATAAAAAACAGGGTTGGCAATCCTCTCACCTGCATGGTTTGACGAAGTTTTAGGTCATTTTCAAAATTTGTTTTACCTTCAAGCTCCATATCCTTTTGCAGTTTGGATATATCCAATCCTACCCTTTGCGCGGCTTCTTTCTGGAATTCCCATTTTTCTATGTTTTTCTTTTCCAAATAGAGCATTTCTCTCATTGTTCTAAGGAAATTAATCGCAGTTGCCTCACTCTTAATCTGTGCGGCTTTAAATGCAATTGAAGGTGGATAAGATGACATAATCGGATCATCAAGCATGACATCTCCGAGCATTGGCATATCGTAGGTTTCGCTTGCTTCTTCCCAATGTTTGGCCACATCGGACGGACTACTGATTCCGTCTTTGTTATAACTCCAGTCCTTCAAAAGACCACCCATATGGTATTCCACATCTAAAATATGGCCGTATTCGAGTTTGAGTTTCCGAAGAAGAGGCTCTAAACCCCAACAAGCAGAACAAATCGGATCGGTAAAATACACCACCTTTATCGGTTTAACTGATTTGAAATCAATTTGTTGAGTTTCATTTGGCTCACCTGCCGCGATTTCGCATACACCCGTTTCGGGCTTACAGGGCAATGAATTTTTTTTGATTCCATTCGAAAGAATTTTAGGAAACGCTGCTATAAATATAATGTTTTATTTGTCTGAAATGTTTAGCTTTTCGGGAGATTAATCTAAGTAATTACGATTTTTTCCAATATTTACTTTTTCCAAAAAATCATCTTTATCAGCAGGGTAGGGTATTTCATTTTTTGTCAAGCGAAAAGAGGAATTTCTCTGAATAGTTCCGTTAAAATAATTCAGTAAATCTATCGGCAAGAATGTCAATTTGAAATCGTCTTGCATTTCGCTATTGTTTGTTGCAAAACAAAGATTACCATTCATTTTTTCCTCAACAAAATCCAATCCGGTAATTTCTTCAAATTTTCTGATAATCTCTTTTTGTAAAATTATCTTTACTACGAAATCTATCAAAGAATTTTGGTTATATAGAAAGGTTTTGCTCATTAGAATAAAGGATTTTATTTTTATTACGCATGGCAGCCGGAATCCATTCGTGGTTTTTATACCGGTTTTTTCTTGTTCAAGAGCATTTTAAAAATAAGAAAATTATCCCGGAAAATGCATTTACCGGAATAATTTATCTTAGAAGTGATAGTGAATCAGCACGTTACTTGGTACGGCAAAAGATTCAATTGATGAATTTTTGAAATCTGTGCGTGCCACTTAGTTCTGCCAAATTTTCATTTGGGCTATGGATTCTTCATGATAATCATCTGTTGTCTTACAGATTCCTCATGGATTGCCATAAGTACGGTTTTCATAAATTCACCGCTCATATCCATTTTTTCGGCTTGTGCGATACGGTCTTTTAAGAGTTCATCATACCGCTGAGCTTGGAGAATAGGCATATTGTGCTCTTTTTTATAAACTCCGATTTCTTTGGAAACACGCATTCTCTTTGCCAAAAGTTCCAGCAAGTCGTTGTCTAATCCATCTATTTGGCGGCGAAGTGCGGCCAGGCTTTCAGTTGATTGCTTCGTGTCGCGAATTACAATATTATCTAAAATCAGCTCAAGTACTTCCGGAGAAACCTGCTGTGCGGCATCACTCCAGGCTTTTTCAGGATTACAATGCGATTCAATAATCAGTCCATCAAAATTCAAGTCCATAGCTTGCTGGCAAATCGGAGCGATTAAATCCCGCCGTCCGCCAATGTGCGAAGGGTCACAAATGATGGGCAGATTAGGAATCTGACGATGAAGTTCAATCGGAATATGCCATTGAGGTAAGTTTCGATAGATTTTGTTGTCGCCGGAACTAAAACCTCTGTGAATAGCTCCTATACGACGAATTCCTGCTTTATAAATTCGCTGTACCGCACCAATCCAAAGATCAACATCGGGATTTACAGGATTCTTAATCAGTACAGGAATATCTGTACCCTCGAGCGCATCTGCTATTTCTTGTACCGAGAACGGGTTAGCGGTAGTTCGTGCTCCAATCCAGATTATATCAACATCATTCGCGAGTGACTCACGCACGTGTTTTACGTTGGCAACTTCCACGGCAATGTACATTCCAAGCTCTTCTTTGACACGTTTCAGCCATGGAAAGGCTTCAGCTCCATGTCCCTCAAATCCACCCGGTTTAGTACGAGGTTTCCATACTCCGGCACGAAAGATTTTAACACCTAATTTTTTTAACGCGGCAGCGGTTGTCATTACCTGTTCTTCTGTCTCAGCGCTGCAGGGACCGCTTATTACGAGCGGTCGCTTCGGGTCGATACCCGGTAATAAAATTGACTCTAATTCCATAGTTAAGCCCCTCTCGCTCCCCCGAATGGAGGAAAACTTTGCCCGTGGAGGGTTACGGTTTATTTTGATTTATTGTTGTTTTATGTGTTTTGATTTTTCCAATTTCAAATGATCAAGTTCGAATTGAGATTTTTGTAGTAAAACGCATTAACTTAGCCGTTTAATCACTTCTTTGAGCATCGATTCCGGACTGCACAGCGAGATCCTTAAATACCTGTTCCCGTTGCTTCCAAAAATAAATCCCGGAGTGATGAAAACATTTTTATCATACAACACCTTATCGGCAATTTCTCCTGCATCTTTCCATTTGTCGGGGATTTTCGCCCAAATAAACATTCCAACTTGATTTTTATCGTATTTGCATTCCAAAATATCCATTATTTGATAGGCTAACTCGCGCCTTTTGGCATAGATGGTGTTCATCTCATCATGCCACTCTTTTGGATTTTGAAGTGCTTTTGCAGCAGCTATCATCATCGGGCGAAACATGCCGCTGTCCACATTGGATTTAACGGAAAGCACCCATTTCACAAATTGCTCATTTCCGGCAAGTAAGGCTATGCGCCAGCCTGCCATATTGTGTGATTTGCTCATCGAATTAAGTTCGATACATATGTCTTTTGCCCCATCAACAGCAAGAATGCTCAGTTTTTTGTCATTCAAAATAAAGCTGTACGGATTATCATTGCAAATTACGATGTTATGTTTTTTCCCAAAAGCTACTAATTTTTCAAATAATTCCATTGTAGCGTTGGCTCCGGTTGGCATATTAGGGTAATTTACCCACATCAGTTTCACTTTCGAAAGGTCTGTTTTCTCCAAAGCCTCAAAATCGGGAAGCCAGTTGTTCTTTTCATCCAAATCATACTTAATTGTCTTTGCTTCAGCAAGATTACTAACCGATTGATAGGTCGGATACCCGGGATTTGGAACTAAAACAGCATCTCCCGGATTAACAAACGCCAAAGTAATGTGTAAAATACCCTCTTTGGAGCCGATTAAGGGCTGAACTTCGGTAGTAGGATTTAGCTCCACTTTATACCATTTTTTATACCATTCGGCGAATCCATTTCGTAATTCAGGAATTCCGATATAGCTTTGATATCCGTGAACGTCTGGTTTGCGCGCCTCTGTTGAAAGTGTTTCTATTGTTTCGACAGAAGGTGGTAAATCGGGATTTCCGATACCTAAGTTCAATACATCTTTTCCCTCTTCTCTCATTTTGGCTATTTCTCTGAGTTTTTGAGAAAAGTAGTATTCTGAAACGGAAGAAAGTCGGTTTGCCGGTTGAATATTGATCATGCGAATTGCTCGAGATTAAACAAACTACACAAACTTTAATGTGTAATTTTGATAAAAATGAATTTGAAATATTTTAATAAAATAGAAAGTATTCTTAATGCTAAAGTGGCAGATAAGAATTTTTTCTACGGGAATAATCAGGTACGGCATCCTGCACAAACAATCTGATTTACACTATAGATTTTTCTGCGCGGGTTTTGCACATTCGATCATCTCTACAAATAAAATTAGTTTACCGCCGGAGTTTTCGCCTCTCTATATTCTCCAAGATTTTGAAACTCCCTGGTTAAGGGTTTAATCGCTTCTAATGATTGTCGGTAACGCTCATAGTTTGAGAAAGTTAATGCAGCGTAAAACTGATATTCCCATTCTCTGCCTACAATTGGGAGAGATTGGATTTTAGTAAGATTAATATGATAGAATGATAAAATCGTGAGTACTTTTGACAAGCTTCCTTCTTCGTGTGGGAGCGTGAATACTATTGTACTTTTGTTGAGTTCCATCCCTCTGTTTAGTCTGTAAGCTGTATCAGGTTTAGCCACAACTAAAAAACGAGTAAAATTCCGCTTGTTCGTTTCGATATCTTTCGCCAGAATTTCCAGTCCGTAAATGTCCGCTGCAAGATCACTGCATATCGCAGCTCTCCCTTTGATGTTATTCACAGCTATTTCTCTGGCTGATAGAGCCGTATCATCGCTTTCTACAACCATGATATGTCTGTTTGCTTCTAAAAACTCCTCGCATTGCATGAGTGCTATAGGGTGTGAGTGTACCTCTTTAATGTCTTCGAGGGTTTGTCCGGATAGCGCTACAAGTTGATGTGCAATCCGTTGCTTATATTCGCCGATTATCAGACATCCGCTTTTGCGAAGCAGGTCGTGATTTTGGAGCAAACTGCCTGCAATTGTATTTTCAATAGCTATGACTCCGAGTAATTCTTCATCATTTTCAATGGAATTAAATACTTCTTTGAATGTATCACAGGGAACAATTTCAATCTGTTCTTCTCTAAAATATGCTTTAGCGGCTATCTCATGAAATGAGCCTGCAACTCCTTGAATGGCAACTTTTCTCATATAATTATTTTCACAAAAAAATCCTGCTCTGTATGTTGAGCAGGATTTTTTTAATTTATAAATTTGAAATAAAATACTAAAATTTACACATAATTTATCCTGCTCTTACT
>LSQX01268084.1_pt1 | contig 23467 bp, 14 predicted proteins | sample 654561 | NCBI WGS metagenome assembly LSQX01 (sample SAMN04489861, study PRJNA283612) | anaerobic digester metagenome | isolation source: 4 biogas reactors fed with cattle manure at either 37C or 55C with and... | place: Denmark: Kongens Lyngby | collected 2014
ATGAAAACCATCAAATAGAATTCGGTGACTGGAAGCCGGCGATTGGGTCAATTTTTAACCGGCGATTTCGGTCAAAAATATTCCGGCCTTGACATATACCTATGGTAAAACTATTTATTAATCCTAATCCATCAATTTTATAAACATAAAAAAGGCAGAATAACCACCCAAAAATGTGGCATAGTCGTTCTAAATGAATTGTTCTATGGTATAATAACAGTAAAATAAATCTGAAACCAGCTTCCTTCCAATGATTGCAATTGATAATAGACCTTTGCAGTCAAAGAAAATATTGATTGAACCACAGCATAGACTTTAAACATATCAGAACGGAGGATAACTATGAATAAATACGGACAGGCAGCTATCAGAGCCGCAGAGCTCTTGAATGCAAAAGAAGCATCCACACCCGCAGAAGCATGGGAAACAGCTACAATTGAAATTTTTGGCACATCGTCAAGTCAAAGTAAAGGCTGCCCGAAATATGCTTTCCTTGGCCTGTGCGAAACAGGGAGAGTCCGAGGTGTTAAAGCCGGCTGCTACACCCAATCAAAGCAGAATAAGGGATACGCCCTGAAAGCATTGGAGCTGCTTGACAAGGATTCAACATTACAAAACAGTCCCAGTAAACTTTGGAAGTATGTAATGGATGGAACCCAAAAATCTCATAATTCACAGATGGATGTTGTTTTGGCTTTATGGAATTCTGGTTATATTATAAAATAAACCTGAAATACTTCATGCCATATCTCAAGCAGATATGTTGCTGCTATCCATCGTTTTTCTCATTCGAAACATTCCTTTGATCTTATCGGATAATGCGGTATCCATTTTTCCCGCTTCTTCGATATATGAATCTATGTTTTCAAACTTTCCTATCGGTCTGCCGAAGAGAATTGTTTCCATCTGATTCCTGATGAAGTGAGCATTGGTCAAGCTCCTTTCATCCCGAATGGTGCTGATCAACAGAAGGGTGTCCACCAGACAATCCAAAACTTCTTCTTCTATGAAGGGTTTGTTCCAGCGATTCGCTCCGGTATTCTGTGATACTTCCTGCAGCTCTTGATTGTCCAAAGCCGCCTCTACAACCTCTTTCGTATGGCCAATAACACAATGATTCCCCTGACATTCACCGCAATACTCCGTACCTAAACAAATATGGCTCAGATCATCTTTCATATGAAGATAATAGTCATGAAGCAGTTTTGCTGTGGTAACAAAACTTGATTGTATCCCCTCGCGCCTTCTGCGAATCAAGGAATGTACCATCCAGAAGGAGATCAGAATCAAAATGCAGATAAATGGGACCACAATATACACATTCAAAAATTGAGCGGGCATGGTTTGGAACAGCTTCTGAAGTCCGAAAAACATAAATATTAAAGCAGCCAGCATTTTAATACCCAGTTCTGGGATTTTGTCCCCCAACTTTTTGCCAACAACAATCCCCAATGCTCCGGTGGCTATCATGCCTGAGACAGTCCCTGCAAGGATCATCATCGAATGCCTGGCATCCGCTGCCAGGGTAACTGCCGTCAATTGAGTTTTATCACCGAGTTCACCTATAAAGAAAGCAAGGGCAACCGTTGCTATCGGTCCGAATTGCATTCCAAGCTCTTTTTCTTTTTCTTCCCCTTCTTTTTCAGGCTTCAGCGTCCAAAATGCAAATCCAATAAAAGCGGCTCCTGCAATCATCTGCAGGATATTAATCGGAACCACCTGGGACAAATAACTCCCCAAGAGTATCGCCAGACTATGGTTCAGGAGTGCTCCTGCTCCTATCCCGATCAGCACTTTCTTTACGGGAAAACGTGTGGCAAAAGCCATGGCCAGAATTTGGGTCTTGTCCCCCATTTCAGCAATAAATATCAGCAAAAGTGCCCTAATCATCTCTTGAATCATATCGATTCTCCTTTTGTGATTCAATAAAAAAGACTTTTAGATTATCAGCATAAAACTGATAATCTAAAAGTCTCGCTTGCTTTAACAAAGGTTAAAGCAGATAAGACCAGGATTTCTCCAGCATGTTGATCTTATCTTTAAAGCTACTCCCTTTTAGACCAAGCATTATTCTAGCAATATTCAAAATTTTTGTCAATCCACAAAGAAACTATTATACCGTTATTACTTCAGCTGTCTGTTTCAAACTTTTCCCACGGAATGGCAACCGGTGCATGGTTGTTTATTATATCGTTAACATGCATAAGGAGCGGAAAATCGCTGGTTTTAACCAAACTAGCCTCTTCCCGTTTGTATAACGCCCGAGCCAAGCACGAGGTAATGGCTACCGATTCCAGGGTAATACCCTCAAGCTCAGCCATCGCTTCATCAAAACTCAGTCCGCGGCCAAGCAGGGTTCCAAGCTTACGCGTTCGTCCCCCAAATATGGTTACGTATAAATCACCCGCACCATATACAATATTTTCTTCTTTTCCACCAACCAGCTTAATAATTTTTGACATCTCGCGAATGCTCTGTGCGAAAAGTGCCGCCTGGGGGTTATAGGCTTGGTTACATCCTATACCATCTTCTCTTTCAACCAATCCGATTGCCAGCGAAACCGCGAGTGCATAAGCATTTTTTATCGCAACTGCGCATTCAACACCTGGCACGTCAGTTGAAATGCTGATATGATAGTACGAAGTTTTAAGCATGTTTTTGAGTTTCATAAGAATATCGGAATCATCCCCGCAAAATACAACTGCTGAATGACGCCGGTCCGCTAATTCATAGCTGGTACACGGACCTCCAATTGCATTGAGTGATAATCTTCGTCCATGTGGCAGCTTTCGTTTCATGGCATAGGGAAAGGGCAGCAGTTCCCCATCCGACTGATCTTCCAAGCCCTTCGTTACGGATAGCACAGGCACCGTATCAGGTACCAGGGGTAATACATTACGCGTAAACCACTCCACTCCAAAGCTGCTAACCCCTCCAATTACCAGGTCAGTTCCCTCAAGGGCCTTTTCCAACTCCTCAATATGAAATGGCTGTACGCAAGCCGGCAGTTTCCTTTGAAGCTTGGGATGTATATGATTTTCCTTTACCATTTCAATTATTTCCCGGTCAAGATGTGTCCCAACAAGCCGTACCTCATGCTCATTATCGCTGGCCGGAAAGCTCATGGCCGATCCCATCATCCCTGCTCCTACAATTGTTATAACGCTCATTTGTTTATACCTCCTTATTGGCAACAGAAGCATAACAGGGTTTTTGCCATCATACATCAAGGCACCATATGTTCATAGTATTCAATCTTGTTTTAATTTATCCTGCCGGCTATATGAAAAAACGAGCAAAAAATTCTTTGGGATGTATTGAAGCTGAAAAAACGACAACAGCATTCAAACCCCAGAAACGGGTCAGGATCCTTCTTAATTTAATAAAAGCTTTTTCAAAAAAAGCTCGCTAAACCGGGTTGAACACCTGTTACAAATCTATTTTGAATTTTTCACAGAATGGTTCAACATAATTCTTTTCTGTTATTTCAAAAGTTGGAATGCTGTCAAAGACACCCTTTTTCGTCACGCTAATAGCCGATGCATTGACGGCAAACTTTGCAGCATCAAGCAAGCAATAGCCCTTTGCCAGCATTGCAGTCAGCGCTCCGTTGAATACATCGCCAGCTCCGGTGGTATCCACCGCTTCAACTTCAATTGCGTGTATCATGGTGGCTGTTCCATTTTCTCCCACTAATGCCCCCTTATTGCCCATAGTAATGATAAAACGATGTATACCCTTTTTGAAAAATTCCCTTGCCAGTTCCGAGGGGCTTAATTCTTTATCTTCATCGTATTTCAGCAGCACACGGGCCTCTATCTCGTTTGGGGTAATCAGACAGAACCTTCTTAAGAGATCATCATTCAGTTGAGCAGCAGGAGCTGGATTCAAAATAGCTTGTACACCGTGTTTTTCAGCTATATCAACTGCTGCATACACCGTCTCGATGGGAAGCTCCAATTGCAAAAGAAGAAAATCGGACTTAACAATCAATTCTCTTGCGTTTTCAATGTCCGCTGCGGTTATAAAGCCGGAAACACCCTTGTAGACCGTTACAACGTTATCTCCCCGTTTATCCCGATGAATTACGGCAAAGGATGTCCCATATGGTTTTTGAACAAAATGCGTCTTTACGCCTGCATCAGCCATGACCTTCCGGCATTCTCTGCCATACTCATCGTCGCCAACGACAGAGATAAAAGCTGTATCAACACCGAAACGGGCCAAAGTTATGGCCTGATTAAAACCTTTCCCACCGCATTCAATTAATACATCCGTACTTGAAACGGTTTCACCGATTCGAGGAAAGCGATCCACTCCAATAAAGATAGACTGCCCGCTTAAGCCAATTACAGTTACTCTTTTATGCAATTGACATCATCCTTATTCAAAGCTCCCATCCATAGTATTAAATATTTAAGAAAACGGGAAAATTGATGTAACAGCTCTTTTAAAGAAGATATAGAACACCAACATGTTGACCTAAATGTCACGTAACTCCCTAACCCATCCATTAACGCAAAACTCTATCCACCAGCGACCGTCATCCCGGTTTGCCAAATATGCATCTTTAAGCCATTCGGGCATATTTCCCTCTAAACTTTTCAGCTCGTCCAGCTTTACCCTGTCAGGATATTCACTCATGATCAATTGGGTTTCGCCCCTGCCCCCATGCCCAATAGGTATCCTTTCGGAGCAATCGGAAGCATATTCGGAAAAAGAATCAATGTGAGCAATCCTAATCATATCAAATATCCCAGGATTGGGCAGTTCTCCATAAGGTGTCCTTCCCCAGCCTTCCCCCCAAGCCTTGCCTACTTCTCTTATCACTTCAACCGCCGCCCGCTTCAGAACCAATGCCGGTAAACCTTCATTCCCCTGATGATGCTGAAGCACGTAAATCCTTCTGAAACCCACTTTAACAATTCCTCTGAAAATTTCCCTGGCATAGACAAATAATGCATCCGGATCAAAATCAAATTCTCCCTCCTCCGGCCCTGCAGCCCAGAACATGGTGGATGAGAAGGGAAGCGGCGGGAATACAACGCATTCACATCTTTCCTCTATCTTCCTTACAACAATGTCAGCAATGAGAAAATCGGTACCAACAGGCAGATGGGGGCCATGGTATTCAACAGCTCCGGCAGGTATAATGACCGGTACGTTCCTTTTTACCGCCTCCCTGATCTCAGAAGGCCTCATCTCTATATAATACATTGCGGCTACCTCCCAATTATCTCATTAAATGGCATCCATTGAATTCAGGACATCGTTTATGGCGTTCTTTATTGTCTCTTTTTGTATCATTATTTCTTCCCTATAATCATCCGGAACATCTATACAGAACGGGCCCATATCAAATCCCCTGGCTTCCATTCCCAGCTTGTATCCATACGGGAAAAATATCTTCTTCATTTGTTCCGTAACTCTGGCGACCATACTCTGGTATCGGGCAGCCCTATCAATTTCGCCGGCCAAAAAGCTTTTATAAATTGCAACCATCAATTCAGGAAGTATTCCTCCCGAGGCAACCATGCAACCCTTGCCTCCCAAAACTAAGGTGGACAGGAACAACTCCTCCCAACCCACCAGCACATTAAAATCTGGCCTGATGTTGTTTGCTAAATTGATAATGTCGATTAAATTAGGTATGCTTCCGCTGGATTCCTTTATGGCAACAATGTTGTCAATCTCCATGAGCTTTTTCAGGCTTTCCAGGGATATCTCATTTGCAAATAAAGGAATATTGTAGAGTACGACGGGTATGTCAAGACTCTTCGCCACTTCTGCACAGCTGCTACAGACAATCTCCTGAGGATATTTGTAGTAATATGGAGCGGACAATACCACTCCATCAGCTCCGGCGCTTTGGCAATACTTTCCGAATTCAATGCTCTGCCAGGGGGCAGTAGCACTGATTCCCGGCGTAACCCTCACCCGGCCCTTTGCCTGATCCAACACAATATCGACGAAGAGACGTTTTTGATCTTCACTCAATTGAACGAATTCGCCCACATTGCTCACGGGGAAAATTCCATCTACACCTCGTTCAATAAAAAATTCCACCATTTCTCTGATAGTTTTCTCGGCGATCCTGTTACCCTGTTCAAAGGGTGTTATCATCGCCACATACACGCCCTTCGGTGCGTACATAATCCATCACCTCATTCCATTCCATCCAAAATTCATCAGGTATCGGTGTATTCAACGCATTCCACGATGAGTTTACTTCATCAGCCGTTGCTGGCCCTGTGAGCGTTATATCAATATTGCCGTTCTTCAGGGGAAATTGCAGGGCGGCAGCAAGGACAGAAACCCCTTTCTTTGTGCAAAAATCATAGAATACAGTGGCAATTTTCTTTCTCCATATGCTCTCCGGATGATTCTCCGCATCCCTTTCTCTAGGATTTTTACCGGTCAGCCAGCCCGCTGACAAAGGGCTTGCATTAATAACACCGACACCGAGATCGGTGGCACAATCAATAACCCATTTCGCGCTTTGATCAATAGGTGTATAGTCGCTATAAGTCAATATTGTGTCGAAGGCGCCATGTCTGGCAGCCTGTTCCAGCAGATTATGCGATCTTGTAGCCAGACCAAAATAACGGATCAATCCTTGTTTTTTTGCTTCCAGCAAAACATCGATAACACCATTTTTCACAAGCACGTGAGAAAGAGTATCCACATCATGCAGTTGAAATAAATCCAGATAGCTCGTATTCATCCTTTTCAGGCTTCTTTCAAGGCCCTTTTTGACAAAGTCCGCCGCTTTTACCGGGTCTTCTTCGAAAGGAACCCGTGATTTTGAAGCCAGGAAAACGCTGTCCCTCGGGACCTCCTTAACAAACTCGCCCACCGTCAATTCGCTTTCACCATAGGCGGCTGATGTGTCGAAATAACGAAAGCCCAGATTATAAGCCCTTTTCAGGGTATGTACATATTCATCCATCATTTCCATATAGTTATCTACGCGCCCCAGCCAAGCGCAACCAATCCCATAGGGAATACTGCCTTGCGAGGTTTTTAACCAGTACTCCCTTACCAACTCTTTAAAGCTCATCTTTTTATTCATATTGTTGCTATTCATTATACATCCTCTCTTCCAATATTTCTATATTTTTGCATACTTTAATTTTCTGCCATGTCCGTTCCTTCAACAATTCTTTGATGGCTCCCTTCTCAAATCAAAAAGCAGGACTTATCCATATAAACGCCTCTTGCGAGAACTATAAGACATATATGCTTATCTTTTCTCACATATCAATCGAGCATTAACACTCTACCATCGATATTCTTACAGCGGTCCCTGTTTCCATTGACATCACTCCGGCATAGAGGAGTTTCAATACATTATCAAAACTGTCAAAGTTGAACAAATCTCCCGTTAATGGGTTGGTAACACCAAGCAGAAAATCACAAAAATGATTTACAATTCCTGCCCAGCCGGTATATTTGGGAACAGGGCAAGCCAGCTTCTCTGCGCCACCCTTTCTTTTATACAAGACAGCCCGTTCTCCATTTGTCCATATCTGTCCACCTGCTCCTTCCAGCACCAATTCCCCAAAGAAGTTATTATGTATAACAGGTGCACCCCAGCGAACATCGTAGTTCATTACCAGATTGTCGGAATACAGCAGAAAAGAGCAATATCCTCTGTCATTCATCCATGAGGGACACCATGAACGGGCGTGAATTATACCGTCTATCGGCCCCAGAATATCCGTCAGTGTTCCCATATGATGGTAAGCTAAGTCCTCCAAAACCAGGTGCTGATAAGCATCCATCCAGCTAGCACGCTGATTCATCTCAAGTGTGCATTTCCATCCCACATACTCAACAGCTCCAATACGGCCTTCTTTTACCGCTTGTTTGATCGCCAAAGCTCCGGGCTGGTACCGGTATTGCTCGCCTATATAAAGTCGATTACGCATTTTGTTTGGCAGCATGCGCAGCGGATCTAAATCATCATAGCGGTTAATCCGCAGCTTCTGGATCAGCACAGAAAAACCCTGCTCCAAGGCTCTGCATACTAGCTCAACGGGAAGCTTGTCATAATTGGGTACCACAAATACAACAGCATCTATATAGCCGGGATCTAAACATGGTTCACTCAACATCTCTACCGGCGATTCTTCCTGACGTGTAACTGAATAAGGATCGTAGGCGGCAACCACATTGGCCTTTTCCCAGTTTTGCACATCGCTCTGTTCAATAGTTCCTATCAACAAAATTCTTGGCTTTTTCATATACATCACAATCCTTAATAAGATATAGATCATTTCATCAGATAAACTATTGCCACGGCTGTCGGTAAGAAGGTCTGTTACAGAAACGCTTCATCCCAATATTCATTTCCAGAATGGTGCCGGGGTTAAGCTCTACTTGTAAATAATCTCCATTAACATCCACCACCGCTGACGAAACCTCCCCAGCTTGTCTGTAGGATACCGTTGTGAATCGATGTTCACCAAAGGCGCCTGCCTGGATTAATACCCTCCGGGATGCCATCGGATGAATGTTAACCAATGTCAGGCGAATGCCATCCGGACAAATTTCATCTATAAGGGCGGATACATCCGGAGGCAGACCGGAACGCTGCCGATCTACATCGAAATACCGTACCGACACCATAAGAAGGCCGCCATTATATACGGGCAACGGTCCGCCCATGGTCAATTGAACCAGCCCTTCAACATTCACAGGATTACGCATTTGCAGATATGCATCGGTATAAGTTTTCGGATCCTGCGTATCCTCGCGCATATATTTGAGCCTATTGTAAACCTGAAACAAATTGTGCTCCATAATCTTCTCCGGATAATCGGGGAATCCGCCTTCAAGAAAATTTAACCACGCTGCTTCATGGCCTCCCTGATCCTTGGCATAGAAGTGCAGAATTCGTTCCCAGGAACGTTTGCGATGATCACGGATACTCCGAATGATGTCCATGTCCTCCTGGCTTTGGGAAACCATCCATACATGTGCCATCTGAACGGGTAAAAGCGGTTGATATTCAAACCATCCATCCTTTTCATAAAAACGAACAAAATCCTCTCGATCGGTGACTTTGCCCTCCATTGTCAAACACCGCTCCGACGAACCACAATACTCCTGTATCGCACCGGGATCTGCATGTTTGTGGGGAACAAATAGAGTACCGTCCTTTTCAATACCCAGTTCGATAAGATGCTTCACCTGATCCCTTATCCATGAAACGGTACTCCTGTCGTTTCTCAGCAGGCATAGATTCTCCGAAGCAATGGTCAGCGAATCTGCTATACAGTAAAAGCCATGAGGCCATGTCCAGCCATAATATCCTCCATACCACTTGCCCTCCATGCACTCCCCTATTATACCATGCGGGCCGACATTGTCCGGAACCAATCCGCCATTCTGCAAAGTTCTCTCCTGCCATGCCCCGGCATATTCCTCAATCCATTGCCTGTATTTGTCATCTCCGGTATGCAGATAAGCATTCATCACCATTGTAGTTGATGACAGGTTGATTATGGTATCGCTGTAGGCCCATCGTTTCTTTAAAACCCTGGCCATGGCCAATGCCTTTTGCTCATCCTTGATATCCTCAATTGTCGTTATTCCCTCCACATCGTGAAAAGGCAGACCATAGTATTCCTTCCAGGGTGCATGGCTCCACGGAACATTACGAAAATTTCTGTGCGCCGGTCCCATACTGCCTACATAACAACATTTAAGAATCTTATATCTCGGATCATAGTTCTGCACTTCAGGATCCTCATTGAGATAGAATCCAGCGTACCGGATAGATCGTTCCTTATTTCTTTCATCATTCGGATCCGCCAGATTCAACAAATAAAAAAAGAGATACCCTTCTCCCTGATGCATCCAATCGTATCCCTGCTCATATTCCTTTACTACCATCGGATGGCCGTGTCCGCAATCATAACGGGTAAACTGCTCGGTTATGGCGTTATACTCCTTGTGGGATAGCTTGAGAAATTTTTCATCACCGCCAATCAGGTAAAATAATGGCCAGTTATGGAAGCTCTCATATGCATCATCCAATGCGTCAATATCGCTGTAGTCATCATTCGGCGGCCACATAATTGTACCGTCGGGATAAATATATTTTTCTACCACCAGGTCCACAGCTTCATTGATGGTATCAATTAATCGACGTTGTAAAATGGCCCACATGGGCATCCGATCCTGTGACTTTTCAGCAGAAATTATAGGCCAGCAGAATTTTGCCATATTCATTTCTCCTTTCTTTTAATTCAGGAATGGGCTGCTTTTAAAGCAGCCCATTCAAAATCATAATTCTGTTAATTTAGAAGGTTATCCATAAAATCCTTGTTCTGCTCTTTGAAATCCTTGTTCATAAGCTCCAGCGTTTCATCAGTCAAGCCTATATCTTCAGCAATTTTGAGGAATTCATCATATAGCTTTTCAAATTCTTCATCCGAGGTGGCAGCCAATGTTTTCATAAGGGCATCCTCCCAAGTAGTTCGAGCCGCCCACATCTTTTCCACGCCGGGAACCGTATTCGGGAAGTTCCAGATCCAGGGCAACATGGTCATCTCAACCGGATAACTCTCCACTAAACCGCTCTTAAAGAATTTTAGAGCTTCACTCTTGTCACGTTTTATATCATCATACACCATATACGGAGTATAGGCTGTGGCACCAAAAGGTCTGATTTGAAGTCTTCGGACATTGTATGCTGGGTTAAAGAAACCATTGATTAAAAAGTATTTCATCAATGTATCAGGATCATTGTTATATAGCATGGCATCTTCCAGCTGTTTATCCTTGAACTTCCGCTTACCGTTTACTTCTTCAAATAGTCCAGCACCTCTGGGGCCCCAATGCTGCGCCTTCAAGAAAGCCTCACTAAATTGATAATCAATCCATCTAAGGAGTTGAGGTAAATCCTCTTCGGCAACTTTGTCCTTAAAGATCAACATTACATCACAACTGGGTGGGCTTATTGTTTGTACATATTTATTCGTATTTATTGGGATATCCAGATATAGCGGACGATAACGATATGGCTTGCCCTGTTCCGCCAGGATACTATCATCAGGCCAACGCCATTCTGCATAGGTTACAACATACTGGCCGTTGTTCATCTTTGCTTTGAATGCATTATCATCATCAATCAAAGACTCCTGAGGTATTACACCTTCACGAATCAGCTGATTGAAGGTTCTATAAAGCTCACGAAGCTCGGGTTCACGGAAGGTGAATTTAACTTCCTTGGTCTCATTGTCCCAATAGGTAAAGCAATCTGCACTTCTACCCCATCCATACAGATGAGAAGCAAGCCGTGCAGCCAGTGGATAGTTATCCAATCCACATGCGGCATAGGTTGCATAAACAGGCAGGTTACCTTCTTTTAGGTTTAAAGCTTTGATGTCACGGAGCATCTTGAAGAAATCTTCCTTGGTCTTTATAGGAACATCAAATACATCTTCCCGGGTAAACTCGCCTTTTTCCATGTACATTTCCTCAATCTCGTCCATGGTTTTGGCCTCAGGAAATAACATCTTAAGGACATCATCACGAATTTTAATGCATGTCTGATGATAATCCTGCGGTGGCTGGAATGCTGATAAATATTTTGTTTCATCCTGTATTGGACCCAATTTGTCTTTTATTAATGAATAATCTGCACCAACACTGATCGGAATACCGTAAATTTTTCCTTCAACGCCTCCGTTAACATAGCTATTATTCCACATAGCCTTAAAGTTAGGATCATCAAGCGGGAATAGCTTCATAATAGTCGGACAGTATTTGGGCACCAATTCTGTCAAGTCATATATAACATCGTATTCAACAAATGGTTTGACCAGCTGAGGGTTAGTTACGATTGACGGCCAATCCTTGGTACCAGCAAGCAGGCTCAGCTTAACATCAAAAGTATTGTCGCCATTGCCGTAGGAATCATCATAATTGATTGTAATACCCGTCACTCTCTTAATTTCATCAGTTATCACATCTTCAGTGGATACATCAGCCGGCAGGTTGCCAACACCATGCCCGTACCACCATATCAGCTCAATCTGCTTTCCCGTCCAGTCGGGTAAGTCTGATGTATCCTCTACATTGGTATCCATCCAAGGATACGGTAGCTCAACTTTATCGGTTGCTACACTGGGAGTTGTGGTCTCCTCCTGTTCCTGGGTTTCCTCCTCAGCAGGTGGCGGAGTGGTATCGGTTTCATCGGTTCCGGTTTGCGAGCCCTTACCACAACCGATGAACAACGATAACATGAATAAAATCATAACAATTATGGTTACAACACGCTTCATTTTTTCCCCTCCTTATACATCTCTTTTTATTTCAGACAAATCGTTACGATTTGCCATGCAGACGATTACCAAACAATTAAGAAAGAGGCTCTGCCTGAGTAAAACGGCTATTCCTTAACAGCGCCAATTGTAATTCCGTGAATAAAGTAACGCTGCAAAAACGGATAGAGCAATATGATGGGCAGGGTAACTACTACAATCTGAGCTGCACGAAGAGCTTCCGGCGTGGTTGGCAGATTCATATCTGTATCAAGGCCCTCCTGCAGAGCATATTGAATCATTTTTATAATTCGGTCGGTTTCTCGTATAACTTGCATCAATACATACTGAAGGGTATATAAATCAGGTTTGGTTACAAAATACAGAGTAGTAGTCCAGTCATTCCAGTGCCCTACAGCTACCCACAATGTAACCGTAGCCAATATTGGAACGCATAACGGAAGGGTAATGTTAGTAAGTATTTGCAGATGGTTTGCCCCGTCCAGTTTGGCAGACTCACTCAAACTGCCAGGTATTGTATGAATATATGTACGGATAATCACCGCATTAAAAAAGGAGAATGCTCCGGGTAACAAGTAGACCAGAAAATTATTCAACAAGCCCAAATGGGAATAAAGTAGGTATTGGGGTATCAATCCTCCGTTAAAAAACATGGGAATTATGAAAAATAATAGAAACCAATTTTTCCCTACCAAATTTCGCTGGGACAGAGCATATGCTGCCAGAAATTGAACCGTAAGTGAGAAAATCGTCCCTATTACTACACGAATCAATGTATTTACTGCAGATTTTAATAACTGCTTGTCACTAAAAAGTGCCTTGAAATTTTGCAACGTGGGTTTTCGCGGATAAACTGTAATACCACCTAATACGGTATCCTTACTCTCATTTAAGGCTTTAGCTACCACATTAAGATACGGAAATACCATAACAATTATAACAACTAACATTATAAGGTAGTTAAATACTGTAAATACTCTGTATCCCCTGGTATTATACTTCATTCCTATACCCCTCCGTTACAAACCTTTTTCCAAAGGTTCACCAAATTCCCATTCCACTGACCATTTTAGAACCTTTATTCGCCATAACGGTTAACAGTAAAGCCACTAGTCCCTGCATAAAACCAACCGCCGTAGCCAGTGCAAAGTCGGCTTGTTGTATACCCATTTTATATACAATGGTTGAGATAACTTCATAATCGATAAATGGATTTTGCAGTCCATACACAAGCTCAAAATTGCTGTTGAATAATCCTCCCAAACGAAGAATTAACAGAATCATTATGGTAGGAAGTATGCCCGGCAGGGTGATGTGCCATGTCTGCCTTAACTTACTTGCTCCATCAACAATTGCTGCTTCATATAATTGTGGATCTATAGAAGTAATAGATGCCAAATATATAATAGAATCCCAGCCAAGGGTTTTCCATACAGTCAATATCAGGATGTTCGGTATGAAAAATCCTGGGTCTGCCAGATATAGTATTCTCTCGGTTCCCGGCCCTCCAATGGCAACACGCAGGTCATTTATTGGACCATATAAAGAATAGAGGTTAATTGCAATTCCGATCACCGATATCCATGACAGAAAATAAGGCAAATAGCTTACGGTTTGCACCGTACGTTTAAACCAGGATATTCGTATCTCATTGAGCAGAAGGGCAAATATTATTGGTGCAGGAAAACTGACAACGAGAGTATAAATGCTTAATGATAATGTGTTCCATATGGCTTTCGTTATCCCCGGAAGGAAAAACATCCTGCGAATATTATCAAATCCACTCCACGGACTACCGAAAGGACCTTTAAACGGATTATAGTCTTTAAAAGCCACCAATATTCCCGGCATGGGTAAATAAGAAAAAACAAAGGTGAGGATTAATGCCGGCAGTAGCATAATATAGAGCCCATAATTCTTTCTTATATATTCTGTTTTTTTAATTCTCTCCTTTCTGCGCAGTGCCTCGGGTGTTATCTCAGGGATCATATTATGCGGTGTTATCCTGTTCATAATCATTCAATCCACCTTTTTAAGTAAAATTCAGAATAATAAAGCCTGAACCAAAGCCGGAATATGCATATTTAAAATATACCTAAACTGTGTAAACAAATTAAACAATGCAAATTCATAGATATTAAATGGATTTCGATAAGACTATTTCAGAGTCCATTTCTCCTGCTATTAAGATTAATGGTAATCATGAGACGAGTCAACAGACAGTATTTTAAACAACACACACCACATAAAAATAAAAAATGTATTTTAAAAAATGTACCCCTTTTTATTGTATGTGCCTTCTTATATTTGCAGTGTTCCCCGTCTTATTTGATGTCCCTTTTGGTTGTTGATATTTCTACTAGCTGTTCTCTTCGGCAGGCATTCTATACTTTATCCTCAAGTTACCTGGAGGAAAACCAAAATTACGCTTAAAGGCTCTGCGAAATGTTTTATCATTAAGATATCCCACTTTTTCCGCTATAATATGTATAGGCAAATCCGTTTCATTCAAAAGCTTGAGAGCAGTCTCCATGCGTAGATATTCCAAATAACTCGAAAAATTCTTCCCCGTCTTTTCCTGTATAAACTTGTTCAAATAATACCTGCTTATATTAAAGCGTTCGCAAGCATCATTCATGCTGAAGCCAGGATCATCCATTTGACTTTGAATATATTCTATGATTTTATCGCTCAGATGATATTTTTCTCCTGTATCGGCGTTTCCGCTTGTTGAACATAGCTTTAATACTTTCTCACTAAAGCTGTTATAAAAAATATCGATAGGATCATCAAAATTTATACCATCAAAAATATCACTGTCATTTTCATCAAAACCCAATTCCTGCGTAACTCGTATCAGAGTTCCAAACAACCTGTACTTAAGCATATTTAGGGCTTTATAGGACATTCTCTTTTTAATGATATTGTTAATGTAAAAGGAATCAAGCAGTTCCCTTACCTGATTATGGTTGCCGATGTAGATTTGGTTAAGCAGATGCTGTTCAAATACCAAAGAATAGGTATTGAAACTTCCATCTCTGTTTTGTCTATCATCATACCAAACTACCATGGACTGATCCTTGATAAAGCCATATGATGATAAACCCTGCTGGGCTTCTTTGGCTGACATTGCTATATCCCTGATATTCTTATAATAGCCACCTACCGCCATGTGAAAGCATACTTCCATATTAATTAGTAACTGATTATAGAATATATCTACATTGTTTTTGATAAGCTCGGGCAGGATTCGTTCATTCTGCTGATTATAGCAAGGTATGAATATCAATATAACGTTATCTATATCCTGCCTGTGGAAATATATCTTTCCATAAAGAAGGTCAGTTGCAGTTTTTTCTACGATGGAATAGGCTTTATTAAATTCATTCACCATCTTCATACCGCTTCTCTCATCTTCAAAAAAGAAGCGGATGTGTATAACCATATATCCATCGCCATCAAGATTCATATTCAATCGTCTCAAAAATGCATACACATCGTTTTTACTTGCAAAGCCTCCCGTAAGAAGTCGGTTAAAAAAACTGTATGTCAGCAAATCCTGGTGTTCATTCAATGTATTGTGCAACTCCCTGTTCATCGAGACAAGTTTTGATATTGCACCAATTACCCCGGTATATGGATTTTGATTTGTCAGTTCTTCACCAAATATTCCGTACATTATTTCGGATATCTTTGTAAAAGGACGTGTATTATAACTGGCAAGATAAACAATCAGTGATAATCCTATCAACAGCATGATACCTATCAAAGTTACTGCTATCATTCTTACACGAATAAGAGCATCAAAGACATTCTTTTCAGGCAACGCCACCATATAGATCCATTTTGTCCTTGGTGATAATACCTTGGTGACCACCATGTCTTCACTCTCATAGTCACCAACCAATTCAGAACCATAAGCAACAGAGTAGGATTGCTTTTCTTTACCCGTTTTAATAATTTCCACAAGCTTGTTCCCATAATCATCAACAATGCAAACCGACCCGCTTTTAAAAAGATCAATATTGGCCAGCATCTGCACAATGAAATCCGAATTCAGCAACACAATAATAGTTCCGTCGAATTGCTTATTCAGGGCTACAGGCAGAGTTTGAATAAATGTAATCTGATCTTTTACACCATCGGCCTGTGCGATTCGGTCTAATGCCTCAAATCTCCCCATATGGCTGCTGGATATAAGCTTAAAAAGCCTGTCATAATTAACGCTTGTATTTTGATAATGTTTCGTAGCAAATTCTTCTAGGCTCATGATCCCGCTTTCACCAAGGACCATTTTACTTTGATTTGAATACACGTAAATCTTATCAATTATGTCACTTGTTGATTGAATAGATAATATTTCTTTTCTTAGCTTAATGGATTTACTGATTAAGCTAATATCAAGGTTATTTGCCATTAAATAATCATTGAGCTTGTGTTGACAAGAAATGGTCATTATTAAACGGCTCATGAAATAAAATTTATCTTCTATTGCCTCCATCGCCTGTCTTAACATGGCCTGGTTAGACTGAACAATGTTGTTTCTTATGGAGTTTTCTGCAATGTTGTAGACCGCACCAAGAAATATTGTTGGCAAAAGCAGAACAATTAAATAGGATATAAGAATGTTTATGAAAATCTTATTTATCCTGTATTTATTTTTCATCCTTTCCCTCCCTGTATTCGTATTATAATAAGCCTTTTATAGCTTAATATTCATTTCTGCTCTCTTCATCTCAACGCCATTAAGTATCCAGATCTTATAGCGTTTATACCATCCTGTATGCTTTCAGTTTCTCATCCATTTCTCGTCTTAACCGTTCAATTACTGTACTTGCCAAAAGTCTGCGTCTAGAAAATTTTATTCTGTTGGCCACCCTTCTTGCCGCACTTACAGATGAAAAGCCCAGTATCCTTGGAACCGTTACATCGGCTTTGTCTCCCAGCTTTGGTATCCGGCACTCAAATAGCAGGCTGCCACTTATCTCTCTGAGTATGTCAGCCGGCAAATCGGGAATATTTATTCTTTCCCTTTTCTGGAACAGTTCTTGAATCTCCCGGATCACTTGACTGAACAATGCCTGCCCTTCCACAAACTTTGCCTTTAAGTTGAGAAGGTTCCGTATGACCAGATAGTTTAACATTTCCTGTGCCAGTGCAGCTTTAACATTATCGCGTTCAATTCGTTCCAGCGCAAGATAATCCCTGAATTCATACTTCGCTATTCTCTTCAGTTCGCCTCGTAATGGCTCTATCTCTTCCTCACTTAACGAATAATCCTCCGCCAGTTGGATATCCTCCATATCCTTCCATAAAGTGATTACCCGAACTTCCACCTCATTGTCGGTTCTTTTACAGGCCACGGCATAAGCCACCATTTCCACGCCGTCCATACCTTCCACGGGAATGGCAATTCTTTTGATACAGGCAGGAATGTGGAATTTCTCAATATGGCTTAATAGGGCATCAAAATACGGATCGCCGTAAGATGCAAAATGCACCCTCGCCGTATCCTCCGCACTGCCTTCTTCGTAGAGTTCCCTGGACGTTGTCAGAACGGTGCCGTCAGGTATGCCCTCAACATTGTATACTGTCATTTTTTCCTGCTCTATTTTACAGCCTAAAGCACGCAGGTATTCTGAATCCTTCAATGCATCCCATATGTCCCCCAGTTTGACGGGGGAAGACCAGCCATCGGATGTTTCAGCAGATCTCATATAAATATCGTAAAGATCCCGAGGGGATATTTCCATCGTTTGCGTACGGCGTTTCTGTTCATCAAGTCGCTTTTTTACACGCCTTTCCAGCTCATCAAAGCTCAGCTTCTTCTGCGCTAACGCTTCAAAATCCTTTGGTTTTACAGGCAATAACGACATTTGCTGAGCCCCAACAATCCCCGCTGCCGTTGCCAGTCTGGACAACAAACGATCATAAACAATCTGCTCCACACTATCCGCATAGCAGAGGTTTAGGACATATATATCCTTATGCTTCTGGCCGATTCGATCGATGCGCCCTATTCTCTGTTCAATTTTCATGGGATTCCATCCCAAGTCAAAGTTGATCAGCAGGTCAGCCGTCTGAAGGTTCAAGCCTTCGGCAGCGGCGTCGGTACACACAAGAATATCAATTTCCCCGCGGAGAAACTTGGTCTTTACCTCTTCCCGATCTGCATCAAGCATTCGGGCTTCACGGCGATCGTAATATTTAGCCTCCCGTCCCGAATAGGTCCCAATCAACATCTGAGGTTCCACCTGATGTAAGCGCCTGACTATATCGGTAAGGGTATCATAGAAACGGGTAAATATGACGGTTTGTCTAAAACGCACTGCATCATCAGGATTGCGCCTTTTTTCCAGTTCCTTTAAGAGGGTCATCATCTTTGAAGATGGTCCGGAAATATCTGCCATATCGCCAAGCATTTTTCTGAGCTGCTCCCGTTCCCATACCAAATCGTCTTTGGTTCTGTTTTTCAAAACCGTCTGTATTATCTCTATATCATCTTCATTTTCATATTCCAGCATTATTTCTTCCATATCATCTTCGGATAATTCTTCCTCTATCTGCTGTTCGGCTATCAGCTGCTTAAATTTTAATGTATCCTCAACCTTTTCCAACCGCCGCTTTAACGTCTGCTTAATGGCATACAGGCTAGAAGCAAATCTTAAACGCATAAAACTCAATAAAAAGTTCACCATGTTTCTCGTTCTTTCATCCGAACCCTTTAACCTATTGCTTAAGCCGTTGCAGTATTCTTCCAACTGCTGGTATACTTTCGCCTCCAGCTCGTTAAAGGTTATAACCGGCATGGGACATATATGTCGTCGGGCTAGGTTTTGTTTCAACTTTCCCTTTTCACGGTAGATCTCCAACAGCTGCCGCGTATGCCGCATCATCACCCGTGAAAGGGGGGCAACGCTGAAGAACAGCTTAACCATGAGCTGTCGATCCATTCCACTGGGTAACTGCATTCCTTCCAAAAACAGCTTAACCGCTACTCTGATTCGCCCGTCAACTACACTATTCTGCAAAAATCTCCATAACATCGGATCCTGCAATTCAATGACTTTGACGCAGTTTCGCAAAAACATCCATTCAAATTCATCAAGTTCTCTGTCACTTAAAAGCTTCTCCAGGATCTGATAGTACTGTAAGGTCAGGGCCGGATCAAACTGAAATGCCCCTACTCGATTTGTCAGGGCCAACAGGTCACATACCTCCACCGGATCGATTTGCATGGGAGTTGCCGTTGCCAGCCACAAGCTCCTGGCCTTCGGCCTCAGGAATTCAGCTACCGATTTGTAGAGCAAACCATATTCGGGATTCGCATCATATCCCGCACCGGGATTTCTTCTCCTCAAAGCATGAGCTTCGTCAATTAAAGCGATATCGAAGGGCTGGGCACCGTCAAGAGCCATAGCTCGTTCCCGCCGGGCCAATAAGCCTGTTGACATTATTATCAACGGAGGTTCGTACAGAGAGGATGCTAACCTATGCTCATTTTTTGGGAAAATGTACTCGTGGTTCAATTGTGGTGTGGTATTAACCAGTCCGAAGGAGAGCAGCATCTTGGATGCCATCTGCCTGTGCCACTGCCGGGTCAAACCCGCCGGGGCAGCAATAAGTATCCTCTTTACCAAACCGGACAGATAAAGAGAGCGAAAAGCCAGCCCAGCCTCTATAGTCTTACCCAAACCAACCTCATCGCATAACAAATACGAATAAGGCCAGGTTTCTATAAGCCTTCTTACCACTATAGCCTGATGAGGCCAGGGGCTAACAGGAGCAGTCTCCACCCCTACAAATCTGCCACCGGGCATTCTGGGCGCATCCCGTATTACAGCAAACTTAAGCCTTTCCATGGCTGAAGGCGACTTAACCGTCGATACCGCAGTTGTACCATCAACTTCCACCGGATACTCGGTATCTTCGGCTATTTTAACAAGCTTTCGCTTAACGGCTTCGGGCAGTGTTAACACGGGTACATGAGCAAGCCGATTGGCCCATAAATTTTCAAAGTCCCGCTCGTGCTGTTCAATCCTTAAAACATCTTTCTCGCTCCACCAATCGCAATGGATGTCCAGGTTTTCAGCATTGATAACCAGGGCAGTTCTGGACTCATTAAGTGTCCCGGTCCCCAATATTCGATTGCCATATTCATCCCGCATAATAAACCATTTCTCATGCATGTACCCGTCATCACAAGCATCCCATGATAGGGGTTCTCCCGTTGCATTATGAACCCGGAAAGCCACCCGCACTTCCAAATATCCGTGGGCCACCATCCAGGCAAGCAGGGTAACTCCATTGCGCACATTCTCCGGCCATGTCTCCCGGTTATCAAGCTCCTCGTTCAGCTTCATGGCAAGCCTCTGTGCATCACCCAGCAAAATTGCCCTTACATCTTCGGGATCCAAATCCGCACCTACTATAAGGCGCATCTTCCCCTTCCTGCCCACAAAAGCGGAAAAACCACGGGATGCAGCAGCCAGAGATGAGGAACGAAAGTATCCGGCCACCCGATCATAGCTGGCGGCTAACTCAAGGGCAGGGATGTAAAAGTCGTGCAGTATATTCACCGGCCTTCCATCAATAAGGGTTGAAGAAGTCCTGTATGAAAACAACCATTCCCGGGATCTGAACCCCTTTCCCTCGGCAGGTTTTCCAGCATCAAAAACCACTACCCTACACCCCGCTAATTATTTTTGATCCAGTCCAAACAGGATAGCCTCTCCTTCCTTTCGCAGCTTTTCATCGCTCGTATGCACCGTCCAAACTTTAAGAAGGTCCAAAACTAACTGTGTACGGTCTTCCGCATGTTGAGCCAGGTAACTCCTTGCCACCGGTATGTCCCCTTTACGATAAGCAAGGATTAAGCCGTGAAGCATATCCCATTCCGTCTGCGGCTTTTCTATCCTCTGTTCATTGCGCTCCTCGGGCAATGCCAAGCGCAGCTTTGAACCACGCTTAAGCAGCGGAGCATGATAGCCTTTATCTTCCTCACGATTTCGACTGTTTCCCCTGCTGCGTGTTTCATTATTTATGCCGATTATGCGTCCATCCAAATTATATCCTGCTGCTTTCATCTCAAGGCTGATACCCAAAGAACGCGACAAGCTAAGCGCATCATCAAAAGGAAATTCTCCTAATCCAAATATGCCATAGAGCGTTAAAGCCATAGCAGCTTCTGGATTAAGATCGCTTACCTGCAGTCGCCCCTCGGTTAAACGAGTTATCTGATATTGGGCAACCACAGCGCTTGCCTCATTCATGGCCCGAATAGGACTGACAAGCTCATCCCCATCCAATACAGGCCAGTGCTGCGAAAGCACCTTTAAAGCCCTGCCATAGCTTGCCACCATCTCATCTACCGGATTTAGCTTCAAAGGCTCAAACTCTCGCAATGCCTGGCGTACGGCTTCACGAACCTGGTCCACCACTCCAGTACCGCCAAAGCCGGTCCATGTAGCCGGTTGTTCACCTTTACCCAATCTCTTACGGCAAGTCAAAAATATGGAACTTGCAGCCGCAGCCGAATCTTTTTGATGTATTGATTCAGTTGCTTCAGACTCAACAGGCATGGAAGATGTAATTATCCAGCCATTTTCAATAAGCGAGCGCGTAAGGGACTCCCACGCCTCTTGCGTCTTATGCGTAAACATGATCGTCATAATACCATTATCCTTTAGGACGCGATAACACTCGGCAAAAATTTCTCCCATCAACCGCTCGTACTCTTTAGCTGCATTTTTATTTGAACCATCCCGCGCCGGATTGGCCACCGCCTCATCGGTCTTGTTAGTCAGCCGCCGGCTAAAGAGTTCAGGATATAAATCTGCCAATGTCCGCCGTTGCCATACGTAAAAATAATCGGACAGCTCTGCGTACTGAACATTGTTGTAATAAGGCGGATCGATGCATATAAGGTCCACCGAAGAATCAGGTATATCCAAATGCGCAGCCGTACCGTTTAGTATAGTAACGGGAGGTTCTTTACCAGCAAGTTTTTCGTGTAACGGTTTTATAAGTTCAGCTATACCTTTATATGCATCAACAACTTGGTACAATGCCCAAACCACGCCGGAATTTGGACCACAAAATATCATCTCTCCAAAAGTCCACTTAATTGAAAAATCATGCCTTCCAAAAGTACCTTTAACAATACCACGAGTGTACTCCCATCTAGTTTGTTTACTATTATAGTCAAGCCCTTTATCAATCATAAACTGCAGATATGTAATTACCGCACGGCCGCGCTCATACCCGAGTTCTTTTAAAATTTCGGGTTTCATCTCATTTAACGCTTCCACTAGCGTAAGATGCCCCAAAAGCTGGCGCGGCGTAAACATATNNGTCCACTTAATTGAAAAATCATGCCGCGTAAATGTATGAGCTATAATGCCCCTTGGAGCATTCCATAGAGTTTGTTTACTATTATAATCAACACACTTATCAATCATAAACTGTAAATACGTAACCACAGCACGATCCCGTTCGGACCCGAGTTCTTTTAAAATTTCGGGCTTCATCTCATTTAATGCTTCCACCAGGGTAAGATGCCCCAAAAGCTGTCGTGGAGTGAACATATCGCACCAGCGATTCATACCATAAATAATCGGACGCATATCGTTACCGTTTGGTATACTCTCCGTCGGTATAAGCCCTTTTCTATCCCACTCATCCCATTTTTGCTTCAATTGTTCTTCGGCTTTTTCCAATGCAGCCAAATCCTGCTCATTAGGCGGCCTGAAGAAGGTAACCTTTTCGGTCATAATTTCCCCTGCCCGTTCACCGCTTTTATATCTCCGCGGCTTACCATTCTTATCCAGTTTAGGCTGATAACGCACCGCTACCACCGCATACAGCCTGTCCTTCCATCGTCCGTGGGGAGACTCTCCCCTTGCCTGGGCTTTTATCTCATCGGCAGAGATAGACTGCCGGCAATGGATGCATAAGCCCACACCTTTGTTTACCGTAGCGAAATTGGGATCTTCACCGTTGGGCCCGCGATTATTCCTTCCAACCCTGTAGGTTTCAAACCTCACCTTGCCATATTCCCTGCTTCCGTCTGAAATAATACGCACTCCCCATTTCTCATTCCCTTTCGAAAGCCAGCAGGTGTTCAACAGCGGCGCTTCACCGCCGCAATGGGGGCAGGTAACCTGACGACA
>LSQX01372403.1_pt1 | contig 23457 bp, 23 predicted proteins | sample 654561 | NCBI WGS metagenome assembly LSQX01 (sample SAMN04489861, study PRJNA283612) | anaerobic digester metagenome | isolation source: 4 biogas reactors fed with cattle manure at either 37C or 55C with and... | place: Denmark: Kongens Lyngby | collected 2014
TTCTGAGGCTGTGCAAGCATTTTTTGAGGCGATTGTTTACTATCGGGTGGCGGTAAGCCCCTCCATTACACGAACATGAAATTACTAAACAGATCGTAGGATTTGCAGAAGATGATCTGCAGCCATATCGCTTGGGTACATATCAGATGTAAGAATTTTCCGTACAGAGATGCGCGAAAGGTTCCATCCTCACACGCGATCAGGAGGCGCCATGATTACGACAACGAATGAACTCGGTCCCGTTGACGCTCTTTTTCTTTCACAGGGATTGGAGATGGGCAATGAGCCCGTCGAAAGAAATGTCCAAAAAATATGGACCGCTAAAAAAGATGGTCAACTCATCGGTGCCGCTACACTTGGCCTGCGCGAGGGACATTGGGTCGTCGATGGGATCGCGGTCTTACCTGAGCATCGGACAAAGGGTCTAGGAAGCCAGTTACTTGATCACGTTCTGGAAGAAGCCAAAAGGCGCGGAGTCGACACCATTTGGCTTGTGGCCAAATCCCCCGTTTTTTTTGAGAAAGAGGGATTTACCTACACGGATGCAGAACACGCTCCGGCTGTCTTTGGTTGCTCCGACTGCGACATACGAGATATTGATTGCCATCCGCGCTGGATGCAAAAATCCCTGACTTCCGACAAAGAATAGAACGAAGCACGAAACCTATTTTTTACTATGTGGCCTTCTCATTTTAAGAACATAGCCATATTTTTTGAGTTTTCGACTCATCATAAACGAAAGCAGGCCGGCAAATACATGGGTCATGACTTTGCCCGGAGGCGTCTGAGCCTCTTCATAGAGTGCATCCGGCGAGGGCTGTCCTTCAGCTATACATTTCACAAATTGTTCAAAAGCCAGCACCACTTTTTTCGCTGAAAGATGCTTCTCCAGCGGACCTCCGTCAAGCATCGCACCCCCACCCAGTACAAACCCTCCCATCCAAGAAAAGCCGCACTGAGAGGAAAAGAGTTTCAATGAGTCGACTCCGGATCGATGCGTATGGACATAAGGCATGCCGCCATTGATGATCCCATAGAGTTTTTGGCCTTCCCAAGGTGCCTTCTCCTGAGCTGCTTCGAGAATTCGCTGAAGCGCGCCGGGGTAGCCATTGATATAACACGGACCGCTGATGACGATTGTCTCGGCGGCTTTCATTTTTTCGAGAATGGTCTCTGTTTCCTCGAGATACAAATGCACCAGTTCTCCCTGTACCTGTTTACGGATGCGCTCTAGGAGCATCACGCTGGTCCCTTTTATCCTCGGGCTTGCACTAAGGAGCAGGACTCGTTGGAGACATGTTGTATTATTCATGGATCAACACCTCTGCGATGTGAGAAATAATCTTGGGGCCTGGTTGTGTCGGAACCACAAACGCTTCCCCACTTACATTCATAATGTGCACGTTTTCTCGATGGAGGGAGAGAAACACATCTCTTTCGTTTTCTTCGCAGTGATCTTTTACGCCTACAGCAAAGAAAGCATCTAGATCATGCATCTGTTTCACCAGTTCTCCCCTTTCTACATAGTAGCGCGGGTCACCCAGCGTGCTGGTACGCTCCTGCGTCATTTTTGCTCTCGAAGAGTAGTTTCCGAAGCGGATCGGACAGACCATGACCCACGTTCTGCTGGCAGAGAGGATCTTCAACACCTCTTGCATGTCATCGTTTTGTATACACTTGCCAAAGGTCGGGCCGCTGCAGCTGCCGCATCCTCTGCAGGGTCCAATGTCTTTTTCATCTAAAGAGATGTACGTGGCCTCGACACCTCGACGTCGTACCTCTTCATACAAAAGCTTTCCTACGTTCTGTTCTTTTCCGTCGGACAAAAAAACCATCACAAGGCGCCTCCTGTGTTTTATGCCTTTTCACTGAATCGTTTTAGATTGGCTTCGATCGACTCGAGCACTTTTCTAGCAATAAGGATGTCTTTTTCATCAATCCCTTTATACATTTGGCTGATGAACTCCATACTCTCCTCTTGATATTTCCTCTCAAAATCAGAGAATCTCTCCGTCAAATGCACAAGGGTGCGACGCTGATCCGCCGGATCCTTTTCAAGTCGGACGTACTCTGCTCGCTGAAGACGAAGAAGCAGTTGTTTGACATTTTGGTGAGACGTGCCGATCGTGTCGGCTAACTGCATGATGGAGGGAGGTGTTGTAAAGATGCTGATGCCTAGAAGGACAAACCATTGCTTCCAGGTCACCTCCTGAAAAAAGGTATCCCCTACCATCTGCATGCGATTGGCAAGAGCAGTGATCATCGCAAAGAGAAAATGACGATCATCTACCTTCAACAATTCAAGACGCGCGCTCTTCATGGCCTCACCGCCGCTTCAAGCGCCTGCATGACCGCTGCCTGGATCACCACGCTTGATGCACTCGCTCCGCTCACGGCCTCTACATCTACGCTGTTTTGCGCCACCATTTGTTCTGTGATCTCTTCGGCGGCTTCTCCTTTTCCGGATCTGTGACGAATCAGCTCAATCGTCTCCAGCCGACCGTTTTTCACTGCTACTTCTACCTCCACTTGGATGAGCAGGGTCGTTGCCTCTCCTCGGTACACGCCGTCGGGCACAGTGGTCAGGTCTATCCGCTGAAAGTCCTGCTCTTCCAGAGCGCTCATCTGAGCACTTGTCACCAGCCAGGTTCCCATCATGAAGACAGCGCCGACGAGCACGATGGTTAGAAAAATATAGATCAGCTTTCGCATCGCATCCCCCATTACGTAATGTATTACCTATTTGATTTTATTCTTCTCATTCCCTTCTGTCAACAACGAATGTTGATTGTTTTTTAAAAAAACTCCCCTTGTATCAAGGGGAGATCAAATCTATAGAACGTGAACCGCTACGCGTCACCTGAGAGAAAGTCAATAACCGTCTGGCTCATGACACACACCGAAGTATATAGCACACGGTCATCCCAGGCAAAGTCCGGACTGTGATGAACCACCTCTTTTCCCTCTGGCGCGATGCCTACGAGAAAAAACGAAGACCTGACCGCTTGAGAAAAGAAGGCATAGTCTTCTGCAGACATCAGCGGATTTTTAAGCACTATGGTGCTATCTTTACCTATCACTTTATCAGCGGCATTCTTCACGATATCTGTCAGTTCCTCGTCATTGATCACCGCCGGCAGAGCAAAATCCTCATCTACTCGAAACTCGACCTTGGCTCCCTGAGACTCGGCCGTGCCTCGAAGCGTCTGTTCCATTGCATCTATGATCCACTGGCGAAGTGCAGGGTCAAAGGTGCGAATGGTGCCCGAGACCTCTACCTCCTCAGGAATCGTATTATATTCACTCTGCGCCTCAATAGAACAGTAGGAGACGACGGCTGGCTCAAAGGGATCTTTTCTTCTGCTGATAATTGCTTGCATATTGTTGATGGCTTGTACGGTGATCATCACCGGATCCACCGTCAGATGAGGCGTGGAGGCATGCCCGCCTTTTCCTATCACCTTGAAGATAAATTTGTCCGGTGCTGACATGATCGGACCGTGGCGTACCAGAACCTGTCCCTCGGGGAAGTCTCCCCACAGATGCATCGCAAACGCAGCGTCCACCTTCGGATTCTCAAGGATCCCCTCGTTGACCATCGTCTTGGCGGCCTCCCCGTACTCTTCATCGGGCTGAAAGACAAATTTTACACGTCCGGGAAGTTCTTCCTTCAGCGCACTCAGCACCATCGCCGTGCCAAGAAGGGAAGCGGAGTGACCGTCGTGGCCACATGCGTGCATGACGCCCTCTACCTGGGATTTATATGGGACATCTGTGTGTTCTTGTATCGGCAGTGCATCCATATCTGCGCGCAATAGCACCGTCTTTCCGGGACGGGATCCTTCTAGGATGCCCACCACGCCTGTTCCTGCAACACCTTCTGTGACAGAGAGGCCTAGGCGTTTTAGCTCATCGGAAATGGCTCGAGCGGTGTGGATTTCCTGTCCTCCGAGCTCAGGATGCATGTGGAATCTTCGGCGAAAGCCGACGATTCTTTCCATGTTTTTTTCTGTAAGTTCTCTGATGTGTTGACTCAGCATATCTGTATCCTCTGCCTCATGCTCTTTGATTACAGTTCGATGACGACGCCCAGATCTCTTTTCTCGGCTTTTTCAAAAAGGACTTTTGCGGCCATCAGATCTTGTACGGCAAGACCGCTGGCATCAAAGATGGTTATCTCCTCATCACTTTCTCTGCCGGGTACCTCTCCGAGAATGACAGCTCCTAGTTCTCCGGCAATTTGTTCTTTTGAGAAGAGTCCCTTTTTGATGGCCGTCTCCATTTCTCCGACTCTCGACGTCTTCTCGATATCGTCGGTAAAGACTTTGGCATCGCAGAATAACTGCTCATCGATCTCCTGTTTTCCTTCCATGTCTGCGCCCATACAGGAAAGGTGTGCGCCTTTTTTCACCCACTCTTTTCGGATCATCGCTTCTTTTGAAGGGGTCGCGGTTAGGATGACATCGGCACGCCGTACAGCTTTTTCAATGTCTTCTTCTGCCACGATGTCGATAGCCAACTTTTCTTTCAGCGCCTCATATGCCGGCGTGTCCTGATCAAGCGCTGATAAAAAGTCTTTTTCAAGCCGTTTTTTGATCGTCTCTACGAAGGATCTCGCCCAATCGAAGTTCAGCGCATTGCACACCGTGACACGGCGAATCGTCTTTAGTTGGATCAGTGCAGAAGCTAGCTGATATGGCGCCTGATTGCCTGTTCCGATCAGTAGAAGCTCCTCTGCGCCTTCTCTGGCAAGATACTTAGCGCCAAGCCCTCCGGCGGCCCCTGTGCGAAGACCCGTAATGGACGCTCCATCCAGCAGTGCAATCGGCGCGCCTGTTTCTCTGCTGTACAGCATGATATTTCCCATCAGGGAATTCAGTTCTTTTTCCTCGTTTTTTAAAAACCACGACATCAACTTCATGCCGAAGATTCCCTCTTTGTCGACGGTGCCGGACTTGATGTCCATGTCCGCCGCTCCGGGCTCAAATTCATAGAAGACCGTGTCAAAGAGCGAGACTTGTTTTTGCGCATGAAGGACATACGCTTTTTCGACCGCTTCAATGGCATCGGCCATATTAAAGTGCTCGGCAATCACCGTGCTATTTAAGACCCTGATTTTATTCATTCTCACTTATCCCCCTCTTTCAAAAGCTCTCGCATCAGTGACGCATCGAGATTCCCCCCTGAGATCACGACCGCGACGTTCTTTTCTTGAAAGCGCTGCGGATGTTCAAGAAGTGCTGCGACACCCACGGCACCAGAGGGTTCAGAGACAACTTTTTCTTCCGCCAACAGATGCCTAGTGGCTCGTCTGATGGTCTCCTCTTTTACAACTATGATATCGTCGATGCACTCTTTGGCCATGGCAAAAGGAATCTCCGTCACGCCGCCGATCAGCGCGTCACACAAACTTTCTTCAGAAGGAAACTCTTCATAGAGGACATCGTCCTCAAGGGATTTCACCATCGCCGGGCAGGCTTCTGTCTGCACGCCGATGACCTGCACACCGGGTTTCATGTGTTTGGCAGCCACGGCCACTCCGGTAATCAGTCCTCCGCCTCCGATGGGTACAAGGATGACATCGATGGCGGGATTGTCCTCCATGATTTCAAGTCCCACTGTGCCCTGTCCGGCGATGAGCTGCACATCGGAACACGAATCAATATACGTCATGTTTTCTTTTTCTATCGTATCTATCGCCAGGCGGTGGGATTCATCGTAGTCCTTTCCGACTTGCACGATCTGCGCCCCATAGTATTTGATTTTATCGACCTTGGCTTTTGGCGCACTCTCAGGAACAAAGACCTTCGCTCTTTCAATGCCCAGTGCATGTGCCGCGTAGCTAACGCCTGCGCCATGGTTCCCTGAAGAAACGGCAATCACCCCTCGCGCTTTTTCATCCTCGGTCAGTGAGGAGAGCTTGCTGAGCGCACCTCTTACTTTAAAGGCCTTTTGTTTCTGCTGGCACTCGAGCTTCAGATAGATATACGTGTCTTCGCTGCTCAGCGCTATCGAAAAATCCAGCGGCGTTCTGGAGATGTACTTTTGAATTCTCTCCCTCGCCAACAGGACGTCGTTAAAAAGAACCATCATTCCCCCCTCTAATATCTAAACAGTTACATGTAATAAGCATAGTTAAATTATAGCAATTGCAAGGGATTTTGGATACAGACAAAAAGGACGGACCACTAAGAGCCCGTCTGTCTAAAAGAAATGCCTAAAGAAGTATATCGCATGTATCAGCTTGGATACCTAATCACATTCGATCAGCGAAACAGGTCGAGGAATTTATCCCAGAGAGATTTCGGGGGCTCCTCTTCCCCTTCGCTTTCCGCCACTTCTTCCTCCGTCTGCGCTTCACTCAGGTAGATGAACTGCACCTTTTGGATGCCCGTGTTTCTCGCATCGGCAAAGGATTGGAGGGTATACTCGCCCGGCACATAGTCTCCCATCGCCTCTTCTATCTTTGCCTTCATCTGCTCGTCCATGTTGCTGGTTTCGTTTCGCAGGGTGCTCGCACCACTTTTTAGCTGCTCTCCGCCGCCGGCAAGCTCTTTGACTCCCTGTGCAAACCCTCTTAATCCGCCGGATAATTGACCGACGCCGTCTGCATATTGACCAATTCCATCAATCAGCGCTTGATCGCCCTCCAACAGCTGTCCATGCGAGCTGCTGAGAGTCTGTGAACCTTCCGCCAGATCGTTGACGCCTGAGGTGATCTGCGAGCTCTCGTCGGAAAACTTTTTGGCGCCTTCTTGTAGCTTAGCGATTCCTTCTTGATCGAGTCGGTTCATCCCGACAGAGACTTGCTTCACGCCATCGACATATAGTTCGAGTCCTTCGTGAAACTGGCGGTAACTTGCAGAGAAAAGGCGCAAATTGTCAGCATATTCTTCGATCTCCTCGGGGGTGATCTTTTGAATCGCGTCGTTTATGCGGCTGATCATCGCCTTGATCTGATCATACTGTGACGCCATTTTTTCACAGGCTTCAATGAGCGCTGTAAGCGGGGTGTCAAGTGCGGCAAGAGCTCCATGGATCTTTCGCAGTTCTACCGTTTGGGCGATCAGTTTCTGGCGCTCTTCTTGTACATGTTTGATAAAGGCAACGGCCGCCTCTAACTTCGTGTTACTAAAGGAGCCGGTGTCGAGTTCCGGAAGCAGTAGCGATGCATCAAGCGCATCTGCGATGGCCTCAATTTGAATGATGGACTCCTCGAGTCTCGTCGCCAAGAAATAGATATTTTCTCTCAGCTCTTCTAGCTCCTCAGGACTCAGTTCCGAGATAAAACGATCAAACGCCGCGGAAAAGGACTGCAAAATCCCAAGAAGCATGGCCATATCCGCCTGGCTGATAGGCAGCGAGGGCAGCGCGTCCATCGCCTCAAATCCCGCAAGGATCATCTCGGAGCCGCCGACCAGCTCGTCGCCTTTTTCCGATAAAGTAGTCAGTCCGTCAGCTAAGCCTTTGCTTCCTTCCCGCAAGGTGTCAATGCTTGATGCGAAGAAGCCAATCCCCCCGATCAGCTCATCCATCCCCGCCTTGAATGTCTGCATCCCTGTCGAGTAGTCTTTGAGTCCCTCATCAAACTGCTTTCGACCTTCGTGAAGCTCTTCCATGCCTTTTTTGATGACACCGATATTCGAGTAGAGCTCTCCTACGCCCATTTCCAGCTGTCCTGCTGCGTCACTGAGTTGCCCGACGCCGCCGACGTATTCACTGACACCACTTGCGATCATAGCGATCGCGTCTTGCAGCTTCACGAGATCGTCAGTGTACTGGTCGATATCCGGAAGCTCCATAAAGAGTTCAAATGGCAGTCCCACCACCTGAATCTGGCCAAGATGAGCGTTGCTGGCTCTTGTCTTGACGACAAAATCCGTCTCTTTTCCCGGAAGAGACATGAGATTGACGACTTTTGTCTCCCCCGCAGAGGCGATCGTGGCCCCTTCGCTTTCTATCCCGCTGAAGTACTTCTGATCGAGATTCATCGAAATCTGCAGCATATAGTTGTCGAAGAAGACCGGATCGACCTCTTCGTTTTTACGCACGTTCACATGGATCTTTAGCTGACCGCTCTGCCCCTTTAAGGCCTCCGGTGACACCGGCACGCCATCAAGCTCATAGCTGAAGGTGACCAGCCAGGGCATCAGATTGTTTCTGACTTTCCCCTGGTAGAAAAAATCCTTCGCATCGGTCTGTATATATACTTCCGTGAACCCCTGACGGAGTACGCCGGTATCTGTCAAATTGAGTACTTCTGAATAGTTACCGTAATCAAACAGCTCTTTTCCCTGTTTCAAAAAAGCGTTCACGATAAAGACCTCTTCAACCATCCCTGAAGGGGTCATTTTTCCATATACTACTTCTTCCTTCTGCGGAAGAGAAATCTTTGGCTGTGCCAGAGCAGCAGAGGGGAGAAGCATCAGCACGATCAATACAAGGCTGATATATCGCTTCATGAGGACCTCCGTAAAAATGTCGTCTTCCAGGTCGTCTTCTCTATCAGTGGATCAAACACGTAGAGGAGACCCGGTAAGAAAAAGTTGACCATCAGAAAGGACAAAAAGGCGCCTCGGCCCAGCACCGTTCCCAACTGTGAGACTACCTCGATCGACGAGACGATGGAGAGAATGATGCCGGCGAGCGTGAGAATCATGGCGGGGGTGAGCAGAGTGGAAAAAGTCTGATCGACCGTCATCATGATGGCCTCGCGCTTTTGGTGTTCCTTCCTGTTTTGCATATAGTGCTGTGTAAACAAGATCGCGTAGTCGACGGTGGCGCCGAGCTGCACGGTGCTGATGATGAGATAGCCGATGTAAGAGAGCTTGGTTCCCATCGCATATGGAACGGCCAGATTGATCCAGATGCTTCCTTCAATCGTCAGGATGAGTAAAAACGGGATGCTCAGCGATTTGAAACTCAGAAGCAGCACCAGCCACACAGAGGCGATCGCCAAGCCGTTGACGATCAGGTTGTCACGGTTGATACTGGTCTTCATATCGCGCATGACGACGCTTTCCCCGATCAAATAATACTCATCTCCATAGTAGGTCGAAGCCGTCTGCCGAATGCTGTCCACCAGAGCAAAGGCTTTGTCGCCCTCCTTCTGGGAGCGAACCGTCAGAATCATCCGGCTGTAATTTTCACTTAAGAGCATGGACAGTTGTTCCTGCGGGAGCACTTCAGAGGGGACCAATCGCCCCACCTGGCTCTGGTATGACGTGATAGCCATCACGTCGTCCATGGCATCGAGCGCCTGATACAGTTCGTACTCTCGGCCCCAGTCTCCCTTTGGCACCATCATCGCCATCGATAGATAGCGTCCAAATCGCTCCATGATAAATTCGCGGTCGGCTGCCTCTCGGGAATTCTCGTGGTAGTCGCTCATCCCATACATGAAATCATTATGGCTCTGAGCGAGAAACGCCACCGGAAAGAACAGTCCGATCAGAAGAAGCCAGATGGCCGCCTTTGATACGATCTTTCCAAACCCGGCAAAGGAAGGCAGAAGCGGCCGGTGCATCGTCTTTTCAAGCCACTTGTCCATCGCCAGCATCATCGTCGGCATGAAGAAAATCACCGAGATGAGGCTAAAGAGGACACCTTTTGCCAAGACGATTCCCATATCGGCGCCGATCTTGTAGCTCATAAAGACGAGGGAGAGAAAGCCCAGCACCGTCGTCATCGATGAGGCAAGAATCGCATTGGAGCTTTTGACAATCGCCTTCTTCATCGACTCTTTTCGATCAAAGCCCTGGGAGAGGAACTCCTCCCTCGAGTGAAGAAGGAAGATCGCATAGTCCATGGAGACGGCGAGTTGAAGGACGGCCGTCACCGCCTGCGTCAGAAATGACACCTCCGTCAAAAAGACATTCGTTCCAATATTTATGATGATGGCGACGCTGATCGTGACAAGAAGAAGGAGTGGCTCCAGCCAGGAGCGAGTGGAAAAGAGCAAGATCAACAGACCCAAGGGCACCATGAAGATCATGATCGTCACGATCTCAGAGCTGACGGCCATCTGCGCCATGGCAAGGTCCACCAGCTCGCCTTCAACTGCTCCTTCTTCACCGGCGATGTGCTGAAGCTCTCTCATGGTATCGGGTGCGTCGCCTAGCAGCGTCGACACTTGAAACAGCGCACCTCCGTCATAGAATCCTTCCACCACACTCGATTCCTGAAGGGCAAGAGGCACTTTGAGATCCAAAAAATCATCGAGCCACAGTACGCCCGTAACCGAGGGAAGTTCCAGAATTTCCTGTTTGATCGCCAGCGCCTCCACAGGCGACACATTCGGCACATACATGCGGACGTTGGGGATCGACTGCGTGAATTCCTTCTCCATCAGGCGCATCGCTTTTGTCGAAGGCGCCTCGTCGGGAACATAGTCGGCCAAGCTGTAGTTTACCTGCACCTGTGTCGCGGCCAGAGCGGAAATGACACTCGCCACAAGAAACAATATCAATAATAGTTTTCTAAAACGAACGATCCATTCTGCCATTTTGTTCATGTAGTTCTCCGGTTTTATGGTAAAACAGCCGCCAAATCAAAGCAAACACCAATGTATCCCACAAGTGTCTGTTACTAGACAGATGTAGTTTATGTGTGGTAAAATAACAAAAATATTATATTTGGAGGAAGCTATGAGTCAGGTTTATGACCGTCGCGTGTTACGGACAAAAAAATTACTCCGCGAAGCCTTCACCCGTCTCCTTCAGCAAAAACCTCTGGAAAAAATCTCTGTCAAAGAACTCTGTGACATGTCGGGCATTAACCGCTCTACCTTTTACCTGCACTACCGGGATCTTCGGGACATGTATGAACAGCTCGAAGAAGATCTCTATCGAACATTTAAGGAGAAACTGGAGCGCTTTATCAAAGAAGAAGGCAAATGGTACGAATATCTCCTCAGCTCGAAAGAGCGCCCGACCATCAGTATCTTTTTAGAAACTTTTCATTTTATTGAAGAAAATCGGGACGTGGCCGCCATGGCGCTTAGCAAAAGCTCAGAGCGCAACATCGTCATGCGCATCTATAAAAAAGGAAAAGAGAGCTTCCTACAGGAGTTTGCCGATAAGGTCTCTCCCGAGGGGCTCTCGAAACTGTCGTACTATTATGAATATATTGCCAGCGGATGCGTGGGGCTGATCACGAGCTGGGTCCAGGGCGGCATGAAGGAATCACCCGAAGAGATGGACATCATCACTCAGGAATTTATACTTCACACGCCGCTTCCCACCCTCGAATAAAACTACCAGCCGAGGCTGAAGACATCCATAAATTCGTCATTGTTGGTGGTGTGGAGCATGTCGTGGATGATCTCTTCAAGGAGCGTCGCCTGATCGCGCTCGCTGAAGTTTCTGCGCAGTTTCCAGACAAATTCGAGCTCTTTTTTCGAGAGCAGTCGCTCCTCGCGTCGCGTCCCGCTTCGCAAAATATCAATCGCCGGGAAGATGCGGCGCTCTGAAAGCGTTCTCGTGAGAACAAGCTCCATATTGCCCGTGCCTTTAAATTCTTCGAAGATCACTTCGTCCATGCGAGACCCCGTCTCGATCAGAGCTGTCGCGAGGATCGTGATGCTGCCGCCTTCTTCTAGGCATCGGGCGGCACCGAAGAAACGCTTGGGCCCATGAAGCGCAGCAGGATCAAGTCCACCACTTAGAGTGCGACCACTTGGTGCCGTCTCTAAGTTAAACGCTCGTGCCAGACGCGTGATCGAGTCAAGAAGGATGACGACATCCTTTCCCATCTCCGCAAGACCCATCGCCCGCTGCAGCACCAGATCTGCCACGCGCAGGTGATTCGAGGGCAGCTCGTCAAAGGTAGAGGAGATCACGTCGCTGTGAATGCTTCTTTTCATCTCCGTCACTTCTTCTGGCCGCTCATCAATCAACAGAACCATCACGATCACCTCGGGGTGATTTTTTTCAATGCTCTTTGCGATGTTCTGCAGGAGAATCGTTTTTCCGGCTTTTGGCGGCGCCACAATCAAACCGCGCTGTCCTTTTCCGACCGGGCTGACCAGATCGATCAGGCGGGTGGAAAGCTCGATGCGGCTATTTTCAAGAAGCAGCCTCTCTTTTGGGTGAATCGGCGTCATATCAGAAAAACGCTGGCGATGAATGGATTTTGACGGGTTGTCATTGTTGACTTCGCGTATATGTGTATAAGAGACAGAGCGATCGTTGTCTTGATTGCGTTTGGCGTCCCCCTGAATCTTATCGCCCGTCTTGAGATTAAACAGTCGAATGAAGTTGGGAGAGACATACACATCTTCTTCAGAAGAAGAGAAATTATGAAATCGGAGAAATCCAAAATCCTTCCCGTCGACAATTTCAAGAAAACCGTCCACTTGATCGGCTCCGTCGCGAAACGCCATCTCTTTGGGTGCTTTCTTTTTCAGCTCTTCGGGTTTGTCTTCCTTCTTACTGTCTTCTTTTGTCTCTTTTGGAAGTTTTGGCGTCTCCGGCGCTTTCTTTTGCTGCACGCGGGGAGCTGACTCCTTCCTTTCTTTCTTCGGCGGTTTCTTTTCCTCGACAGATTTGAGGTTCTCTTTGAGAAAAGCGATCAGATCCGCTTTCTTAAGAGAACTCCATCCTCTGAGTTCGTTGTCTTTTGCAAGCTGGCGGAGTTCTGCCATCTTTAGCTCTTCAAGCCTTGTTTGCACGTTCCCTCCCTTTTCTTCTTTCTTGAGGTTTGATAGAATGAAAGCATGGTCAAATGGAAAAAAATGTTCCTTCTCTTATTATTGGTGTGTTTTTTGAGCACCGGGCAGACATTTGCCCAAACAGAACCGACCCCTGTGAACATCCAAATCAACGCAGAACCGCAACTTTTTTCGGATCCGATGTTGAGAGATGAACGGGGACATTTTCTTGCGCCAATGGCTGAGTTTTTTCAAAAAACGGGAATACAATATGATCTCTCCGATGACGGAGAAGTCATCGCCTTTCGGGATAACATTTTCATTAAATTTCGTCCTCATCATACCACTTATGCTTTAAATGGTAAAGAATTAACTTGGGATGTTCCTGCGAGATATCACGGGAGCACACTTTATGTGAGCCTGTCTCCTTTCATCCGCTACACAGACCTGCGAGCAACCTTCGATGAAGAGACACAGACCCTCCATGTGACAAGCGGTCTTTTTTTTGAGCAGAGGCGAAGCCGTGGCCTTCTCAAGCGCCTCGACATCCCCGGTTCGCAGATCTCCGTATCGATTCCCTACTTCTGGGAGCGCACGGAGCCGACGAGCTTTCGACTGAATCCAAAAGTCGGCCATCTGACATTTGATGTCGCATTTGAACAGGTGGATCCTGCTGCCTCTCTCAGAGAGCAGATGGAAAAAGCCAGAGAAAACACAAGTATTCCACCTGATTACAGCATGATCGAAAATCGCGAGCAGCTCATCGACAACAACACCTTCTATACTAGGCGTTATCGCGGCGCCCCAGATCCGACGCAGATCCTCCTTGAGGAGACCCCTGCGCACTTTCCTTATCTATCCTTCAGTTATTTTCGCATCGGCGATCAGCTGTACACATTTACTTTCCGCTCCGATCTCTCCGATATCGATTCCCAAGTAGAAGTCGAACAGCAGATCCTCGAGTCGGTCTACTCCAAGATCTTTTCGGTGGACACGCTCAGCGAGCATTATGTCGAGTACGCGCTCTTTCGCTCCCTGAATATGTTTCTGGAGTCTCCCCTATACTCCAATATGACGCTGAATAATCAACTGCGCCTCAAAGGAGCCATTGACCCCGACATTGAATCGCTGGAAGTGACTCTTTTGCGACAGGAGCGCAGTTTTCAGTACACCATTCCCGTGCGAGAAGGGTTTTTCAACGAACTGGTGCCAGTCCCTTTCGGCTTGGGATTTCATCGCTTGATTCTCTCGGCTCCTACTGCCAAAACATCGGACGAGACGTCTGAAAAGCTTCATTTTGGAGAAGCCGGCACACTTCTTTTAAAGTGCTCGCTGATCAATCTAAGTGAGACCGAAGCGCTCTACGTTTCGCCATCCAAAGAAGTGCTCAGCCGGGATCCTCGCGTGCTCGCCGCAGTCGCAGGCCTCGACAAAAACAATCTCGATTATCAAAACGCCCATATTCTTTTTAAAAAGCTCATCGATGTCTACTCAATTGGAGAAGCCGAGTCCATGAGAGAAGCGCTGCAAGAAAAAAGCGGCACCCCCTATGCCCTCAGCCTCATCTACACCGCGCAGCTTCGCGCCGCCGGCATTGCCTCTCGCATCGTCCGGGATGAAGATAGCAATAGACACTTTGTGGAGTTCTACTCAAATGGCGAGTGGATCCCGACAAATCCCGCAGGCTACATTTCCGGGAGTTCAAAAGATGAGCGGCTGTTTTTTAACTCAAATCTCTACGACCCGAAGAAAACAAAAGCGCTCGATATCTAGATTCTTCGGCGTTTTTTGACCGCTTGGGCGGTCATTTTTAAAGAAAAAAGCGCTGCCCATGCAGCGCTTAATCCTTTCATCACTGGATGTCTTCCCAGTCCAAGCATGCGTCCACATCCACCTCCTCCTGAGAGAGCTCGTCTAGGAGCGTCTGCGGGGTATCCGTCTGAACTTTTAGGCAGATACCGCAGCCGGTGGAGAGTTGTCTCGGGACAGGGATGAGCCGTGCCTGAAGACCCAGTTTTTTGGCTGTCCTCTCCGCGGCAATCGCATCAGAAATGGTGAAGAACGTCACAATCCAGGTGTTCATTTTTCAATAGTGAGCTGATAATCAAAGCCCTTGGCTTCCTGATGGACGCGATACCCATGTTCGAGGGCATAGTTTTTCACGTTCGCCACAGAATGCGCTTCACTTAAAAGAACCACTACCTTTTCAGGACTTTCTTTGAGTGCCGCTGCTACCTGCATGACGGGTTCCGGACAAGAGAGTCCACGTACATCCACTTCCATCTTTTCCTCCTATGCTTCTTTTTTCGTGCCGTATATTCCAACAGCAAAGAGAAAACCGATACAGACGATCACGGCGATCATGCCGGGTGTCCCGGGACCGCCAGCCACTGCTGCTGCATCTGCCGTAGCAGCTGCCGCCGGAGCGGAGGCAAAGCCAAAGTTATGCGCCACCGCCGCCCCTAGGAGCATGCCAAGTGTGGTCACTGCCGAGTCACTCGAGCCTTGCCCAGTGAGAATCAATTGGCGAAGGGGGCAGCCACCAAGAAGGATGGAGGCAAAGCCTACGACATACAGTCCTAGAATATTCCACAGATGCTGCGCATGCGCCACAGGCCCAAACATCCTGATCTGGAAATCGTTCATAACAATATTATAAACCGCCATGGCAGCAAAAATGCCGACCAAGATGCTCAGTAGATCAAAGTTCTTGATCAAAAGAGCGTCGCGCACACCGCCGGCAAAGCACATGCGGATGCGCTGCGCGATCATGCCGATCGCCAGGCCGCCTGCCAGAGAGATCAACCAGGGTGCGTGGAAGCTTCCCGGACCGCTCTCACTAAAGGCAAACACCTGCGGCACGACCAGAGTAGCCACCATCAAAAGTCCAAATACCACAGGCAGAATCATGCCGCTCGCTTTTTTCGTGATCTGTGATCTTCCCAGAGAATATCCCTTTTTAAGAAAATAAATACCGGTAGCCACACCGCCTACAAAGCCGATGAGACCTATGTATGAAGAGATTTCTCCTGAGGCCATGCGCAGTACCATGCGTGTCGGACAACCGAGAAATACCAATGCGCCGATCATCATCGCCATCCCTAAAAAGAAGCGAATCATCGGCGAACTTCCCGCCGTGGAGCGAAATTCATTTGTCACTAGCGAAATGATGAACGCCCCGAAGACAAAACCGACGATCTCCGGACGGAAGTACTGCACAACCGCCGCCTGATGGAATTTCATGGATCCCGCGATATCGCGAACAAAACAGGCAATGCAAATGGCCATGTTCTTCGGGTTTCCAAAGTAAGCGAGCGCTGCGGCAATCAAGCCGGTCACCACGCCCCAAAACAACATTTTCCTTGTTTTCATGTAATGCCCTTTCTACGAACCAATACGTTTGAGTGCCTCCGCTGCCAAGCGGATCTCCTCTTCTGTGTTTGTATAGCCGAAGCTAAATCGGACCATGCCACGCGACTGTGTACCAAATGCCTGATGCACAAGAGGGGCGCAGTGCCCTCCGGTGCGGGTCATCATCCCAAACTCAGTCGCCAGGCGATCTCCTACTTCACCTGAGGACAGATCTCCTACGTTGCATGCGATGACGCCCAGCGCCTCTTCCTGCGCGCCGTAAAACTGGATGCTCTTCTCCTCTTTTAAAAGCTCATAAAAGAGTGCGCGAAGACGCCTCTCATGAGCGGCTCTTGTCTCCACGCCTTCTTCCATCAACAGATCGATCGCTTCAGCGAGCCCGGCCAACCCGTGGAGATTGTGTGTCCCCGCTTCAAGACGCACCGGCATCTGCCTTGGATGGGTCGTCGAAAAGGTCTGCACCCCCGAGCCCCCTCGAAGGAGCGGCTCTATGTCAACATCTCTACTAATACAAAAACCGCCGGTTCCCTGCGGACCCAAAAGCGCTTTGTGACCTGTAAAGCAGATGGCGCTGATCCCCTGATCTATGCGCGGTGTGAGAAGGCCCGCACTCTGCGCTGCGTCCAGCACAAGATGGATCCCTTTTTCCTGGCACCACGCTGCGATCTCCTCGATGGGAAACACCCAGCCTAGGAGATTGCTGGCGTGCGTCATGACGACAGCTTTCGTATTTGCTTTCAGGGCATTTTTTAGCCCGGACAGCACCTCTTCGGGTCGACAAAAATCGATGATCGTCAGTTCCACACCTGTTGAGGCGAGATAGTATAAGGGGCGAAGGACGCTGTTATGCTCAAAGGAAGTGGTGATCACATGATCACCCGGAGCAAATAAGCCCATGATGACGGTGTTGAGGCTCTGGGTGGCGTTCATGGTAAAGACTGTCCGCTTGGGCGTGGACCCAAAGAGTGTTGCCACCTTTTCACGTACATCAAAGAGCTTTCTCGATGCATCAAGTGCCATGGGGCTATTGCCCCTGTCTGCGCTCGATACGCTGCGCATCGCATCCGATACGGCTTTGATTACTCGGTTTGGCGTAGGAAAAGTCGTCGCCGCATGGTCAAAATACATAATTCCTCCATGAGTCATTATAACAAGGAAATCGTTGAAACCCGCTAATAATGGGAGTTTTGGCGTATAGATAATATCAATCAATAGGCCCTATCTATTGAAGAGTGCATGGGTAACTGCCAAAGAAGGCATCGACAAATGAAAAACAGCCGGCTTGATGCAACTCTCCGGCTGTCATTGTACATACTCTACGTTTTTTTGAATCATACATCCAAAAAAGCAAATGGCAGGGCTTTGGGAAGGACTTGAAAGCTCACCTTCTTTGTCTCAAAAATCGTCCCGTCGTGGTTTCCGACAATCGGCTTATCCACTCCCTCAAAAACGCCGGAGACGACCGACTCAAACTGAACGCGCGGGTCATCGACAAGTTTTCCGTTCTTGTACTTGAGAATCAGTGGAAGGATCTGCGCCGTACTCATGCTTTTTGCAAGAACCAGGTGAAGAACACCGTCGTCAATCTCAGCCATCGGAGCGGGGTTGAATCCGTTTCCGTAATAGCGGCCGTTACAGAGCGCCGCGAGGATATTGTCCTGTTCGCAGTTCACCTCACTGCCATCTGCTCTCTTTAAATGCATACGTGTCAGAAAGCTCTTGTTGCTAAAAAGGGAGGCGCCCACACCGCCAAAATACGACAGTCCACCTAAAAAAGGGATTTTTTCTTGTAAAGCGTAGGTCTTAGAGAGAACGAGGGTATCAAATCCAAAGGACATCACATTGATGCAAAAGACGTGCTTCTCCTCTCCGTTTTCAAACTGGAGCGCGATGAGATCGATCGGGCGGATCTCAGGCTGAGGCGTCGCAGGAAGGATCTTTCGAAGATCGAGCGTGGAAAGGACCGTCTTTGCAAAGTCATTGCCCGTTCCCATTGGAATGACACCGAGAGCACAGCCTGTGCCGATGACGGCGCTTGCCGCCTCTCCCAAGGTCCCATCGCCTCCACAGGAATAGACCACGCCGTTTTCTCGGTTTTCTTGTGAGAACGCATGCGCCAGTTCCGTCGCATGTCGCTCATGCTCCGTGAGCCGCATTTCCACTTGGGCTTGCATCCCGCGCGCCGCAAAAATATCCTGAATTTCTCGGACATAACGGATGGATTTTCCTCGACCGGCGCCCCGACTAAGGAGAAAGAGAAATTTTTTCACGCACTCATACCTCTCAATCGACTCGTGTTCACATCAACAACAGAAAGGATTCGCCATGACAGAAAACGAATTGCTGGCAACCCTTGTGGAGTACTACCTGCAGGCAGATATTCCCACCAGTAAAATCAATGCCCATCTCTACGACTTACACCTCAAACTCCTCAATGAGATTTACCGCGACAAAGAGGGGCTTTTTATCCTGCACTCAGGAGAACGTGTGGAAGCCTTTGACGTCTCCAAGTTGCGCTCAAGTTTAGAGATCACCTCCGACAGCGTACCCGAGCATCTCAGCAGTGGAGATATCGAGCGGATCGTCCGTCTGACACTTGAGAAGATCAATACCTGCCAGGAAAAACTCAAGCAATGCCATGAGAAGATCATCCCGGCACGCGTCATCAGACATTTTGTCGGAGAGGCCATCGAAGAGCTAGGCTTTCAGTCCATGGCCATCGCGTATAAAAAGACGAGAAAAGATGAACTGCCTACCAGGTTCTTATAGTCTCTTCGGTGATCTGATCCAATATAGCCAGGGCTAGGCGGACGGTGTCCTCTACGTCACTCAGACGCGCGATCCCCTCACCTGAATGGATGTATCGTACGGGTACGCCAAGGACAATGGTCGGCACGCCCCGATTCGTCAGATGAATGACAGCGGCATTCGTTCCTCCTCCGAGGCGCACGGCCTCCTGATGGGGAATGCCTTCTTTCTTCGCGACATCAAGCGCAAAGCGCTGAAAGCGCGGATGCGTGATCATGCTCTTATCCATGTGGCGAAGCATCGGACCTTTTCCGATGGCGCACTGCACCTGATCGACCGGGAAGGTATCGTCGGCCGGAGCTCCTTCAAACACGATGGCGATATCGGGTTTGATCTGCGGTGCTGTGATCGTCGTGCCTCGAAGTCCCGTCTCTTCCTGCGATGAAAACGTCGCGACCAATTCAAATGCCGCGTCCTTTTCATCAAGGCGAAGCAGTGTCTCCACCAGCGCCGCACAGCCGATCCGGCAGTCAAATGCTTTTCCGTAGAGTAACCCCCGTTTTTCATCAAAGCGGCTCTGCACGTGCGGAACAAGAGGTGTGGCAAGTCCGATACCGAAGCTCTCTTTGAGCTCCTGCATATCCCTTGCGCCCACATCAAAGGTCATCTGCGACAATTCGGGCGTCCTGTCCGGATCTGCCCCAAAATGCGGGGGGCGCGAAGCCACAATGCCGGGAATGCGCTCTCCCTCATGGTTTTTTGCCACCAGGCGCAGCGAGCTGACCTGCAGGGGTCCCCACCCTCCTATAGGTGCCAGGCGCATCGTCCCCTGCGGAAGCAGACTTTGTACCATAAAACCGACCTCATCCGTGTGCGCATCAAGCATCACGCGAAGAGCGTCTTTTTTCTCTTTCTTTACATAGAGATTTCTCAGAGTGTCTTCTGTCAACGCATAGGACGTGTTTTTCAAATAGCCTCGAATCTGTTCGACCACCTCGTCTTCAAAGCCGGAGGGACCAAACGCATTCGAGAGTTCAAGAATTCTCTCTACAGAAAGCTTCATACTATATCTCCAGTAACTCGTACTCGAGGGAGCCCATCCCAAGTCTAGCCGCATGATCAAGCGCGGCGCGGCCGTCATCAAAGAGCTTGTTGCCTTCTTGCAGCTGCAGAAGATCCAAACACGCCTTATCGATGGCGACCCCGTCGGTGGAAGCGAGCACCCCGATGTGATCGGCAATCAGATCCATCGGCTCTCCTACACAGTCGCAGTTTTCTGTGATATTGACAAGGAAATTGATATAGATATTCTGCTTGTCTTTTTGCGCTCCGTAGGCATATTCTGCGAGCTTTTCAATGAAGTTTTCCCCGCTCCAATCATTGACGATCGCTCCGGTCGGACAACCCGCAATACAGGCCGCGCAGCCTACGCACACTTCGGGGTCGATCTTTGCCACGTCATTGATCGTAATCGCCGCGTGGTCGCAGTAGTCCAGGCAGGTGCCGCAGGTGATGCACTTCTTTTCACGCACCCAAGGGCGGATGCCGGCGTGCTGCGCCATCTTCCCGGAGCGGCTGGCAAAGCCCATCGCCAACTGCTTCATCGCGCCGCCAAAGCCCGCCTGACTGTGTCCTTTAAAATGCGCCAGCACCACGAACTGATCATACGGCTCATAGCCTTTTCCTAAGATGACCGAATCGAAGTATTTTCCGCTGATCGGCACAATCTGGGTCTCCTCGCCGTGTTTTCCATCGGCAATTGTGATCGGAATGCGGGTAAACCCGTGTTCCTTGGCCGTCTCCAGATGCTTCTCACGCGTGGTGCGCGAACCGCGATATAGGACGTTGCTGTCCATAAAACGTGTCTTGACTCCTTTTTCTTCGAGGACGTCGATGACGCCGTCAAAGCACTCCGGAGTTAAGAACGTGACATTTCCTTTTTCACCAAAGGTCACCTTTAGTGGGACTTCTTCTGCGAAAACAATATCTTCTTCTCTGATCACTTTTTCAAACAGCTCACGTGCTATCTCACTGAGCTCCTTTGGCTGATAGGATATGTATGGTTTAAAAAATACCTTGCTTTTCATCGTACCTCCTTCGTATATAAAGTTAATTATAACGCATCTTCCCTTGAAACAAAAAGAAAAAAGGCCGAAGCCTTTAATTCTTTATATTTTTGGGAGTCTGAAGAAAGATCCTCAGACTGTTGAGAACAGCGAGGAGCGCGACGCCCACGTCAGCAAATACGGCCAGCCACATATTGGCAAAGCCGGCTGCCCCCAAACCCATGACCAGCAGTTTGATGCCGATGGCAAACACAATGTTTTGCATAAGGATGCTCTTTGTACGGCGGGAGATATCAAACGCCAGCGGGAGCTTGTCGATCTCATCGCTGATCAAGACGATATCAGCTGCCTCCATGGCCGCGTCGCTTCCGATGCCACCCATGGCAACCCCCACATCAGCGGCGGCAAGGACCGGCGCGTCGTTGATGCCATCTCCCACAAAGAGAACTTTTTGCTCTTTGGAAGCGTCTTCTATGAGATGCACTTTCTCGTCGGGAAGCAGTCCGCCGTGATAGCTCGGAATGCCCAGATGCCCAGCCACCGTCTCTACGTGTACAGGGGTGTCTCCGCTGAGAAGCATCAGCTTCTTGCCCATTTTTTTGAGTTGTCGGACCGTCTCCGGCGCCGACTTTTTGAGCGCATCTTCAATAAAGAAGCTTCCCCAGTAGCGTCCATCCACACTGATGTGTATCCCGGGAAGATTTTCCTCTGCGCCGACAAAGGCGCTTTTTCCTACGCGCACGCTTCTGCCGTCCACTTCCGCATAGACCCCCGCGCCGCTCACTTCTCCCATAGAGCTCAGTCGAAGATGATCGATTTCCTCTTCATACGCTTTGACGAGTGATTCCGCAATAGGATGTGTGGAGAGGCTCTCCGCATAAGCGGCCAATTCCAGCATTTCCTGCGCATCTATACCGGGCTCGGAGCGAATCTCCTGCAGCGCAAATCGTCCTTCCGTCAGAGTGCCTGTCTTATCAAGTCCTACTACTTCAACAGAGGCCAGCATCTCGAGGTCGCTGCCGCTTTTGATCAAGATGCCGTGCGCGCTCGCTGAGCCGATACCGGCAAAAAACGCCAGTGGAATCGACACGACAAGAGCGCAGGGACAAGAGACCACTAGAAAGATCAGCGCCCGATAGAGCCAAGTCTCAAAGGGTTGCGAAAACACCACGGACGGGACGAGCACCAAAAGAAGTGCGACGGCCACCACCACAGGTGTGTAATATCTGGCAAAGCGCGTAATGAATCGCTCCGTCGGCGCTTTTTTCAAGGAAGCGTTCTCCACCATGTCAAGGACTCTTGCAAGAGCAGAATCACCGTAGGTCTTGACAGTCTTCAGTTTGACAGCATGCGTGCGATTGATGCTCCCGCTGAGCACCTCACTTCCCTCATGCACCGCCACCGGCATGGACTCCCCGCTCATGGAACTTGTGTCGAGCGTGGTATTGCCTTCTAACACCACAGAATCGATGGCGACTCTCTCTCCCGGAGCGACAAGAAGCGTCTCTCCTACAGCGACAGCCGACGGTTCAACGTCAAAGATCTCGCCGTTTCGCTCCACCCGCGCGCGGTCAGGCCGAAGGTCCATCAGAGCAGAGATGCTCTTTTTGGATCGCTCCACCGCCAGGTCCTGAAAATACTCACCCGTCTCAAAAAACAGCATGACGGCGGCAGCTTCTGCAAATTCGCCAAGATAAATGGCCCCAAATGTCGCCAGGGTCATGAGAAAGTTCTCATTGAAGATATCTCTCGTAAACAGCGTTCGAAACGCAGCAGGAATGACCCGATATCCTCCAAGTGCGTACGCTCCCAGTGCAAACACCGTTTTCCATGTCCCATCAAGAAGAAAGGATGCGATAAACAGCGCGATCGACCCGAGAAGGAGCCACGGAACGGGAATGCTCTCACGCTCCAAGGCTTCTCTACGCACTTCCACATGGCTTTCATGGCGATGAACGATATCCTCTATCATCGAAGCCTCAATCGCCGCCTCACTCCACACAACCAGCTTTGCCTGTACAGGGTCCACCAGCGCCCGCTCAATGGAAGGATGGTCTTGCAGTTCGGCTTCAATTTTCAGTGCACAGTTTGCACAAGACAAACCGTTTAGATACCACGTCGTTTTCATCGATAGATATGACTGAGGTGGACTCTTGCCTGATGGAGGATCTCATAGATATGCTCATCATCTAGGCTGTAGAACACCTCCCTCCCTTCTTTTCGATTTTTGACCACATAGTGATTTTTTAAAATGCGCAAATGCGACGAGGTAGCGGGCTGAGAAATATCTAGCTGAGAGGAAAGCTCGGTCACATTTTGTTCTTTTTCCATGAGCAGACACAAAATCCGCAATAGGTTTTCATCCCCGAGGACTTTAAATAGGTCTGCGACTTGATTGAGATTGTCAAAACATACCATGGCGACTCCTTTTATATAATCACCTACTTATATATTTATATATTAATAGCCTCTTTCTATTTTGTCAAACAAAAAAAGCGCCACGTTTTAGGTGGCGCCGAAAAAGAACTGCTTATTTTTTGTTCCTGTTTTGGTTATTCTTGATGACGGACAGCCAGTAAAAGAGCATAGCCAGCAGGAATACCAGCAGTCCTCCCAGTAACC
>LSQX01146561.1_pt1 | contig 23432 bp, 20 predicted proteins | sample 654561 | NCBI WGS metagenome assembly LSQX01 (sample SAMN04489861, study PRJNA283612) | anaerobic digester metagenome | isolation source: 4 biogas reactors fed with cattle manure at either 37C or 55C with and... | place: Denmark: Kongens Lyngby | collected 2014
GGCCGGCGGCTCCTTGACCTATCACTATGGCTGTGTTTCTGTAATCCATGTTCTTAGCCTCCCGGACACCAAGGTACAAATGCATATTGGAAGACTTCCCTATGCTTCTTGAGATCCCTGCATCTTGAGGACCATCGTTCTTCACTTGCGCCGGGCTTCTCCGGAGTTTAGTCTATCCTTGGCTGTGTGGGTCAGGGGTTCGTGAGATAGATCTCGGGTCCGAGGCGGGTTGCGCAGGAAGCGGTTGGGAGACCTTCTGAGGCGCCTGAGAAACGAGGGTGGTAGCGTGCGCATAAAGGTAACGCCTGATGACTTCGTCGTAACCGAGATCGTCAGTATCGATACAAAAGGTGCTCCCAAGAGGTCCAAGTACCGCATCTACCTCATGGAGAAAACGGGTTGGAACACTCTTGACGCCATATCGTCAATTGCGAGTGCCAGCCGTTTGGACGCCTCTCTCATCGGTTATGCCGGGCTCAAAGACCGGCACGCCAGGACGACCCAGCATCTTTCGGTCCCATCCAGGTACGAGCTCAAGTCCCGGCGGGACGACATCCGGCTCACTTTCCTCGGGTTTTCGGATGATTACGTCTCCACAAAAGTGCTGGTAGGCAATCGTTTCATCGTCCGTGTGGGCGGACTTACCGGAGAAGGCGCGGAGAGCATGCTCAAGAGGACTCAGGAGATACGTCGCTACGGGTACCCGAATTACTTCGACGACCAGCGGTTTGGGAGTGTTGCTCACTCGGGTGATTTTGTGGCCGAGCGCATCGTGAGGGGGCACCTTAAGGGCGCTCTTAAGATCCACCTTTCTGAAGTGTTCCCCACGCAGAAAAAGGCGGAGAGGGACAGGCGGACCAAGGTATCGGAAGCATGGGGTAAGTGGGACAAGGTATATGAACTCTGTGAGAGCGAGGAAGACCGTGCCGTAGTCGCGCCGCTTCTTGGCGGCGCCGGCAAGAAAAACCTCCTCTTTGCCATAAGTGCCATTCCTCATGAGGCTATGGCGCGGTACATAGCGGCATACCAGGCCTTCATATGGAATGAGGTGCTGAGGAGGAGCGTTAGGGATAGTGGCACCCGGTTTCACGAGGTCCCCGGGAAAACCGGGCCCTACCTATTTCCGGTAGAGCCGCCTGTTGACGTGCGGTTTGACATCCCGACCGTCGCCTCAAAGCTGGCGCCTTGCCGCCCGGAAATAGAGCATGAGATAGACGAAGTCCTATCGGAAAGGGGACTTACGCTCGCCGACTTCAACGTGCGGGGGCTGCGAAGCAGGTACTTCAAGTCGTTCCTGAGGAAAGCCTGGGTGATACCGGATGGCCTCGCGGTCGGCGATCCCAAGCCCGACCGCGACGATCCCTCGGATGTGGAGGTGCGGGTCTCTTTCACGTTGCCGGCAGGCTCGTACGCCACAATGCTCTTAAAGGCCCTCACCGTCCCTATTTCGCCTCAAGGATGCGCCGTATGATGTCGTCTATGGCGGGTTCCTCCAGGGAGACGTCCCTGATTTCGCCCAGCGCCTGCATCGCGGCGATGACCGCAGGCGCAGGCGTTTGGCTTCTGTCGAAGAGGACTCTTACCGACCGTGAGTCGGCGTTTACGGAGGCAATCTGCCAGGCGTCCCTGGGCGGCGCCGCCGAGACCTCGCCCCCGGGCCCAATAAACGAGCCCGCGCCAAGTCCCTCGGGTAGACCGTAGTACTTAACCTCGAGGACCGTCGGTAGGTGCACCTCTCGGCGTAGAGACTCGAGCGTCCCGTCGTAGATCAGGCTGCCGTGGTTCACTATCATCACCCGGCGGCAAAGCTCTTCGATGTCTTTCAAGTCATGGGTTGTGAGGAGCACCGTGACCTCCCGAGAGGCGTTCACGGCGGCCAAGAACTCACGCATCCTGCGTTTTGCGACCACGTCCAGACCGATTGTGGGCTCATCCAGGAAAAGGATGCTGGGTCTATGGATGAGGGCAGCAGCAAGCTCGGCCCGCATCCTCTGTCCGAGGGAAAGGCGCCTCACGGGCGTGTCGAGGAACTCTCCTATCCCGAGGAGGTCGTCAAATTTCTTGAGGAATGAGCGATATTGGGATGCGCTCACGTCGTACATCGCAGAGAGTATATCGAAAGAGTCTATGGTGGGAAGGTCCCACCAGAGCTGGGTCCTCTGGCCGAAGACCACTCCGATGCGCCTCGCGAGGTCCTGCCTTTGCCTCTGGGGAGAAAGCCCGTCCACAAGCACTTCTCCCGAGGTAGGGTGCAGTATCCCGGTGAGCATCTTGACCGTTGTGGACTTACCGGCCCCGTTGGGCCCGATGTAGCCGACAAACTCTCCGGGACGGATGTCGAAAGAAACGTCGTTTACGGCGTCCACCCGCCGCTTCTCTTGGGAGAGCAGTGTACGCACCCCTCCCAAGAAACCCGACTTCAGCACGGGAACGAAATAGGCTTTACAGAGGTTCCTCGCGTAGACGGCGAGGTCTTTCGGGCCGGTCGTCACTTCATATCCCTCCTCCGGGTCACTCTCAAGCTCATCTGCTCAGGGATACTGGCTGCCGGTTTCTTTTCTAGGTTTGCCGGCTCATCCGGCAAACCTGGATGCTCCTCTGCCAGGTATCGTCCGCAAGACGCCATCCGCCTCATGGGTGTCTCAAGACCCGGTGCTGTGATACCGGGTTTCTCCCAGGCGCCAGAGCCATACCGCCAACATTATGCTAAGCAAGGCGACAACGGCAGGCACCGCCAAGTTGAGCCACGTTCCCCCTTTTCCCAGGAGATATCTCACAGGTATGTAGTTGCCCACGCCCAGCGGTATTACGTAGAGGAGCATGTTTCGGAGCCAGGCGGGATATATCTCGAGAGGATAGAGAGAAGCAGTACTCGTTGCGTTCTGCGTGAATACCTGCAGCTCTTCGATCCTCACTATGACGAATGCGGCCGCAGAGGTCGCGATACCGACGGCTGAGAAAAGGAGCGTCGTCCAGACTATCGCAAGTAGAAGGTGAAAAACGCTTGCCAAGCTGAGGACACCTGACGCAAGCAGTCCCTTGAGGGAAATCACCATGACGGCGGCTCCTTGGATGACGAAAGAAAGCCTCTCGAGGGCGAAGTTCCGTGAAGCCAGCACGAACAGGCTCGGATAAGGTCTTACGAGAATTGAGTCGTAGTCGCCCCGGACGATGTACCCTTCGAACCTGTCCACTTCCTCCAGGAAGGTCCGGTAGAGTCCCCACCCGATCTTGGAGACCGAGTAGAGGAGCCCTACCTCATAGATGTTCCATCCGGCGACGGTATGAAATCTCCAGAGGGCCGCCAACGCCACCATATAGTCGTAAGCGCCCATGAGGCTCTCAAGGAGGGTGGACGTCACAAAGTCGAATTTGTACTGCATCTTTGCCCTGACTGCGGCTGAAATGAGCAATGCGTACAGCCTGATTAAGCCTATTAACCGTCTGAAGCTTCCCCGGCTCATCCGCCCTGCACCTCCAGATTCCTCCGTGCTATCTTGGTGAGGGCCTGGGCTATCACGGTCACGATAACGGCCCACACTAAGCCGGGTAGGACCAGCTCGGGGCCCGAAAGCTCAAGGTAGATCCGCGCTGGGTTGTAGTTCAGGCAAGCGAAGGGAGACCACCGCGCAAGGCGATAGAGGCGGTCGGGCAGGACTTCCAGGGGGAACGTAGCTCCTCCGAACCCCAGGCTAAGTGAACTCATCACCCAGTACGGCGTCCTGATCTCGGTGGTCCAAAAGGCCGTGAGCCCAACCATATACATGTTGGCGGCTGCGATGTAACCCCCTAGGAGCAGCGCGAAGAGCGCCCATCCCCATGTCGCCGGGTGCTTCGGGATGTAGAAGCCCAAGGTGGACAGCATGAGAGCTACCGGGACTCCTCTAAACAACAGTCCGTACAACAATGAGCCGTACTCGGTCGCCAGGTGGTAAGCGTAGAAATCGATGGGACGCATGAGCTCGGTCGCGACGTTTCCGGAACGTACCGCGTCTCTCACTCTCGTTCGTACACGTATGCCGAACTGGGTGAACCATACGAAGGCCTGGTTGATGGTTATGTAGTGCACCATGGTGAGGGGCGCGTAATCGGCGAACCCTTGTGGAGGTATTACGTTTAACCAGAAATAGACCTCAAGCACGCCGAAGATCGCACTGGCCACCGAGTTCACCAAGTGAGAAGCGGTATACTGCAAGTTCTGGATGAACCCTTTGAAAGCCAGCACCCGGTATTTTCGAAGGCTATCCGGTGAAGCCGCGTGTCCAATGAAAGACATTATTGAGGCTCCTCTATCGTGCTTATGGGCAAGGTTTCGCCAGGGCCGCCAAAGCGAACGGAGAAAACAGTATCACACAGGCGAGGTGCCGGTCAACTGGAGAGGTTTCGGTAGGATCCGGTCGGAGCGACTTGTCCGGAATATCCGTGGTTAACTCAGACCTTGAATTCTTTAATGTGATAATTGACTTAATTCATATTCTTGAGTAGTCTAAGGTGAAGTGCAAAGTGGGGGCGGACGGATGGGAGCTGTTTCGAAGAACGATGCCTCATTGACCCTGCCCGCGGTTGTCCGCGAGATGAGCGGTTATCTTAGAAGGCCTTGGGGCATGGCCGCGAGCTTCTCAACGACGCTCCTCTTGAGGGCCGTAACCCCCGTTGCTACTGCGATTTTCTTGGCCCGCTGCCTCGATGCCTTGGCGTCCGGCGACTACCCGCGTTTTTTGACCGCCGTATGCCTCTACATCGCCGGCTATGTCCTCGAGACGGTGGGTACGACCTGGTCTATGCTGGTGAGGGTGAATCTCACGGAATCGGTCGCTTCCGAGCTCAGGAAAAGGTTCGTTGAAAGGACCATGGACATCCCCCTTAACCGGTACGACAGGTTGTCACGGTGGGATCTGGTTTCAAGGCTTACCGCGGATATAGGCGGGGCATCCCGCGTTCTTGCCGAAGCCCACGTTATCCTCTCTATGGTCCTTAGAGCTGTGGGTGTAGTCTTGTTCTTGGTGTTTGTGGCTACCCGGCTGGGTATTGCGGTGATAGCGACACTAGCGCTTGCTGCCTTCATGAATTCCCGGGCGGGAAGGGCCTTGGGAGGAGCAGGGAAGGAGTACCATGCTTCCTTGGGGTCTCTATCTTCTTACGCGCTCAACGCCCTCGAAGGACACGCAGTTATAAAAGCCTTTAACGCTCAAGGATATGTCTCCGGCGCTTTCTCTGAACGAGTTCGGGCGGTCCGTGATAAGGGACTTTACCTGGCGGCGCGTGTGAGCGGGTCCATACTGGGGGCCTTCGGGGGAGCATCCTGCGTGGCACTCATGGCCTTCGGCTACGGCGCATACCTCACGGCGACCGGCCGGATAACGATAGGGGCGATGATAGCTTCATTCGTGTGCACGGACCACATAAGCCCCCTGGGTCGCCTGGGACAGAACTTCGCCGAACTAAAGAGGGGTATTGGCGCTTACTCGCGGGTCAAGGAGATAACCGAAGCAGAGGTGGATGCCGACCTACCTGAAGACCCGGCAGCAGGCCGATTGGATATTTCAGCCGGCGACGCTTTGATCGTCGTAAAGGACCTTTCATACGAATATGAGCCCGGAGTCAAGGTGCTGAGAGACGTATCCTTTGAGGTAAGGCGAGGCCAGAAAGTCGCCGTTGTAGGCCGGAGCGGCTGCGGCAAGAGCACCTTGATGAAAATCCTGGCAGGACTGTACCGGCCTGAGCCCGGACGCGTGTACATAGGCGGGTTGGATATGGCTTACCACCGCCTCGCGAGACTAAGTGGAGAGGTGACCTATGTACCTCAAGAGCCCTTCCTCTTCGCTGGGTCGGTTGCGGATAATCTAGCGCTAGGACTCCTTGAACCGGTCGTAGATTCGCAAGGGATGTCACCTAAGGTCCAAAGAGGCCTGGAGATGGCGGGTGCTCTGGGATTTGTACTTGAGAACGAGGAGGGCCTTTCGGCTCAAGTCGGCGAGCGCGGTTCGCTTCTTTCGGGCGGACAGAGGCAACGCCTGTGCCTCGCCCGCGGTTTTCTTAGAGACACGCCGGTCCTTCTACTGGACGAGCCGACCTCTTCGGTGGACAGAGAGACCGAAGCCGGGATCTTGTCGGCGATCGCTTCCCGGAAAGACCTTACGTGCTTCATCGTGACCCACCGGTTTGACGTGGCAGAGGTGTCTGACCTGGTGCTCGTAATGGATTCGGGCCTTCTGGTGGAGGCAGGTACCCACGAGGAACTCATGCGGCGGAAGGGTTTGTACTGGGCGCTTTTTACCGGCGAGATCAGCCTATCAACGACGCCTTCGCCTCACGAAGGGAGTGATTCCCCGTGAGGAGTGCGCGCCTCTCAGGGACCAAGGCGACGGGCCTCAAGGACCTTTGGAACGTAGTTGGCGGGGGAAAACCCCTTCTCATCGCGACGCTCTTGGTTGCCGTCGTCGACATGCTCGCTGATAGTATAGGGCTTTCCTGGAGCATCCGTCTGATTACCAACGCCGCGCTTTCAGCAGACCTTCAGGCGGTGTGGAGGGCAGTATGGTTCCTAATAGCCGTCTTGATCTGCAGGGCTTCTCTCGCGGCAGTAGGGCACTACATGGCCTCAAAGGTTGTAGAAGACGCTGCGCTAGACCTCAGAAAGGGGATTTTTCAGGCGGTAATACGCGGTAAGGCCGAATATTTCGACACTCACGAGTCGGGTGACTTGATATCCAGGCTGCAAAATGACGTGGAAACCGCCAAAGAGGGAATCAGGGCTTTCGTGAACGGGACCAAGCAGATATACCTCATCGTCATGTCAATAACCTGGCTGTTCATCTGGAGCTGGCCCATGGCGGTGGGGCTCGTTGTGATGGCCGGAGTTTCTTTCTTGGGAAGCGCGCTGGTTGCGCGGCCGCTCAGGGTGACAGGACAGAGATACCAGGAGACGCTCGCAGCCGTATCCGAGTCGGCAACCAATATCTTCGGCGGGATCGCAGTCGTGAAGTCCTTGAGGGCCCAAGGAGAGGTGGGAAACCGGTTTGGGGCTGTAGCGGACGAACACTTGAGGACCGCCAGGCGGCGGGGCTTCTTCATGGCGATCCAGACGGGAGTGGTGATGACCGTTCCGTTTATCGGAATGGGCGGGATGCTGCTTCTTGCCGGGAACATGGTTTTCCGCGGTGAACTCACGCCTGGAGATGCAGCCGGTCTGGTCCAACTGTGCTCCAGGGCGTTCTTCCCCTTTAGCCGGCTGGGTGAGATCTGGGCGGGACTTCAGCAAAACCTCGCGGCCCTCCAAAGGGTTCAAGAAGCTTGTGCCATCCCCGGGGAGAGAGAAAGCGATGCCTCCGGTGAGGTCTCGGCTCCCGCCCAGGACAAGATGGTCGGTGTACCCCGATATCCATTGGGAGATGTATCCGGCGACGTACTTCCAAGCGCGGATCTCACAGCTGCTGAGCCTGTAGGTCCAGGCGGGATGGGGACCTCGCGCCTCACTACACCCCCCGTCATAGAGTTTCGTGAGGTCAGGTTCGGATACGGTCCCAAGATGGTGCATGAAGGGCTTTCTTTCGTGGTCCCTGGCGGGGCCCGCGCCGCCATAGTCGGCCCCAGCGGTTCCGGGAAGAGCACTATATTCCGGCTGCTCCTGGGCATGTATGACCTTGCCTCGGGAGATATCCTCATAGACGGACGCAGCGTGTCTGCCATGCCGCTTAGGCTCCTCCGAAGCATGATTACAGTAGTGCCTCAGGAGCCTTGGCTTATCCCGGGCACCGTCATGGAGAACATCTTGATTGGCAGGCCCGATGCTACGGAAGAAGACGTAAGGCGCGCAGCTCAGGCAGCCAACGCAGCCGGGCTCATAGAGGGTCTCCCGGGCGGCTTCCACACCCTACTCGAGGAGAGAGGGGCCAATCTCTCAGGCGGAGAGCGCCAGCGCATATGCGTGGCGCGGGCGTTCTTGAAAAATGCTCCCATCCTGCTACTCGACGAGCCGACCTCGGCAGTGGATGCCGAGTCGGAGCGGCTCATCAAGCAGGCAGTTGACACTCTGGCAAAGGGACGCACTGTGATCACCATCGCCCATACAAGGGCGATGGTCGATGCGGCCGATGTAGTCGTGACGCTGGGGTGACGTCTGTAGGTGCGAAGCAGGTCCCGGAGGAATCGGATGCATGCGCCGAGGTTCGGGCACTCGAAAAGGACCTGCCCGCCTTCGGCTCAGGCGACCGAGTTGATCTTCTGCCCATGAAAGCCCCTGTGAAAGACCCTACGAAAACCCCGCGGAGACAATCGGGCTGCCGATCCTTCTTATTTACGGCAGAGCCCGGTTTCTTGCAGGAGAATGAAAAGCCTGACGTGTCCGTATTCGTCTCCCAGGATGCTGAGCAGCACAGAACGCGCATGCGGTGTCGGGGCCATTGCGGCCAGTTCCGCGTACTCGCAGACCGCTCCGAATTCTCCCTCGATGGCCCGCGCAAGGTCCTCGGGGCAGATGGTCTTTGCAGCTGGCGACGCTCCGGGGAGCCGGTAGGATGTCGGGTGATCCAGTAAAGCCGCAAGCATCTGGGCGTGCCGGTACTCGTCGGCCGATGCCGTCGCAAAGATATCTCCGCACAGCGTCCCGGGAACCATTGCAGCCAGGTGGCGGTAGAAGGCGCTGGTGTTGCATTCATCCTGGATGGCTCTCCTTATCCCCAAGTAGTAATCGCTGTATCTGTTATCCACTGTTCCTCACTCCCAAACTGACTTCTTTACATAATATGCCTTCGTGTCTACCGGGGTTCGGGGAGTGAGGAGGCTTACCGTGTTTGAAGTTGGGCCGGTCCCGGCCGGGTCATGTACAAAAGGTAAGTGTTCACGGCGGGTTAGGTACAAAAAGTAAGCGTTCACGGCGGGTTAGGTACAAAAGGTAAGTGTTCTCCGGCGAGTTACGTACAAAAAGTAAGCGTCCTCGGCGGGTCATAAACAAAAGGTAAGTGTTCAGCGCAGCTCACCGAGCGAGCTCACGGACAAAGCCGGCAGAAAGGCCAAGGATGGCTTTGGGCGAACAGTGCCCCCATACCTCCGGTGTGGAAGCACGCGGCGGGGCCATCAAGTCTGGTGTCCTCTCGTCCGACTAAGTCCAGGAACCCTGCCACAGTCTTCGACGTATATACGTTTTCCAGGATGATACCTTCTTGGACGGCGAGCAACCGGGCTGTTTCTCGTGACTCTGGGGTCGGAATCGCGTATCCTTCTCCGAGGTAGCGGTCGTGGATGGTCATAACATCAGCCGGAGAAACAGGTGGCCGGAGGCCGAGGACGTCCTCAATCCCGGCGGTGAGATCTGCTATCCTCCGGCGCAGCTCGCCTTCAGGGTACTCGACGCTTATGACGTGGACGTGGAAGGGAGCACCTAGTGCTGCCGCTCCGAAGACCAGTCCCGATGCAGTGCCGCCCATGGCGCCCACTATAGCTACGTGTTGAAAGTGGAGTTCCATGGCTTCCGACTGGGCCAACAGTTCAAGGGCGGCCTCTACGTATCCCAATGCTCCCACCGGCGTAGAAGCCCCATTGTGGATCACATAGGGGACGGAACCTTGAGACCGGAGCCTCGCGGCGAAGTCATCCATGGCTGCGGCGCGTTCCTCTTCAGACACAGGGCCGAGAAAGACTTCTTGTGCGCCGAAGACTGTATTGAGAAGCATATTTCCCGCTATCGCATCCGATTCGGGGCGTGTATCGTTGTGGACGAGCATGCAGCGCAGGCCAGCTTTGGCGCAGGCTGCCGCGGTCAAGGAGCACAGGTTCGACTGGAGGCCTCCTCCGGTTATGACGACATCTGCTCCCAGCGATACGGCTTCTCCCAGCAGGTACTCCAAGCCCCTGACTTTGTTTCCGCCGAGGGAGACGCCTGTGAGGTCATCGCGCTTCAAGTAGAGATGGTTCCGGCCAAGGTATCTCTCGATGTTGTTGAGCCTGGTGAGGGGGGTGGGGAAGTGGCCCAACGGCACTCTTGGACGCGCTTCGAGCGCAGTCAGGAGTCTTGCAGCGTGCGTGCCCAGTGACTTTCCTGGTCTTGCGCCGTGGCTGCCCAGTGGCTGTCTTGGTCTTGCGGCATGCCTGCCTAGCGGCTGTCTTGGTCTTGCGCCGTGCCTGCCTAGCGGCTCTCCTGGCCTTATGGCGTGCGTGCCCAGTGACTCTTCTGGTTTTCCGCCGTGCTTACCCAATTCCGCGGCTTGCACCGTATCCGGTCTCTCTTCAAGTCGCTCTCCAGGTCTCGCGCCCAACCTCGTGCTCGGGGCCGTGACCAATCTCTCTGCCAAGCTCGCGCCCGGTCTGCGGATGCCCCTCAATCTGTTGTCGCATGTCCTCGAATCTCTCAACTCGCTCGCCTCCGGCTGTGGACGTTTCCGGCGTTTCCGCGGCCAAGCCGCTCCTATGCCTGTCCGACCTGCTTATCACAGTTCTCTTGAGATGTAAGGCAGTCCTACTTCTGGGGCATCTGCTTTGGTAAGAACTTTAGCAACCTGCCTAGCAGTTTGTAAGGAGACACACCCTCCGGTTCATCCGTGAAGGTTAGGTTCTTGTCCGGCCCTACCCGTGTGACAGCCACGAAGCGCCCTGGGATTTCCCGGCCATGGTACTATGGATATATCCTCTATTTGGAGTGGTGTCCTTTGGCGCGAGTCCCTGTCGCTCTAGTAAGATGTGATTCCTACGATCCGGAGGCAGTCCGCGCGGCAGTAGAGAGAGCTTTTCGCCTGCTGGGAGGAGTGGAGAGCCTGTTACCCAGTAAGGGGACGTGCCTCGTAAAGCCCAACCTCTTATCACCCTCGAGGCCGGAACTGGCCATCACTACCCACCCGGAGGTCGTGAAGGCAGTGGTCACCGAGGTGCAAAAGGTTGCCGAAGGAGTAGTCGTGGGAGACAGTCCGGGCAGGGGCGATACCCTCGGCGCGGCCGAGGCATCCGGTGTCGCTCAGGCCTGTAGAGATGTGGGCGCTTGTGTAATCTCCTTTGATGAGGGTCTGGACGTCAAGCTACCTGAGGGCCGGTTGTGCAAGGAATTCTTCTTGGCCCTTCCGGTCGTGCAGGCGGAAGCAGTGGTTAGCGTGGCCAAGATGAAAACCCATGGCTTCATGGGATACACGGGAGCAGTCAAGAACCTGTACGGGTGCATTCCGGGTACGCTGAAGGCCAAGTACCACCTTCGCTATCAGGGAAAAGAAGAGTTTGGACTAATGCTGCTTGACCTCCTTGCAGCCGTGAAACCCGCGGTGTCTGTCCTGGATGCCGTTGTGGCGATGGATGGTGACGGACCTTCCCACGGGAGGCCCCGTCCCTTTGGAGCGATCCTGGTTTCTACCGACCCGGTAGCCGTCGATTCTGTCGCTCTCCGTCTAGCGGGGGTGGAGCCTACGGTGGTTCCGTACCTCAAGGCTGCAGCCGAGCATGGAGCCGGGGCGGTTGCGAAAGAGGACGTGGAGGTAGTGGGTGATCCTCCCGGTTCCTTCGCAATCAAAGATTTCCGCATGCCGAGCGGCAACCGGCACAGGTCTCTTCTCAGGTTCGGCGGATTTATGAAAAAGTCGATTACCGCAAGACCCGTAGTCAACATGATGAAGTGCACCGGGTGTGCCGTGTGCCAGAAGTCCTGTCCTCCGCAAGTGATTTCCATGTCCCAGAAAAAGGCGGTAATCGATCACGGTAGGTGCATACGATGCTACTGCTGCCACGAGATGTGCCCTTCCGGGGCCATTGACCTTCGAATGGGGTTGGTTGCCAGGGCGCTCGATAGGTTTATCGATTCGCTGGCGCGGAAGTAGGCGAGCAGAAAAGCGCGCAGGCAAGAAAGTGGGCAAAGAAGACGCAGGCAAGCAGGAAGGCGGGCAAGAACGCGGGCAGACAACAAAGCAGCCGAGAAAGAACGAGGGCGAGCAAGAACGAAAGCAAACATAGAAGTAGGTAGGTAAGAATAGGCAGCCAAGAAGTAGATTGGTAAGAATGCGAACAAACATGGATTGGGAAGAGGGTGGCGGAGTTGACCGGGACCGACAACGGCGACAAGATCGCGGGCCTTCTTGAGAGAGCCCACGAAATGCGACTCAAAGGTCTTAACTGCGCCGAGACGGCGATTTGGGCGTTGGGCCAGTACTGGAATAATGACCTCAATACGTCGTACGGGACGGGGCTCGGCGGAGGCGTCGCCAGGCTAGGTGAGACCTGTGGAGCACTGACAGGTGCCATCGTGGCTTTGGGCGCCAAGGTTGGGCGGACCGATCCCGCAGACAGCACGAAGAAGGCGTTGTGCTATCGCCTGGGGCAGGAAGTGGCACGAGAGTTCAAAGATGAGATAGGCACTACCCAGTGCAAGGACATCATTGGCTTCGTGCCGTCCGGGGAAGGGATCCAAGCGCGGTGGTCACAGCAGTTTAGGACCGGAGGTTGCGGAAAAGCCATTGAGGTGGCAATTAAGGCCGCAATCCGGGTCATGGAAGGTTAAGACGAAAGGTCGCCACGCCTCCTAGGGAGTCGGCGATTGGAACCATGGAAGGGCAAGGCCCAGGAGAAGGGGCAGGATGGCCCGCCCCTTTTCGCAAAGGACGGCCGCCAAGATCGACGCCGGCTTGCCTGCCGGGACTATTTCCCTGCATCCGGTACATCTGGCACTTTGTACGGGTTCCAGCCTCTCATCTCAAAGTAGTGATCTCGGCTGTAGTAGTCGTGCAAGAGGTTCAGGATCTCGCCGAACCTCTGGAAATGCACGATCTCCCGCTGCCACAGAAATGTGAGAGTGTCCGTAACTGCCTGGTCGCCGTGGGCATTTGATATCTGTATCAAGTACTCGTACGTTGACCTTGCCTTTTGTTCAGCGGCCATGTTCTCGTGTATGTCGGTTATCGGGTCGCCTTTCGACTGGATATAGGCGGCGGTCCACGGGACTCCGTCGCCGTTCACGAAGTAGAGAGCCTTGTCGTGGTCGGCGTAGTATCCGTCCATTCCCGCCGCGATTATCTGCTCCACGCTGGCGTCCCTCACCAGCTGGTAGACGAGTGTCGCCACTATCTCCATATGCGCAAGCTCTTCGGTGCCGATATCCGTCAAAGCCGCTTTGGCTTCAGGTATTGGCATGGTGTAGCGCTGGGTCAGGTAACGTAAGGAAGCGGCAAGCTCCCCGTCAGGGCCACCGTATTGCGTGATGATGTCTTTCGCCAGTTTCGGGTTGCACGTACTCACTGTACCGGCGGGATACTGAAGCATCTTCTGATACACCCACATAGCTTAACCCCTCCTTTGATACCAGTTGATCTCCCACGGCCACGGGTCACAGATCCAGTTCCACCCGTTTTCGACGTGGCCCAGACCGAAGTTTAGGAGCGGGTGGAAAGCCCTTTCGAATTCGTGCTTGGCCTGCATGAGGGCTTCTTGCGCGGCTTTGAAGTCGCATAGGGCCCTTTCATCATTGGGGTGAGTGTCGAGAAACAGGTTGAGCTCAAGCGTGATGAACTCAAGTTCCATGATGCGGCGAAGCATCTCAAAGTACCGTGCGTCCACGCTTATCCCCTCCTTCCGCCCGTACCCGGCGGATACTGGTACAGAGGTGGATGCCGCAAGAGTTCTGGGAAGATGGTCCCCGGCCCGGCCATCTGCCCAGGCGGGCAGTAACCGTTGTAGACCTGCCAGGGCACGAATGCCTCCGCCAGCTGGACCGTCCTGCCGCCCGGATAAGTTGAGCCGGGAGGCCAAGGCCCGGGACATGGACTGCCGCCGGGAACTGATGGCCCGCCCGGTGGGCACCACAGAGGCTCTCCCGGAGGACACGGAGCCTCAGGGGGGCACCACGGGGGATCTACCGGTGGTCTTTCCGGCGGGCACCACGGCGGCCTATCAGGTGGACAAGGGTCCTCGGGCGGACACCAAGGCGGTCTGCGCCTCCTAAGGCCCAATGCGCTTTCTTTGACGCCTTCAGCGTCCTTTTTGTCCGGTGAGCCGGAAGTCCACTGCGGAGCCGTCGCGGGCGGCGCTTCCGGCGACTTCTTGTTAAGGGGCTCCGAAGGCGATGGCAGAGACCGGCCAGGTATAGCCCGGTCCTTGGAAAGCGCATCACCCCGGAGGGGACTCCTACGCATGCAACACACCCTCCTTACGTGAGAATAGGATCGGGTTATTTTATGTGAACTGCCGTGCTGGTGTGTCTGCCGTGAGTTCGCCGTTGTCTGTGTGGCCTGAACGCCTGTAGGATTCGGGGCGGAGGCGTGTTCATGTCGGTCCTGAGATCCAATAGGCTCGGACTGCCCGAGGAAGTCATTGTGGCCGCTCGCCGATATCTGGCCGGGATGGGTGTGGACGGTGTGAGAACTACGATATGAATATCGTGCGGTTTGTGGTTGTTGCTGCCTCCCTCATGGCCGTGGCTGAGTCTATGTTTTCGGCAACAGAGGTGAAGATCTCCACAAGACGCGGATCGAACTGGGTGCCCGCGCAGCGCTTTAGTTCGGCCATGGCTTCTTCGTGTGTCCTGGGAGGTTTGTAGGGACGCGAGCTTCTGATGGCGTCGTAAGCGTCGGCAATGGCGATTATCCTGCACGCGATCGGGATGGCTTCTCCTTTAAGCCCTGACGGGTAGCCCTCGCCGTTCCACCACTCATGGTGGTGCAGTATGAGGCCTGCGATATGGGTGAGTTCCAGAGATGATTTGGCGATCCGGTAGCCAATGGTGGTGTGTTCCTGCATCTGGGCCCGTTCTTCGGCGTCCAGGGGACCGGGTTTGAACAGGATGCGGTCGGGAATACCAACCTTGCCTAGGTCGTGCACCTCGGCGAGGAGTTCAAGGTCTAGGAGCTCCTTTCTTGTAAGCGACAAGGCGTTTCCGATCCTGAGCGCAACCTCAGTGACCCGCGCTATGTGTCCCTCCGCGGCAAAATCCTTCGCCGATAGAGCCGCGAGGAGCGACTTGACCACCCCGTGCTTGCTCGTGGGGGTCGCATGAAGTTGCGCGTTGAAGAGGCTCCGGTCCGCCCGGTTAAGCACTTCCTCAAGTGGCTCGATCCCATCGGAGGTCGCGTAACCTATTGACACCGAGAGCGGGGTGGAGGGGCCTCTCGTGTTATACTCCTCTATAGCGTCTTCCAAAGTCCGCATGGCTTCTAGGCCTTCATTGATATCAGTGCCCCTAAGAAGTACTATGAACTCATCGCCGCCCGTCCTGGCGCATGTTCCCTTGTCGGCGAAGCTCGCCTCGAGGAGCCTGGCATAGGCTTTGAGGAGTTCGTCACCCTCCTTGTGACCTTTTGTGTCGTTTATGATTTTCATGCCGTCAATGTCGGTGCTGAGTATTGTGATTGGCCTCTCGGTATAACGGGAGGGATTGTCGAGCCGCCTAAGCTCTTCCTCAAAGTAGGCCCTGTTGTATAGCCCGGTGAGGGGGTCGTGGAGGCTCATGTACTTTACTTGAGCCTCCATGAGCTTTTGCTCGGTGACATCCCTGGCGATGCCATCAAGCCCGACCAGCTTCCCGGCATCGTCGTAGACCGGAGAGAAGCGCTGTTCGGTCCAAACGCTCCTGCCTTCACGGTGGTTCCACCGTAGGACCGTTGGCTTGTCGAGGTTCTCGCCCTCGGAGAGGCGCTTGAAGATCTCGGCGTCGTCAGGATGGATGCACGAGAGGGCCAGGCCAAAATCGGCGCACATTTCTTCGGCGGTATACCCGGTGATCGAGACCACTGCAGGGCTGAGATATTCGAAACGCATTTCCGGAAGGAGTTTTATGCGGAAGAGGACGTTGCTCGTGTGTTCGGCGATTGTGCGGAACCTTTCTTCGCTCTCTTCCAAACGGCGTTGCCTGCGACGTTCTTCGGTTACGTCTCTGAACACAAGAATGGCGCCTGAAACGGCGCCATTGCTGTCATAGATGGGCGCGGCGCTGTCTGCTATCGACCGTTCGGTGCCATCTTTGGAGATAAGAGCAGTATGATTCGCAAGTCCAACCGTCTTTCCGTCGACCAACACACGGTCTACCGGGTTGTACTCAGGTTCTCTGGTGTACTCGTTGACGACGTTAAACACCTCGGTAAGCGGCCGGCCAATGGCTTCACGGGCCGCCCACCCTGTAAGGGTTTCGGCCACCGGGTTCATGATGGTGATGTTGCCATAGCCGTCTACTGCTACGACTGCATCTCCTATACTCTCCAGCGTGACCTGTAGCCTTCTCCGTTCGCTGTCGACCTCGCGGTGGACTCCTTCCAACGAGACCAAGAGGAGCATGAGCGATGTCATGAGTGCCAGGGCGCAAGCCAGGTAGTGACCAATTTGGGTGACGGTAGGAATGTTGTGGGCAAAGGGGTAGGTGGCGTCGAGGAATCCCCATGCAACGAGGCATATGCCCGCAATGCGGGTCCCCCGGAAGGTTCGCATTACCTTATCTCTTATGAGGACCCATCCCGCACCGGCCAGTATGATACCCACAACCAGGAATACCGGCATGGACGCAATCAATGGGTTTCGAAACCCGAGATTGCCGAGGGTACTCCACGATGCCGCGGCAACCGGCAAGATGGCCGGGTTGGGAAGGCCCCTATTCGGTCGTCCCGCGATGTAAAGGGTTCCCATCCAGGTGTGCATGGCGCCCAATCCCGTCAGTGCGTCAACAAGAACCCTCCAAAGGAGATCGAGGTTTGGGAAAAGGATCCGCGAGAGGGCTACCATCAGGATTAGTGTGTTGTCTAGGAGGGCCGCGGTCCAATAGAGAAGGTACTTCTTACGCGTCTCGCGCCACATGATGAAAAAGACCACGGTGACGATAACGAAGAGCAAGATGCTTTGAACGACTGAAGGCATATCGAGTCCCGACACCGGCGTACTCCCCCCCGATGGCCGTGTCGCCTACGCACAATTGGTTTATCGTACGCGAAAGCCCAAAGGTGAGAGTTAGTGAGAACTTTCACTATAAAGTGAAACGTAATCGACTAAAGCGAAACGTCCCGACCCTTATTTTCGGTCGAGGACGTTTTGTGATCGGACCTGAACGAGCCTAGTCGTGACCTAGTAGTTCTCGCAGAGCACCTGGTAGAAGGCCCTCGGATGCGCACAGGCCGGGCAGAGCTCGGGCGCTTCGAGCCCTTCATGGATGTAACCGCAGTTTCTGCAGTGCCACTTGGTCACTTCCGGACGGCTGAAGACGGTGCCCGACTCGAGCCTCTCAAGCAGTTTGCGATAGCGCTTCTCGTGGGCTTCTTCTACTTCCGCTACCTCTTGGAACAAGGTGGCCAGCTCGTCGAAACCTTCCTTTTTGGCGGTCTCGGCGAATTCCTTGTACATCTGAGTCCATTCGTAGTTCTCGCCGTTAGCTGCTTCCTCTAGGTTCTTCTTGGTGTCACCTATGAGCCCCAGCTTCCTGGCCCACAGTTTGGCGTGTTCTTTCTCGTTCTCGGCAGTCTCAAGGAAAATGGCTGCTATTTGCTCGTAGCCTTCCTTCTTGGCAACGCTTGCAAAGTATGTATACTTATTCCGCGCTTCAGACTCACCTGCAAATGCAATCTTCAGATTCTTTTCGGTCTGGGTTCCCTTGAGTTCCATGGATGGGCACCTCCTCTTGGTAATCCGCGTGCGGTTATTCGGGATTATACCTGAGACTTACGTACTATGAAAGTCAAGTCGTGTAAATTGATGTTGCTTCTGGGATCTACAAGGTGAGTTTTTGTCTCTTGACGGCTTTTTCTGGGGGAGTGTTAGTATTGACTTGCTGGACATGACGCCGGACTCCGTGGAGGTACGCATTGAGCGAACGAATAGAACGGGAACTTGCGCTTGAGTTTGTGAGAGTGACGGAAGCAGCGGCTCTTGCCTCTGGACGGTTTATGGGTACGGGTGACAACGATGGCTGCGATGAAGCTGCGGTAAGGGCGATGCGAGAGCTCTTAAGTACAATCGACATCGACGGTACCATTGTCATCGGCGAAGGCGAAATGGACGAGGCACCCATGTTGTACATCGGTGAGAAGGTGGGAACCGGCAAAGGCCCCCGGGTGGATGTAGCAGTCGACCCCCTGGAAGGTACGAATGTCCTCGCAAGAGGCCTCTCAAGAGCCCTTTCAGTTCTCGCCGTTGCTGAGTCTCAGTGCCTGCTCCATGCCCCTGATATGTATATGGAGAAGCTGGCTGTGGGACCTAGAGCTGCCGGCAGGATAGACCTGGACGCTCCCATTGGAGATAACCTCGCAGAAGTTGCCGATTCGCTTGGGAAAAACGTGCGTGACCTTGTTGTGGTTATTCTGGACCGCCCGCGGAATGAGGCCTTGATTAGGGAAGTACGTAGAGCAGGCGCCCGAATAAAGCTCATACCTGACGGAGACCTCAGTCCGGCGGTATCGGTTGCGTTCGAGGATTCGGGCGTCGATGTTCTGGCGGGGATAGGGGGGGCTCCGGAAGGAGTCTTGGCCGCGGTGGCGCTAAGGTGCGCAGGAGGGGAAATGCAGGCCCGCCTCTCACCGACTAGACCCGGTGAAACAGCGCGCGCGGAAGCCATGGGTATTAGGGATGTAAGTCAGAAACTTACTATGAATGATCTTGTACGAGGAGACGATGTACTATTTGCCGCAACCGGTGTTACCGATGGGGAACTCCTGAGAGGCGTCCGGTATGCGGGAGAAATCGCCAGGACCCATTCACTGGTGATGAGAGGGACCACAGGGACGGTGAGGTTTATTGAGGCGATCCACCGCCTGGATAAGAAGGAGAAAGCAGTCGGCTCTTGGAGGGAATAAGGTTGTCCACGTCTGAACCCGTATTCCGACGCGTAGAAGAGGGCGTATTCACCTACTTGCGGCCTCTGGGAAAACACGGGCCGGCCGTCGCCAGCGTGCTTTTTATGGGACTCGAAAGCGTGCTGGCGTTCGACACACTGTGCAACCCGAAAGATATGACCCTTTTCTCCAAGATGGCCGGCGACAGGCAGGTTTATGTCGCCTACTCCCATGCGGATTGGGATCACTGTCTGGGGACGGGGGCGTTTGGCTCTCCGGTTGTGATAGCCCACGAGTTTGCCCGCGGGAGGCTCCTTGCACCTTCCCACCCTGAACTGGACGCGGTGCGGCGCGAAAGCCCGGAACTTGTGAAAGGGGCCGAGCCCGTCCTTCCGTGCCTCACATTTACAAAGTCACTGGCTCTCGACCTCGAGAGGATCCCACATGGGAGCCTGCGTGCAGCCACCGGTAAGGGGAGACAGAGAGCCGGTAGACCCATACAACCGGTCCTCACAGGAGATCCTTCGCGGAGACGGATAGAGATCCGCCACTTGCCCGGCCACACCGCCGACTCCTGCGTGGCTTACGATGTCACTACGGGAGTTCTCGCTGCGGGTGACGCCGTGGAGGACCCCTTTCCATCGATCGGCGACCCGAGGTCGCTCGGCACATGGATTTCGGGGCTCAGAGAATGGGCTGCGCGAGCAAGGACGGTGATACCGGGACACGGGCAGGTATCGGGGCCCGAACTTCTAAAGAGGAACGTGAAGTATCTTCGAACGGTTGCCGGCATCATCAAGGATGCAGCCTCACGAGGTACTCCGCCCGAGAGCCTTGACGCTGAGTACGGGCTGGAAAGGGCGTTCCCGGAGATCATGGCCAGGCTGGATTCCATGGATCCCCGGGAGCGGGAGTTCTACGTAGAATTACACCGTGAGAACTTGTGGAGGACCTGGTCTGCCTTGTCGTAGCAGCCGATCGGATCACTGCCACTTGTCTTTCACAAAGAGCTCCTCTTTGGCCTTGCGCGGTCTCATGACACCTTCTTTCGCCGGGATACCGACGGGGAGCAGGATGACCACTTTGACTTCCTCGGGTATTCCCAAGAGTTCCTTAACCTTACCTTCAGAGAAGGCTCCGATCCAGCACGTACCCAGACCTAGAGCGTGAGCGGCCAGCGTCATGTGGTCTACGGCGATGGCCACGTCGACCGCATGGAAACGCCTCTCGGGATTCGTTGCGCATGCCACTATGACCGCTCCGGCATCGCCGACAAAGCTCTGGTTATTGCATGCCGGAACAAGGGCCTTTCGGGTGGCCTCATCGGTCACGACGATGAACTTGAACTCCTGACGGTTAGCGGCAGTGGGCGCGAGCCGGGCTGCCTCGAGGACCTTCTCAAGGGCCTCAACGGGTACCGGTTCATTCTTATACGCCCGAATCGACCGTCTGTTGGCAATGGCCTCGAAAACGTCCATGTGAGCACTTCCTTTCGAAACGTTTAGAACCGTTTTGCCTTTGGGCGATGGTCCCGAGCAACTGTCTCAGGCTTTTCACGTTTGAGATTGCTTTGGGGCGATCGCCCGCTGGGTTATGGGACTTCTACGAAGCGGTACTCGCTTCCTGTCGCCTGGCAGGACTTGCCTCATGTCGTGATGCCGCCAGTATGAATAAGATTCCGTCCAGCACAAAGAGGAGGATATCGAGTGTCCAGGCCCCGCTAGGCGACCAATTGTAGCAGAACCCTGCTAGAGCCGAGCCGAGAGCGAAGCCTGCGGCCGAGAGCCCTGCAGTGAGACCTGAGAATGACGCCCGGTCGCCCTCGCGGACCACTTCAAGGTGCAAGGCACGGACGGCGGGTGACGAGAGGTTCCCGATAAGGGTGACAGTTGTGATCACAGCGTACATCTGCCAGAGGGATCTGGTTGCAAAGATCAGCGCCATTGCGGGGGGCAACATCATGAAGGTTAGCATCACGCGGCGGCGACCGTAGGTGTCGGCCAGCCTGCCTCCTGCAAGGAGGACGAGCATCGTACCCAGCGCACCGGCAGCTTGCATGCCCGAGACTGCGGAGTAGGAGTCAGAGAACCTGTCCATGATGGTAAAGGGCAGGAGGATTCCGACTGTCCCGTTTGCTAGGCCTGATATGAAGTTTGCAGCCAACAAGAGATACAGCACAGAGGAGCTGCTGTTCGTGAACATATCTCTCAGTTGAGAGACGAAGGATCGGGGGCGACGGGAAGACGGATGTCCATCGTTGGTCCCGGCCTCGGAGACTGCTTCCGGGCCGGCGGAAGCAGTCTTGTCCCTGGCCTCTCTTATACCGAGCCCAAGGACGACCGATAGGGTGGCCAGAGTAAGGCCGATTACGAACGGCACCATAACGCCGTACTTATCCGCGATGGCGCCAGCCAGCAAGGGGGTACAGAAAGCCGCGAAGTGGTTTAGGGTATCCACAAAGGCAAAGCTGGTGGCCAATGTCGAGCGATCGGCGCATTCGGCCACGATGGCGTTTTGGGCGGGCGATTGCATGCTTCCCAGACCGCGTACCACATGTACCGCGACGAATCCCCAGTAGCTCTTGGTGAAGAGGAGCGAGCCTGCGACTATGCACCTCATGAGCTGCCCGCCCGTGAATAGCCTCTTTCTCCCGAGCCTGTCGGCTGCGAAGCCCGACAAAGTGAGCGTGATTGCCGATGTCACCTGGAGGACCGAGTTAAAGATGCCCGCAGCCTCGGGGCCAAAACCGAGATTACGGTAATATGGCATTAGTACGGATGTGTAGAAGATGACAGCCGTTGTTTCCAGGAAGACGATTACTAGGAGCAAGCGTATGGTCGGGTCCATAGCTCTGAATAAGGACTGTATTCCCTGCTTTGATTGAGTCACATTGCTCACAAGACTCACCTTCGTTTCTCGATGGATCTGTGGTTATTGAAATTATGCATGAGAACATTAAAGAAGTAAAGGGGTAGATAAAAGAAATTTAAATGCTGAGATCTGAAGGAGCCCGCGAGCTGGCGACCCCAAATCCCATCTGGAGCTTATGCTGGGGAAATCGGTTGAAGCGGAAGATTTTCGCGAGTTCTTTATGGAGCTACTTAAGCTAAGAGACAATGAGACGCAGCACCTTATATGCCGCATCGCTCCCAGGTTGCGTCGGGCTGGGTTCAGAAGAGTCTGCCTGGATCCATAAGGTACTTGATGGGAAGTTCGGTACTTACGCCGTCGTCGTATATCAGTATGAGCAAGACCTCTGAGGGAGTCGGGTAGTCCTCCAGTCTGGCTTCGAAGACCGGGATCTCACCCTTGCCTTGAGGCGTTGGGAGCTCAATAGTCCGCTCAGACTTGAAAGACACTTCCTTGACTACCAGCTCCCGATCTCTCACCTTGAGGGAAACCCCCTGAAGCCGGTAGTGATAGCGCTCGGGCTTGGGGCTTTCATGGACCGTAATGTCGAATGCGAGTAGGTCTTCAAGTGCCCGTATATCTACCGAGATGGGAGAAACAAGGCCGCCGGCTTCTTGCTTGATGTCGAGGGACGCTACTTCAGTCGTCCTCATCTCGCGTCCATCGGTCATGGTCACATAGTATTCGTACTCTCCCGTTCGAAACACGCCTGAGGATTCGGACACGACTGATTCCCTCTTGGCCGGGGAAGAGCTCTCGGCGGAGAACGTTATCGACACAAGAGGTTCCGGCCGGACAACATGGTCGAACTTGATCCTGAACCCGCCTCCGCCAGTGCTTTCGGCAGCGTAAGGGGTGAATTCAGAGGCCCCTCGCTCCCTGAGATACATTGTCACCGAGGCGCCGATGGGATACTCCCTCAACTGCCAACTCAAGGTCACGGGCTGGATTCCGTCTGAGGGCTCGTCTGGGGTGACAGATATCTTGGATATCCATCGAGCTTCTTCACGCATCCTGTGAAGCGCGTCGCCGACCGAATCAAGCCCGTTGTAGACCGAGTCTTTGATGCGCGACATCTCTCTCATGGCATCGCGGACCGCGGCCGTCAGGTCGCCAATCCGGTTAAGCGCGTATATGTTAAGGCAGACGCTTATAACGAGCAGTCCTACCAAGAGGTATCTCGACCGTCCCATGGGTGCATTCCTCCACAGTGTTTGTGCCTTTCTAGATGCCATCCAACAGGTTCTACGGGATGTGCGCCAGTGGCGACGTCCAGTGGGAAATACGTCCCGGTAGAGAGATGGTCGCACGACGTGTGCATCGGTGAGGAAGTCCAATCCGGGTGTGTGTACAGGACGGGATGTCCTCCTCTGATGTGTGCGCCAGTGGGGATATCCTCTGCAGGTTTCCTAGGATGTGCAGGGCTTCTGTCAGTTTTCCTTGCGGGTCAGGACTCAACCTGGAGGAGCCCCGGCGCAAGCCTACGAACTCACGGAGAAAGGAGATGGTCTGACGGGAGTCGTTCGCGACGGGAACTGTGTATCAAGAACGAGCGAAACCCGGAACAGACCACAGTGTTGACTGTTCGTTGACTGTTGAATCGAAGGTCGCCCAACCAGAGATAGATAGAAAAGTGGATTTCCCGAACGCGGGAAATCCACTTTTGTCCTTATTGAAGTCTGAACTAACCGGTACGGGCTTGCAACCAAACCACACCTGCTTCCTCGACCTACTTCACTCCCAGCCTCTTCTTGACGGCGTCAAGTTGGTCCGCCATCCTCTTGGGAAGCCTGTCGCCGAACTGGCTGAAGTGGT
>LSQX01390969.1_pt1 | contig 23432 bp, 23 predicted proteins | sample 654561 | NCBI WGS metagenome assembly LSQX01 (sample SAMN04489861, study PRJNA283612) | anaerobic digester metagenome | isolation source: 4 biogas reactors fed with cattle manure at either 37C or 55C with and... | place: Denmark: Kongens Lyngby | collected 2014
TAATATTTTGTAGTAAGTCTTCAGTGTGTGGAATTCCAACATGAGTAAAGAGCAGACCCAGATATTTAAAGTTATTTTTATTAACCAGGGCCAAGTGTATGAAATTTACGCTAAAGCTATTTATCAGAGTGATTTGTGGGGCTTTCTGGAGATCGAGGAGTTTGTCTTTGGTGAGCGCACGCAGATGGTCGTTGATCCCAGCGAAGAGAAGCTGAAAAATCAGTTTGAAGGCGTAATTCGTAGCTATGTGCCTATGCACTCTATAGTACGCATTGATGAGGTTGAGCGCTTAGGCGTAGCACGCATCAGCGAGGCGCCATCAGGGGGTAATATCATGTCCTTTCCTATGCCAGTACCCAGCAAATAGCGTGCAAAAAAAGCGCCGTAAACAATTGCTTACGGCGCTCATAACAGTACAGCCCGCTTAACTTATAAGCCCGCCAGCCAAATCAGCATGCAGACTGCGCTTAGTAGTGCCGCAAAGCCCATGGTAAGCCATTTAATCAGCGTTTTATGCTGAAATTTCAGGTCATAGAGCGCATGCCGAATACGATGTAGGCTATGGAAAGCCGGCAACGCAATCACCGCGCCCACAAACACCAAACCCCAAAAGCTAAAGAACCATGCGCTGGCTTGGTGATACTCCAACGTCACAATGCCAAGCGGCAGCAGCAGTCCGTAGAATAGAATAACGCTGGGCAAGAACACGGCAAAACACACACCGCCGCCACTAAAGAGTCCCCACCAAATGGGCTCGTCACTGCGTTTAAACTTTTTTTCTTGTTGCATTGTACTAACCCCAAAATAACCAAGCGACTAAAGCAAAAACGGAAACCACACCGGCCCATTGTCCCGCCACCAAAGCAGCGGCAGGCACTGTGGTGCCGCCCAAGCGAATCGGCATCACGCGTGGGAACAGTTGGAAAAAGGTCCACGCATGAAACAGGCTGGCGGCAAAAGCGACTGCGTTAATCAGCAGCACTAATGGGTTGTGCATCACTGTTTGCCAGTGTTGCCAGTGTTGTTCACCCTGACCTAGCGAATACAACCCTATGGCCAAACACAGCAGGAAAAACAGCAGCGGTAATGCAGTGAGCTCACGCAGCATATAGGCTTTAAAGGCATTGTTTTTTAGCCACCAAGTGCGGGTAAGGGGTGGACGATAACTCATGAGCGACCTCCTAGTAAACTCAACAGCAAATCAGTGGCTGACGTCACTTTGGATTGGTTAACCGCTGCGGCAGGGTCAACCTGTTTGGGGCACACCTCAGAACAGTAGCCCACAAAAGTGCAGCTCCAAGCGCCTTCTTCCGAGTTAATCATCGGCATACGTTCAGCCTGACCTTGATCGCGGCTATCGAGGTTATAGCGGTGTGCCAAGGTTAGTGCGGCAGGGCCGATAAACTCAGGGTTCAAGCCGAATTGCGGGCAAGCGGAATAGCACAGGCCGCAGTTGATGCAGTTCGAGAACTGCTGGTATTTATCCATCTGTTGCGGAGTTTGCACATGAGGTTCAAAGGTTTGTACGCCCTGAGCCTTCTTGTTGATGAGATAAGGCTTGACCGCTTCCAAGTGAGTCAGGAAAGACTCCATATCAATGATGAGGTCACGCTCGACTGGGAAGTGTGCTAAAGGCTCAATCAGCATGCCGGTTTTGGCGTAATCACGCAAAAATACATTACAGCCAAGGATGGGTTTGCCGTTGATCATCATGCCGCAAGAGCCACAAATAGCCATACGGCACGACCAGCGGTAACTGAGTGTCGGATCTAACTCTTCTTTAATATAGGTCAGCGCATCCAGTACCGAGGTGCTGGCATCGTAAGGCACAGAGTAGGTTTGCGAGAAAGGCTCTGCCGCTTGCTCGGGCAAATAGCGTAGAATGGTTATATCGAGCTTCATGACTTGGCTCCTTTAGCTGCATCACCGTATGCGCGTACAGCAGGCGGCAGAATAGACGTGTCCACCTCTTGCCATTCTAGGCGTGCATCCTCTTGTCCTTGGTAATACACCAGGCTATGGCGTAAAAACTCTTCATCGTTTCGGCTGGTGCAGCCTTCATCTAAACGCTGATGCGCGCCACGGGATTCGCGACGCTCCAGTGCGCCCAAGCAAGTGGCTTCGGCAATGTCCAAACCAAAACCAAGCTCCAAGCACATAAACAGCTCAGTGTTGTAGACCTTGCTTTTGTCGCTCACCTGAACGTTCTTATAGCGTTGTTGAAGCGCACGAATGGTATTGAGGGTTTTTTGCATGCCCGCTTCGGTACGATAAATGCCGCACCCTTCTTCCATGGTGATGAGTAATTCTTTTTTGATCTCGACCCAAGACTCGCCTGTATCACGGGCGCTAAGTTCAGCCAATTGCTGTTGCTGTTGGTTGAGCTGCTCTTGCATGGTGCTTAATGAGGCGAAGTCTTGTGTTTGTGCATTGGCAGCAGCCTGTTCGCCCGCCAAGCGTCCAAAGACTAATAATTCAGTTAACGAATTTGAGCCTAGACGGTTAGCGCCATGTAAGCCCACAGAAGCACACTCACCAGCCGCATACAGACCCTTGATGCTAGTTTCACACTGAGCGTCCGTCATTATGCCGCCCATGGTGTAGTGCACAGCAGGGCGTACCGGGATCGGCTCACGAGCGGGATCAACGTTAACGTAGGCTTTGGCCAGTTCGCAAATAAACGGCAGACGCTCTTGCAGGTATTTTTCACCAAGGTGACGCAAATCAAGATACACCACATCGCTTTCGCCGTAGCGGCCAGTGCGGCCAGCTTGTTGTTCTTGCCAGAAAGCTTGTGAAAGTTTGTCACGTGGGCCTAGTTCCATGTATTTGTTTTCAGGCTTGCCCAGCGGTGTTTCAGGGCCTAAACCGTAGTCTTGCAGATAGCGGTAGCCGTCTTTGTTGATCATAATGCCGCCTTCACCGCGTGAGGCTTCGGTAATCAAAATGCCTGAACCGGGCAGGCCTGTTGGGTGATACTGAACAAATTCCATATCGCGCAACGCCACACCATGACGATACGCCATCGCCATGCCGTCACCGGTGACAATGCCACCGTTGGTGTTAAAGCGGAATACACGTCCTGCGCCGCCCGTAGCTAGGATGACTGATTTGGCCCTGATAAGGTGCAACTCGCCGGTAGCAATTTGAATAGCGATAACACCCGCGATAGCGTCATCAATGACGACTAAATCCAGTACGAAAAACTCATCGAGGCGTTCAATTTGTGAGTATTTCAACGAGGTTTGATAAAGAGTGTGCAGCATGTGAAAGCCGGTTTTATCCGCGGCAAACCAAGTGCGCTCGACTTTCATACCGCCAAAGCGTCTGACTTGAATCGAGCCGTCTTCTTTTCGACTCCACGGACATCCCCAGTGCTCCATCTGTACCAGTTCGGCGTGTGCGTGGCGCACAAAGTAATCCACCACTTGCTGCTCCGCCAGCCAGTCACTGCCCATAACGGTATCTTCAATGTGGGCTTGAAAGCTGTCTTTCTCTAAGGTTACGGCAGCAGCACCGCCTTCGGCAGCAACGGTGTGTGAGCGCATAGGATAGACTTTGGAGACTAAACCGATCTTGAGGTCAGGAGCGTGCTCTGCTGCGGCAATACTGGCGCGCAGACCAGCACCACCACCGCCAACCACTAAAATATCAAAATCATGCTGTTGCATTGGACATCCTTTCTAAGGCGTGAAGGGTTTTCTATGGCAGTCCAGCCGATAGCAAACTAAAGTCATAATTATAGCAGGGATATGGGTTGCTGTACTTAATAGGGTTGTACTATTCATTTTAATCGGCTTCATTTTTAGACTGTTTTACGCTGCCACAGATACGGCTGGCTCAGCTGTTGAAGTTGGCTCTGCATGGCTAATCAGGCTAAGATGCACGACTTGAATTTTAGGGTTGAAATGTATGCAGGTTGCCGTCATACAACTGGTATCCACGGCTGATATTGATACGAATTTGCGTCAGGCGCAGACTCTGTTAGAACAGGCTGCGCAAGCTGGTGTTCGTTTAGCGGTGTTGCCAGAGAATTTTGCTGTATTTGGTCACGCAGATGTAGCCAGTATTGCTGCTGCTGAAGCCAGAGGTGCTGGTCCTATTGTTAGTTGGCTTGAGCAAACGGCAGCACGATTAAAACTGTGGATAGTGGCTGGAACAGTACCGTTGCTGGCTGATGGTGAGCGCGACGGTAAACCCTATGCCGCTTGTTTGGTGATAAATGCTCAGGGTGAGCAGGTGGCGCGCTATAACAAGTTACACCTGTTTGATGTCGCGATAGCAGACCAGCACGGGCAATACCGCGAATCTGATACTTACCAAGCTGGCAACGAAATAGTGCTCGTGGATACGCCTGTGGGTCGGCTGGGTTTAAGTGTTTGTTATGACCTACGCTTCCCCGGTTTATACACTCAACTACGTGAGCAGGGTGCTGAATTGATTGCAGTACCTTCGGCGTTTACTGCCGTAACCGGCGCTGCGCATTGGCATAGTTTGCTACGAGCGCGAGCCATTGAAACACAGTGTTATATTTTGGCCGCCAATCAGGGTGGGCAACATACTCAAACGCGGATGACCTATGGGCATTCGTTGATACTCGACCCTTGGGGTGAAATTTGTGCTGAGCATGCCCAAGGTCAACAAGTCATACAGACTGAAATTAATTTGCCGCAGCTGCACGAATTACGCCAACAAATGCCAGTCTGGCAGCATCAAAGATTTAGCACGCCGCAATTAGGCGACAGAATAGAATTTCCTAGGGGAACAGAATTAAATGAGTGAACAACACAGCAGTGCAACCCAAATACTGTTATCCGCTAATGGTTTAGAGCACGCCCAATTAGAACAGGCGCTGGCAGAGTTGGCTGGGCCGGGCATTGAAGCCGGTGACCTGTATTTTCAGCGGCGCATGACCGAAGCTTGGACGTTAGAAGAGGGGATTGTTAAAGAAGGGAGCTTTAACCTCGATCAGGGTGTGGGCGTGCGTGCTATCGCGGGCGAGAAAACCGGATTTTCCTACAGCAATGCCATTCATTTGCCCGCATTGATGCAAGCGGCGCAAGCCTCACGCAGTATCGCGCGTTCTGGCCAACAGCGGTCGCCTCAGGTCATTGCTGCTCAACACAGTACAGCACCTCTTTACAGCCTTGATGATCCTTTGCATGTGCTCAGCCGTGAAGAAAAAGTAGCCTTTTTACAGCGTGTCGATGCCTTTACTCGCAGTTTGGATACGCGCATTAATCAGGTTAGTTTGAGCTTGGTCGGTGCTTGGGAACATATCTTGGTGGTTGATTTAGAGGGTCACCTGGCTACCGATGTGCGCCCAATGGTGCGCTTTAATGTCAGCGTACTGGTCGAGCAAAACGGCCGTCGCGAGCGCGGTAGCTATGGCGGCGGTGGACGCCGTGATTATCAGTATTTTTTAGATGAAGACAGGGCGTTAGATTATGCCCGTGAAGCAGTACGCCAAGCTTTAGTTAATCTTGAGGCCGTTGCCGCACCAGCTGGCAGTATGCCGGTGGTGATGGGGCCGGGCTGGAGCGGCGTTTTATTGCATGAAGCCGTAGGTCATGGCTTGGAAGGTGACTTTAACCGCAAAGGCAGCTCTAACTACAGCGGCTGTATTGGTCAGCAAGTGGCATCAAAACTGTGCACCATTGTTGACGACGCTACTATTGCGAATCGACGCGGCTCATTGAGTGTGGATGATGAAGGCGTAGCGGCACAGAATACTGTATTGATTGAGAAGGGTGTTTTGCGCGGTTACATGCAAGACAAACATAACGCTAAGCTGATGGGTGTGAGCAGTACCGGGAACGGTCGTCGTGAGTCCTACGCGCACCTGCCTATGCCGCGTATGACCAATACCTATATGCTGGCCGGGGAAAGCGAGCCTGAAGAAATTATTCGTTCGGTTAAAAAAGGTATTTACTGCGCCAGCTTGGGTGGCGGGCAGGTAGATATCACCAGTGGTAAGTTTGTTTTCTCCACCAGTGAAGCCTATTTAATTGAAGATGGGAAGATTACCGCACCGGTCAAAGGAGCCACTCTGATTGGTAATGGTCCAGACGCCATGCGTGCCGTATCGATGCTGGGTAATGACTTAGAGCTGGATAGTGGTGTAGGAATGTGCGGCAAGGGCGGGCAAACTGTTCCAGTAGGCGTAGGCCAGCCCACGCTTAAAATAGATCAGCTCACTGTGGGCGGTACGGGTTAGGGTTTTAGATGGCTAATAATGGCGCACTCAGTTTGCGCCATTATTTTTTATGCGTGCTTTTGGGTAGTTGCACGGTAATGCTTTCCGAATAGCTATCATGCCAGGTGTCGTTGTTTTTGCTGAATATCGACCACCAAAACCCCAGTCCCAGTGGCAACCAAGAAATAATAGAAACAACAAAGCGTAACAGAGCTTGCCAGAGGTCAATAGCAGAGCCATCAGCGTTTTGCACGCGAATATTCCAAGCTTGCATGCCGAGGGTTTGCCCATTATGCAGCCAAAACTTAGCAAAAAACGCGAAGATACTCAGCAGCAGCAAACTGGAGAGGATAGGGTCGCGGTCAAGTAAAGCGTTTTCAGCCATGTACTTAAGCTGTTCGCTGCCATACACCAAGCGCAACACTCCTTGCTGGTAAATCCAAGTCACAATCATAACCAGCGCTACAACCAGCATAGAATCGTAAAATATAGCGGCTAAACGGCGCATAATGCTGGCCTTGGGATATTGGCCTTGGGGTTCAAGCAAGCGTTTTGACATAAGCACCTCAGAGTGAAAACGTTCAGTATTCTACCGGTTTGCCGATTGAAGTGGTAGGCAGTCTATTGCGGCGCGCAGTCTTTGCTTCGAGGGATAAAATGAAAAAGCCCTCACTCCTTTCGCAGTGAGGGCTTAATGAAATTGGTTAAATTAAAGCGGCTGAACTTTGTCTGCCTGCATACCTTTTTGGCCTTCAACAGCCTCGAAACTTACTTTCTGCCCTTCCTGTAAGCTTTTAAAGCCGTTGCCTTCAATGGCACGAAAATGGACAAATAAGTCTGGGCCGCTTTCTGGAGTGATAAAACCAAAACCTTTGGCGTCATTAAACCACTTAACGGTACCAGTCTGGCGAGTAGTCATAACTTGCATCCTTTGAAACTTAATTGAATTGCACGCTAAATGCGTATGGACTGGATGCAAAGAAAGCGGTCGAGCAGGGTGTAGCAAGGCGTATTAAGGGCACAAAAGCATGCTTTTGGTAGAACTTAAACAGCTACTGCGTTAGGTCATTTCAACGGCAACCTATGCAATCACAGTGTTTTAACTCTAAGGGAGGGCTTATCTAAAACCAAGATGTACGAACTAGACAAAGGGCTAGTTTGTGTTAAAAAACCACTATTTCTTGATGTAGGTCAAACCTGGAGAGCTAGAGGGAGTTTGCCAGCAGCGCGAGCAATTAACTCGCGCTGTGGCTATGGCAAAGTTTGAGCTAGACTTCTACCGCAAGATTTTCAGCGATTTTTTTCTTCCACACCTGTGGGCCAGTGATGTGCACAGATTCACCTGAGCTATCGACTGCTACAGTAACCGGCATATCTTTGACTTCAAACTCGTAGATGGCTTCCATCCCCAAGTCAGCAAAGGCCGCAGTGCGAGATTTTTTAATGGCTTGCGACACTAGATACGCCGCGCCGCCTACAGCCATCAGATACACGGCTTTGTTGTCTTTAATGGCTTCAATAGCGATTGGGCCGCGCTCGGACTTACCAATCATGCCCAGCAGTCCGGTGGATTCCAGTACTTGACGGGTGAACTTATCCATACGGGTGGCAGTCGTCGGGCCAGCCGGTCCAACCACTTCGTCACGCACGGGATCAACCGGGCCAACGTAGTAAATAAAGCGACCCTTCAGCTCAACCGGTAACTCTTCGCCCGCGTCGAGCATATCCACAATGCGCTTGTGCGCTGCATCGCGTCCAGTGAGCATTTTACCGTTCAGTAGCAGGGTTTCGCCTGGCTTCCAGCTTTGTACGTCTTCTGGCGTGATGGTGTCGAGATTTACACGGCGTGCGGTTGGACCAACATCCCATACGATGTCGGGGAAAGCATCTAAGTCAGGTGCTTCAAGTGCGGCAGGACCAGAACCATCCAGCGTGAAGTGCACGTGGCGCGTGGCGGCACAGTTCGGAATAATACAGACTGGCAGCGAAGCCGCATGTGTGGGGTAGTCTTTGATTTTGATGTCCAGTACGGTGGTCAAACCGCCCAAGCCTTGAGCACCAATACCCAGCTGGTTCACTTTTTCAAAAATCTCTAACCGCAGCTCTTCTACGCGGTTTTGTGCGCCGCGCGCTTGCAGCTCATGAATATCAATGGGATCCATCAAGGATTCTTTGGCGAGGATGGCCGCTTTTTCCGCGGTACCGCCAATGCCGATGCCGAGCATGCCAGGTGGACACCAGCCTGCACCCATCTCAGGAACAGTTTTTAACACCCAGTCAACAATAGAGTCAGACGGGTTAAGCATGGCCATTTTGGCTTTGTTTTCTGAGCCACCGCCCTTAGCGGCAATATCTAGCTCGATGGTGTTGCCAGGGACGATGCTGTAATGGATGACCGCTGGGGTATTGTCTTTGGTGTTTTTACGCGCACCAGCCGGGTCGGCCAAAATAGAGGCACGTAAAATGTTGTCTGGGTTGCTGTACGCACGGCGCACGCCTTCGTTGATCATGTCATCGAGACCCATGGTCGCGCCGTCCCATTTAACGTCCATGCCCACACGTGCAAACACAGTGACGATACCTGTGTCCTGACACAGCGGACGATGGCCGGTGGCGCTCATGCGTGAGTTGATGAGAATTTGCGCCATGGAGTCTTTAGCCGCGGGGGATTCCTCGCGCTCGTAGGCTTGGTGCATGGCTTGGATAAAGTCGAGCGGGTGGTAGTAAGAAATATACTGTAAGGCGTCAGCGACGCTTTGAATCAAATCGTCTTGCTTAATGGCGGCCATGTAGCGCTCCTTAGTTTAGCCAGCCCTGCGCTTAATTAATAAAGCCCAAGGCTGTGAAATATGAAGCCTGGCATTATAGCGCCAAAAATAGGAGCGCGCACAGTAAGGTCGTAGGACTTAAGGTGGGAGGTTAGCATTGACGGCGGCGTAGAGACTTTGTTGGTGCGCAACTTTTGCGCGATGCGTCCTATAAAACAGCAGCGCTTCGCGTTTGTGGAACCCAGCTTGTCGGGGAATGAACCATGCACGCAAGCCTTGTGTGTACGGCTATTTTCGTATTCACCAGCTAGCTGGCTCCCACGGGGGTATTGCTGTCCATCGATGATGGGGTGTGGGTTGTGCAGCGCTGCTTTTGTAGGAACCGGTTTGTCGGGGAAGAAACATACACACGAGCTTTAGTAATAACCCCGCAGCGAATGCATTTATTAACCCTTAGCAGACTCTGACCTCACCAGCTCGCTTAACTGCTCATCCTTAGCCTGCCACAGTTCATTTACCCAAGTTTGAAAGGCGAGTCGATAGGTCTCGTCGCTGCTGTAGTCGTGACCAATAAACTGTTGGGGGATGGGCATGACTTCCACGCGCATGATGATTTTTTTGATGCGTCCAGACAGTAAGCACCAAAGAGTTGGGCGGCCTTGTGGGTAGTACAGGGTGACGTTAACTAGGCCGTGCAGTTGTTCGCCCATAGCATCTAACACAAAAGCAATGCCACCTGCCTTGGGCTTGAGCAGGTGCTGGTAAGGCGATTGTTGTTGTGTGTGTTTACTCGGGGTAAAACGCGTGCCTTCCAAAAAGTTAAATACCGAAACAGGATTAGTTTTGTAACGCTCACAGGCTTTGCGCGTGGTGGCTAGGTCTTGGCCTTGTTTTTCCGGGTGTTTGGCTAGATACTCTTTGCTGTAGCGTTTCATGAATGGAAATTCTAGCGCCCACCAGCACAGGCCGATCACAGGCACCCAGATGAGTTCTTTCTTGAGGAAAAACTTCAATAAGGGCAGACGGTGATTGAACTGATACTGCAAAGCCAGAATATCCACCCAGCTTTGATGGTTGCTGGTCACGAGCCAAGAGTGCTGTTTATCCAGCGAATCCAAACCCTGCACATCCCATTCAATACGTTGTACGAGTCTTATCCAAAAGCCATTTACCGCGATCCAGGTTTCGGCAATCCAATGCATGCCAAAGCGTAATGCGCGCTGAATTGGTGGGAAGGGTAGTGCAAGTTTAAACAGGGCAAGGATGAATAATGGCCAACACCAAAATAGGGTGTTGAGTGCCATGATCAAGCTGGCAATAATGCCGCGAAGAAGAGCAGGTAAGAAACTTAACATGCAGCAAATCCGTAATGAGTATTGCGTAATGGTTAAGCTTTTTAAGGTGAAGTGCAAGCCTTTGTTGCTGGCTTGTTGGTCACCTGCTTAGGGTTAAGCAGGTGACCAAACGCATGATATAGACCTATTAGTCTTGGCTGGCTGCCTGAATAGCTGTTAGGGCGATAGTAAAGACAATGTCTTCAACCAAGGCGCCGCGAGACAGGTCATTAACCGGCTTGCGCAGACCTTGCAGCATTGGACCCACGCTGATCACGTTAGCGCTACGCTGTACCGCTTTGTATGTCGTGTTACCTGTATTCAAGTCAGGGAAGATGAATACAGTCGCGCGACCGGCAACAGCACTGTCTGGAGCCTTAGAGCGGCCAATACTTTCAACGCTAGCCGCATCATATTGCAAAGGACCGTCAATCGCCAAGTGTGGCGCACGCTCTTTGGCAATACGGGTGGCTTCACGTACTTTCTCTACATGGTCGCCCGTACCAGAACTGCCGGTTGAGTAGCTGATCATGGCAATTTTTGGCTCAATACCAAAAGCCGCAGCAGATGCAGCACTCTGCAGTGCAATTTCTGCTAATTGCTCAGCGTTCGGATCTGGGTTTACGGCACAGTCTGCATACACCACAACCTGATCAGGCAGCAGCATAAAGAATACAGATGACACCAGGCTGAATTCTGGAGCTGTTTTGATGAGTTGTAGTGCGGGGCGAATCGTGTCGGCCGTGGTGTGCACAGCACCGGAAACTAAACCGTCCACATCGTCTTCGGCTAGCATCATGGTGCCTAATACAACGGTATCCCCCAAAAACTCACGTGCTTGCTCGGTGGTTACACCGCGCGATTTACGCAACTCCACCATGGGTGAAACGTATTTCTCACGTACGCTATCAGGGTCAATAATTTCTAAGCCTGCAGGTAAAGTAATACCCTGTGCTTTAGCAATCGCTTCTACTTCTTCGCGCTTGGCAATCAGTACGCAGTTCGCGATACCGCGCTCTTGGCAGATTGCGGCTGCCTGAATTGTGCGCGGCTCGTTACCTTCAGGCAGAACAATGCGCTTAGCCGCTGCTTGGGCGCGTTTCACCAGCTGATAGCGGAATGCTGGCGGTGACAGCAATGCTTGACGAACTGTGCTGCAGCGTGTGACGAGCCAGTTTTTATCAAGATGGGCTGTAATGTGTTCGCTGGTTGTTTTTGCACGCTCCAGATCGTTTTCCGGGATGGCGCGTGGCAGGCGAGTAACTTGGTAAGCAGTATCGTAAGAGCCGGTAGTCACCCACATAACAGGCAGGCCACCTTTAAGTGCGCTTTTACCCATTTCCAAAATGCTTTTGTTGGGTTCGTAACCGCCGGTAAGTATCAGGCCGGCCAAAGGAATGCCGTTCATTTCTGCTAGGCTAGCGGCCAGAATAATGTCGTCACGATCACCGGGCACAACTACTAAAACACCGGGCTGTAGCAAGGGCACAATGTTGGCTACAGTGCGTGAACATAGAATAACTTTCTGCACACGGCGTTGCTCAATTTCACCTGAGTTTAATAGGCTGGCCTTTAAGAACTTTGCGTAGTCTGCTGTGCGTGGAGCATTGAGTTCTTCTTTCGCAGGAATGCAGCCGATTAAATGTAAATCGCCTTTACGTAAGGCAGGCAAATGGCTTTTGAGTTTCTCGGCAAAACCATTTAACGAAGGGTTGGTTACCTTGTTGATTACGACACCTAAGACTTTAGGGTCTTTGGTGCCGCCAAACAGCTGTGCTTGAGATTCGATGCGGTCAGATATTTCATCTAGATTGTCGCTTTGCTGGGCGCTGACCAAAATGACCTCAGCGTCAAGTGTTTTCGCAAGACTGGCGTTAATGCGCTCAACATAGTTGGCTTGTCGTGAAGGAGTCATGCCCTCGACGATAATAACGTCATATTGTGACAGCATGCTCTGGTGCATGCTGACGATTTCTTCCATTAGCTCATCAATAAGACCGTTGCCCACCATGTGCTCAACATGAGAGAGCGCTAAAGGTTGGGGCTGTTGTGTGCCGTGCACGCGCATCATTAACTCGCTGGCGCGTTCGGGCCCGCTTTCGCTTGGGTGCGGCTGGGCGATGGGCTTTAAAAAGCCCACTTTGATGCCCGAGCTAAGCAAGGCTTGAACAATACCTAAGCTGACGGAGGTAAGACCTACGCCAAAACCTGTTGGAGACAGTAAAAAAGTATGCATTTAAACGTCCTATTTAGCGATTGCGTCGATGAGTTCGAGGGTTTCATTGGCAATTTGGCGTTCTTCGTTAGTAGGAACCACCATGACCAATGGGTGACCATCGAGGCTGATTTTACCGGCAGCTCCGCGTGTGCAGGCTTGGTTAGCAGCGTCATCGAGCTTGAAATTAAATATACGCATATGATCCAGCGTTTTACGGCGGATTAAGCTGGCATTTTCGCCAATACCGCCAGTAAAGAGTAAACCATCAAGCTTAGGCAGCGCACAAGAGAGTGCGGCTAATGACTTAGCCAGACGGTAGCAGAAAATCTCAATAGCTAACGCAGCACGCTCATGACCTTGCTCGCTGGCTTCGATCAGGGTACGCATGTCGTTAGACAAACCTGAAACGCCTAACAAACCGCTTTGCTTGGTTAGCATGGTTTCTACTTCTTGTGCGGTCCAGCCGAAAGTGCGGTGCAGGTGAATTTGCAAGCTAGGATCTACATCGCCACTACGGGTACCCATCACTAGACCTTCTAGTGGGGTTAAGCCCATAGAGGTATCACGGCTTTCACCGTTAACTACGGCGGTAGTTGAGCAGCCGTTACCTAGGTGGGCAACGAGCCAGCAACTGTCGTCAACAGGAAGACCAGCCATTTCTGCGCCCTTGCGGCTGACATACAGATGGCTTGTGCCGTGGAAGCCATAGCGACGGATATGGTGCTCTGTGTAGAGGTATTCTGGGATCGCATAACGGTAGGCGTATTCCGGCATGGTTTGGTGGAACGCCGTATCAAATACTCCAACCTGAGGCAGTTCTGGGTAAACAGCCAAAGAAGCTTCAATGCCCATTAGACCGGGCGGGTTGTGCAGGGGAGCTAGTGCAGCGGCTTCTTCAATTACTTTAATGACCTCTGGGGTAAGCAGTGATGCTTTGGTGACGTGAGCACTGCCGTGAACGACACGGTGACCAATGCCTGTTAGTTTGCCATGAGAAACTTCTTGCACGACAGGTAAGATTTTGGCCAGTGCGCCGGCATGGTCTGCGCCATTAAGATTCATGCTTTTCTTTACACCGTTTTCTTTCCAATTAACAACGGCTTCAGGAAAACCAATGCACTCTGCAAGTCCTTCAAGGAGAAATTCATCTTGGTCTTCGTTGACCAAAGCAAACTTAATCGATGAGCTTCCGCTATTAATAACTAGGATGTTTCTGTCTGACATGTATTTCCCCTTGAAAAATTTGGCTGCTTATCAAGTTACGACAGCCCGTAGTTTTTATAAAACGGTAGATTGACCTGAAAAATAATAGGTCTATTTAAAGTTGTGCTACATGGTAGGGAAAGATATGTTTTAGTCATTTATTCTTAAGTCGCATTTGCATAAATCAGCAGGTACACTGCCCGTTCATTCATAAACAGTAAAAGGTCTAAATTTATGCTTATCGCCGACAATACCGTCGTGGCTATCGACTACACTTTACGTAACGATGAGGGCGAAGTCCTTGATAGTTCAGAAGGTGTGCAGCCTCTTGTATATTTACATGGCGCAGCCAATATTATTCCCGGCTTAGAGCAAGCTTTAGTGGGTAAGAAGGTGGGTGATGCCTTGTCTGTAACCGTTGAGCCAGAGCAGGCTTATGGCGAGTACATTACTGAACTGGTTGCGACATTAAGCCGCAGCATGTTCGAAGGCGTTGAAGAATTGCAGGTGGGCATGCAGTTTCACGCCTCAGCTCCAGACGGTGGTATGCAGATAGTCACCATACGGGACATTGAGGGTGACGACGTAACAGTGGATGGCAATCATCCATTAGCCGGGCAGCGTCTCAGCTTTGAGGTGGAAGTGAAAGATGTGCGTGAGGCCAGTGCAGAAGAGATTGAGCACGGCCATGCGCATGGTGAAGGCGGGCATCAACACTAAGCGACACGCTAGATTGTAAGACTGTAAAAACAGAAGCGTCGATTGAGGTTATCAATCGACGCTTCTGGTAAATGCATGCAAGAACTCTTGGTAAAACCGTTTATAGGGAAGTGAGCGGCATTATTTAACCAATCCCTCAGCAACATTTTTTATTTAGTGGCTTTAATTTCTTTAGGAATACTCTCTTGGGCGTCTTTGAATTGGCGCTGCATTTCTTTATTCGCTTGAGAAGCCTGCGGTGGTTCAGCATTTCTGTTCTTATCCAATAAGCCTAGACTGGCTTGACTAAGCCATGACTTGGAAGCGGTTTCTTTAAACTGCGGAACGAACTCACCGGTTACTAAGCTTGAGTGTTCTGGGTGGTTGAGCATTAATACGGCTAAGCTTTTGTCGGCTAAGTCGTCAAAACCCAAGGTTTGGTAGCTTTGTACCATAATAGCTAGACCGTCTGCGACTGCGGGTGAGCCTTGAAAGTTTTCTACTATGTAGCGACCACGATTGAGTGCGGCCACATGTGCTTGGCGCTTAATGTAATAACTAGCCACGTGCACTTCATAATCAGCGAGTAGGTTGCGTGCATAAATCATGCGTTGTTTTGCGTCGGGGGCGTAACGACTCTCAGGAAAACGGTTCAGCAGCTTGGCAAATTCATTGTAGGAGTCACGCGTTGCGCCGGGGTCACGCTGGGTCATGTCGAGGGGCAGGTAGCGCGCAAGAAAGCTGCGGTCTTGGTCGAAGGCAGCTAAACCCTTCATATAGTAAGCGTAGTCTACGTTAGGGTGTTGTGGGTGCAGACGCACAAAGCGATCAGCAGCGGCATCTAGTGCGTCGTAGTCGCGAAATTGGTAGTTAGCGTAAATTAACTCAAGCTGTGCTTGTTCAGCATAACGACCAAAAGGAAAGCGTGATTCTAGTGCGCGCAACTTGCTGATAGCGGTTGAGTAGTTTCTTTTGTCTAAACTGCGCTGTGCTTGCTCATAGAGTTGATGCTCAGTGAGGTCCTCATCAACAACATTTTTTTTGCTTGAGCAAGCAGTTAACAAACTAAAACATACTAAAAAAAACAGGTGTTTTACACGCATATTGTTTTTGCCTATTGGAGGTTAGGGTGTGTGCGAGACTCATTCTTGAAACGTCTGACTCGCTGCACAAAATAATGTTCAAGCACTGCTTGTGCATATTGTTGGCACACCAAGCTAGAGCCTTGTTAGAATCCTTGCTCGGGTTGCTCATTTAAGCACAAGCGGCCATTGTAACTAAAGCACAACTATAGTGATATAAAAGAGTATGCCAAAAAATACAACAAAAACCATCGAGCTTTGCGCTGAAATTCCGACTGAATTAGGTGGGCAACGCTTGGATCAGATTGCCGCGCAAGTTTTTACTGAGCATTCTCGATCTAGGCTAACGGCCTGGATCAAAGAGGGACGCTTAACCGTGGATGGGCAGACGTTGCGCCCGCGCGATACCGTCTATAGTGGTGCCATGCTGAAGTTGGTAGCCGAGCCAGCAGAGCAAGGCGAATGGCACGCGCAACCCATGGATTTGGATATTATTTTCGAGGACGAACACCTGTTAGTAATTAACAAACCAGCCGGTTTAGTGGTGCATCCCGCTGCAGGTCATGCTACGGGGACGCTGCTGAACGGACTGTTGCATCATGCACCACAGCTGCGTGAAGTTCCGCGCGCTGGTATTGTGCACCGTTTAGATAAAGACACAACTGGGGTGATGGTGGTTGCGAAAACCCTCATTGCGCATACCAGTCTGGTAGAACAATTACAGGCGCGCACCGTTGGACGCACCTATGAGGCGATAGTGGTAGGGGTGGTTACCTCTGGAGCTACTATCGAGGCTGCTATAGGTCGTGATCCGCATCAGCGTCAGCGGATGGCAGTGGTAGCTTCGGGTAAGCCAGCAGTGTCACATTATCGAGTATTGCAACGTTTTCGCGCTCATACCCATGTGCGGGTGCAATTAGAAACGGGACGTACCCATCAGATTCGTGTGCACATGACGCATGTAGGTTTTCCTTTAGTTGGTGATCCTTTGTACGGCGGGCGTTTTCGTATTCCTACAGCAGCGAACCCAACCTTGGTTGAAGAGCTAAGAGCTTTTCCACGCCAAGCCTTACATGCGCGCTTTTTAGAGTTAAAACATCCCCTCAACGGCACATCCATGAAATGGGAAGCCCCTTTGCCAGACGATATCAGCTGGCTGTTGCAGTTATTGCGCCAGAATGATGAGGCTTTTATTGGATGAGTCGCATAGCGTCATGGCCGACAGATTGGATTTGTCCCGATTGGCCCGTAGCGGCCAATGTACGAGCCTGTGTTACCACTGCTAGTTTTGGTAATAGCCAAGGCGATTTCGCCCATTTTAACTTGGGCGATCATGTAGGTGATGAACTAGCGTCCGTGCAGCGCAACAGGGCCTGGCTGGCGCAAACGCTGGCGTGCACGCCGGTTTGGTTAGAGCAGGTGCATGGCGTAGAAGTGGTTGAAGCGAAGGTAGGTCAGTTATTGCAGGCTGATGCAAGCTTAACCCGTGAGCCTGGCATAGCTTGTACCATTATGACGGCCGATTGCTTGCCTGTACTCTTTGCAGCGCAAGACGGCAGTTGTGTAGCGGCTGCCCATGCCGGCTGGCGCAGCTTGGTGGCCGGCGTATTGGAAAACACTATCGCTGCTATGCAAATACCAGCACAACATATTACGGCTTGGTTAGGCCCTGCTATCGGCCCTCAGGTGTATGAAGTTGGGCCTGAAGTGCGCGAGGCGTTTGTAGCTCAGCATCAACAGGCAGAACAGGCGTTTATACCTAGCAAACGAGTTGGGCATTGGATGGCTGATTTATACCAGCTAGCGCGCATTCGTCTTACTGAGTCCGGTGTCACCGACGTATACGGCGGTGGGTTTTGTACGCTTACCGACAAGCGGTTTTATTCCTTTCGCCGCCAACCCAATACAGGGCGTTTTGCTAGCCTTATCTGGCTTGAACAACCCTAGTACTGCCTTCAGCGTGAGCTACCGCTCTAACACATGGCGTTACACTATAGTCATAGCGATCTCTACAAAGCTTTTGGCTGATGTATGCTCTTCCCCTAGGTTGTATACCCTTTAAATTTTATACTCAGACTGCGGAGCTTTCTATGAGCGAACTCTTTTATAACGCCATACCGCAAGAAACCCTTGTTGCCCCACCACGCAAAACCGCACGGGACTACCCAGCCAGCAAACCGCGAACGGTGTACTTATTTGGCACCTGTGTGGTGGACTTGTTTTTTCCTGAAGCCGGTATGGATGCGATCCACTTACTAGAGCGCGAAGGCATTAACGTTGATTTTCCGCAGGGGCAAAGCTGTTGTGGTCAACCGGCTTATACCTCCGGCTACACTGAGCAGGCGCGGGAAGTGGCGCGTGCTCAGATTGACTTGTTTAAAGGGGGGTGGCCGGTGGTGGTCACGTCTGGCTCTTGTGCTGGCATGTTCCGTGAGCACTATCCCGACTTATTTAAAGATGAACCGGAAACATTGGCTAAAGTGCAGAATTTAGCCGAGCGCACCTATGAGTTGGCCGAGTTTTTACTGCATGTCTGCAAGGTGCAGCTGGCTGATCAAGGCGAGCCGCTGCAAGTAGCGCTACATACATCCTGTTCTGCCCGCCGTGAAATGAATACCCATGTGCATGCCCGTGCCTTACTTGCTCAGCTAAGCCGTGTAGAGCGTGTGGACCATGACCACGAAAGCGAATGCTGCGGTTTTGGTGGTACTTTTTCGGTGCGTATGCCCGATATTTCAGGTGCTATGGTGGCAGATAAAACCCAGTCCTTACAAGCAAGTGGTGCACAGCAGGTGGTGAGTGCCGACTGCGGTTGTTTGTTGAATATTAATGGCGCCTTTGAAAAACAAAATATTCCCTTATTAGGTCAGCATCTGGCCAGTTTTTTATGGCAACGCACCCAGTCTAAACAAGAGCCGAGCGCATGAGTGACCAACATATCCACGTCGTCGACGTCACTGCGCGCAACCTTAAAGCTAACGCACGCCTGTCGTTAAAAGATCAGCAACTGCGTACTAATATGCGCAGCGCCATGGACTCTTTAATTAGCAAACGCATTATTTCCATGCCCGATGAAGACGAACGTGAAAACCTGCGTGAGCTGGGGAATAAAATTAAAGCCAGTGCCTTATCGCAACTGCCCGATTTGCTGGAGCAACTGGAAAGTAATTTAACCAAGCAGGGTATTCAAGTGCACTGGGCCAGCACCACCGAAGAAGCCAATGCAATTGTTTTAAACATTGCCCAAGCTCGTAATGCCAAGCAGGTGATTAAAGGTAAATCCATGGTCAGTGAAGAAATGGCCATGAATGAACACTTGACTGAACACGGCATTGAAGCGCTTGAATCAGATATGGGCGAATACATTATTCAGCTAGATAATGAAAAACCCACGCACATTATTATGCCGGCGATTCATAAAAATGCGCAGCAGGTGGGTAAGCTTTTCGAAAACCGTTTAGCCCTACCCTATACCGATGATGTGGATAGTTTAATTCAGTCAGCACGCGGTATTTTGCGGGAAAAATTCTTTCAGGCGGATATTGGTATTTCTGGTGTTAATTTTGCTGTAGCAGAAACGGGCACTTTGTTATTAGTAGAAAATGAAGGCAATGGCCGTATGTCCACCACGGTGCCGCCGGTACATATTGCCGTAACGGGTATTGAAAAAGTCGTTGCCAATTTGCAAGACACAGTGCCGCTGCTGTCATTGCTAACCCGTTCTGCCTTGGGTCAAGGCATTACCACCTATGTGAATATGATTTCTGCCCCGCGCCAGTCAGATGAGCTCGATGGCCCAGAAGAAGTGCATTTAGTGTTGTTGGATAATGGTCGCAGCCAAGCCTTTGCAGACAGTGAACTAAGGCAAACACTGAATTGCATTCGCTGTGGTGCTTGTATGAACCATTGCCCTGTTTATACACGCATTGGTGGGCAAGCCTATGGCACGGTTTATCCGGGCCCCATAGGTAAAATTATTTCGCCGCATCTATTAGGTTTAGAAAACACGCCAGACCATCCTTCAGCCTCTTCTTTATGCGGTGCTTGCGGTGAAGTCTGCCCAGTGAAGATTCCCATTCCTGCTTTGTTACGTCGCTTGCGTGAAGAAAACGTTAAATCGCCCAAGCAGCAACCCCAGATAATGGATGGGCAGGGCAGCCGGTATTCCGCCAAGGAGCGCTTGCTGTGGAAAGGTTGGCAATACTTTAATAGCCAGCCGTTGCTGTATAAAACCGGCACATTCCTAGCCACGCGCATGGGCGGGCTAATGCCGAAAAACCTCGGTCCTTGGACACAAAACCACAGCGCTCCCAAGCCTGCAAAACGTAGCTTGCATGAGTTGGCAAAAAAGCATTTGGAGAAAAAATCATGAGTGCACGGGAGAAGATTTTAGCCAGCCTACGCCAAAGTTTAGAAGGCACTCAACCGCTAGCCGACCCTTTTGACGCTAGCTTAGTGGATGAGCCTTGGCGCTATAAACCAGAAGAAAGAATAACCCGTTTAAAAGAATTAATGACTGCAGTACACAGCGAAGTGCATCTGACGCGCAGTGCTGAATGGCCGCAACTACTGCATGAACTGCTGACACAACGGCAAATCAATAGGCTGTTAACAGCACCGAGCACAACGCACGGTCAAGCCTTTAGTGCTTACTGCCAAATACAAGATAGCTCATTAAAACTGCTGGCTTATGACCGTCCCATTGAAGAATGGAAGCGTGAACTCTTTGATGATGTGCCTGCCAGTTTTACCGGCACGCTAGCAGGGGTTGCCGCCACAGGCACTTTGGTGGTACAACCCAGTCCAGCCGAACCCCGCCTAATGAGCCTAGTACCACCGCTACATATTGCGCTACTCAAAGCCAGCCAGATTTATGACAATTTATATCAAGCCCAACAACACTGGCCCAAACCCATGCCGAGTAATTTATTGCTGATTTCCGGCCCCTCGAAAACCGCCGATATTGAACAAGTCTTAGCCTATGGCGCTCATGGACCAAAAGACTTAATTGTGTTGCTGGTGGAAGATGCGTGAGCTGGCACGCATCTTTTTTTACACCTGAAACCTTTCTACCATGCTTTGCATTTGACTGGCGAGTTTGGCTAAGTCTTCGCTGGCGGCAGCGATTTGCTCGGTGCTAGTCGCTGTTTGCTCAGTCACCTGACCGATATTGACGATGTTGTGGTTGATTTCTTCAGTGACGGCACGCTGTTGCTCGGTGGCGGTAGCGATCTGTGCATTCATGGACGTTACAGTGATGAGGTTTTGCGCGGCATTGTTTTGTAGCTGCACAGAGTTTTCCACCAGCTCGACACTATAAAGGGCATGATTACTGGCCTGCTGCATCACCTCGACAGCTTCAGTGACACCGCTTTGTAGACTGTTAATAAGGTTTTGTATTTCCAAAGTCGACTCATGGGTGCTGTTGGCCAGAGAGCGCACTTCTGAGGCGACCACGGCAAAGCCGCGGCCTGCTTCTCCTGCACGGGCCGCTTCAATCGCGGCGTTCAGTGCTAAGAGGTTGGTTTGTTCGGCGATACCACGAATAACATCCATCACGGTACTGATTTTTTGGCTACTCTTAGCTAGACCGCGCACTACTTGCTCTGCGTTTTTAATTTCTTGTTCTAAATTGCTGATGTTGTCTAAGGCATCATGACTGACCTTGTTGCTAGCTTGGCTTTGTTCTTCAGCTTCTTGTGCAGCGAGTGCCGCTTGTGCTGTATTTTGCGCGACTTCTTGCACAGTGGCTGACATCTGGTTCATGGCGACCACGGTAAGCTCGGTTTCCTGACGGTTTTGTAACATGCCCTGACTGGTTTGCACGGTAGTGGCGGATAACTCCTCAGCCGTGGAAGCAACCTGTAAAGCCGATTGGTGCATTTGCCTAATAGTGGTCTGAAATTTTTCTAGCATCTGGTTGAAAATCTGACTGGTGCGGCCAATTTCATCCGTTGAATTAACGGGTGCGCGCACACTCAGGTTGTTTTGTTGTTCAATATTTTCGATGCTGCTTTGCAGGCAGTGTATTTGTCGTACCAGTTGGCGTGACAGCCAGTAAGAAAATAAGCCAGCACTGAGGAAAATAGCCAGACACATAATGAGCGTGAAAATAAATTGCTGTTGGGTTTTGTGTAATAAAGCTGTGGTGTGTTTGCCGAGTTCTTGGCTGAAATAGTGGGCAATTTCATGCAAGATATTGATTTTTTCGGTAGACATTGCAAACCAATCCGCTGTCTCAGTAACGAATACGCCAGTATTTGCGCTTTGGATAGCCTGTTCGCGCGCTTGCTCTACCTGCAGAATGACGGGCTGACTTAGTTTTTGCTCGATATAGAGCTGTTGTTCAGCGTTGGCACGCTCGATGAATTGTTTGGTGTGCAAAGCCTGCTGCGCCATCAGACGCAACACAGCACGTAAGTTGTCAAATGAAAGCTCTTTGCTGCTAAAGACGGCGCTGAGAATGGCGCGCTCAGTTCCTGCGTTTTCTGTGGCGTGCAGAGCTTGGGTGTAGGCAGCAGCGATGTTTGAAATTTGTGCGCTGGCCTCTATTTGAGTCAGGGTTAGGGTGGCGTTTATCAGCTTGGCGTTGAGCTGGCTATAAAACTCAATAGCTTGGTCGGCGGAAATTTGCAGCGCTAAAATTTGGCTGCGCTGCTGTGGCAGCAGTGCGAGTTCATCCAGTAGGTTTTGCCAAGTGTCAGTAAATTGTTGGCCGAATACTTGGGTGTCATGATCTTGTAAATATTGATTGAGCTTGCTTATTTGTTGATCGGTTTGAGTCTGCTGCTCTTGTAGTTCTTGGCTAAAACGACTACCCGCCGAACCTAAAAAGCTAGCGCTGCGACCACGTTCGCGTTGCAAGTGTTGTAAGGCTGCGGCTGCATGGTTGGAAAGTGCGCTAAGTTGCTCGACGTTGCTGGCGGTTTGCCAGGATTGCATTTGCTGGTTCATGACAAAACCAGCTAAAAAAGCCAAGCCTAGTAGGGGTAAGACTAGGTTAAGAATAAGCTTGTGGCTTAATTTAAGATTATTAAATCGCATAATAGAGCGCCTATAAAAACCGACCTGTATGCTGGGGTATTGTAGGTGTATGCTCCTTTAGTACAAGGAATAGCTGAGAGCTAAAAATGAAACTTGATTGCGGTCATGCGAGCGTTGGATGGTTCTTATAAGTAATAGCAATGCTTAGTAGGGGGTACGAGGGTACAAAACTAGCTGTAAAGAGCAGTAGCCGCATTAAGTTGTGGGCTACTGCTTAAGGCGCAGTAATAGGTTGTAATGAGTTATTTGCAGCGTTGTAATTTTTGATACGCCTGAATCAGTTTTTGCTGCGCCGGCAGTTGGCTTAATTGACTATCTAAAGGCGCTAAGCCATAAAAGCGGGATTCGCCTAGCAGTACTGCGCGACAGTCGGCAACCTGCTGTGTGCCATAGGCCAAGGTAAAAGCGTGCTCATACTCAACCCATGTTTGTGGTGTACGCGAGAGTTGAAATTCCAGCAATGCGGCAAGGCACAAGTAATGCTGCCGACGGGATTTAGTAAAGGTGCTGCTGTTAAAGTCCAGCGTCCAGCGCACCCAGTCCAAAGCAATTTGATGCGCGCCAGCTGCCAAAGCGAGCATGGCTTTGAGCTCACCAATACGCAAGCTGCCCCAAGGGTCATCAGCGGTAACCGCCAAGCCTAATAATTCAGCCAGTAATAGATCATCACTAAGGTTGTCTTCTTCGATAGTCTCGATTAAACCTAGATAATCCTCCGCCTGTGCTGCTGTGCTAGGAAGTTGGCAAATCAACTCACGCCAATCATTGCCAAGGTTATTATTGGCGTAGAACAGATCCTCGACGGGATAGATTTCTGACATACCAGGCACGAGTATGCGGCAGGCATCAACGCCCAAGTGCTGGTAGTCGGCAATGTAGATGCTGAAA
>LSQX01022429.1_pt1 | contig 23424 bp, 20 predicted proteins | sample 654561 | NCBI WGS metagenome assembly LSQX01 (sample SAMN04489861, study PRJNA283612) | anaerobic digester metagenome | isolation source: 4 biogas reactors fed with cattle manure at either 37C or 55C with and... | place: Denmark: Kongens Lyngby | collected 2014
CCCGTGCCCCCTTTTTCTCTCAGCCGACAATTCAAACGGCTAGTCTTCGTCTTCCTGGACCTCCGACTCGGCAATGATCTTTTTTGTGATATCGTGGGGCACTTCCTCGTAATGGGAGAGCTCCATGGTGAAGTTACCTCGCCCGGAGGTCATGGACCTGAGGATAATCGCATAGCGGAACATCTCTGCCAGTGGTACCTGGGCTTTCACGACCTGGAGCCTTCCCCGGCTGTCGATCCCCAAAATCTTGCCCCTGCGGCTGTTGAAGTCTCCCATGACGTCCCCAAGATAGTCTTCAGGCACCACCACTTCGACGTTCATTATCGGCTCCAGGAGGATGGGCGATGCTTCGGCCATACCTTTTTTGAAGGCCATGGAAGCCGCAATCTTGAAAGCCATCTCCGATGAGTCGACTTCGTGGTAGGAACCAAAGAAGAGGCTGGCCTTGAAATCCACCGCGGGGTAACCCGCAAGGACTCCCTTCAGGTAGGCCTCCTTGAGCCCCTTCTCCACTGCCGGGATGTAGGATTTGGGAACCACTCCACCGACGATCTTGTCTTCGAACTGGAAACCCTCACCGCGGGCAAGGGGGGAGAATTCGATGTGGACATCGCCGTATTGACCTCTTCCCCCGGTCTGTTTCTTATACTTGCCCTGGGCTTTCGAGGATTTCTTTATGGTCTCCCTGTAGGGTACTTTCGGTGTCTCAGTATCGAGCTCCACCCCGTACCGCTCCTTGATCTTGGATAGCATGACATCGAGGTGCAAGTCGCCCATGCCGGAGAGAATGCTGTCGTTTGTCTCGGGGTTCTTCTCGAAGTGGAGGGTCTGATCCTCTTCGAGCATCTTGTTCAGAGCATTGGCCAACTTGTCCTCGTCGGCCCTGCTCCTGGGCTTGACAGCGACGCTGAATACGGGTTTTGCGAACTGGATCGCCGGGAATTCGTAGTTCATGCCCTTGACCGCCAGGGTGTCGCCCACCACGGTGCTGTGCAACTTTGGTATGGCCACTATATCCCCGACGATCACTTCTTTCACGTCCACCGATTCCTTCCCGCGCATGATCTTGAAAGCGCTGACCCGCTCATCCTCGCCCCTGGTCACGTTGTAAAGGGAGTTCTCGCTCGAGGCAGAACCTGAAAAGACCCTGATGAAGGAGAGTTTGCCCACGTAAGGATCCACCATGACCTTGAAGCAGAAGGCCGAAAATTTTCCGGCGGGATCGGGCTCCACCATGACCTCGGCGTCGCCCTGGAAGGCCGTCCTGGTCTGCGCTTCCAGGGGGCTGGGAAATGCTTCGGCTATGGCATCCAGCAACTGGCAGACGCCCACGTTGGAGGTGCTGGCCCCGGGAAGCACCGGGAAAAGCAATCTTTCCCGGATGGAGCACCGGAGGGCTGGAAGCAACTCCTCTACGGAGAGCTGCTCACCCTCGAGGTACCTCATCATCAGTTCGTCGTCGGCCTCGACCACCCTCTCAATGAGGGTCTCCCTCGCCGTGGCGGCATAATCGGCCATCTCCGGCGGCACGTCGGTCTCCTGGTACTCCTTGCTGCCGTCACCCTGGTAAATGTAAGCTTTCTGTCTCAACACATCGACGACGCCTTTGAAGGCTGCTTCCTTGCCAACGGGAAGGAACAGGGGGACGGCCTTGTCGGAGAGGTAGTCCTGGACCTCCTTGAGGATTCTCTCGAAATCGGCGTTCTCCCGTTCCATCTTGCTGATAAAGAAGGCCATGGGCATTTGCATATCCTCGCCGAACTCCCAGGCTTTCTCGGTCTGTACCTCGACACCGTGAACGCCGCTGATCACCACGATGGCGGAATCGACAACCCTCATGGAGGATCGGAGTTCGCCGATAAAATCTGCGTAACCCGGACAATCGATGAGATAAATTTGCTTGCCGGCGTGTTCTGTCGAGATGAGCGAGGAGTTGATGGAAATCTGTCTCTTGTGTTCCTCGTTGCCGAAATCACTTACGGTGTTGCCATCCTCCACCTTTCCCATCCTGGTGGTAAGGCCCGTATCGAAGGCTATGGCTTCGGCCAGGGCGGTCTTGCCGGAACCGCCATGGCCAGCAAGGGCCACGGTCCGTGTTTTTTCAGGGTCACGAGTTGCCATTTACCGATACCTCCCTCAAGTTATGAAAAGCTTAATTGACGAACCCGTCCGGCATCGCTTTGAAAAGGATTTTATTCCCGAGGTTGCATCGCACGCAGGAACAATCTTAAGTGGCAAGGGCCAGGCCGTCAATGAGCCGTTACTATAGTCCCTTCATACCTTCGATCCTCTCGACTGGTCCAGCGCCTCGTCTATCGCGGCCGATACATCCCCCGGGGGGGCCTGGCCCCTGATCTCCCTCATGACAAGACCCTGCAGGTATTTTCTTTTCTTGCCCGAGGGATCCGCGCCGGAAAGAACCAGGCCTGCCTCCTCGGGGTGAGCGGCGAGGATCCTCCGGACAACTTCGGCCAGCAGGTCTCCTTTTACTCCCCCCGGAACCGCACCGGCTTTTTGCATAGCTTCTTCAACCTCCAAGCCGTCACGGCGCATGAACTCCAGCACGTCCCTGGCGGCCGTATTGGACAAAGACCCCTCGTCGACTTTCATGAGAAGGGCTCCCAGGGACCGGGGGGTGAAAGGAAGCCTATCCGCCTCAAGCCTGGTTTCGTTGAGGATCCTGAGGACCTCGGTTTTCACCCAGTTGGCCGCCGACTCCCTGCTTGCGCCGTGACGGACCGTTTCTTCAAGGAACTCCGCCAGGTCAAGTCGTTCAGAGAGAGTCGCCGAGTCCTCGGGGCTCAAACCCCATTCGACCTGGAAGCGTTCCCTTTTCTCCCAGGGTAGTTCCGGGAGTTCTCCCTCCATGGCACGGACAAGGCCATCATCAATAACCAGGGGAGGCAGGTCCGGCTCGGGGAAATAACGATAATCCTGGGCTTCTTCCTTCCCCCTGGTGGCCCTGGTCACGCCTCTCAAGTCGTCCCAGTGGCGGGTCTCCCGTTTCACCCGGCCTCCTGCCAGGAGAATCTCCCTCTGGCGGGAAATCTCGAACTCCAGGGCCCTTTCCATGGCCCGCACGGAGTTGACATTTTTTATCTCGACCCTGCCGCCCCATCTTCCGTCGGAGCACTTCTGGGAGACGTTGACATCAACCCTCAGGGAGCCCGATTCCATGTCGCCGTCGGAGGCACCCAGGTATCTCACCAGTCTTCGCAGGGACAGCACATATTCCCTAGCCTCCAAGGGAGTGGACATATCCGGTTCGGAAACGATCTCCGCCAGCGGTATTCCGGCGCGATTGTAGTCAACCCGATGAAAGGAGCTGCCCGAAAGTCTGCCATCGGCGGTACCATGGACCAGCTTGCCCGCGTCTTCCTCCAGGTGGAGCCTCGTTATACCGATGGTTTTTTTCAAATCCCCGACTGAGACGGGCATGGCTCCCCCCAGGGCGAGGGGGAGTCCTAACTGGCTTACCTGGAAGGCTTTAGGAAGATCGGGGTAAAAGTAGTGCTTCCTATCGAATCTTGAAACCCTCGAAACGGAACAACCCAGTGCAAGAGCCACCTTCACGCCGAGTTGAACAGCCTTGACGTTAAGGGAGGGAAGGGTCCCGGGAAGGCCCAGGCAAACCGGGCAGACTAAGGTATTGGGTTCGCGACCAATATAGTCCGTCGGGCAGGGGCAGAAGAGTTTCGTGCCCGTGGCCAGTTGTACATGTACTTCCAGGCCAATGACTGTTTCAAAAGAAAGGGCCATCAGCGGCTTCCTCCCGTGGCGATCGGCGGAAAGCCGAATTTTTCCTCGATAACGGCGGCACACTCGATCAGTCTCCGGTCCTGCCATCGTGGAGCCACAATCTGTACGCTCGTGGACAAACCGGAGGATTCCAGGCCGGTGAAGACCGTCATGCCGGGAAGGCCCGCAAGGTTTACCGGCAGGGTGAAGACGTCGCTTTTGTACATTCCGACGGGATCGTCGGCGAAACACCCCTTCCGGAAGGGGAAGGATGGCACGGCGGGCATGAGTATCACGTCAGCCTTGGTGAAGGCGCGGTCGAACTCATCGCGTATTTTCCTTCTCACTTTCAGAGCCTTCGCGTAAAAAGCTTCGTAGTAACCCGAACTCAGAACGAAGGAACCCGTCAAGATCCTTCTTTTAACCTCGTCGCCAAAGCCAGCGCTCCTGGTGAGGATGATTTGCGAGGCGAAGTCCGGCGCATCCGCCCTGAAGCCAAACCTGACCCCGTCGAACCGTGCGAGGTTGGAGCTGGCCTCGGCGGGGGAGATGATATAGTAACAGGGCAACCCGAAGGTGATCGACTCCTCGAGTGAAACCTCAACCATGACGCAACCCGATGCCTCCAGTACCAGGGCCGCCTCTTCGATAGACCTGGCAAGAGCCTGATCAAGAATGCCTTTACGAAACTCACGGACAATACCAACACGCACCCCTTCCAGGGAAGGATTCTGAGCCCCTTCGATAAAGCGGGGACGCACTCTCTTTTTGCTCGTTGAGTCCCGAGGATCGTGAGCATAAATTGCATCCATCGTGAGGGCAATATCGGCAACGCTCCTGGCGAAGGGGCCCACCTGGTCAAGGGAAGAGGCGAAAGCAATCAAGCCCCAGCGGCTGACCGAACCATAGGTTGGCTTGAGACCGTGGACACCGCAGAAGGCTGCCGGCTGTCGAATGGAACCGCCGGTGTCGCTGCCCAGGGCGATAGGCACGTAGCCGGCCGCGACGGAGGCGGCGCTACCGCCGGAACTTCCTCCCGGTACCCTGGAAAGGTCCCGGGGGTTCGATACGGGGCCGAAGAAGGAGTGCTCGGAAGAACTTCCCATGGCGAACTCGTCCATGTTCGATTTTCCCACTATGACCGCTCCAGCTCCCTGGACCATTTCGACTACGGCGGCATCGTAGGGGGGTTTCCACTGCTCCAGCATCCTGCTCCCACAAGTGGTCCTGACTCCCCGGGTGCAGAGGTTGTCCTTGACGACGACGGGCACACCCGCCAGGGGCCCCGGGTCGTTTCCGGAGGCGACCTGCCGGTCAATAAAGGCTGCCCTCTTGAGGGCCTGGTCCTCCATGACGCTTATAAGGGCATTCAGTCGTGATTCCTGGGCACCGATCCTTTCCAGCGAGGCCGAAACAACTTCTACCGCCGAGCATTCTCGGTTCAGGACAGCGGCGGCGATACTGGCTCCATCCATGGACTCAATCCTCATGGGAATCCTCCGTCCCGCCCATGGGCGGGACAACGAAAAAAGGGCCTTCTTTCAATGAGGCGGCGGCCAGGGCCTCTTTTCCATCCTCCCATCCTACCGGTTCATCGCTCCTGAAGGGGCAGGGCGAATCATCGGGGTCGGAAAAGGGGTCTACCTTGTCGGTATCGCATTCCTCGAGACCTCTGAAGTGATTGGCCATTTCCCTGAAGAATTTAACCATGGTTTGCGCCTTTTCATCGCCGATCTCAATGCCTGAGAGGGCCGCTGCCCTTTTTACAATCTTGCTATCGATCTCCATGCTATTCGCCTGCCTTCGGCCTATGGTCCATCTTTGCCCCGCCGATCAAATCGAGAAAGGCCTTCTCATCGATGACCCTCACACCGAGGGAACCGGCCTTCGCCAGTTTGCTTCCAGGGTTGGAGCCCCCCACCACGAAAGAGGTCTTCCTGCTGACCGAGGAAGGCGTCGAGCCTCCCAACTCCCTTACCTTGCTCTCCGCTTCCGAACGGGTCATCCCTTCCAGTTCCCCGGTGAAGACGAAGCTCTGTCCCGTGAGGGGGCCTTTCTTTTCGCTCCCGCGAACTGCGGCGGTGGACATGTTCAGGCCGGCGGCCTTCAGTCGTTCCAGGGTCTTGCGGTTTTGGGCATCCCTGAAGAAAGCCGACACGGAGGAGGCGATCGTCGGACCGATCCCCTCGATCGAAGCGAGGGTACCTTCATCGGAGGAGCTCAATTTTTCGATGTCACCGAAAGCCCGGGCCAGGATATCGGCGACCCTGGGCCCAACGTACTTTATCCCCAATGCGGTTATCAGGGATGAAAAGGGCCTCTTCCTGGAGGATTCGATGGAAGCCAGGATGAACGTTGCTGCCTTCTCTCCCAAAACCCTGGAGGACTTATCGCCGGTCAGGGTTATCGGCGCCAGGTCATTCAAGGTCAGGGAGTAGATATCCGCGAAGTCCCTGACGATTCCCTTCTCCACCAGTTTTTCCAGTAGTTTTTCTCCAAGACCTCCGATATCCATCCCCGACCTGGAAGCGAAATACCTCAAGCCCTCCAGGATCTGGGCGGGACAGGACCTGTTGATACACCTCAAAGCCACTTCACCTGGAAGGGAGACGGCCTTCGAGCCGCAGGCAGGGCAATGGGAGGGCATGCTGAATGGCCTGGAGTCGGCCTTCCTGGAACCCATTTCGGGCCTCAAGACTTCGGGGATTATCTCCCCGGCCTTGCGGACCCAGACCATGTCGCCCTCGCGGATATCCCTTCTCGCCACTTCATCGGCGTTGTGAAGGCTTGCCCTCTGGACGACCGTCCCGGACAGGTTGACAGGCTCAAGGATGGCGATAGGGGTCAGTGTGCCGGTCCTGCCCACGGACACTTCTATCCTGATAAGTTTCGTGAGTTTTTCCTCGGGGGGAAATTTATAGGCGATGGCCCATCTTGGCGCCTTGGCCGTGGCGCCGAGCATCGGCCACGAGGCCAGGTCGTCCACCTTGATGACGACGCCGTCGGTGACGTAGGGGAGCGAAAACCTGCCGTTTCTCCAACGCTCGATATAGTCGAATACTTCTTTCGTGCCCCGGCAAAGGCATTCCGACCCTTGAACGGGAAAACCCTGCCCCCGAAGCCAGGAAAGGCATTGATACTGGCTTTCTATGCCGTAATCCGCGGGTGAGATCACCTGGTAGACAAAAAGGCTGAGCTTCCTCGACGCGGTAACGGCCGGATCGAGTTGCCTGAGACTCCCCGCGGCGGCGTTGCGGGGGTTCGCGAAGAGGGGCAGGCCCTGCTCCTCTCTTTCAGCGTTCAGGGCTATGAAGTCCTGGCTCTTGATAAGGACCTCGCCACGGATCTCCAGCGCCCCGTCAATTCTTTCGGCCAATTTTTCGGGAAGATCGGCTATAGTCATCAGGTTTCTCGTGACGTCTTCCCCGGTGTGTCCATCCCCCCGGGTCGCCCCGAGGATGAACTTCCCGTCCTTGTAGTGTAACGACACGGCCAGGCCATCGATCTTGAGTTCACAACAAAGGGCTGGAGGAACAACGTCCCTCGAGACCTTCCTGGTGAAGTCCTCCACGTCTTCACTGCCGAAAGCGTTGTCCAGGCTGAGCATGGGAGAGTCATGGGTTATCTTGGCGAAATCGCTCCTGGGCGCCCCGCCCACCGTTATCGTTGGGGAATCCGAAGGGGGAACCTCTCCCAGTTGGGATTCGAGGTTTTCCAATTCTCGGGCGAGGAGGTCATATCGGTCATCGGAGATCTCGGGAGAGTCCAGCTCATAGTAGAGGTAGTTATGGCGTTTCAACTCCTCCCTCAGGCGGTCGATCCTTTCCCTTATCTCTCTTGCGTCCAAGGATCCTCCCTCCGCTTCCATTCCTCAAGCCTTCGGTCGCATGGTCGGGAAAAGAATGACATCCCTTATGGAACGGGAATCGGTGAGGAACATGGTGAGCCGGTCGATGCCTATCCCAAGCCCTCCCGTGGGCGGTAGGCCGTATTCCAGGGCGTTGATGTAATCCTCGTCGAAAACATGCGCCTCATCGTCCCCGGCTTCCTTTTTCCTCAACTGGTCAAGAAAGCGTTCCCTCTGGTCAAGGGGGTCATTGAGTTCGCTGAATGCGTTGGCCACCTCGGATCCGTAGATAAAGAGTTCGAATCGGTTTGTGAAATCGGGGTTCTCGGGGTTCTTCTTTGCGAGAGGGGAAACCTCCGTGGGAAGTCCCAAGACAAAGGTGGGCTGGATGAGGTTCTCCTCCACGAACTTTTCGAAGAGCTCCGTCAGTATTAAGAAACGGCTTTCGCCCCCCTCGACGTCAACGCCTCTCGCCCTGGCAAAACTGCGGGCCTTCTCATCGTCCTGGGGCCCAAACTCGAAGATGTCGAAGCCCGTTGTCTCCCTCACCAGTTCGGCCATGGTGGCCCGCCTGAAGGGGGGGTGGAAACTAATGGGCGTGCCCTGGTAGACCACGTCCCTGCCACCGACGGCATCGGCCGAAGCGACGATCAGTTCCTCCGTGAGGTTCATAATGTCCTCGTAGTCGGCATAGGCCCAATAGACCTCCATGGAGGTGAATTCCGGGTTGTGCATCGTGTCTATTCCCTCGTTCCGGAAGTTCTTGCCTATCTCGTAGACGCGGCCCAGCATGCCTACGATGAGCCGCTTGAGGTATAGTTCCGTAGCGATCCTCAGGTACATTTTTATTCCCAGGGCGTTATGGAAGGTCTGGAAGGGACGGGCGTTGGCCCCCCCGGCAAGGGTGGCGAGGATGGGGGTCTCCACCTCGAGAGTCCCATGATCCTCGAGGACTTTCCTGAAGGTGGAGATGATCTTCGATCTCTTCCGAAAGATCTCCCGAACGTCGGGATTAGCGATCATATCCACATACCTCTGGCGATACCTGATCTCCGTCTCCTTCAGGCCATGCCATTTCTCCGGAAGCGGTCGAAGGGCCTTGGCCAGGAGGACACACCTCGTGACGAGGATGGAAAGCTCGCCCCTCTTGGTCCTGAAGGGATAACCCACCACGCCCAGCATATCCCCGGTATCGACCCATTTCTTGAAGAAGGCGTATTCCTCCTCGCCCATGGTGTCCACCTGTAAATACAGCTGGATGCTCGAGGTCTCGTCGGCGAGATCGGCGAAGGTGGCCTTGCCGTGCCTCCTGATGATCATGAGGCGGCCGGCGGTCACAATTTCCGTATCGTCCTTTTCATCCTCGGCAAGGCGGCTGAAGTTTTCACGAACAAAGTCGAGGGAATGCTTTTTTATCCATTTCTCATGGGCGAAGGGGTCGTACCCCTCCTCCTCGCGGAGCCTCAGCAATTTCTCCGTGCGTTGCCTGAGGATTTCGTCCTCCTGTTCTTCAGTACCTTCAGGTAACCTTTCTTCGATCACAAAGCTCGCTCCTTTCTGGTGATGGTCTACACTCTTCGAGCACCTCGCTGATTCCGCGCCAGTCAGAGGTGTCGGAAACGGCCCGCCTTAATCGCGAAGCTCCGTTAAACCCTTTAAACATACCCGAGAGTAAACGCTTGAGCAAGACGATGGCGGCTTTTTCCCCTTCTTCGTTCAATATGGTCTCCCCAAGGGAGACCATCAGGTCCGCCCTGGAACAGGGCGATGGCGTCAATAATCCTTCATCCACGGGAAAACCGCAATGGTCCAGTATGGCCGGGATCAGGAAGGGATCTTTCATCGCTCCCCTGGCGATGAATACGGCGGAGCACCCCTTCTCCAGCATCTCCAAGGCGTCCCCGGGTGAAAAGATATCACCGCTCGCGGCTATCATGCCGGGGAAGGCCTTGGCAGCGTCGATAACGACGCTTTTATCCGCCATGCCCCCGTACTTCTGGGCGGGCAGGCGGCCATGAATGCAAATATGGGAGGCGCCCGCTTCCAGCAACATGCCGGAAAAGGCAAGGGTATCCATGGAGGACGCAGGGGGAGACTTCCTGGTCTTCACCCAGACGGGAAGCCCCAGCGGTACCAAGGCTCTCACCATGGCGGAGGCGACCTCGGGACGCCCAAGCAGGCTTGAACCAGCACCTTTTCTGGTCACCTTCGGCATGGGACAAGCCATATTTATACCAATGGCTTCAAAGGATGAACAACTTAAGGCCCTCTGGGCGCCCTCGTAAAGGGTCGCCGCGTCGGGGCCAAAGAGCTGAAGAACGACGGGCCTCTCGCCTTCGACGGTCTTGAGCATGGAGAAGGTCTTTCGGCTTCCATGGACGAGCCCGGCGCAACTTATCATTTCGGTGTGGACCAGCCCTGCGCCAAGGCCCCTGAAGAAAAGCCTTGTCGATGGGAAGGTCACACCAGCGAGAGGTGCCAACCAGATGGGGTTTTCCACATCGACCCCACCCACTCGCGCTGGGAAGGAACCGGCATCGAAAGGTATCTCAGATCACTCCTCTTACCCTCTCGTAGATCAGCCTGAGACCCTTGAGGGTAAGCCAGGGTTCCACGGCGCTTATGGCGCTCGATATCGGCGCTATGACTTCGGCCTGGCCGCCGGTGGCGATAACTTTGACTTTTTCGCCCAGTTCTTTCCTGATCCTTTCTACCAGGGAATCCACCATCCCGGCGAAACCGTAAAGGAAGCCGGACTGCATGGAATCCCTCGTGTTCCTCCCTATCACGCTTTCGGGCAAGTCAAAGGAAACCTTGGGCAACTTCGCCGCCTTGCCGAACAGGGCCTCCATGCTGACCATCAGTCCCGGCGCGATGGAACCTCCAAGGTATTCCCCACGGGACGATAGGGCATCGATGGTGATAGCCGTGCCGAAGTCGACGATGAGAAGGGGGCACCCGAAAAGGTCTATGCCTGCAACGGCATTGACAAGCCGGTCGGCGCCCACTTCCGAGATATGATCGTATAAAACGGGAATGCCGATATCGGAAAGATTTGTGACTTTGAGGCATTCCACCGATAGGAAGCGCCGGACGCACTCCTCCCAGGGAGCGTCGAGGGGGGGGACCACGCTGCAAAGGGCGGCCCCGGTAATATCAGCAGGCCTGATCCCGGCAAGGGTCAACAGGTTGAAAAGGCATATTCCCAGTTCATCGGAAGTGTGCCTCGCGGAGACGAGCCTCCAGCGCTGGACCAGTTCCTTTCCGTCGCAGATTCCGATGACCGTGTTCGTGTTCCCGATATCGACGACCAGGAGCATGACCTCACCTCCAGGAGAAGTGCCTCCCACCCCGGCCCCTTTCTATAGCAAAGCCAGGAATAGGGCGATAGAGACAGCGAAAAGGGCCGCCCGGACTCTGCGAAAACCCAAGCCGGCCAAGACCATGTAGGCCGTCAGGGCCATCCCTGAAAGAGCTAGTACCCCCGAATAAGGAGCCTCCCAGGGCATCAAGGAAGCTGCCAGATCCGCAAATCCGCCCCAGGCGGAAAAAAGACCTTCCCCCGCTTGGGCCAGGAGCCAGCCTCCCGGTATCCCCGCCAGGGAAGGAAGGGCGAGGAAAAAAGCCAGAGGCAGAAGAAGGGTGAAAACCGGCACGGCCAGGAAATTGATGGCCATGCCCGCGACCGGCACGAAACCGAATACTCCAGTGACCATCCCCGCCGTAGCCAACCAAAGTACGATCGGTGCTGCCACCCGGCTCCCTTTTCCCCCTCCGCTGAAAAGACATGAAAGGACCAGCGCCGCCGTCATCGACAACCTCCATCCCAGGTCCCAGAAGAACCAGGGACGCCAGAAAAGGAGGAACAACCCCGCCACGGAAACGGCGTTCAGGGTCGAGGAAGGCCTTCCCAGCCATTTTCCAACGAAACCGGACTGGATCATCAACCCGGCTCGCAGGGCGCTGGCCGAGGCTCCCGCGCAAAGGATATAAATCCACATAACCAGCGATGCCACAGGAATCCTAAAGGGACCCGGGGGAATGAGAAGGAAAATCACCAGGGTCACCATCCCCGTATGAAGACCCGAGACCGCCAGGATATGGGATGTGCCCCACGTGGAGTGCCTCTCCGCCAAATCGGGATCCCTGCCGCCGAGGAGAGCTGCGAGGAGATGGCCCCTCATCAGCGGGGGCAAGTTCATGAGTATCCTATCTTTCAAGTTCCTTCTAAGTCCGAGGATCCCCGCCCCACCCTCACCGGTCAATTGGATGCCGGGGCGTCTTATCTTGCCGACGGCTCCCCTGGACTTCCAGAACCGGGCTTCGTCGAAATCTCCTTCTTTTTCCGCCTTTTCCAACGGCGCGGCCACTCCATCGATCTTAACACGATCTCCCTCCCTGAAAAGCGAGGAGGGTGGCAGGTGCACCACGTATTTTCCTCCGGGAGTATCGACGAGTACTACCCTTCCCCTTCCCCATGGTCTTTCATAAAGCACCGTTCCCGTGGAAGAAACCTGAAAGGGGTCAAATTCTCCCCGGTGAACGCGTGGGATGAGAATGACCGAGCCGGCAAGGGTGAAAAGGGCCACCAAAAGGAAGACCGCCATGCCGTCCGGCGGTATCCTTTCGACGGAACCTGCCAGGACAATGAACATCCCGGCTAAAAGGGCCGCAACGAGTGAAACGGCAAGGGGGATCCCCTTTGCGTCAAGGAAGAGCAGAAGACAGTTGGCCGCCAGGGCCACGAAGGCCGGAGCCCTGGCCAAGGGCCCTAGGGGGATACCGTTACCAGATCCCTGATCGCCGAAAGCTTCTTTTCCCCTATTCCCTTCACTGAAAGGAGATCCTCCACGCTGGAAAATCTTCCCCGCTCCTCTCTATGCCTGATGATCTCACCGGCGAGTTTGGGGCCGATGCCGGGAAGAGACTCGAGGGCCGCCGCGCCGGCCTTGTTTATATCGATGGGGCCAAAGTCGGACCCCGGGAAGCCGCCACCCTGGTATCCAGGGGGCTGGCCCGGAGCATCGCCCTCGCGGGGCACATGAACGTGCATACCGTCAGAAAGGATCAGGGCCATGTTGAAGGCTTCCGGATCGGCTTCCGCGCTGAGCCCCCCCGCCTGATCGACCGCGTGGTAAACCCTGGTCCCACCGGGGAGCCTGTAGACACCCGGCCTCATGACGGCCCCCGTGATATAAATTACCCATTGGTCTTCCAGGATCTTTTCCCCGGAGAAGGTCTGCCCGGGAGTATCCCCCGAGGGCTGGACCGCCCCCATCGTTGAGACGGGGGCCGGTCCAGCCACCTGGCCCGAGGGGTTTTTATCCCATTTACCCGTGAATAGTGAAACGAGAAACCCCGCCAATACCAGGCACGCAACCCCGCCTGCCAGGAAGAGCAATCCTCGCCTGGTATGTGAGACCTCCATGCTCTCTCACCGCCCCCGAAGGTTTTCCTGCCGATCCCGCACCTGCTCTCCGACCAGGTGCCAGTTCCCTGCCCCGGTGATCCTCACCGTGACGAAAGAACCCATCAGAGTGGGCTCTCCAGGGAAGATGACCACCTTGTCTGAAGGAGTTCTGCCTTGCAAAAGGCCTTCCCCCTTTGGCGCCGAACCATCAACCAAGACGGTGAAGGATTTTCCCACGTGGTCCCGGTTGATTTCCTTGGATATTTCGGCCTGAATTTCGTTGATCTCTCTCAGCCTTCGTCGCTTCTCCGCCGCTCCAACCTGGCCGTCCATGCGGGCCGCCGGCGTCCCTTCCCGGGGTGAGAAGGCTGCAGTATGGATGAGGTCGAACCGGAAACGCCCAACGACCTCGAGCGACTCCTGGAAATCCTTGAGGGTCTCCCCCGGAAAACCGACAATCAGATCGCTGGTAACGGCCGCGGCGGGGAGAGATGTCCTGATCATTTCCAGTATCGAGGCATAGCCTTCGACGGTGTAGCCCCTGTTCATGGCCTTCAGGATCCGGTCACTCCCCGACTGTATCGGAAGGTTGATGGCTGGGCAGATATTATCATACTTAGCCATGACTTCCACTACGTCCGGGGTGAGGTCCCTCGGATGGGACGTGGCGTACCTGAGCCTTTTTACACCCTTGATAAGGGCCACGTCCTTGAGAAGGCTTGAGAAAACATAACCGTTGTCGAAATCCCTTCCGTAGGTGTTGACGTTCTGGCCTATAAGAGTGATCTCCCTGACCCCGTCGGAAGCGAGGCTTTCTACTTCCCGGAAGATATCATCGGGATCCCTCGAGACGAATCGTCCCCTTACATGGGGCACAATGCAGTAGGTGCAGAAGTTATCGCACCCATGGGCGATCGTGATGAAGGCTTTCCATGGATTTGAGCGGGCCAGGGGGATCTCTGACAGGTCGTCGAGGGCCGTGGGATCCTCGTCGATGATGGCGATATCCTTGCCGGTGGCCATAACCTCCTCCAGTGCCGCCGGAAGCCTCCCCAGGCTCCGTGGGCCGCAAACGAACCTCACCGGGGGGAAGCGCTTGAGCAAAAGGGGACCGACTCTCTGGGCCATGCATCCCACCACGGCGATAACCAGATCCTTTCGGCTTGAAGCCAGCCTTCCAAGGTCGCTCCACACTTTCTGCTCGGCCTTGTCGCGTATGCTGCAGGTGACGAAGAGGATCACCTCGGCTTCTTCCTCGGACGTCTCTTTCCAGCCCTTGAACGTCAGGGACGTTCTGATCCTATCCGCATCGTAAACATTCATCTGGCACCCGAAAACGTTTATGCTGAAGCGGTACAATTCCCGGCCTCCATGTACAATATGATCCGTGAAGGAATTACTTCACCACGAAATGATACCACCTTCGCGCCTGTGAACGGGAAGGGAGGCCGGATCATGCCCGGAGTAAGGAAAATCGTGATGATCCTGGGAGCATTGTCCCTCGCCATCACCCTGGCGACCTCGCCAGGCTCCGCCGAAAAAACGCCATACCCGCTCCCCGATATCATCGGGTGGAACTTGGAAGACAGGGTATCCATGGAACTCGAAACGCCCTCGGAAGAGCTTGGCTGCCGAGTGGAAGGAATTTATAAACGTCGTACCGATAACCACTCCGTCTTCGTGGTTCTCGTTAAGGGACCTGGAACCCTCTGGCAAGGCCTTCCCGAGGGGGAGATCAACACTGACGACGGGCCTATCGGTTCAGGGGCCACGTTCAGCACCCTTAAAATAGGCGGCCGCAAGGCGGTCATCGAGTGCCACCCCCTGACGGGCAGAGTCCTGGTGGTGGAAGTGTCTCCTGACTTCACCCTGACCTTCGAGACACGGTACGAGGACGTCGAACTGGAAAGGTTCGCCTTGGCATTTCTTGAAAAACTGGATTAGTAAGGGGGAAAAAAAGAAGGGCATTGTACCTTAGGACTTCCTGAACCACTTCTTTCCGAGATCGTCCAGGTAGCCCTCAGCCGAAAGGGCTTCAAGGGCGGAGTTGACCTCTTCGAGGAGTAGCTCGTCGATCTTCCTGACGGCAAAACCCATCGCTTCAGAGGTTACACGGCCGGAGAAGGCCACCACGAGTCCCTCTCCGAAAGAAGGATCATCGGCGAGATACCTCTCAGCGGAGACGCCGTCCATGAAGGAGGCATCGGCCCTTCCCTCCAGGACCCACCTCAAGGCTTCGCCCGACTTCTGGAACCTTAGGATCTCGACTCCGCCCATGGATGTGAGGTATTCATCGTGGATCGTACCTGCCTGGACGGTGACCTTCCTGCTTTTGAGACAATTGACATCCCTTGGCTCAGGCTTTTCTTTCCTGACGACGATGGCGTCATGGGTAAAGAAGTATGGCCTGGAGAAATCGGCTCTCTTCAGCCGTTCCGGCGTTACGCTGAGGCCGGCGACGACCATGTCTATCTTTCCGGCGGAAAGGGCCGGAAGCAAGGCGTCAAAAGCCATGTCGACGAAGACGATCTCCTTGTCCAGCCGCGAAGCCACACTCCTCGCGAGGTCAACGTCGAAACCAGCCAGGTTTCCGGAATCATCGCGGAACACGAAGGGCGGGAAGGAAGATTCTGTCCCTACGCGCAAAATACCCTCCTGGGCGGCAAAGACCTCGGCGGGATTGAAAAAGGATAGGGCCATGACCAGGACCAATATCACTTTGAAGTATTTTTTCACCTATCGATTCAACCTCCTGTCACTGTCAGGGTCGGACATCCCTTGAAAGAATGATTATAATATATAATATCCTGCCGCGGGAATGGGAACCCTCACCAGGGTTGCTTGATTTGTCGCGCGGGATCCTGGGGTCTTTCTCCCCGGGATAGAGATATGGACAAGACCAGGGGGATCCTTCAAAAGTTCGGGAGGCCTCAGGGCCTCCCGGGTAATTCCAGCCGGATATGTCCCTTCAATCGATGGGTTCGAACATATCCTTGGGAACACCACACACCGGGCAGACCCAATCGTCGGGAAGGTTTTCAAAGGCGACACCTGGTTCGATCCCTCCATCAGGGTCTCCGACTGCGGGGTCGTACACGTAGCCACAGACAGTACACAGGTACTTCTTCATCGTTCTTCCCCCTTTGACTGTATCTGTTTGGTTGCGGTTCTTCCGATTATAAGAGGGCTTACGGTAAAATACAACGCAGACACATAATCGGGAGGTGTAGTTTTGCTTCTGATCACCGGAGGTGCTGGCTACATAGGAAGTCACGTTGTCCTCGGACTCCTTGAGCGGGGACGGGAGGTGCTGGTGCTCGATAATCTATGCCGAGGGCACGAAGAACTGATCGGCAAGGCCGTCTTCGAAAAGGCTGATCTAAGGGATCTGACCCAGATAAGAAAGGTATTGGACAAGTACCCTATCGACGGGATCCTTCATTTCGCCGCCCTCAGCCTGGTGGGAGATTCCCTGTCGGACCCCCACTCCTACTACCGGAACAATATTGGGGGCACTATGAACATAATCACCGCCATGCTCGAGGCCGGCATAGAAAGGATCGTTTTTTCCTCCAGCGCCGCGGTTTACGGGGAGCCGAGGACCCTGCCGATAAGGGAAGAAGCAACCAAGGCACCCACCAATCCCTATGGGGAAACAAAACTGTTCATAGAATCCATGCTCAGGAGATCCTTCAAGGCCTACGGGATCAAAAGCGTCTCCCTGAGATACTTCAACGCGGCAGGCGCGGATCCCACAGCCAGGACGGGCGAGGATCACCACCCCGAGACTCACCTTGTACCCCTGGCCCTGGACGCAGTGCTTGGAAGGATCGAGGAGTTGACCGTCTACGGCAACGACTATCCTACCCATGACGGGACCTGTATCAGGGATTACGTCCATGTGACCGACCTAGCCGACGCCCATATCAGGGCGTTGGAAGGGCTTGAAAGCGGAACCTTCGGGTACGAGGCTTTCAACCTAGGAAATGGCAGGGGATTTTCGGTGCTCGAGATCGTTTCCGCCGTCCGCTCCGTGACAGGCAGGGGATTTCCCCTGAGGTTCGCCCCGAGGAGACCCGGCGATCCGGCCGTCCTGGTGGCGTCCTCCGCAAAGGCGGAAAAAGAACTGGGTTGGAAGCGCCGCTACACGGACATCGACGAGATCATAGAGACAGCCTGGAAGTGGCACCAGAAGAGGTTCAGGAGCGGGCGTAGATTCTGAAGATCTTTCTCTCCAGGGATCTAGTCAGGCATAATGTCTTTTCCGGGGAAATGTAATAATCATCCTCCAGCCTCACCCCGCCTTTTCGGGGAAAATAGATACCGGGTTCAACGGTCACCACATCCCCCACGGCGATCACCTCGTCCGAGCGAGGTGACAGGGTCGGCGGCTCATGCAGCTCAAGGCCTATGCCGTGCCCAAGACTGTGGATGAAGAGATCACCGAAGCCCGCCCTTTCTATCACTTTCCTGGCCGCGGCATCGATCTCGGAAGTCGGCCTTCCAGGTTCAAGAAGAGAAGCGGCTTCCGATTGCGCCTCGGAAAGCAGTTCGTGGGCGTCCAGGACCCATTGTGGCGGCTCCCCCCAGGAGAAAGACCTGGTTATATCGCTTACATAACCCTTGTGCCTTGCCCCGAAGTCGACGAGCACATTTTCCGCCCTTTCGATGATTTTATCCTCGGGTTTTCCATGGGGCAGGGCACTCCTTTGACCAGAGGCGACAATAAAATCCTGTCCACCCCAGCCGCCCTCGGCCCCTTTCAGGCGCATCTCGTACTCCATCCTGGCCGCGAAAACTCTCTCCGTCATACCCGAAAGGAAAGACGAAAGGGTGTCCTTGAAGGCAGCCGACGCTATCCGGGCCGCTTCCTCTATGGTATGAGCTTCTTCGAGGTCCTTCTTCCTCCTGATGGAAGAAAACTCGGAAGTCAGGTCGATCAGTTCCCTCCCGAGTCCCTTAAGGCCATCGTATAAATCACAGGTGACCCGCCGCGCCTGGAAGCCGAGACTGCCGATCTCGGGCCTGGCTGATAATTCTTTTTCCAGGGCTTCTATTATGGAGCCGCGTCCCTGATCCACGACGGTGAGGGTTGTCTGCCCTGAAGCCTGTTCCAAGTATCTCCCATCGGTCACCAAGAGGGCGTCATCGGCGAGAATAATCAGGGCGCAGCTCGAACCCCGGAAACCGGAGAGATGGAAGCAGGTTTCCCAGTTGTATCCCTCCCGGACCAGGGCTACGGCGGCGTCGGCGCCCCTGGACTTCATGAGTTGCCGCAGGGATACCAACCTCCCTTGAAAATGCCCCTGGGTCGGGCCTTTCAATTGAGAGGCCTTCCGTCAGCCAGGAGCGCCCAGAGTTCCTCTCTCGTCTCGATGGGGACGTCGCCTTCCCCCTGGACCATCTCTCCAATCACCGAGCAGGCGATCCCCGAAGCTTCCAGGGCTTCAAGGGCTTCATCAAGGAATTTTCGGGGGATCACCGCCACCAGGACGCCCGAGGAGATCAACCTCAAGGGGTCAAATCCGAGGCATTCCGAGCAGGAAAGGGTCAGCCGGTCAATGCTGACCGCCTCCCTGTCCAGGGAGACTCCCAGGCCGCTCAGGCGTGCGATTTCCCCCAGGCCACCGAGGAATCCCCCCTCGGTGGGGTCATGCATGAATAGGGCCCACTTCCTCAGGATCCTGGATTCCGGGAGCACGCTCATCAGGTCTGACCATTGGAGAATACCATCGATCTCTTGGTCGGACAGGCATCGGCGGAGCAATCCCCTGCGGTCATTGGCCAGGATGCACATCCCCTCTATGCCGACATGCTTGGTCATGACCACCGCGTCGCCAGGTTTTATGTCCCGCGCGGTGAGGACCTTTTCCGCCATCCCCATCATGGTCGCGCAGATCACAGGGTGATCGTACCTGTCATTTATTTCCGTGTGCCCTCCTATCACCGCGATTCCCGCTTCCAGACATGCTTCGTGGATCTCTTCCACCAGGGAAGTGATCTGTCCCGGCGTCGACCCCGTGGGGAAGATCAGGGTGGAGATCAAGAAGGCCGGGTCGCCTCCTTTCGAGGCTATGTCGTTGGAATTGACGACGACCAGGAGCCTTCCGGCTCCCCTGTCGGCACCGACAATTGGGTCCGAGGCGACCACCAGGTACCTGTCGGCAGGCCACCGGATGACGGCCGCATCCTCACCGACAGCGGGTCCTATAAGAACCTCATCCCGTTCGGCCCCGCCGTAGGCCAGGACGGCTTTCTCCAGTATCTCCGGCGCCAGTTTTCCCGAAACGGATGCCCTGCTTCCCATCTTCGCATCACTCCGATCCTTCATCCCTGATGCTCATGATACAGCCGCAGTAACGTTGCCTGTAAAACCGCAAACGGCTGCTTCTTTCAACGGAGAGTTGGAATCCCCCTTTTTTCCTCCACACACGGAAGATCCATTGCAAACCGTACTCCCGGCACACCTCGCCGCCGATTCTGTCTATGACAGCGACATCCTTGTGAGGGCTTATCGTAAGGGTGGTCGATAACGAACCTATCCCCAGGGAAAAGGCCAGGGCGGCGGCGGCCGACAATTGTACCTTGAAGCAGAGAGCGCATCTTTCGCCGCCCTCGGGGACCAGGAGGTGGCTTCTCACCGCTTCCAGCCACCGCGGTGGTTCATAGGGCCCGAAAATGCAACCGCTCCCCAGAACCCGGGATAGAGTTTCCACATCCCGCGCCCTTCTTTTGAACTCGGAGAAGGGGTGGATATTGGACGAATAAAAGAAACCCACCACCCTATGACCTTCTTCGACAAGGCTTTGCCAGGGGACGGTCGCGTCGGGGGCGCAGCATATATGCAGCAGGATATCATGGGTCAATAGGATTCATCGCCTCCATCACCATTGAGAGCAGGGGGACCGATAACGTTCGAGGCGAACACCAGGTATCCTGTATGGCCTATCATTCTGTCCTCGGGGCGGATCCTCCTGCTGTCGGTCTTGTAATACCTGAGGAGTATCTCCGATACCTGGATGTCGAAGAAAAAGTTTTCCCCTAGGCCATCCAGGACTTTTCCAATCTGGTTCACCGTCGGGACCAGGATGCCCAACCGGTTCCCCGGGGCAAGAGCTTCCTTTGCCCTGCCAAGGTAATCCCAGGGGTTGGGGACATCCAGGAAAAGAGCGTCGGCTCCGCACTCGTCGAAACCATCGGCGATATCCCTGATCTTGAAATCCACGCGGTGAGCGACGCCCCACTTATCGCAGTTGCGCCGGGCCAGCAGCGAATGCTCCTCTTTTTTCTCGTAGGAGACGACTCTACCTTCATCGCCGACGAATTGGGCCAAGACCGAGGTCAGGCTTCCAGAACCGGAGCCACCCTCGACGACCAGCGCTCCGGGGAAGATGTTCAAAGACATCAGGATGAACCCCGTATCCTTCGGGTATAGTATCTGGGTCATCCTCCTGACCCTTCGGCTGTACTCCTGAATATTGGGACGGAGAAGGCAGAAGGGTTTGCCCATGTTGGTATAGGCCCAGCTACCGAAGGGCTTCCCGAGGAGATCGTCATGCAGCATTTGACCCAGGCGCGTATCCTGCCTGCCGCCGGGCGTCACCTTGATAATGAAACTGTCACCCTTGGGCGGTGCCCAGATGAAGACCAGATCGCCGGCCCTGATGAACTCTTCCATATTCTCTCTCCCCGGCATCAGTGAAGCATCGGGTGCTCTTAGGTGCCCCTTTCGCCGAAGTGTATTGTACATCAGGCGTAAGGCATAAAAAAACGGGAGCACTCCTTGCACCCCCGTTCTCGATACAGCTTTTTTCGGAATCAACCTAGAAACGCCTCTCCCATGAAAGCCGGAAACCTCGCTCAGGACCATAGTAGAAGCTGTTTCCCGACCTGTAGGTGTAATTTTCGTTGAAGAGGTTCACAAGGTGCAACCTGATGGTATCGTCTCCGGAATCCCAGGAAAGATCAAGGTTGACAAGCAAGTGATCGCCTGCATCCCAATCATAGTTGGACCAGGGAGAGGAGAAGAAACCAGCCTGGTTAGCCATCCAATTCAAAGAAAGAGTTACTGTCCAGGGGGCTTGGACGTACTTGACGGCCAGGCCTATTTCCCACTCAGGAACGCCGTAACTCCTTATCCAAGAAGAGTTGGGGCTCTTTTTTTCCTCCGGGTATTGCCAGGTACCATTGACCATCATTGACCAGCAGGGTCCCAGGATCCATTGTCTGGAGAACTCGATACCATAGGATCTGAAATCTGCCAAGTTAAACCAGGTCCCGGGCCAATTATCATCATATTTGATCTTGTCCTTAAGGGAAACGAAGAAAAGGCCGATCGACCAGGGTTCAGGACCAGGATTCTTGTAACCAACTTCATAACTCCATCCTCTCTCTGGTTCGAGGTCTGGGTTCCCATAGGAAGAAGAGCTTTCTATAAATAGTTCGTAAAAACTGGGCATCGCAAAAACCCTCGATGCAGCAAGGTAGAAGATATTTCCGTTTACAAACTGCCTCTGTATACTGATCTTGGGGATCAGCTCATCGTGATCGTTGGACTCCTGCCTCCAAATCTCGTACCTCAGGCCAAGGTTGGCCACCCAATCTCCGACCGGGTATGACACCTCCATAAAGGGAGCCAGATTGTTCCTGTTTTTAGAAGTTACCGAGTCCCCCCAGCCATCTGAGAAATCCGTGTCTTCATAACGGAAGAACAAACCCCAAGCGGCAAGAGCTTCCCCCAGGACCATTCGACCCCCTATCTCAGCTGATATCGCAGAATCCTTGTAAAACCTTCCTTCAACGAGGGGAAAATCATAATCCTGCTTGTGGTACCCTGCCAGAAAGTACCAATCATTCCAATCATGCCTCATGGAGATTCTGTTGACCCGCTTCTTTTCCTCGTTCAGGCCGAATTCATTATTGAAAGAATAACTGTAATCACTGGTAACAACTTGGATGATCCACCTGTCACCGGCAATATTCAATCCGAAAGTGTCACCCCTGTAGAAATGGGAAAAGTATGTATCTTCAGGTTCCTCATAGAAAAAAAGCCTTCTCTTCCCCTCCTCCAACCGCTCGTACCAGGTATTGGCAACGATCCCTTCTTCCCCGGCATTGCCTGAAACATAATACCTCCGCCAGCCATTGGATCCTCCCTCGGCGACAACCCTTCCGCCCGACTTTTCCGGCTTCTTCGTTATGATGTTGATAACACCGCCAGCAGCCATGGAACCGTAAAGGGCCGAGCCTCCGCCCTTCACTACCTCGACCCTTTCGATATTCTCCAATGGGAAAGACCTGAAATCGACGGTGGCACCATCGGCGAGATGAGAAGACCTGTAGTAGGGGATGCCATCAACAAGCACAAGTATCTCGGTGATAATCCCTCTTATGGTCACCTCGGATTGCTGCGAAACCCCGGTCTTCTTTTTCAGGAAAATACCCGGAATCCTTTGATCCAGAAGGGCTCCCAGGTCGGTGGCGCCGCTTTGGTCGATCTCCTCGGCTGTTATCACGTAGGTCGGTGCCGGTATCTCGGAGAGCTTAGTATATATCCTGCTCCCCGTGACGATCTCCGGTTCAACGGAGGCAATTTCCGCCCGGGCACTTCTGCAATCTATAAACACCCCTGATACGACCGCGATGCAAACCACTGCTGTTGCCAGTACTCTTCTCATCAAGCCGTCCCTCCCGATAAATTATTAGGGCGGCCTGACACGCCAGGCCGCCCTCGAGGGACGATTCTCTGTCGTGCCACGCCCGCGCATGACACATGATCTCCTCCCCCCGGCTGGTCTCCTGGCTCCCGTTCATTCTACTCCCGCGCCTTCCCGGCAAAAGCCAGTGGCAAAACATGCGGTTTCGTCCCGGTTACAGTGGCGGGGCCGCTCCGGAATCTCACCGGATTCCCGTCACCGAAGGGATTTTCCATAGGATCTAACAGGGTTAAGAATATAACAAGAGGAAAGACAAGTCAAAGGACAAGGAACGACTTTTGTCGTGGGTTCCGGCGGCGGCTACTCCAGGCGGAATATTACCGGCACGATCAATTCTTTGGGCGTGCGGGGCGAGAACCCCCACTTCTTGACCGCCGCCAGGGCGGAGGCGTCCAAGGAGGGATAACCGCTGGATCCCATTACTTCCACGGAGAGGACGGCCCCACCAGGTCCCAGTCTCACCAACAGGCGCACCTCGCCCTCCTCCCCCCTTCGCCTGCTGGCCAGGGGGTAGACGGGTTGAACCCTGGCTATGACGTCGGAAGCCACCGCCACCCGGGGTTGTCCACCACTCGGACCACCTTCCCGAGGCGGGTTCTCGTCGGAGGCGGGAACGGATCGGACCCGTTCCCCCGGGGCGGTGCTCTCCTTTGCCGCCGAGAGAGGGGTTTTCGAGGGTTGTTCCTGCCGCGGATTCCTGGCTGCCTTGGGTT
>LSQX01113227.1_pt2 | contig 23423 bp, 16 predicted proteins | sample 654561 | NCBI WGS metagenome assembly LSQX01 (sample SAMN04489861, study PRJNA283612) | anaerobic digester metagenome | isolation source: 4 biogas reactors fed with cattle manure at either 37C or 55C with and... | place: Denmark: Kongens Lyngby | collected 2014
GAGACGCCCGATGGCCAGGATGGCTACGATACCATCGAGTGGCTCGCCAGCCAGCCGTGGTGCAGCGGCAAAGTCGGCACCTTCGGCCCCTCATACAACGCGTGGATGCAGTGGGAGGCCGCCGCACAGCAGCCGCCCTCGCTCGTCGCCATGAGCGCCGATACCATCCCGCTCGAACTCACCTCCGTGGACTGGTGGGGCAGCTTCCGCCCCGGCCGGCGCATCAAGTGGTGGCTCACCACCATCGCCCCCGACCTGCGCAAGCGCGCCGGGATGACCCCGCCGCACACCGGCCCCGAAGCCGTCCCAATCTTCGAAGAGATCGAGCAGAACCGCTTCCTCGACCTGCTGCCCTACGCGGACCTGCCGAACTACATGCCCGAGCCGCTCGCCACCTACGCCCGCAACTGGCTCGCCGACCCCGCCCGCCCCGTCTGGCGCTTCGGCGAGAAGCACGCGCGCGTTCAGGTGCCGAACCTCGACTTCTCCGGCTACTTCGACCACTGTAACGGGACGATAGACCACCTCGCCGGGATGCAGGCCAACGCCGCGACCGATGTCGCGCGCGAGCAGACGAAGCTGATCCTCGGCCCCTACAACCACGGCGGCTTCGGCACCCGCAAGTTCGGCGAGATAGACTTCGGCCCGGACGCCGAATATGACAAGACCGACGTGCTCATCCGCTGGTTCAACCACTGGCTCAAGGGCCACGACAATGGCGTCGAGAGCGACCCGCCCCTGCGCTACTTCGTCATGGGCTCGGGCAAGTGGAAGTCCGCGCAGACGTGGCCGGTGCCGGGCGTCATGCCGACCGAGTACTACCTGCGCTCAGACGGCTCCGCGCGCCCGGTGGCAAACTGCGGCGGCCTCTCACGCGAAGCGCCCGGAGATGAGCCCGCCGACAGCTACACCTACGATCCGCGCGACCCGACCCCGACGCTCTGGACGGTCAAGCTCTTCACGCTGCCGAGCGACCGGCGGAAGCTGGAGTATCGCGACGACATCCTCTACTACTGCACCGAGCCGCTGGAGGAGGAGATCGAGATCGTCGGGCACCCGGAGGTGGTGCTCTACGCGAGTTCGTCGGCGCGCGACACGGACTTCTTCGCGCGACTGGTGGATGAGGACCCGGATGGGATCGCGCTGGAGATCTGCTACGGGATGGTCCGCGCGCGGCACCGGAACTCGTGGGAGAGCGAGGAACTGATCGAGCCGGGCGCGGTGGTGGAGTATCGCATCAAGCTCGGTGCGACCGCCTGCCGCTTCCTCAAAGGCCATCGCATCCGGCTGGAGATATGCTCGGCGGACTTCCCGAACCACGACCGCAATCACAACACCGGCGGGGACGACATTGCGGAGATGCAGATGCAGTCGGCGGAGCAGACGGTGTGGCACTCAACGGAGTGGGCGTCGCGGCTGGTGCTGCCGGTGAGCGGATAGCAACGGCGACGGCAACGGCAACGGCAACGGCGACGGCTTTGTAACAGGATTCCGGGCGCTGATGCGCCCGGACAGGATCCCGCGCTCCGCGCGGGAACAGGAAACGGCACAGGTAACAGCAACGGCAGTGGAAGGTGACGGCTGGACCGAGGTGACGAACGATGATCTATCGGTCGTGGAGGGGTCGGTCGCCCGACCGGCCCGCCGTTCGTATCTCCTGTCCGTGCGTAGTGCGCGACGAAGCGATGGACGGAATGGCTCGGCGGGGGCGACGCTGCGTGATGACCGCGAGGTAGTCGTAAGCCGTTGCTGTGTCATTGTGGCCCCTGCGCCCTCGCAGGGGGCGGCGCGAAGCGACGCTGCCGTTCGGCAACGGCGACGGCTTTGGAACGGGGGAACGGCTAACCGCAACTCGGGTGTACGGCTGCGGCATCGATGATTGAAGGGCGAAGCTGGGGGTGCGGTTCTCACGCCCCGGGTATACCCGTGCCGCGGCCCTGCGTGTGCACCATCGAAACCAGCGCCAGCCAGCCCTCAAGCTCCTCGTCCGTGAGGCTCGAGCGGCCCTGCGTGCGCAGGCGATGGTCCACCGCCCGCAGCCACCGCCGCGTCTCCCGTGGCAGGGCGATCCGCTCATTCACCACCAGCCCCGTCACCTCCTGGCGCTGATGACGCCGCCGCACCGAGAGCTTGCGCTCGTTGAGCGTGTAGCCGAACTCCGCCACGATCCGCCGCGTTGCATGCACCGCCGCGTCTACCTTCGCCCGATCATCCTCGACCAGCGAGAAAGTGATGTCGTCGGCGTAGCGCGTGTAGTCGGCGCCGATGCTTCGCGCGAGGCCCGCAAGCCGCGCGTCGAGGCGGTAGTTTACGAGGTTGCTCAGGCGCGGAGAAGTCGGCGCGCCCTGCGGCAGCCCACCGTTGTGGCAGGTCAGCCGCACGATCTCCGAGGCTGCGCTGCGGCTCCACCCGATCGCGGAGAGATACTGCATGACGCGCTGCTCGGTGGTGGATGGGAAGAAGTCGGTGAGGTCGAGGCTGACCACTACCGCCTTCGCCACGTGCGGCCGCGCGTTGGTAACGATCGAGCGCCCTCGCTCGAAGCCATGTGCGGCCGGATGAGCGCGAAGCCCGGCTATGACGCGATGCAGGATCGCCCGCTGCACGTCGCGGAGGCTGTCCTCGGGGGCGCAGATGGTGCGCGAACCGCCGGCGCGCTTGGCGATGGTGAAGCTGCGGTAGCGTGGCTGCACGGTCGCGAGCTTCTCAACGGGCATCTCAAGTCGCGCGGCAAGTTCGGGCAGATCGAATCCGTCGCGGCCGCGTCCGAGGAGTCTGCGCAGAAAGCTCCACATGATCCAGCCTCCGGGAAAGATGCAGGGGCGCGAGGATGTTATCCCGCGCCCCAGCCTGCCCTGCTAACCGTGCAACGGTTGCTCCAACTTTCCGCACACACCGCGCGATCCGCTCGGCGAAACGCCGAACTGGCGCTCAGGGCGCCCGCCAGGGCAAGTACGGTGGTTTTCGCCTCGCGACCAACCGCACCTCCCGTCCTCAGGCGATAGTTGCGCTCAGTCCCACATGTAGCCGAAGCCCGCGATGTAGTGGAGGGCGTAGTTCCACAGTTCCGCATCGCCATCAACAACCGGCACTTCGACCCATGCGAGAGTGGCTTTGCCCTCCAGCGTGAAGACCCAGTCCTCCGCAATCGGCCATGAGTAGCCCAGCGCATACTGAGCGGCGGCGCCTGAGAGGTAGTACCCGCCGCCGAAGTCGCCGCCCCTGTCTCCGTCAAGCGCAAGCCCTCGCACGGTGTTCTCCGGGTGAGTGACTACCACTCCCGCACCGGCGCGATGGGTGTAGTCGCCGCGCCTCCACGCGCGGTTGTACATGAACATGTTGAAGCCGTGCGAGATCTGGAAGTTCGTGATCTCAGGCGGCCTGTTCTTCAGCTCAAGCTTGTGATGGATGTGCTCGATCTCCCACGCGTTGTCGCCGCTCCAGTTGCCGTAGCGCAGCACGTAGTAGGGCGCACCGGTCCCGCTGGTGCTCCAGTCGGCGCTGAAGTTCAGTGTATCGTGCCCCTCCTGCGAGACCTCCAGGTCTGAATCGAAGCTGTACGCACTGCCGGCGAAGAGTTCGAGCGTCTGGTAGCTGCTATCTTTCTGTGCATAGGCGGCCGCGCAGGAAGTAACAGCGAGCGCGACGAAGATTGGCGCGAGCGGTCTGAGACTAACACGAAACAACATCAGGAGATCTCTCCTCCGCCCCCCGGGGGGCATCAGTGCGTGGAAACACCACTCTTTGTTCAGCAGCAACTTCGCCACGGCGAGGCGGTTTCCTGCCTGAGGGAGGCGACGCCAGTGCAGCAGAGATATGTCACCGACGGTCTGTGCGCTTCGGCGATTGAGCTTGCACCGGGGCAGTTGCTCGGTCTCGTGTGTAGCAAAGGCGGAGCGGAGTGCCCGCTGATTGAGCCCGAAGCGGCTGCGGAGTCGCTTGAGCGGCTGGCTGCCGACCCGACAGCCGCAATCCGCCTCATCTCCGATGCCGATGAAATGCCGCACTACTCCAGCGGGGAGGGGCGCAATGATCCGGCGGACGCCACGACGCGCCTGCGCGACCTGCTGGTGCTCCAGCGGCTCGGGCTCTGTCCCGGCGACACTCGCCGCGCGCGCTACCTCTACGAGTTGCTCTTCGAGCGCATCGAGACGCCTGTCGGCATCTGCGCGCATGATACGGCCGGGTGGGAGGGCTGCCCGGCGGCGGCCTCCGGCGCATATGAAAACGTGCGCGATCGCGGGTGGCAGGAGATCGTCTACAGCCGCAGCGATGAAGAGCGAGCGGCATGGCGCGAGGCAAGCGAACGCGCCGTCGCCGAGGGCGAGCGGCTTCACGTGCGCCCGCACCACCTCATGTGCATGAGTTGCTGGTACAATGGCGGCGCGGGCGTGGGGCCTCGCTCCAATGACACGCTGGCAGAGATACTTGAGCGCATCCAGCGCGAGCCCGACGTGCCGATCACGCTCGTGGAGGGGCAATGCGAGGCCTGCAACTGCTGCGACGGCTTCCATCCGCAGAGCGGGCGCTGTGTGCATGCCGGCGGGCTGATCCGCGACTACCTCAAGGACCTCCTGGTCCTGCAGCGCATCGGGCTGATGCCCGGCGACACCGTCCCGGCGCGGGAGTTGCTCGCGCTGATCTTCGAGCGCATCCCGTCCACGACCGAGATCTGCGGCTGGGGCGACGGCATCGTCACGGCGCGCGAGTGGAGTGTCTGCGGAGGGCCTGAGGGCAACGCCGGGTACGCGCGGACGCGACAGACCGGCGTCTTTGGCGGAGGCGGATGAACGTGGATCAGCGGATCAGGCCGAGTAGCGCGGATGCGGCCTGAAAGCACGCCGCCGTCCTGATGTACCGACCGTCAGCCGTCCCTGCAGTCCGTCACCGGCAATCACTCTGAGCCAGGAGAAACAGCATGTTGCGATGGACAGTCCGCACCGCCGCAATCGCAGTGATGACAACGCTCGTATGTTCGCTCTGCACCGCCGCTGAGCTTACACTCCAGCGCGAGGGGAGGCCGCGACTGGCGTCTCCGGAGCAAGTGGAGGCACTTCGCGCCGACGCTGAAGCCGTGGAGGCCGCCCGCGCTCTCGCCGATGACATCATCGCACGCGAGCGCACGAGCGTCTACCGCGACCACTCCGTGGCTCTGCCCGCCCCCGCTGCACCCCTCGCGCATGAGGGCGACTGGCCGTGGATGACCGGCATCAGTGGCGAATTGCGCGCCTACCTTGAGGGAACCGCACGGGCGTGGGAGCTGACCGGCGACCGGCGCTATCTCGGCTGGTGCCGGGAACTGATGCTGGCGGTGAGCGCGTGGGATCAGTGGCACGATCCTGCTGTGGACGAGGGCCCCTCTGTCGCCACTGTGCACCTGATCCACGGCGTCTGCGTCGGCCTCGACCTGACGTGGGATGCGCTGCCGGAAAGCGACCGGGCGGTCATTGTTGCCGCCATCGCGGACAAAGGAGCCCACCCGGTCTACGAGCACTTCACCGCTGAAGACTCGTACCTCTCCAGTCCCAACATCTGGCCCAACGGCTACGCGATGCTCAGCGAGGGCCTTGGCGTGGCAGCGCTGACGCTGCTGGGCGAAGATGAACGCGCCGATGAGTGGCTGGCAAAGTCGCTGACCAGCGCGCGCCTGTTTCTCGACGAGCAGGGCGGCACCGACGGCGGACTGGTCGAGGGACTAGCCTACGGCGGCCTGGCAGTTGATGCCCTTGTCCACCTCTCGCAGGTCGCTGGGGAGCTAACCGGCACGGGTATCTTCGACCATCGTTACTTCGAGCAGGCGATCCTCTTCCCGGCGTACTTCATGGCCCCCGGTGGCGGTACTGTCGCCAACTTTGGCGACAATGGCGGCCCGCTCGGTTGCCCGCCGCCGGTGACCGGACTGGCGCGCGCGCTGGTCGAGCGCAATGGTGACGCGGTGGCGGCGTGGTATCTCAGCAAGGCGGGCGACAGCGATAAACCTGCCGTCGCACCCGAGCATCTGCCACTGGCGCGGTATTTCCGCGACATAGATTGGGTGGCGATGCGCTCGGGATGGGGCGAGCGGGACAGCCTGCTGGCGTTCAAGAGCGGCTACGCGGAGCATCACAACCATCTCGATCAGAACAGCCTCATCCTCGCGTGGGGCGATGAGTGGCTGCTGAACGATCCTGGCTACCAGGTCTTCGACATGCCGTACCCACCCGAGCGCAGGCTGAGTGAGGAGATGGTGCGCGCGCGGCACGATTACACCTACGGGACGCTCGGGCATAATGCGATCCTCGTAGACGGCCGCGGGCAGATCGCGCGGCGGGGATACGTCACCGAATTCCTGAGCAGTCCAGCGATGGACTATGCCGTGGGCGATGCCTCGGACTGCTATCCGGGCCTGAAGCGATACCGGCGCCACGTCATCTCCGTCGCGCCCGACTACTACGCCATCTTCGACGAGATCGCCAGCGACGGGCCTGCGCGGAAGATCGAGCTGCTGCTGCATACCACCCCCGATGGCGAGTTCAGCATTGACGGCGCGGAACTGCCGGTGGGGGAGAGCGTTGAGGGGCGAGAGGCGCGAATCCGCCGCACCGGCGAGGCAGTCACGCGCTTCGTGAGCCCCGCCTCACTCCGCTTCGAGCACCGCAGGGAGCGCTATTGCGAGCCCTACGGCCGCTACCTCTCCGCATCGGTTGGGATTTTCTCGGATGAGACCGTGGCGTGGGTGGTGGGCGCAGGCCCCGCCGGTCGGGTGCGTCTTCAGGCGCGACCGGTGGAGGGAGCGGACGCCATGCAGGTGCAGGTTGGCGATGCGGTGGACACCATCGCGCTCGGCGGCGAAGAGAGCGTGAGCGCCGCAGACATCTCCTTCACAGGCGCGGCGGCGATGGTCCGCGACAGCCGCGCGGGGGTTCATCGCTATGCGCTCGTGGAGGGCACGCGACTGCAGGTGGGGGTCGCGACGATGATCGCCTGCGAGACGCCGATCAGCGCGGGCGCGGTGGTGGAGGATGGGCTGCTGCGCGCGCGGATCAGCAGCGAAGCCTCGGCTGCCGTGACGCTCTTCTGCCCCCCGCAGGCGGGGACTGTCACGATAGATGGTGCTGAGGTGACAGAGGGCATCGTTCGCGACCCGGAGCGCCTGACAGTGACTCTCTCGATACCGGCGGGCGATCATGAAGTGGAGGTGCGGGGATAGCGCTGGCTTTCAGTTCATCCGCAGAAGGAGACGCCGAACCCTGAGCTTCCGGTCATGATCCACGCCGCGTACCCGGCCTACCGCGACAACTTCCTCACCTGGGCGGCCGGGGAGTATGTGCAGAAAGGCTCCGATCTGCAGCCGCTGGCGGAATCGACCGCGCAGCGATCGAGCGTTCACGGGCAGGTGCAAGTCTCTGCGGCCTCGAACTTATGCTGCCGTAGTCCCAGTCACCGGCGCAGAGTGCCGGCGCTATCGCAGCGTGAGGAGCGACCATGAAACTGCGCTCAGACCTACTCGATGAGAAGTCCCCGACGGGTCTCGAAGTCGTTCAGCTCACCGACGAGCCCGATGTGCCCTCATCGAACATCTACATGGAGGCGCAGATCTTCACGCCCGACTCTAAGCGCCTGGTCCTCCACCGTTCGGCCCACGCCCACGGCAGCGACCAGCACGATCCCGAGCATCGCTACCTGCTCTGCGACCTCGAAGACGATTGCGCGCTGTCGCCGCTTACCGATGAGACCGGCGCGACCGGCCCGTCAATCAGCCCCGATGGCCAGTGGCTCTACTACTTCGTCAACGAGACCGTGACCGGCGGTGGGAAGTTGACGCTTAAGCGCGTCGGCCTCGATGGCTCCGACCGGCAGACCATCTTCGTGCTCGATTCGCCGCTGCCGGAGACCGACTTCCGCCCGAGCCGGATCTACCCGCTGTCCACCATCTCCTCCGATGGCCGGCGCATCGCGATCTGCGGCTATCTCGGCGATGGTACGACCCGCGGCGCGCCCTACGGGCTGATGGTCTTCGACATCGAGGCGGCGAGCGTGGAGCTTATCCTGCACGGGCCGACGTGGTGCAACATCCACCCGCAGTACTGCCGCTCGACAGACCCCGAAGCCAGTCACGACATCCTCGTGCAGGAGAACCATGAGAATATTGCGGACGAAAAGGGCATGATCGAGAGACTGGTGGGGGGGCTTGGCGCGGATATTCATGTCATTCGCGATGACGGGACGAACTTCCGCAACATGCCGTGGGGGCGCGATGGCAACGAGCGGTGCCAGGGGCACCAGTGCTGGCGCGGGCGCAGCGAGTGGGGCATCACCAGCACCGGCACAAGCCAGCCTCCGGAGGCGCAACTGATCGAGGGCGCGGCCGCACCGTATGCCGGACATATCGGCAGCACTACCCCGGGCGGAAGGCGCAATGACCTCAGCCGCAGCTTCGACAACCCGCACTTCTACCACTTCGCGACCGACATCGCGGGAAAGCGGTTCGTGTCGGACTCGGCGCCGCTGGACTGCGGCGGGGCGATCTACGTCGCGGACCTGGGCGAGCCGGGGGAGGATGCGCTGTCGAACTTCCGCTACCTGCTCAGCCCGCGCTCAACCTGCGAGAAGGGCGCGCACATCCACCCGTTCCTGTCGCCTGACGGCACCATGGCGTTCTTCAACTCCGACGAGTCGGGGCTGCTGCAGGCGTACATGGTGACAGGGCTGTAGCAGGGGCGCGAGGGAACGACAGCGCCGCTTCGCGCCGCCCCTCGCGGGGGCGCGAGGGCCACAACGGTGCGGAAACTACCCGGAGTCCAGGCGCCCTCGCCTGGACAGGCACCGGTCCCTACAAGTGACACCCGCCGCGGCCGCGCTTGCGCAGATACTCCTGATGGTAGTCCTCGGCGGGCCAGAACGTCGGCGCCTGCTCGATCAGCGTCGCGATCGGCCGGCGGTAGCGCCCGGACTCGCCAAGCTCCGCCTTCAACTTCTCCGCCGCCTGCTTCTGCTCTTCGCTGTGATAGAAGATCACCGAACGATACTGATCTCCCACGTCCGGGCCCTGCCGGTTCATCTGTGTCGGGTCATGCGCCTCGAAGAAGACCCGCAGCAGTTCCTCGTAGGTCACCTGCTCAGGGTCAAACTGCACCTGCACCACCTCGGCATGGCCGGTGGTGTGCGTGCAGACCTGCTCGTAGGTAGGCGACTCAGTGTGCCCGCCTGCGTAGCCGACCTCCGTATCCGTTACACCCGGGGTGCAGCGGAACGTCTCCTCCACGCCCCAGAAACAACCTGCGCCAAACGTCGCGGTCTCCGTCGCCATCGTCCTCTCTCCTGATGCCGCGTCGTTGTTGGTGTTCGCCTGCTCTTGTGCCTCAAGGTCCTGTGCCTGCCCGGCAAGCGCCATCACAATCGCCAGCACGATCACGGCGACGATGGCGATGAGGCCGGTCGTCCATCTCATCATCACGTCCACCCCGTTACTCGACCGTCACAGAAGCCTCCCCGCTTACGCCTGTCGCAATGTCGGTGGCGCGGATCGTCCAGCGGCCCGGCGCATCGTTGAGCGCCGTGCGGAACCCGCCGGAGGCCGATCCTCGCTCCGCCGTCAGTTGCGTGCTGTACCAGGCGCAGGCATTGCCGGCCGGATCAGTCACTTCGATTCTGTAGACGTGCATCCCCGGCTCCCCGTTCGCATCCACGGACACGAGGTAATCCACCTCATCGCCCCGCGCCACCGTCTCCTCACGCGGGCGCACCCTCACGCCGCTGACCTCGTAGGGCAGCAGGGCGTAGATGATGCACTCGCCGGGCGCCATGGAGGCCGTCACCTCCGACAGCCGGCCGAGCGATTGCCCCTCCCGCACGTCATACACCTGCGCGGCTTCACCGAAGTCCACGGTCACCCGATCTCCACCTTCGACGGTGTCGCGAACGACTCCCACGAAGGTTGTCTCGCCATCCTGGTAGCGCGCCACGTAGACGCTGTGACCGCCCTCCGTCTCGACGTCGATCGGTCCCTCGATCCCCGCAAGCTTCAGCGACTCCTCGACCGTCTTCAGCATCGGCTCAGATACCCCCAGTCCGCGCCGCCGCTCGTAGCTGTCGAAGAAGAGGTTGAGTAGGACCGTCCGGCCCCGGCCGGCCGAGTTGGCGATCATAACCGGGCGCCCTTCGATTGTGCCGAGGCGCTGGCCGGTGGTGAGCGCAAGCTCCTCGCCCGCAATGTCCTCGTAGGAGATGCCGGTGGGATCGCAGCCCTCCATCGCGCGGTCGAAGCTCACGGTGCCCTCGGGCCTGCGCGCTGAGGGGTCTATCACGGTGCGAGAGACGCCGAAGAGGCCGTCCAGCACGCCACTCTCGCGCACCCTGCAATGCTCGTCCATCAGGCCGATGCGCGCGTCGGCAATGACTGTCCCTCCGGCGCGCACGTAGGCCTCGATCTCCTCGGCCTCGCGATCCGACAGCGCCACGGAGTAGGGGAGAAGCAGTGCAGGCGGCATCTGCTCGGTCAGGTCACCGCGCTCGATCTCCGCGTAGGCGATGAAGCGCACCTGCATGCCGAGGTCCTCGATGGCGCTGATCCAGCCGCCACGGTTGTCGCTGAAGAGGCTCTGCCCGCCGGTGATCCAGGTTCCGTGGATGCTGGGGTGCGAGTAATGCACCCAGATGTCGGCTGGCCGCTCGTCGCACTCGTTGATGAGCCGCGCGATACCTCCGCGAATCTCCTGCCAGTGCGGCAGCGCATCCGCGGTGCTGGCGGTCCATGTCAGGTCAGGCCAGTAGACGTAGCTCCAGGTGTAGTAGCTGCCGCCGTCGTTATCATTGAGCAGCCGCCACCAGAGGCGATGGCCCATCGCCGGCTCGCGCTGCATGTAGCCCCACCACGGTGCGGTCAGCATCTCGTTGAACGACCGGTGCATGATGCCCGTGTTCTTGTGATCGTAGGTCTGCGCGAAGTCCAGCACATCCGTCAGCCGCCACCAGTCGTAGCCGCCGTATGCCTCCGCCGATTGCGTGCCGGAGATGCCGATGCGCGCGCCGGGATCCTCTGCCTCCAGCAGACCGTCAACGAAGCCGAGGAAGCCAGCGTAGCTGACCTCCATGAAGGTGCGATGATCGGCCCACGGGGAGTAGTTCCCTCGCCCGCGCACCTCCTCGGTGGTCATCGGCATCACGTCATCCCATGTCGCGAAATCCGTCTCCCACTGGGCATTGAGCGCAGCCAGCGTCCCGTACTGCTCCTCAAGCCACAGGCGGAAGTGCTCCAGCGACGACGGGCTGAAGTCGTAGTCGAAGGGGGTGACGTAGTGCGTCACCGAAAGCTCATCGCCGCAGGAGTAGCCGACGGGGCGATAGCGCGAGGTGGCATCGCAGATCTGCGGGATCCGCTCGCGCATGTGATCGAGCGTCGCCTCCGCCTGCAGCGGCCAGGGACGGTGGAGATACTGCTTGTCGCCGGTCTTCGCATAGAGTTCATGTGCCTCGCTGAACTTGAGCATCCCCTCGCCGCGGACGTTGTCCGTGTGCAGGATGTCTCCCGCGATGTTGAGCGGGACGGTCCTGAAGCCGTGGACGAAGTTGTTGAGTTGCTCGCCATCGTGCAGCCACGAGGATGATGAGATCGTGCCATCAACGCCCATCTCCTCCAGCCGCCGCGTGCCGATTGCGGAGAGATACTCGCGCGAGTAAGCGCCCGCGGGGCTGCCCCACATCAGTGACAGCCACGGCTCCCACTCGCGATCATCCCACGCCTTCGGCATCGTCAGCACGTCCGTCTCCGCCGCGTCAAGCAGCGTCTCACCGTCGCGCACCTCGACGCGCAGCGCGGCGAGCGTCGTCAGCGGCTCGGGCAGCGGCACGGCTACTGTAGTCTCGCCGGAGGAGTTGACCTGCTGCGACTGGCGAGCCACCACGCGACCGCGAGAGTCGGTGATGGATGCCACCAACTCCACCTGCCCCGGCGCCGGCTGGATGGCCGTCAGCATGGCCGTAGCGGTGACATCCTGCCCGCCGCGGAAGATCTCATCCGGCACGGTCAGTTCCGTCACCTCAACGCGCGGGGTGACGGTGAAGGTCGCGCTTCCCCAGTCAACCGTGGCGCCATCGGCGTTTCGCACGATCGCATCAACCAGGTAGCGCCCGCCTGGCAGGTCGCCCGGCAGCGTCCAGCTAAGCTGCGCAGCCGTCGCCGGGAGTTCCTCGCTCTGCCGGACCTCGCCGAACTCATCGCGCAGGCGCAGGTCCGCGACGGAACCCTGAGGCGCGCTGCTGAAGCTCATCTGCAGCACCGGTGCATCGGCACCCTGCGTGGCCCCGGCAGGCTCCACTCCCATGCTGGAGAGGTGAGCCTCGGGCACTCTGTCGGCGGCCCAGATCATCGACTTCGCCAGCAGACCGTGGTAGTACTCCCAGTAGTCGAAGCGCACCGGGGCGAACTGAATCCACGGCGTGATGCCGTTGCTGTAGGCGCCGGGCCCCTGCCACGAGGCGTTGTACCCGAGCGTCACGATGCGGCCGTCTCCAAGGGAGTTCGCGGCGACCAGTGCATACTCTCCGCCACGTGCCAGCACCTCTGCGCCGGCCGACTCCGTGTAGCGGCAGACCTCAGTGGGCGGCAGTGCCTCCCACGGAATGCCTGCGGTGATGAAGTGCTCGGCTACCGGCTGCCAGCTTTGCGGCGGGCGTGAAAGGCTCGCCATGTCGCCTACCGGAAGTGCCTGCCAGACATCTTCCGGGAGATGGTTCGGATTCACCCAGACCAGCCCCGCGCCTCCGCGCACCTGGTCGAGGATGGAGATCGTGACATCCGGCGGGAATAGTTCGCCACTGAGGCCGCCCATGAGGATCACGTCATAGGTGTTCGCATCGAGCAGATCGCGCAGGTTGTCGATTGCCCAGTCCGTGTTCACGTCGGCCTCAAACATCCCACCGGCCTGGCCGATGGAGTAGGCGCCACTGATCGTTGGCGCGTCGTAGTCAAGCTCGAGGCGCTGCGCAAGCTCCACGATCTCCCGGCCGTTGAGCAGGTCGGTCACGATCAGCGCGCGCAGCGGCCCGCCCTGCAGCGGGTTGGCCCACTTGATATGCGGCGTCACGATCTCATGCGAGGGACGGCGATCCTCCGGCCCGGTGCCCTTCGCCGCTATCTTGTCCTCGAAGCGCTCGCCAACGCGGCCGATCCGCTCAACGTTCGGCTCGATCGCGATCTGCCCGCTTCGCTCACCGATCACGACCTCGTGGAAGAAGTCGGCCACGCTCTCGCCGCCTGAGTTGACTGTGCCCTCAAGCACCCATGTGCCCGGTTGGGCGAGGGTGACCGTCACCTCGCGCGCATCGGTTTCTCCAGGCTTGAGTTCGGCGGTGAACTCCGCCACCTCCTGCGCCGCGCCATCGGGGAGGCGCTTCGCCGTCAGGGTCACGCTCACCGCAAGCGGCTTCGGCGCCGAAAGCTGAACCGTGACCGGCACATCACCCGGCGCCGCAAGCTCCTTCGCGGTCTCGCCGAGACCCACCACGACTTCCGCTGAGGCGCCGGCGATGGTGCTCATGCCTGCGAAGGGCAGCAGCCATGCAGTGGTCTGCGTTGATGAGCCGTTGGCAATCTCCTCGCTGCGGAATGCCCACTCGAGGCTCGCGACATCGCCGCCCATGTAGTTGTACATCAGCATCAGCGGGCCAAGGTCCATTGTGGCGGCGACACCGGTGCCGCCTTCGCCCACTACCGCTGTCCAGCCACGCGAGGGTTCATACCACCAGTACTGCCCGCCGCCGCCTGCGCCGTAGCTTGCAGTCCTGACGCCCTGCTCAGTCGGGGTGTAGTAGGTGTTCGCTTCCTGCGGCACGCCGAGGCGGTTGTGCCACCACAGACCGACGCGCTGGGGGCTCATCGCCTCCTGCGCCACGTGGAAGCGGTAGTCGGCGCGAACCGCCGATGAGCCGGCCGAGAGGCTGAAGGTCTTCTCAAAGCTCATGAAGCGCCCCGGGCCGACGAATCCCGGCCCGGTGAGGGTGATCGCCACACGTTCGGGGGTGCTGTCGGTGACGTAGGTGTAGGCGCCCTTGATCCACTGGAGGTAGACATCGGAGCTTGCGTAGTTCCAGATGCGATCGGCAAAGACCACGCCATCATCCTGTGATGTCAGGCTGGTGTCGCTCACCTTGTAAACAAGTTGATCTATGCGCCCGCCAACGGTGGGGCGCACTCGCAGGCGCACGAACTCGTTCTCCAGCACCACCGCAGGCTCGCCCATCACGCTCGTCTCCTCGAGCGTACACTGGGCGTATGCGGCTCCGGCGATCAGAACGCAGACAGCGGCGGTCAGCATCAGGCGGCGCATCAGGGCTCATCCTCCCGTGGGACAGGCAGCTTCAGATCAACGTCTATGACCGACTGCAGGCCCGCGTAGACCGATCCCTCATGGCCCGTGTGCGGCACCTGCAGCGTAAAGGCGTAGTCGTCCGGGTTCCATCGCGGCGCAGTAACGCGCCCACTCTCATTTACCCACAGATGAAGCTCTTCACCTTCGCATCGCGCGACGAAGGTCCGCATCGGGCCCTTGATCGCATCCAGCGAGCGAGCCTCGGGAGCGGCGCTGATGATGCCGCCGAGGCGGTCGGGCGGCATCTCCGCCCACCACCGGCAGCCATCGAGCGCCGCGGCTCGTAGTGCCATGATGAGGCTCGCGCCCTTGAAGTCGAGCAGGCGCAGCCAGTCGAACTCATAGCGGAGGTTGACCAGGCCGGAGGGGTGGATGGTGACGATCTGCGTGAGGTTGTACAGCGGCTCCCCCTGGTAGATCTCGTCGCGCGCGGCGACCTGCCGGATGATCGCGCAGACGATCTCCCCGCGCTGCTCCACGAGGAACTGCTCGGGCGGCGGGCCGAGACTGCGACCACCCTCGCCCTGGACCGCGCGCAGCCCCTCGCCGGTCTCGGGCACCACCGGCGTCGTGTAGAGGCGGATCAGCCATGAATACTCGGTCTCGCCGACCATGACCTTGCCGATCGCGCCGGTGCGGTCGATGCGCAGCGAGAAGTCATCGGTGCCGACCACCGCCCAGTCTTCCGCGGACTCGAGGATGCGAACCTCCTCGGCAGACATGGAAGCAGCGGCTATGAGCAGCGTTGCCAGCATGACAGCGGCAGTGCGCATTCGCATCATCTCCCACCTCGCTGCGCGTCATTTCGCGGCGATTGCAGGGCGAACCTCTTGCAGCGCGCCTGCCCGCCTGATGTGCAAGCGGCCGCCCGATCAGCTTCGGGCGGCCGCCTTAGTTCGTGTCACAGGCGATGCGTCAGCCGATGATGACCATCTCATGCGCCTCGATCGACTCGGCCTCGGCCATGATGATGCGTACCGAATCGCGCGCCGACTGCGGCGTCACGCGCTCCGGGGGCGTGCCATCCTCGACGCACTTGACGAAGTAGGCAAGCTCGTTCTCATAGCCGGTCCCGCCCTCATACTCGGGCGTGCTCGGCTCGCCCTCGAAGGGATACCAGCGCAGCATCGGGTCATTGCCGACCGCGAACTCCAGCACGCCGCGCGTGCCGAGGACCTGGAAGGCCATGTTGAAGGGGAATGTGTCGGGATAGACCCAGCCACCATGCGCGGTGCAGACGAAGTCGTTGTACATGTACTGCGTCTCAACATGATCCACCGGTTCGCCCTCGCTGAGGATGTTCATCCCCCGCGCGAGGACCGCGTTCGGCTTGCCGAAGAGCGAGAGGATGAAGTCCACATCGTGGATGTGCAGGTCGAGCAGCGCTCCGCCGGAGAGTTCCGGGTTCATCAGCCAGCCCTCGGAGGCCCAGCCGGGGGTCGCCGACTGGCGCACAAAGCGTGCGGCCTTCACCTGCCCGAGGTCATCGTTGGCGACCATCTTCGCCAGCACCTCATACTCCGGCCAGAAGCGGATGCACTGGGCGATGAAGAGCATGTTGCCGGTCTTCTCAGCGGCCTCGATCATCTGATCGCACTGTGCCAGCGTCCGCGCCATCGGCTTCTCGCAGACGACGTTATTGCCGGCCTCCAGCGCCTCCACGGTCATCTGCGCGTGCAGGTGCGTGGGGGTGCAGATGTCCACGAGATCAAGCTTCTCCTTCTCCAGCATGTCGCTGAAGCACAGGTAGCGCGCCTGGGCGCTGAGGTCAAGCTCGCTGGCCTCGCCGATGTTGCCGCCCACGCTCGGCGCCTTCTCCGAAGCGCGCTCGGGGATCACATCGCAGACTGCGACAAGGTCAACGTTCTCCATCCCCTGGTAGATCTGAAAGTGCTGCTGCCCCATGAAGCCAAGTCCCACCAACCCGACTCGAACCATCGTCGGTCTCTCCTTTCATCACGCATCGGCTGCGGCCGTGCGCCCCGCCGATCCGTCGTCACTTCCTGTTGAGCATCTTCCTCGCAAGCGCCCGCAGACCTGCCCCGTCACTGCGGGAAGATCGGCGTCACGCCCTCGATGCGCTGCATCAGTTCCGCGCGCTGATCATCGCTGAGGGGCTGGTAGCGCAGGCCCGCCTCCACTGCAAGCACCAGCATCTCCGCCGCTGCGGGCGAAATTGCCGCGACTGCGCCGCTGTCCAGCGTGTAGCCAACCGCGAGCCGCGCGAGGTCCGGCTCCTGTATCGGCTGATACCAGCAGTTCGGGTAGGGCCGGGCGCTTCGCTCCACCGGCGTCCACGCCAGCGCCTTGATCGCCAGCACCGACACGCCGCGCTCCACGGCCTTCTGCAGCACCGCCGGACCGAAGTCGCCGTTCTCGACACAGACGCAATTGACCGGGAACATGACCGTGTCGAAGTCAAAGCGGTCCATCGCCTCGAGCGCCGCCTGCTCGGTGTGCGCTGAGAAGCCAATGCGGCGCACCTTGCCCTCCTCGCGCGCGGCAAGGAATGTCTCCATCGCCCCACCGGGGCCGAAGACGGTCTCAACGTCCTCCATCGTCTTCAGCGCGTGAAGCTGGTAGACATCCACGTGATCTGTCCGCAGCGCCTCCAGCGAGCCCTCAAGCTCCTCGCGAGCCCCGGCGGCCTCCCTCTGCGTGGTCTTGCAGGCGAGGAAGCAGTCGTTGCGATACGGCTCCAGCGCCGGCCCGAGCAGGTCCTGCGAGTCACCGTAGGTGGGCGCGACGTCGAAGTAGTTGACGCCGCGATCCACCGCCCAGGCGACGATGTCGTCCGCCTGCTGCTGCTCCATCCCACGCAGCAGCAGTCCGCCGAAGCCGATGATGGAAAGCTCCGGGCCATCGGCCTTCAACGGGCGGCGCGGGAGCTTCTCTGCGGGCGCCGGTGCGTCATCGGCGAACGCCACCCCCGCGGCGGCGGTAAGGCCCATCGCCACAAGGCGATTGATGAAGTCTCTGCGGTGCATGATAGCGTCTCCTATCCCACCCCCGGCGCGGTAGAGCGTCGCGCCTACATCGGCAGTAGCCACGGGGCGAAGTTCCACGTATGCAAGAGATTCATCGCCGCGCGGTCCACTTCCTGTGTCTGCGGGAGCAGCATCAGCGCGTCAACGCTCTGGCCGGCGCCGCAGGCAATCTCCACCGTCTGCGCGCCTCGCGCAAGCTCGATGTCCGGCACCCGCCACCACGACCAGTGGTCGCGCTCCTCGCCGTAGTGCGCGAACACCTTCGACGACGCCCGATCGGCGCTCTCCCAGTCGCTGAAGCCGATCATCGGGTTGATGCGCACCTCGCGGTCCTCGTCGCCCACGCGCAGATGAATGCGACTGCTGCCCCCGCTGTCAACCCGCAGGCGCACCCACAGCGCGTGCTTGCCGCCCGCGGCAGTCTCAGCGGTGAAGGCGATCGCGCCCTCGGCAGGGCAGCTTACGTATGCGCCGCCACTCTCCGCCGGCTCAGCAGTCACTTCCGCACCGCCCGACAGCTCAACCTGCTCGGCCTCGACTACTGCCGCGGCGGAGACCACCAGCACCTGCGCCTGCAGCCGTCGCTCACGCTCATCTTCGCGCACGACCACCTCGAAGGGCACGGTCTCACCCTCAGCACCGGCAGCGGTGAGCGTGAACGAAGCGGTCGTCGGCGTACCGTCGCCGGTGACTTCGGCTGAAGCTGGTCCGGCGAGCCATCCCTCAGGCAGACCCTCCAGCGCGACCTCGCCGCTGAAGGCGCGGCCCTCAAGTGTGACCTCCACCGCAAGCTCCTCGCCCGGTCGCGCAACGTAGAGGTTGCGGTGGTTCTCATCGTCCATCAGGTAGAAGCTCAGCGAATTGAGCGAGACGCCGAGGTCGCTGTGGTAGCGCTCCAGCCACGCAAGCTCGGCCTCCACCGGCTCAGTGACCGGCCCGGCGACGAACTGCATCACGTTGTCGCCCGCCGCAAGCTCACCCGGCAGCGACAGCGGCGAGACGCAGAAGACGCTCCGCACCTCAAGCCCCGAGACCGAGGCTCCCGGCGCGGTCTCGATCCGCAGCGAGTAGTCGTAGCGGTTCATCACCGCCTCGCCGAGTTCGATGCTGATCGTGCCCTCTCCATCGGTGCTTCGCAGCTCTGTCCAGCTCTGCTCCTCGTCGCCGGAGAGTGACAGCGTGACGCCGCCATCGTGCTGCATGGTGACTGTGCCGCCCGCCAGCACGTAGGGCAGGCGTACGCGGTAGATGAGCGATCCTGCCTGTGCCGGATCGACCGGCGTGAGACCGCCATCGGCCACCGCGAGGTTCGTGATCTCCGCGGCCTCACCATCGGAGACGGGGCGGTAGATCAGCCCGCCGTTGCCGTAGGACGGCGGGATCTTCGCCGGGTGGATCGGCTCCCGGTCTTTGCCCAGCGCCATCCACTGTCCCTCATTGTGCCAGCCGAAACTGACGCTTTCACCGGGGCGCAGCGGCACGTCAATGCTCGGCGACTTACTCACCGAACCGTAGGATGCGCTGCTGACCATGCCCGGGATCCACGCGTTTACGTCGCCCTGCTGGCGGATCTTCAGCCACGGGTCCTCGGTGAGCCGGCGCAGGCTGATGACGTTCTCATTGTCGCGGTCGAGCCAGTACTGCCGCGGCGAGAGGTCATACAACCGCAGGCTACCGTCGTAGAAGCACTGGCCGAACTGATGGTGCGTCCCCGGCGAGTTGTTGCTGGAGATACCGCCGGCCAGGAAGAGGTAGCGCAGGGTATGATTGAGCGGCCCGCACTGGTCGAACGGATAGGTGTTCAGCGCGCGGATCAGCGTGTAGGAGACCCGGTCGCGGTGCCTCGTGCCGAGGGTCTCACAGTAGGGCGCGTCGTAGTAGTTCGTGGTCTTCAGCGCGTAGCGGAAGATCTCCAGCGCGCGTTCCTGATCGGTCTGCGCATTCGGCGCAAGCGTCTCCTGCAGTGCGGCCCATGAGAACGGGACCACGTTGTCGTTCGCTCGCCAGCGCGGGATCAGCGTGGTCGCAGCGCCGGCGCCATCTGCTCGACGGAAGCGCGACCACAGCATCAGCGGCTTGAGGTCGCCGCCCACCTGCAGGTCGAAGGGCGCTTCGTCTCCGCTCACAGTGCGGCTGATGGAGCGCACGCGCGCCTCCACGAAGCGCGGGTCCGGCAGGTCGCGCACCGGGCGCGTCACAGTGAGCACCGTCTGCGGGCTGTTCTGCTGGTAAAGCTCCTCCGACGCATGCGGCGCCACCGCCACCATGCGCTCCTCGATCTGCCCGTCGCGGTTCACATGCAGCGGTGCGCTCTCCGCCATCGGGTGCTGCTCGCAGACGAGGAAGCCCTCCACGAAGCGATCGTCGCGCGAGTGCGTGCCGTTCTTCTCCCGCTCGAAGTGGAAGAGCGCGCGCGTGTCCTCATCCACCGCGAACTCCGTCCGCAGTGGCTCGAAGTTCGCCTCATAGCGCACTACGTCCGAGACGCGCAGCTCGTCGAAGATTGCGTTGGCCGCTCCAGCGGCGCGTGAGCTGCTGTCTCCGCCCACGAACGCCTGCATCGGGATGGAGCGGCGGTCGGTCACTGAGGTGCCCTGGCCCAGTTCGATCTTCGGGTCGCGCGGGTCCATCGTCGAGGCCCACGGCTCCTCACCCGGTCCTTCCACCGCGAGGAGTTGCCCGTCCACGAACAGTTGCAGGTGCGCGCGCGGGAGGTCCCACGTGGCGGCGATGTGATGCCAACTCCCCGCTTCGAACTGCACCGGACCGCGCACGGTGTGATAATGCCTGTCCGCGTCGGAGATGCTGAACTCCAGCGCCGCGTCCTCACCACCGACCACCCGCAGTTGCGAGTGTCGCCGATGCAGGTACGCCTTCGCGTAGAAGAGCATGTGATCGGCGTCCTCGGCGGAGGACCAGTGCGGCTGCACCCACATCTCCAGCGTGCCGCGTTCGGGGCCCCAGTGGACGGAGCGCGGGTCGGGGTTGTAATCGCCGCCGGTGGTAGTGCCTTCGGAGGCGCCATCGAACAACAAGCGGCGGTCGCCGCTGAAGTCGATTGCCCGGTTGAGCGGCGCTCCCTCAAGCGCGCCCTCCACGTAGCAGCCTTCTGATGCGCCCGGCCAAGGCCATCGCTCGCCCGGCCGCAAAGTCACCCCGTCGAGCCAGCAGGTATACTCCTTCTCCTCATCTGTCAGCGGGGTGCCATCCCACGCATCGTTGGCGTAGAGCTTCGTGCGGATGATGATCTCCACGGTCGCCGCCTCGTGGCTGAGGCGCCCGCGTTCGGCAAACTGAACGCGCTGTCCCTCCGCCATCTGCACCGTCATCCAGCGCGGCTGGATGGCGTAGCCGGGAATTCGCGAGCCATCATCGCGGAACTGTACAAGCTGCACGGTCATCGGGGTGCCGTACTTGCCACGCTCGGGGTAAAGCTCGCACTCGAAGAGGAACTCCTGTCCCGCAAACGCCGCGACATCAACCGTCTGTGACACAGCGACGTCCTTCGGCGTATCCGCGTCGGTGGCCGCGTCCGCATGAAGGCGCAGGGAGCGCTCGCCTACCGTGCGCCCTGAGCGGTCGAGGGAGGCGAGGGTGGGGGAGGAGACGCTCCATCCAGCGGGCAGATCGCCCTCGGCCTCCTCGAAGCCACCGTTGGTAACAATGTCCTCAGGCGGAAGATCTCGGTACTCCTGCGCCGAGATGCTCCGGTCGGTGGTGTCAAAGTAAATCTCATAGCTGCCGACCTCGCCAACAGCGGGAGTAGCCCACCACGTCAGATACGCCTGCTCGCGAAGTCTGCGCGGATCCCACTCCGTCCGGAGGGCCGACGGCACCTGCTCGCCGGTGCGGGGGTCAATGACGCGGACGGAAGCCGGATCGAACTCACCCGCAACGCCGGCGCGTTCAAGCAGCAGCGGCAGATCGATGGCGACCTCAGCGGGGCGGGCAGTGGCGACCGCATCGCGCCACGGAGTGGCCCGGCTGACGGTCGTCTTGTAGCGCCACTGTGGGTTCCACCACGCGGCGTCGGAGATGCTGACGGAAAGCACGATGAGGCAAAGAACAAGCGGCAGGACGTGGTTGCCCATGACTGCGACCTCCTGCGGACTCCTGACCGCGTCTGGCGCGGTTGCTGCCGGGGCCTATTCACCGCCTGCCGCCACGATCCCTGCCTCGGAGCCTCGCAGAAGGTCATCCACCAGCGCCACCAGTGCCGGATGATCCACGATGGGCTTGGCAAGGTAGGCATCGGCGCCGGTTGACTGCAGCAGACAGGTGCGGTCGCCCTGCATCGCGTGCGCGGTCACCAGCAGAACCGGCAGGTACTGCGGCGACCGATCCCGGATCAGTTGCGTAAGCCGCACGCCATCCACCGCATCGCCTTCCACGGTGGTGTTGGCGAGCGAGATGTCCATCACAAGCAGGTCCACTCGTCCCGTCGCACAGAGGGCGAGGACTTCATCGCCATCCTCGCTGATAGTCACTTCATGTCCGCCCATCCGCGTCAATACGCGATCCACCACCCGCGCGCTTACCGGGTCGTCCTCGACTACCACTATTCGCGCCACGGCCATCAGTCCTGTCCGTCGGAATTGATGGAATGCTCTATCAGCTCGCAGAAGCGCCCCGGGTCGCTGAGCACCTCGTGCTTGGTGAGCAGCCGCGTGAGGCCGCCTCCCGACAGCATCATCCGCTCCTCAATCGTCTCCGGCTCGGGGAATGCGGTCACGATCAGCACCGGAAGCGCGCTTCCAAGCTGATGCAGCCGCTCCAGCACCTCGTAGCCGTTGATCGTGGGCATTCGCAGGTCCAGCAGCAGCAGGTCGATCGTGTCGGCCGCCACCTCCAGCAACCTCAGGCATTCCTCACCATCCTTCGCCCACAGCAGTTCGTGACCGCGATCCTCCAGCAGGCGCCCCAGCACCAGGCGGAAATGCGGGTCATCGTCCGCCACGAGTATGCGCGAGTGCCGGCCGTCAGGGCCGCCGGGCAACGCGCGCTCAATCGCACCCGGCAACTCGGCCGGCACATCGAGCTTGCTTATCACCTCGATGCCGGACGGAAGCCTCTCCGTCTCAAGTCTGCGCAGCAGCACCTCTCCATCGCCGGTGACTATGACCGTCACGGTGTGTGCGAGCCGCTCATCCCGCTGCAGTTCGACCAGCAGATCCCAGCCGGTGTTGAGCCGCGCGCTCTCGCGGGCAGGCAAGCTGTAGTCGATGGTCACTATCCGCGGGACATGCTCCTTGAGCACCAGCAAAGCGTCGTCGGCAGTCGCCGCCCAGGTGGTGACGAAGCCATGCTGCTCAAGCAGACCGCACAGATAGTCGCGGTAGAGCGGGTCATCCTCGACCACCAGAGCAAGCGGCCGGTTCCGGCCGTGTCCCTCGACAGGTGCGGCGTTCCCATCACTCGTGGGAATGCGCCCCTCGCCACCGCGGTGCAGGGGGACGGTGAAGAAGAACACGGAACCCTTGCCCTCGCCGTCGCTGTCGCCGCCAAGCGCGCCGCCCATCAGTTCCACAAGATGCCGGCTGATCGTGAGGCCCAGCCCCGAGCCGCCACGGCGGCGGGTGGTGCTCCCGTCCGCCTGCACGAACTTGCAGAAGATAGCCTCGAGCTTGTCCGGTGATATCCCGATCCCGGTGTCGCGGATCTCGAAGCGCACGTCGCCCTCCTCATCCCGCCGCTGCACCCCCACCGCTACCCTCCCACCGGCGGGCGTGAACTTCACCGCGTTGCCGATCAGGTTGAGCAACACCTGCCGGAGCCGCTCCTCGTCGCACCACGCGGTCAGCTCATCATCCACCCGCTGATACTCCACCTGCAGTCCCGCCTCGTCTGCCTGCACGCGCACCAGTCGCTGCACTTGATCGAGCACGGCGACAATGCTCGTCTCGCCCGGCTGAAGCCGCATCTTCCCCGCCTCAATCCGCGCGATGTCGAGCACATCATTGATGATCGTGAGCAGGTGCTCGGCGCTTTGCTGGGCGCCGAGGAGGAACTCCCGCGCCTCCTCCGGGGTGTCGTAAAGCTCGTTGATCACAAGCTGCAGGTAGCCGATGATGCCGTTGAGCGGCGTGCG
>LSQX01090201.1_pt3 | contig 23420 bp, 20 predicted proteins | sample 654561 | NCBI WGS metagenome assembly LSQX01 (sample SAMN04489861, study PRJNA283612) | anaerobic digester metagenome | isolation source: 4 biogas reactors fed with cattle manure at either 37C or 55C with and... | place: Denmark: Kongens Lyngby | collected 2014
GCCAGGAGGGCCCTGGATTTGGCCAGGTCCTGGATTCCCCAGGTCAAGCGGGGCGTATTCAGCATATTCTGGAGGATAAAGGTCTTGATCCCCCGGCTTTTGGCCATCTTGGCGGCCAGATAGGCTGAGACGATATAGGTCAGGTCATCGGCCCCCCGGAAGGCAAAATGATGGGGGACATTGGCTTCAAAGGGTTTACCGCTTTGGGCAATGAAGGTCAGGGCCTCCAGCTGGGCCTTGAGATTGGTCATCAGGTCATAGGGCCCCCGGCCATCCAGCTGATTGAACCACCAGAAGGAGAGGGCATGCCAGCAGATGTTGAGGGTTTCCTCATGCATGCGGGCCAGCTGGGGGATGTTTTTGGTCCCCGCATAGGTCCTGACCAGGAGGGGGCTGGCCGCCTCCCGGATCATCCGGTATTCCTCCGGCGAGTTGACCGGTACCCCGCCCCCATTGGGCAAGCCCTCCCAATCCTCAGCAAAATGAGACTGGGTCAGCTGGGAGCTGCCGATGGATAAGATATCCAGGCCACTGTCACGACTGAGGATCCTGGCCCAGTTAATGAATTCCTGGACCGATTCCTGACGGCTGGCGGTCGAGGAATAAGGGCCGACATGGGCCCGGATCAGGGGGGAAAAATGGGGCCGCATATTATGGGCCAGCCTTTTGACCAGGCTGTCATTCGCTTTGCCATAGGCCGGATAGCCCGATCGGTCAAGCGGCTTCCAGGAAAGGTAGGCCTGGCTGTCGATCATGGATTTGCCAAAAGAAAGTCTGGCCTGATCGTAGGCATTGCTTTCTTGTAAATCCAGGGGGATACGATCCAAAGGCACGCCCAGGCGGGTCAGAGTTTCGAAGGCAGATTCACCCCCCTGGAAAGTGATGACCAGGCCCTTGTACGCCCGGTCGATGGCCTGACAGGCAGCGGGAAGGCCGGCAAAAAAGATCAGATCCAGGGGCCCTTCCTGGAAGGAGAAAAGTCGCTGCCTCTTCAGGTCTTCCAGCAGATAAGCCAGCATCTCACTGGCGTCATCCTCGTCCAGGCGATAGGAGATGCCCAGGCGGTTGATCTTCTTATCCAGGATCCATTGGATGACCTCCCGGCGCCTGACTTCATGTCTGTAATGGTTGAGGGCTCCGGAAACGGAAGGGTCGGCCAGGAGGGTCTGATAGCCGCTGTCGGCCAGAAGTCCCGCCACTGATTGCAGTCCCAGGGTATGGGCATCGACCGAGGGCTTGATCAGACCGTAGACCAGCTGCCTTTCATCCCTCATGACCTGGCTTCCCCCTCCAGGATCTCCAAAAGACAATTTTGACCGCAAGAAAGGCCCAGGCTTTCCAGATTCCGCCCCCTCTGTCTGAAATCCACCTCCATAAGCCGGGAAGCCAGGTCAATAATCAGGCTGGTATGGGTCATGTCCAGGCCGAACTGCATGCCTACCGCCTCCAGGGGGACCAGGCCACAGGGCACATCTTCAAATAGATAACGATGCTGGAGGGTGGCCGGCGCATCAATCCTCCGGTAGGCCTCGTTGTTTTGCAGGCACTGATAAAGGGTCTCACCCTCAATATGGTAGGTCCGCTTCAGCCAATCCATGGTCGATTCGACCGGGTGGCCCAGGGCCCTTGAGACGGCGACCCTTTCCAGATCAAGTTTTTCCAGATAGGAGGCGATGGTGGGCGTGATGCCATCGTAATAGTATTTGTAAAGATTGGTTTCATTTTCTGTCCAGCCGGCATTGAGGAGGAGGGGGGTACAGTGCAAGATCATGCCCACATTGCCAATGGAGGTTTCTATCATGGAGGATGCCGGCAGGAAAAACTCCCTGAGGCAGTCAGGCAGCAGGGCCAGCATGGCCTTATTCTGGCTGCCATTAAAGCTTGATAAAAGGACGTCGGATTTCAAGGCGATGATATGAACCCGGTCGGCCCCGGTTCGCCGGCAGGTGAAGATGATGGTCTGGGCCTCGGCAATAGGCGGCTTCAGGGTCGGATTGAAACGCTGGAAAGTCATGCGGAACTCCAGGGCGCCCAGGGTCCTGCCGGGATTGAGGATGATGGGCACCTCCCTTTGAAGATGGCCCGCCATCAATTGGGCCAATTCCTTGTGGGCGCTGGCCGGGGTGGTGATCAGGATCAGGTCAGGGTCTTCCAGGGCCAAAGCCATATCATCCGTCACCAGGTAAAGGGGGAAGGCTCCTTGAACCACACCTTCACAATGGATAAGAGGCCGGGCTATCAGCTCCGCCACCCTGGATCTGGTCCGGTTCCAGAGGGTGACCTGGTGCCCTCCCCGGCTGGTATAGGCCGCCATGGCCAAACCGCAGTTACCTGCCCCTATAACCGTAATCTTCATATGACCTCCCTTCCCTGTGAAACGCCATTTGTGACCATGAGCAAAATAGTCGGCCGGGACAAGCCAAGAGGCTTGCCTTTAATCTTGCTTTTTATCTACTTGATGCTGACACAAATTGGATATCGGTTTATCGTGTACCTGAAAAGCGGTCCTTGAAAGACCCCTCCAAGCCCATCATGTCTCTGTCTGCATTCAATAGCTGATGAACATTAATAATAGCAAAGTCTGGGCAGATGCCCAAAAAGGGGCAATTGCCCTGTTTGGAATCCACCATTGCCCTGCTTTACTGGATTCGCTTTCGGGGACGGACAATGAGGACAAAGACCAGGATAATCCCTGCTATGATGGCCAGACAAAGACCCGCCACAATGCACCTATATAGACTAAGAGTGAAAAGGTCCTTCTTTTCCACCCCCATAGTCCTGGGATAAAGGCTGAATGCCAGGACTTGAAGGATGCCTGGCAAAGCCCAGGCGCGGGCTATCGCAGACCCGGCTTTCTGTTTTGAATCTCTCTTCTCTTTCATGAGCGATCACCCCCTTTCTCCAAAGAGAGACCGCTTCATGTTCGATAGAACGAATCATGAATTACTTCTCCTGATTCTGCTTTAATTATAGGGCCCAACCCAAGACTAATGCAAATATATACATATGCCCGCCAGGCCCAAGCTTTGGTCAAGCCCTTTATATGACTTGATTTTCTAGAGGAAAAAGATCATCTTCTATAGACGATGACTGGTATACTGCTGTATCATTTTGTGTACACTTTATTTTTTCTTACCCTCTTTGCGATGTCGTTCCAGCCAGATATGTCGCACAAACGACACTTCAGCTTCCAGGCCCAAGAGGTAAATATGGACTATCTGTCGGTTGAAGCATATGCCAAAAGCCAAGGCATTCATCCTCGAACGGTTCAGCGCCGCTGCCAGGCAGGGCTGATTCCTGGAGCCCGCAAGCTGGGCAACAACTGGCTTATTCCTAAAGAGGCCGACTCCGGAACTTCTGACCCTCACGTTCCCGAAAAAAACATCCCTGCGACCACCTACCTGACCTTTGCCAGCGGACAGGCCGACGACCACCTTGAGGGCCTGCCCAAAAATGCCAGCTACCGACTGGCTCAAGGCCTTTTTGCCTATTATCGTTGTGAGTATGAAAAGGCCCTTGAGGCCTTTGACCAAATGGCTCCGACCGATGAGGACTATCTGGTAGGCAAGCTTTTTTCCCTTTACGCCGCCATCAGCCTGGGCGATTTTGAACGTTACCGCCAGATCCGGCCTCTTTTTGATGCGTCCAGAACCAAGGCGCTTCAGGGTACCGGCATGGAACAGATCATGGAATGCTTTCAATCCAACATCAATGTCAGCATTTTGGTCCTTCACAATTTGCCGGACTGGCTTAAAAAAGGAGATCTGGCCCCCTTGCCGCTCAGCATGGGGGATCTGGCCTGGTATACCTACATCAAATACCTGCAAGTGACCAAGGATTACCGGGTCATGCTGGTCGCGGCGGAAGCCCGCTTATCCATGCAGAATCCAGATACCTATTCTCTCAGCGATATTTATGCATATATATACGCGGCCCTTGGACACCTCAAGGAGGATAATCTGGCCCTGGCCCGCAAGCGAATGATAAAGATCATGCATCTGGCCCTGCCCGACCGTTTCATCGGTCCCTTTGTCGAGACCCTGACCACCATGCAGGGCCTGACCGAACGCTGCCTTATGGAAGCCTTCCCCCAGCATTATGACCGGGTCATAGGTCAGTGGAAGAAGGTTTTCCCCCAATGGGTCAGGGCCCATAATGAGCTGTCAGCTTATATTATCTCTGAAGTGCTCACCCTCAGGGAACACCAGATAGCCCTCTATGCCGTGGATGGCTTGACCAACCGGCAGATCGCAGAAAAACTCTACCTCTCGCTTTCAACTGTTAAAAAAGATCTGTCCTCTATCTTTGATAAATTAGGCATCTCCTGCCGCCGTCAACTCAAAGATCTCTTCTGAAAATATAGCCACTTAGCCCCTCATTTGGCCTAACGCTTGCCCCCTGAGCCTGCCTATAATTCAGGTAGTGCGAATACTTATGCTGCCGACAAATGAGGTGATCCGCCATGAACAATGGAGCCAAGAAGATCCGGACGGAGCTTCCCTATCTCAACAATCTACCTATGGCCCTGCTTGTCGCCGCCATCAACCTGGCCCTGGCCTTTGTCTTCCAATATGGTCGTTTGCTGGCTACAGCAGACCTCCTGATCGATGTGGCTTCCTGTGGTCTGGTGACCGCTTTTACCAGCCTTGGCTACGCCCGCTGGGCAGTGGATAAGCGGCGGAGGCAAGGGGCTTTACCTGGTCAGGTGCCCATCAGTACTTTTATGCAGAGATTGCCCAGGGCCTATATACCCCTGTCAATCCTGACCGGTCTGGCCTCTTCGGCCTTGATGGTACTGGTCACCTGGGCGCTTTTACGCTTTTACCCGGAAACAGCCTATACCTTCCCCCGTTTTCTGGTCTGGAAGATTGGCTATGCTACCTGGCTGGCCGCCAAGGTCATTGAATTTGGTATCTTTCGCTATGTCCAACCCGATTGCGTGAAAGCGGATGACCCGCCTCAGCAGGGCCAGCAAACGGTCAAGAATCCTCTACTTCGAAAGGAAATGTTTACCCGGCTCTACGCCAGTGTCACCACTGACTTTGGTATGAACATGCTGATCGGCCTTGCCTTGGGCGGCACCCAGATTCAAGGTGATTTGGTCCTGCTCATGGGGGTCAGTCAAGAGGGCGTCTTGATTACGGGTCTGGTGCTTGGCCTCATCATCAGTATTTTGATGATCAGGCCTACCCTGGCCTCGGTCCAGCAAATCGCTTATGCGGGCGACCTGCCCCAGGCTACAAGCAGAAACCTCTGGGCCTTCCTACCCTCGTCCCCCTGGGCCCTGACAGGGATTTTCCTCCTGCCGGCCATGGTCCTTTCCGCTCTGACCTTTTGGGCTGTCATGTATTTCTTTGGATTTGATTCATTGAATTTCTTCCAATTTTTCATCATCCGTACCGCCTACACCAAGCTGCTCAGCCGCTTGGTGGAGACCTTGGCCATCCAACGATATCGTCAGCTGTCCCTGTCCAAAAGACAGCCCCGGGAAGAAAAGGTGGAATCCCATGTATGAATTATTAAAACAACCGTTGACTATGGGCCAACTGCGCCTGCCCAACCGCCTGGTCATGAGCCCTATGGGGGTTAACTTGGGTGCCCCCGACGGGGGCGTCACGGATGACCTGATCGCTTTTTATGAGGCCCGGGCCCGGGGGGGTGTCGGACTGATCATTACGGAAGTCACCCGGGTGGAGGGCGGAGCCGGGATCAGCGATCCCTGCCAACTGGCGGCCTATCGGCCCAGAGATATTCCCGAGCTTCAGCGCTTGGTCGATGCGGTTCACCGCTGGGACACCAAACTTTTCCTCCAGCTTCAGCACCCGGGACGGGCGGCATCCGCCTGGGTAACGGGCACTCAACCAGTGGCCCCTTCGGCTCTGGCCAGCCCCTTGGGAGGTGACATGCCCCGTGCCCTTTCCCTGGATGAATGCCGGGAGATGGTCGACCGCTTCGTCATGGCGGCCCATATCGCCCAGATGGCCGGGGCCGATGGTGTGGAACTACATGCCGCCCACGGCTATCTGATCAATCAGTTTCTCTCGCCCGCCATGAACCTGCGGGATGATGACTATGGCGGCAGTTTCGAAAACCGTATGCGCTTTGTCTTGGACATCATTCAGGGCATCCGACAAAGCTGTGGCAGCAACTACCCACTCTCGGTCCGCATTAATGTGGAGGAAATGCTGCCTGGCGGCATCGACCGCAAGGAGGCCGCCCGCATAGCCCGTGCCCTTGAGGAGGCCGGCGCCAGCCTCATCAACGTCAGCTGCTATACGGAGGCCACCCTGGAACCCGGCACCTATCCCCAGGGCTGGAAGAAAGACATGGCCCGGGGCATTAAAGAAGTCGTGACCATCCCGGTCTTATCAGTCAGCAACATCAAGGAACCGGGGCCTGCCGAAGCCCTCTTAAAAGAGGGCGTCTGTGACCTGATCGGTCTGGGCCGGGCACTCCTGGCAGATCCGGACTGGCCCCGAAAAGCCTTTTCAGGCCGCGAAAAGGAGATCCGGACCTGCATCGGCTGCCTGGCCTGCTTCGATGAGATCTGTCATCTCAGGCGGGTTCGATGTGCCGTCAATCCACTGACAGGACGGGAAAGGGACTATGCCCAGCCGCTGGCAAACGGTGCTGGCCGCAGGGTAGCCGTGGTAGGTGCCGGACCTGCCGGTATCCAAGCCGCCCTGACCCTGAAGGAAAGGGGTTTTTCTCCCCTGCTCCTGGACGAAAATCCAGGCCCGGGGGGAGCCCTCAATATTGCGGACAAGGGCCATGGAAAAGAGAAAATCACCCGGCTCATCCAGGGTCTGGCCAGCCAATTGGAAAAGGCAGGCATTGACCTGCGTCTGGGTAAAAAGGTCTCGCTTGAAGACCTGGAATCCTTGGATCCGGAAGCTGTATTCCTGGCCTCCGGCGCAGAGCCGCTTGTGCCGCCAGTGCCAGGCGTCAAGGGTGCCCAAGTCGTCTCTGCAGAGAGCGTACTCATGGGCCAGTCCTCCCCCCAGGGCCCAGTGGTCGTTATCGGCTCGGGGATGACAGGGCTTGAAACAGCCGAGGTCTTGGCTTTAAGAGGCTGCCAGGTCACCCTGGTAGAAATGTTGGACAGCCTGGGCCGCGGCGTCTATCCGACCGTCATCAGTGACATCATGGACCGCATACTCCCCCTTGGCTCCCAGGTGCTTTTGGGACACCGGCTGACCAGGATTGGGGAAAAAGAAGTGGAACTCCTGTGTCTGGCCGATGGAGAGAAGCTAAGCATTCCCATGGAATGGGTTGTCCTGGCTGTGGGGGTCAGCCCCTGTCAGGATCTGGCCCTGGCCTGTCAAGGCCACTTTGATCAGCTGGTCTTGATTGGCGATGCAGCCCGACCGGGGCGCATCTTGGAAGCCATGCAGGACGCTCAGGCAAAAGCATATGTATTTGAATTAAGTTGAATCGAAAGGAGACATGGACATGACAGCAAGTAATTTCACTCCCTTGGAAAAACTCCAGGGATTCATGAAAGATGGCGCCATGAACAACCAATACGGCATACAATTTTTTGCCATCGCCGAGCCCCAGGCAGCCGCCCGGGCCCTACCCCCACCCCTCCAACTGATCGACCCCATGGCCCCCGTCATGTATGGCTATATCGTCAACATCCGGGAACCAACCTTCGCTCCCTGGTACATGGAAGGCGGCATTGGCCTCATGGCCCGTTATGGAGAGACCATAGGCCTGCATTTCCTGGGCCTTCAGTTGAGCGGACCAGGAGCCTTGATGGGTGCCTTCTCAGGCCGGGAAGGGTCAGGTCTTCCCAAAAAACTCTGTGAGCGCATCCTGGTGGAACGCGATGGTGATTGGGGCCATTGCCTGATCCAGCGCAATGGAGTCCCCCTTGTGGAGGTCACCTTGAAGATGGGTCACTATAACGACCCGACCTTTGTCCTGGAACAAGAGGGCTGCAGTCCTGACAATCCCGTCGTTACCGAGGGAGGCTGCCTGCTCTACAAGTCTGAAATGGATGCGGGAGGCTTCAAAAATATGCGGCTCATGCATTATGACAGCCCCACCCGCTTTTACAGCTGGGAGCCGGCTGAGGCCCAGATCAGCCTTGCCTCCTCCAGGGATGACCCTTGGGGTGAGATCCCCCTCATCGGCGTGCAGGGAGCTGGCTGGATGGTCAGCGACAACTTCGTCCGGGGGCTTAGGCCCTTACTGGACTTGTCGGAAGAAGAGGCAGAGGAAAGCATGTCCTACCTCTTTGCCGGCCGCTATGATCAGTGCACCTTAAGCCATGACCATCAACACTATGAATAAAGAAGAGGTATGGACCATGAATAATAAAGGTTACTATTTGGGGAAAAACGCCGCTGTCACAGGTGCGGCTTCCGGGATTGGCCTGGCCCTTTGCGAAGAATTACTGGCACAAGGTGCCGGCAAAGTAGTCCTGTCAGACTACAATGAAGCCAATCTGAAAATCCAAAGTGACCGGCTGGCTGCCCGCTATCCCGGTCAAGTCAAGGGTATCCTCTGCGATGTGACCAAAGAGGAAGAGGTCAAAGGGATGATTGAGCAAGCCCTTGTCTTTATGGACGGCCGCCTTGACCTCCTGATCAACAACGCAGGCCTGGGACTCTCCGGCACCTTCACCGAGACGGCAACCAGCCATCTTGACAAAACAGGCTTCGATCTACGCGTGCAGACCAATGAAGCCTGGGAAAAGGCTTTCGCCATCAACTTTTACGGGGCCCTCTATGGCAGCCGGGCCGCCATTGGGGTGATGACCCCTCAAGGGGGCGGTCAGGTGGTCAATATCATCTCTGGCATTGCCTGGTCTCCCATGGCTTATCAAACCATGTATGCGGCCACCAAGGCAGCACTCAACCTGCTGACCCTGACACTCCGCTACGAGTATTGGGATGAAGGCATCAAGTTCAACTCCGCCACCCCGGGCACCACCATCACCGCCATCTGGGGGGATGGCACTCCGCCGGAAGGGGCACAGACGGCCCAGGAATCGGCGCGAAAGATCCTTAAGGGCACGGCAGAGAATCAACGCCTGATCCTGGGGGATAAGAGTGATGAAGAGGGGTCACGTGGCTGTTTTAATGCTTCCCTGGGGGAGGGCCTGGATGCCTATTATCTCAATGTAGCCCGCATGCGCCGCCAAGGTAATCTGGTTATCTAGGCCTCTGAAGGACAAGCCGATCCTCAAAAAGATCCGCCCAGCCAGAGCGGATCTTTTTTGATGAAGACTGAAATCAAACCCTTGCCCTAGGAAGCGGACTTGAGATCGAAAACAATGAAGGGCTGCAACTGGTAGGGTTTTTCGGCCACGTTCCGGTCCCGCCACATGGTGAACCAGCGTTCGGTCGGATAAAAATAGTAGCCGTCCTGCCAGTGGTCGGATGTATCGTAGGGGTCGGCAAAAATGAGGACATCATCATTGATGCCGGGCGTGCCCATGGTGTCGTAGCCGATGATGGCCATCCAGTGGCCATCCCAGTCACCCCATTCCACCAGGACCGGACGTCCCGCTTCCAGGTGACCCCGCAACCAGCTGACAAAATAGCTGTCAGCTGCATCTTCGACAAAAAGCTCAGTGTCGGCTGCATTGTCGGAGGCATAAAGGGAGTTGGCAGAAAAACGGGGAAAGAGATTACCAATGTCATTTTCCGTGAAGCCGTCCTGACCCGTGATCAGATCCTCCTCGCAATAGTCGGCCGCATAGGAGCTTTCAAGGATCTTCACCTCAGGGACCGTCTCCAGAAACTGGTGGAGTTTTCTCACATTGGCCCCATGCTGGTAATATTTATGGGCTGTCCCCGGCTCTGCACCCGGACTGCCCTCATCGACTGAGGTTTTGGTGGCCACGGCAATATCCCACTCGCTATAACCTTCAATACCGTAATGATTGAAGACCATGAGGATGGATGAGGGCCCGCAGGACCATTCCGTGGTCTGTTGGAAGGTTGCAAAGCCCGGGATGATTGTCAGCTGGTCGTTGGATGTCAGCCGGTAAAAGTCCGGGCTCTTCCAGTAGGGGGACTTTTCATGATCGCCGCTGTTCTGGTAGGAGTTGGCCCCGGCCCCCTCATGGATGTCCTCGCCCTGGATCTTGACCGGCATGGCTTTTTTGCCTTCAGACGCCTTCTGGCATCCGGCAAGGGGGAGGGCGGTCAGGAGGATCACCAGGGATAGGGCAAGGATAGATTTTTTCATTTAAGACACCTCTTCCAGGTATTTGATTGAGTCATTATAGACTGACTCAAGGTCCTTACAAGCATCAAAAGTCAATTTGAATCCGATTGCCAGCATTCTCGTAGCTATAACTTGCTTCTTTGGTTTTGGCCAAGGCGATAGTCAAGGCAAGTTCATCCCCTTCCTCCAGGGGATTGAAGGCTCGGCCTTCCCAGCTCAAGTTGACCTGGCAGGCCTCCCCGCCTTCAGTGCAGGAGGCATCAAAACTCAAGTTAAGACCCTCATCCGGCAGGATGGGGAGTATGACAGATACACAGATTTCTTCAAAAATCTGCTGGAACTTCAGACTTTGGGCCGATGACAGGGCATGTTTTCTTGCGAATCCTGCCAGTTGGTTTGCCACGGCCACAAAATCAAAATCCTTGGACTCAATGGTGGTGTGGAAGTGCCGCAGCTGTTTGACAAAGATGCGGGTAAGCTGCCTTTTTGGATGATCGAAAATCGCTTCCGGCGTCCCCTCTTCGTAAATGATGCCCTGGTCCATGTAGAAAATCCGGCTGGACACGTCCCGGGCGAAGGTCATTTCATGGGTCACGATGACCATGGTCAGCCCTTCTTTGGCAAGATTGCGAATGACCGCCAGGACTTCGCCCACCATGGTTGGGTCCAGGGCACTGGTGGGTTCATCAAAGAGGAGGACCTCCGGCCTCATGGCAAGGGCCCTGACAATGGCGGCACGCTGCTGTTGGCCGCCGGATAATTCGTCCGGGTAGTTTTGGGCCTTCTCGGCCAGGCCTACGCTTTTTAATAGCCTCATGGCCTGGTCATAGGCCTCCTGGCGGCTGAGGCCCAGAAGATCAATGGGAGCCATCATGGTATTTTCAATAATGGTCAGGTGGGAGAAGAGATTGAAGGATTGGAAGACCATGCCCATCTTTTGGCGGACCTTGATCAGGGTAGACGGGTCCCGATGGATATTGACGCCATCCAGGAAAATCTCGCCCGAGCTGGGCGCCTCCAAGCCATTCAGGCAGCGCAAAAAAGTGCTTTTTCCGGTACCAGAAGGCCCTATGATGGAGACTACCTCCCCCTTGGCAATCCTGGCATTGGCATCAGTCAGGGGGGTGACATTGGGGTATTCTTTTCTCAAATGCCGGACTTCAATCATGCTTCTGTCACTCCCTTCACATGGCGGGATCTCTTCCTAGGATCTATCCTGATTTCAACCAGACTTAAAAGGGAGGTCAAGACCCAGGCCAGGAGGAAGTAAATCACGGCCGTCACAATCAGGGGAAAGAAAGCCTCGTAGGTCCGGCTGCGGATAATGTCAGAGGCCTTGGTTAAATCCTGTACGGCGATAAAACTGACCACCGAGGTCATTTTCACCATGGAAATAAACTCGCCTTTGTAGACCGGCAATATGTGGCGGGTCGCCTGCGGAAAAATAACCTTGCGAAATGTCTGGACAGGGTTATAGCCCAGGGCCAGGGAGGCCTCCACCTGTCCCCTGGGGACCGCCTCAATGCCGGTCCTCATCATTTCACCGACATAGACAGCAAAGTGGATGGAGATGCCTATGACGGCCACAATGATGGCATTGACATCGACCGAACCAAATAAGACGTAATAGAAGATCATAAGAAGGACGACCAGAGGAACACCCTGGATCAGACCTATGAAGCCCTTGGCAAAAATGGCCAGGCCCCTCTTTTTACTCATGCGAAGCAGACAGATGCCAAAGCCCAGGAGGCTGCCCATCAGGCCCGACGTGATTGAAATAAAGAGGGTGACCCCCATGCCGCTGGCAATCAGTTTCCAGCGGCTTTCTTTGATGAAGGTCTTATGAAAAGAATTTGAAATCTTGACCCAGATACTGGTCCCCGACACCTGGCCGGGAATCCCTTTGCCATGGTCAAGGGCACGCGTGATGATCCATTGGCCGTAGGCGTAATAGCTTTCGGTAAAGTCAACACTTTGTCGGCGTTCCTCCGTAATGGCAAGACCGCCTCCGGCCAGATCGTACTTGCCTGTGGTAATACCGGCCAGCATACCGGCTATATTGGATTCTGTGACCGTCAGCCCATAACCGTAGTCCCGGCAAAAACGGCTGAGTAAATCAAGCTCCAGACCGGTCAGGATACCGCCCTCCATAAAGCTGATGGGCTCCATATTGCCCTGGGCAACATAGCGGATAATCCCATTGTCAGCAGGCAGGTCTGAAGGGGTAATGACTGAGGGGTAGTTATCTTCTGCCTTAAACCACTGGTCATAGAGTTCATTGAAAAGGCCATTTTCCTCTATGGACAAAATATAGGCATTGAGTCGCTCCAAGAGTGTCCGAGAAAATTCCGTGCGGGCCGACATGAAAGCCACATGGTCCTGAGGGCCCTCCAACTCAATGGCGGCAAGCTTTGTGTTTTCCCGAAGAATAATGGGCACCCGGGTGGCGACCGTCATGAAGCCATCGATTTTGTTGGAAGTCAGAGCCAGGATCATATCAGAGATGCCTTCGAAGTAAAGGATGCTGGTGTCGGGCAGGTATTGGGCGGTATAAGCGTCCTGGATGCTGCCGGTCCGGACACCCATTTTAGCCTTGGCTTCATTCATGTCCCGGGTTGAGGCATATTCAGGCTGAGGGCTTTTTTCAAGATCCTCTTCCACAATCCCGGCCCCCTCGGCCATGACAGGCGGCCCTTCTCTGAAAGCCGGGAAAAGGGCAAAAAGAAAGGCTAGCAAAGCCAGGGACAGAAGCAGATAAGCGGCAATTCTTTTCATACGATTTGACCTCGCTTATGGCGAAATGGGATCAGCCGTCCAGCTGATCTTATTTCTTTTTCCGCTTTTGAAAAATGAGCCTGCCAAGACTCTTTCAACAAAGGAATTAGATGTTCAGAGTATACCAATATTGGGTTATTTGAAGGGTATCCGACCTGATTCGCGCTATAATTATTTAACCTGCTATCAAGCGCTATCCTATTAACCACGGATTGCCCCGTCAGCCATGAAGGAGAAGACAGATGACCCGTTCCAATCTTACCCCGACAGGAAAAGAGATCATTGATAGCCAGCCGGTCATCTTTGACGTCAGGCCGTTCTATTCGTGATCTACCTTTTTGAAAATCCCGGACAGATTGGAGAGGAGATGCTGGCCCGTATGCTCCTCTTCTTGCCGCCCCAAAGAAGAGAAAAGGCAGTCGCCTACCGCTATGCCATAGACCAGAAGATGTCAGCACTGGCCTACCTCCTCCTGGGTTTTGGTCTTAGGAAAGAATATGGCATCCAGGATCCTCCCCTCTTTTCTTATGGTGAAAAAGGTAAACCCCGGCTGGCCGCCTATCCTGCTATCCATTTTAATTTGAGCCACTGTAAAAGGGCGGTCGCTTGTGTCATCTCCAAGGAGGCTGCAGGTATCGACGCGGAGTGTGTCCTGCCTTTTGAAATGGCACTTGCAGAGAGGATCTGCAAGCAAAGTGAACTGAAGGCCATCTTGGCATCGGATCGCCCCGATATCGCTTTTACCAGGCTTTGGACCGAAAAAGAGTCTGTCATGAAGTACACGGGCGAGGGGCTGCGTGACGATGTCAGAGAAGTCCTGACAGATGTCAGACTTTCCCGCCAGACCTGGATAAGTGATAGCGGCCAGGGGCTCTACGCCTTGACAGTCGCCTACCCAGCCCATAGAAAGGCCCCAATCGAACGGATATACCTGACACTTGGGGATTTGGTCGATTACCTGGATCATCAATTGCCATCGCCTCCAGTCAATTGATTAAAAAAGAAGCTCCCTGAAAGTGAAATCACCTTGAGGGAGCTTGACCATTGCCTGCTGGCCCTAGGGCACCGCCACCGTCACATAAACATAATCCGATTTACTGATCGTTACTTTGAATATTCTCTCAACACCCGTAAGCTTGTGCCTGACATGGACCGTAAAGGAAGCAGGTGCAAGTTCAACTGTACCCGGAGCTATCAGCCAGCTGACGTAAAGCCGTTCTTGCTGATGGGACTTGCCACCGATGAAAGTCAATTGAGTCAGGAGCTCAGGCCAACCCTCCGGACGGGACAGCCTTATCTCATAATCCCCATGGTCTGCCCAGTCATCTTCAGCGGGAATAGAATTATAGGTAACCGTTGTCTTCAATTTAAATTTCCCTACATCTGTGACAACGGCATGGTAATCGGGCACTGTCTTAAGTGTGAAGTTCTTTTCCCAATGGGCATAGAGCACATGACTATCTGCCAGACTGACCGGGGTGCTTTCCTGGACCAGGCTGCCTCCCTCTTTTTCCGTATACCAACCTAGAAAGCTATAATCCTTGCGGGCAACTCTTGGAAGATAACCGTAGGGCCGACCCAAGGCCACGGTTATTTTATGCAGTTCACCAAAGTAAAAGGCGCCACCATTGGGATTAAAGGTCACTTGGCGGGTCTGGGGCTCACCATCCGTCATGTCATTCAAACGGGCCTGGAGGAAATCCCGGCTATCCCTATCCTGGCCGGCAGGCAGGCCACTGACCTGGGAGCGGGCATAATTGAGGCTGGCTTGGCTGGGATGATCTTCTGCTTTCTGGACCGCCTTGGCGGCCATGGCCATGCAGAGCATCTTGGAGAACTCAGCCCGGTTGATGGGGGCCTCCGGCTTAAAGTTCCCGCTCTTGCCATAGCCCTTGATGATGCCGTTGCTGGCCAGGACCTCAATGGCATCGGCCAGCTCCGGGTCAGAGGCAGGCGCGTCCTTGATATAAACATCCTTAAAAGCCAGCTTGAGATCAAAAGCGGTTTGGATCATCCTGGCCGCCTCGCCGCGCGTGAGCTTACCCAGGGGCCTGAAGCTGCCATCGGGGAAAGTCCGGGCTGCGTCCTTGACAACCAGGGCTGCCATGAAGGCTAGCATGTCGTCCTCAGGATCGACGTCCGGGAAGTTGACTATCTTATCTTCCAAAGGCAAGCCAGCCGCGAAGACCACCATCTTAGCGGCATGTTTTCGGATGACCGGGCTGGCAGGCCGAAATTGGCCCGTCTCCCCATAACCCTGAACAATACCTCGCTCAGCCAGTATCATGACATAGTCGTAATACCAATCCGACTTTTTCAAATCCTTAAAGTCGCTCGCAGCTGATTGCGCAAGCAGCTCCTTGGGGGATATCACAAAGGTCATGATCATGACGATGACCATAACCAGGGCCAGCCATGGGCCCCTAACGCCTAATCTCTTCATCCTCTTCCTCCTCAGTTGAGCTCTAAATCCTGCTCATAAGGATCTGACAATTTGCCAGCCCTTGACACAAGCGCTCCAAGTGATTCGTCAGATGTCATTTTCGGCATTCGACTTAGCACTTAGACTCACCCCCCTCACCCTTCTTGACGTCGAAAGTGGTAGAAAGGTTACTTGTCAATTTTTGGTCCATGAATGCTGTGAAAGTGGCCATTAAGGGCCCCTTTTATATATGCAGGTCCTTCTTGCTAAATAGGGTAATGCCTGACGCGAAGAGGATAATCGCTCCGATAAAGAGTAAAACAAGACCCAGGACGGCAGCAGGATCCCCTAACATAAGCTGGCCAGGATTAAAAAGAGAAAAGAAGGTAAAATAGCGGGCCTTCTCCAAATCGCCGCCCATATTAGCCATCATTTGAATGAGATACATAAGCGATGGCAGACCGGCTCCCAGCGCCAGGCTATGTTTTGAATCAGAGAACAAACAGGAAGAAAAAAAGCAGATACCCCCAATAAAGAGCTGCAAAGATAGGAGGCCAAGATTCATCAGCAATAGACGGCCAATATCGAGTTCTTTGGGAAATTGGATTTCTGAAAGTAGAATCTGGAAAAATGTAATAAAGGCGACCAGCATAAACTGGCAAGTTCCAATGACCTTGATCTGGGTAAAGGCAACAGCGGGACGCCTGACTGGTGCAGCAAGCAAGGCTGCCATGGCGCCACCGTCCACATATTTTGCAATGAGTCCATTGCTGCGAATAATGGAGAAAATCATGGGCACGATCAGGAATAACATGCCATAAAGATAAGAAGACATAAAGCCTAAAAGTGAAGTCGCACCGGGAGGCATGCCAAAGGCATTCATCAAATCCGGCATGCTCTTTCCAAATTCATCCAGCAAGCTCATTCTTTCCGGATCATACAAAAAAATGATCACAGAAATATACATGGTGAGAATGCCCGCAATGATCAGTAAGAGTTTCCACGAACCCTTCATTTCCCGCTTATATAAGGCCCGGTTAAACATGCCTCTAATCTCCATAGTATTGGATGAATGCCTCTTCCAGGCTTTGTTTGGGTGCAAGAAGATTTGCCAGGGGATATCGGTGCAAAGTGGCGATCAAATCATTAATATTATCCTGGACAGCCACTTCCACCTGATGGTCGGATATTACTTTACTCTGAATGAATTCACTGGCAAAATCAGCCGCTGACTCTTTGTTCTCGAAAACAACAATATACTTTTTCATCTGCTTGGCTTTCAATTCATCCAAAGCATCTACTGCCACAAGTTTTCCTTCCCTGATAATGCCAACCCGATGGCAAATACGTTCCACCTCCTCGAATAGATGGCTGGACATCAATATGGTTTTGCCCCGTCTCTTTTCTTCAGTGACGAGATCGATGAATCGATTCTTCATCAGGGGATCCAGCCCGCTGGTTGGCTCGTCGAAAAGAAATATATCCGGATCATGCATAAAGGCTGTGACAATTTCCAGCTTCTGTTTCATCCCCTTGCTCATTTTCTTTATTCTTATGTCAGGATTAAAGTCAAAGAGCTCAATCATTTCTACCGTGCGTTTATTGGAAGCTATCCCCCGATAGGCTTGCATGAACTTGATAAATCCGCTGCCTGTCATATCATTGAATAAATTGATTTCGCCCGCTATATAACCCAGTCTCTTTTGAATTATGTGACTGTCCGTCCAGCAGTCCAGGCCATCTATAGTACATCTGCCGGATTTTGCTTTCAAAAAACCCATAAGGTGGCGGATTGTTGTGGTTTTACCTGCGCCATTGGGGCCTAAAAAACCAAAGGATTCCCCCTTGTGAACATCGAATGACAGGTCAAAGACGCCCTTGCCATGGCCATAATCCCGAGTAAGATTTTCGACACGGATGGTCTTCATCAATAGGCCTCCCGCACAGTTCTCCTATCTCAAGTCTGTCAGTGTCTACAGTTACTACTTTATACTATCCAGGCTCAGGAGCTCTATTGACCCTCATCGACATCCTGGCGCAGGTCATCGAGAAATAAGAATGGGTTGGGACTGTTGACGGTGAGGATGAGGGCTGGCATAGAGGATAGATTGGCCCAATTGTGGGGCTTGGTCGAATCGATGTGAAGGCTGTCTCCCGGATAAAGAATGGTGGACTGGTCTTCCAAATAGACGGTAACCGCCCCTTCCAGGACATAGATGAATTCTTGCCCTTCATGGGAATAAAGTTCGATTTTCTGCTTTTGGGGCAGGGGCAGGAGCTTGAATGCCCGAGGCAGGAAGGCAAAACGCTCTGGCTGTGAATTGAGCATGAACTGAATGACATGGGGTGAAATGAGCGTGCTGTCTCTTTCATAGGAACGGATCACATCGATCCCTTTGTCCTGGCTGGCGATCTTGAGCAGACTTTCAAGGGGGACACTGAGGGCATTGGCGATTCTGTTCAGGGAATCAATAGCGATATTGGTCATGCCCCGTTCGAATTGTGACAGAAAGCCTGGGGACAATCCGGTGGTCTCACTCAGCTGCTTGAGGGTCATCTGCCTTGCCTTGCGTATGCTTTTGATCCGCTGGCCAATCGTTTGCGCCAAGTCCATGTCAGCCTCCTAAATGTCTTTGTGGTCTTTCCTTCCTGTCTATTGTAATATAAAAAGGTCACATATTTTAATATATGTAAAATCTGAGGACACCTGTGCATTATTTATTTGATATACAACGTCTTAGCATAGAAAATGGCCCGGGACTGAGAAGCACCTTATTTTTTGCCGGCTGCCCGCTGGCCTGCCCCTGGTGTCATAATCCTGAGGGCCAGCCCCAGCAATCCCTTCTCTTTTATTTTGATGAGCGTTGCATACAATGCGGAAACTGTGAAGATGTTTGCCAGGACAAGGCCCTGGCTTACGACCCGGCCAGAGGGCCTGTCATTAATTACAGCAATTGCAGCGCTTGCGGTAAATGTGCCCATGTCTGCCCGGCAGACGCCCTTTTGATGAGTGCAAAGGCCTATTCTGTCCAGGAGATTATGACCATCCTCCTCCGGGACAGGCCCTATTTTGACCGCTCCCAGGGTGGCGTGACCTTGTCTGGCGGAGAACCGCTGGCTCAAAATATGGAGAAACTGGAAGTGCTCATGGCGGCCATAAAGAAAGAAAAGATCAATCTGGCCATTGATACCAGTGGGGCAGTCCCCCGCCATCATCTGGAGATCGCCTTAAAGTATGCGGATGCCTTCCTTTACGACCTCAAGCATCTTGACCCTGTAAAACATAAAGCATTCATCAGGGCTGATAATAAAGAGATATTGGACAATCTGATCTGGCTGTCCAGGCAGGATAAGACCCTTCATCTTAGAATCCCCGTCATACCGGGTTTTAACAGCCAGACGGATGAACTGGAGGCCATGGCTGACTGGATCGCCAAGCATACAAGGCCTGCGACGATTGCACTTTTGCCCTATCACCTTTTTGGCAGTGACAAGTACCGGCGACTGGGGATGGAGAATCAAAAAAGGGTCTTCCAGCCGCCCTCGGATGAATTTATGGAGAAAGTCCTGGCAATCTTTTTGGACAAGGGCCTGAGTCAGACAAGCATTGGTGGTGCCATTCTGGTATCAGACAGATAGAGGAGGTAAGGCGATTCATTGCGCCTGAATCAAAATGGAAAAACGTGGCATGAATGAAAGAATCCAAAAACTGCGGGACCTGTCTGTGTCGACTCAGCCCGTCATCTCCATGGAAAGAGCCCGGATAGAAACGGAAGTCTACAAGACCTATCAGGGCCAGGTATCAACACCTGTCTTGCGTGCCCTCTTTTTCAAGGCTCTCATGGAGAAAAAGGAGCTCTATATCGGTCCAGGCGAATTGATCGTCGGCGAAAAGGGGGAGCACCCTCAGGCCGCACCTACCTTCCCTGAACTTTGCTGCCACAGCCTGGAAGATATGAGAGTCATGGACCAGCGGGAACTCATTTCCTTCAAGGTCAAAGAAGCCAATTTTGACGTCCAGGAGCAGACCATCATCCCCTATTGGGAGGACCGTTCAACGCGGACAAAAATCCTCGACAAGATGACTGATGACTGGAAAGATGCCTATGGGGCAGGTATTTTCACTGAGTTCATGGAACAAAGAGGTCCCGGACATACGGTGGGATCTGATGATATCTACGCCAAGGGTTTCAATGACCGGATCGCTCAAATTGACCAGGAATTGGATAATCTGGATTATTTAGGCGATCTGGAGGCTGCCGATAAGGCCCAACAATTGAAGGCCATGCGAATCGCGGCAGAAGCCATTATTGCCCTGGGTAAACGCTACAGTGACTATGCGGCCAAACTGGCAGCAGAAGAAGCCAACCCCCAACGAAAAAAAGAACTCCTTCAAATCTCAGAAAATTGCCAGCTTGTACCCGCCGAAAAACCGGAAACTTTCTGGCAGGCCGTCCAGATGTATTGGTTCGTCCACCTGGGCGTTACCCTGGAGATCAATCCCTGGGATGCTTTTAGTCCCGGACGCCTGGACCAGCACCTCATCCCCTTTTATCGCAAAGATCTGGAAGCAGGTATCCTGGATGATGACAAGGCCAAGGAACTCCTCCAGGCCTTATGGATAAAATTCAATAATCAGCCTGCCCCGCCCAAGGTCGGTATTACCCTGAAAGAAAGCAGCACCTACACCGATTTTGCCAACATCAATACCGGAGGCATCACCCCGGACGGCCAGGACGGCGTCAATGAAGTCAGCTATCTGATTCTTGACACCATGGAGGAGTTGCGCCTCTTACAGCCCAGCTCCAATGTCCAGATCAGCCGCAAGACACCCGATCGTTTCCTCCACCGGGCCTGTGATATCTCACGTCAAGGCTGGGGACAGCCCGCCTTTTACAACACGGAAGCCATCGTCCAAGAACTCCTCAATGCGGGCAAAAGCCTGCAAGATGCCCGATACGGAGGGGCCAGCGGCTGTGTTGAGACCGGTTGCTTCGGCCGGGAAGCCTATATCTTAACCGGCTATTTCAATCTGACCAAAATTCTCATGCTTACCTTAAATGACGGCTTTGACCATTATTCAGGCAAGCAACTGGGGCTCCATACAGGAAAAGCGGAAAGCTACAAAAGTTTCGACCAGCTGATGGCCGCCTTTTCCAGACAGATTGAACACTTCCTGGACATCAAGATTGCCGGTTCCAATGTCATCGACTCCATCTTTGCCCAAGAGATGCCTGTCCCCTTCCTCTCCACTATTACCCTGGATTGCATCAGCAGGGCCAAGGATTATAATGCCGGAGGCGCCAGATACAATACCAACTATATTCAAGGGGTCGGCATCGGGACTGTGACCGACGCCATGACAGCCTTGAAATATCATATCTTTGACAAGAAAACCTTAAGCATGGCTGAGCTCATGCAAGCGCTCCAGGATAACTTCCAAGGGCATGAGGCTTTACGGGCCAGGCTCCTCCTGAAAACACCTAAATATGGCAATGACGACGACTACGCTGACAGTATCATGCGTCAGATATTCGAGACATACGCCGAGCTGGTCAATGGCAGGCCGACCTATAAAGGCGGTCAATACAGAATCAATATGCTGCCGACCACCAGCCATGTTTATTTTGGCAGCGTCATCGGCGCCAGCCCAGACGGACGCTTTGCTCATAAGCCTCTATCGGAAGGCATCTCCCCTGTCCAAGGGGCTGACCATAAAGGTCCGGCCGCGGTCATCAATTCGGCCGCCAGGATGGATCATCTTCGTACAGGGGGGACCCTCCTTAATCAGAAATTTACACCTTCCCTTGTGAAGGGCGAAAATGGTCTGCGCATGATGGGCAATCTGGTCAGGACCTATTTTGACAAGGACGGCCACCACATCCAATTCAATGTTATCGACAAGGCTACCCTATTGGCCGCACAAAAAGACCCTGAAACCTATCGTGATCTCATTGTAAGAGTGGCAGGCTACAGTGACTATTTCCGCAATCTGGATCTGGAGCTGCAAAACGAAATTATTGCCCGTACCGAACAAGAACAATTCTAAAGAAAGATTTCAAAGATCCGCTTCGAATGGAGCGGGTCTTTGAGGCTCGGCAGCCCTCTCAAAGTGTTGCGGTAATTGTAGAACGAATATAGGTGTCAAAGCTGGCTTTCCTATCAGCATGAAATTTCAATCTCAGTATCGTGGCCTGGGGGTCAATATCGTCAGCTTCAAAGCTAATTTTCTCATAAGCGGCAAACATTTCGGATAAGAGTTTGTCCACAAAAGAGGAGAATCCTTCCGGCTCATTACTTGCAAGATAAGCAATTTCATTCTCCTCTATAAAGGCAAGATGCCTGATGGAATCACCCTCAAGGTCAACGATGACATGGTGGGGGAGTTCCGATGAAAATGCTGCCAGCCCTGCCGTTAGAGGATTAATGTTTTCGTGCATGGAGCGGTAGTAGTCATAAAGAATCCTGACAGCAGGATCATATTGTGGTGAGGCCCGTGAAATGAGATGCAAGCCACTTGCCAGCTGGATCAGGGTAAATGGGTCACCGTCAGCTTTGTCATTCAGTGCTAGCAGGATAGAAGCCCTTTGATCCAGATTCAGTAAATGCTTATCTTGAAGTGGTCTCTTTAAATCTTGGCGACTTACAGAAAGCTCAAAACATCGTCTCTTCAGCTCAAAACCGGCTGCCCGGATGAAAGAGATTTTTTCGCATTCATGAGACCAGACCATGATCTGCAGTGGCGCTGTGAGATGGCGCCGAATAGCTGCAAAAGTATCTTCCGCCGCTTCAACATCATAGCGCTCTAGTTCCAGTTGAAGGTAATCGTTCCTGTCATGCCAGGGATTCTTGTAGTAGTGGATCCCCGCCGGCCAGGAAGGGTCCAGTTGAAAGTCCAGTCTTCCTTCTCCCATGGCTATTTCCTCTGTGGTCATCTTTTGGATTCCCCAAGCCTATCGTCAGCAAAAGCATTTATTAGCAGGTGTCCTTCCATAGTCGACAGTCAAGGCATTTTCCTAGGGTTTGTCGACTATAGAGCGACAGCTTGGCTTCATGTCAATGGCCACTGTTCCAAAAAGAGAGAAGTCAGTGGTAAGCAAAGATAAAGGCAAAGTCTGCCGTATACTTCTATATCTGGCATTGAAAATGCAGGCTCCCCGGCTAATGATCAGGGGCGGATGTAATAGTAGCCTTCCGCTTGTTTATGTATGATTTCAACGACACCTGAGGGAACAACCCGAACATGAGGGGGCAGTTGATCGGTTTCAATTTCCCATGCCCTCAGGGCGTTTCCGCAGGCAACAAAGTCTACTCTACCAATCAGTTCTGCAGGCAGTTCCCGGTCTCCGACATAGTAGGTGACCGCCTCGGCGTAAGCGACAACTTCAACCGTCGCCTCTGTTTCTATGAATAAAAAGTTCTTGACATTTCCCAGGAGGAGGGGCCATTTGTTCATCTCATCAATATGAAATACTACGCGCATGATACTTGCTCCTTAATGGTGCCCTTTTAAGCAAGCGGACACCCGCTTGTTTTTCTTGATCTTAGTATAAGCCTTTACCAAAGCGCCTGGTGCCCACATGACTGGATTTGCAGCGTGGATTTACGGAGCCAGGCACGGAAGTTATGGCACTAGGCACATTTGTTAGATTGTCGAGCATCAAGGTCAGTTTGATTTCATGTCAATCACCACTGGTCCTTCAAGAGAAAGTCAGTAATATTTATATGCTTGATACCTTCGCGGCTCATGTCGAGTGAATCCATACTTAAAACGTATTTCGGATAGTTGTCTGCGATGCTTATCAGTAAGTGAGAGCTCTGGCAAAATGGCAGCTCCCACTGGAAGGATTTGTGGTCTTATGCTGGAGTGATTTGTATCTCTTGCAAGTTGAGGGACCGATAATCCAGAGATTCTCTTTTCTCGCCTATATTGGAGAATTTCTCCCTGATCGTTTAGATTTTGCGATAACTATCGCATTATCATTCAGAGATTTGTTGCGATCACATTCAGAGAATTGACACCTTTGTCTTCAGAAAATTG
>LSQX01019689.1_pt1 | contig 23411 bp, 25 predicted proteins | sample 654561 | NCBI WGS metagenome assembly LSQX01 (sample SAMN04489861, study PRJNA283612) | anaerobic digester metagenome | isolation source: 4 biogas reactors fed with cattle manure at either 37C or 55C with and... | place: Denmark: Kongens Lyngby | collected 2014
TTGCCGGACCCGCTTTCACCGCGGATCAGTACCGGTGTGTCGGTGGGCGCGATGCGTGCGATGAGACGCTGCAGATGGCGCGCCTGCTCGCTGTTGCCGAAGACGAACTGCTCCGCCCGCGGACCGCTGCCCATGTGTCGCGTACGCAGGTGGGCCATGCCACAGGCCCGCCCCAGGGCGATATCCACCCGGGAATGGTCGAAGGGCAGGGTGTGGTAGTCGAGAAACCATTCCGCGATGAATTTCGCCACGCCGGGTTCGACCAGCAGGGCGTGGGGCAGAGCCACCACCCATTGCATTCCGGTGGCATTGATCAGCGCCTTGACTTTCTTCAGGTTCTTCACATGCGAGGTCTGCAGTCTGAGCAGGCCCAGGTCGCTGTCGGGCATGCCGACGCCCTCGAGGGCGGCCGAGTGTACTTCCCAGCCATCCTTGACGAGGCGTTGGCCCAGAGCCAGGCACTCCTCGCAAGGGTCCACCAGCAGCAGCCGGCGGGCCCGGGGTGCAGAGAGGTCCACCTTGACATCTCCGTAGTTTGTTATGGTTGGGCTAAAGCTAGCAGACCGGCGGACTTGTGCAACGTTTTTCCGTCACTTGTGCGACCGGATGGTCACTTTCGTCAATTTGACGACGGTTGCGCCCTGCAGACAAGCGCGTAATGCTATGCCCCCAAAGGAGATACCCATGCCATTCACCATTGACATCTATCTGGCGGCTTTCAGCGCCATTCTGCTGGCGGGCTGGGGAGTGAGCACCTGGCTGTGGAGCCGGCGGGAGCAGGCCCAGAAGCAGCAGCTGGCCACGCTGGCGGGCCAGCTGCGTGCCAGAGAGGAGCAGGTGGCTGAACTCACTGCCGGGCAAGCCACGGTCGATGTGCGCATCGAGCATCTGCAACAATCCTTGCAAACGCTGACCAGGGACAGGGAGCGACTGGAGCAGCGGCTTGAGGACAGCGAGCGGCGCAGCCAGGAATGGCAGCGGCGCAGCGAGCGCCTGGGCGCGCTGGCCAGTGAACAGCAGCGCCAGCGTGAGCAGTTGGCGGAGGAACACAAGGCGCTGCAGGCCCGCCTGCAGGCGTTGCAGAGTGACCATGAACAGCTGCGGGTGGATCATTCCACCCTGCAGAGCAGTCTGGAACACCGCCAGAGGCACTTTGACGAACAGCAGGCCCTGCTGCGGGAAAGTCGCGAGCAGCTGAAGCTGGAATTCGAACAGCTGGCCAGCCGCATCTTCGAGGCTAAGGGGCAGGCCTTCAGCCAGACCAGCCAGCAGTCGCTGGACGCCCTGCTCAAACCCTTCCGTGAACAGATCGACCAGTTCCGCAGCAAGGTCGAGGACATCCACCACCGGGAAACCCAGCAGCAGGCGGCGCTGGTGCAGGAGCTGGTGCAGCTCAAGGAGCTTAACCGCCAGATCACCCAGGAGGCCCATGACCTGAGCACTGCGCTGCGTGGACAGAAGAAGACCCAGGGCAACTGGGGTGAGCTGATACTGGAAAACGTACTCGAACGCTCGGGCCTGCGTGCCGGGGTGGACTTCCGGCGGGAGGTCAGCCTGCGCAGCAGTGAGGGCCAGCGCCAGCGCCCCGATGTGCTGGTCTATCTGCCCCAGGGCAAGCACCTGATCATCGATGCCAAGGTCTCGCTGAACGCCTACACCCGGTACATCAACAGCGAGGAAGAGGGCGAACGCCAGCTGGCGCTTGCCGAACATGTGCAGGCCTTCGGTCAGCGCATTCGGGAACTGTCCGATCGCAGCTATTTCGACCTGCCCGGGCTCAACGCGCCGGAGATGGTCTTCATGTTCGTACCCATAGAATCCGCCTTCGTTGAGGCGCTCAAGGCGGACGAGACCCTGTTCCAGCGTGCCATCGAACAGAACGTGCTGGTTGCCACGCCCACCACCCTGTTGACCAGTCTGAATATCGTGCGCCAGCTGTGGCGTTTCGAGGACCAGAACCGGCATACCGCCGAGCTGGCCGAGCGGGCGGCGCGGATCCACGACAAGCTGCGTACCTTTCTGGGCAGCATGGACGGCATCGGCAGCAGTCTGGAGCGGGCCAGCGAAGCCTATCAGCGTGCCTGCAATCAGCTGGTTGCAGGGCGCGGCAACCTGGTCAAGCAGGTCAACGACTTCAAGGAACTGGGTGTCTCGGTCAAGGCTGAACTGGGAGAACACTGGACCGATCGGGCCGAGCTTGAGCTCGGCCACGACGCGCCTGAAATGGAAAAATCTGCGGGAGTATAACTAAAGGAGAAGAGGGGCCGCTGGCCTGATGGCAGCAGCCCGGGGTTACAGATGGAAGTCGCCGTTGGCTTCGGGCTGATACTCGATGTCGATGATCCGAAGCTTCAGCGGGCGTCCGTTGGGGCCGGTCCAGTCGATGCTCTGACCTTTCTTCAGACCCAGCAGCGCGATACCCACCGGTGCCAGTACGGAGATGGTGCCTTCGGTGCCGGCCTTGTCCGGGTAGACCAGGGTAAGCACCATCTCGCGGCCGCTGGTCTCGTCGACGAAGCGTACGCGTGAATTCATGGTGACGATGTCGGCACCAACGCGGTCGTGCCCCACAACCTTGGCTCGCTGGATCTCGTTCTCAAGCGCGTCCAGCAGATCGGCGGGCCCGTCCAGGGTATCCAGCATCTCATCCAGTCGTTGAATATCCAGACGAGTGAGCACGATAGAGGGGGATTTGCTCATGGCGAACAGCATTGCTCCTTTGAAACAGAGAAAAATAAAAATAACGGAAACGGAATGTGCAGCAGGAACCGACAGAACAGCGGTATGGATAGACAGTACCAGAAAGTAATCTTCTTGCAAGACCTGTCTCTCTGCCGCTGCCGGGCACCTGCGCAAAACATCCGCGGCCGAGCATGGCCCTGGCACCCTCTGCCGTTTAGACTGCAGGGGAGGCCCAAGGAGATTCCCGATGAATGGAGTGAGACAAGCCGCGCTCTTCGTGCGCACCAACCTGTGGATTGTGCCACTGGCATTGCTGCTGGCCTGGGCGCTGTTCCGCTTTCTCGACCCGGCACCGCCGCGTCACCTGGTGATGGTTACCGGCAGCGAGAGCGGCGGCTACCATCAGTTCGGCCTCGCACTCAGGGGTAAACTGGCCGAGCAGGGGCTGACGCTGGAGGTGCTCAGCACCAGTGGCTCCATGGAGAACCTGCAGCGCCTGACCGAGGGGAGCGCAGAGGTCCAGCTGGGGCTGATACAGAGCGGGACCACACGCCTGCTGGAGTCGTCGCAACTGGCGGGGCTGGAATCCCTGGGGGCCATCTATCACGAGCCCCTGTGGCTGTTCCAGCGCAGGGGTACCGGTATTTCCCGGTTGACCGACCTGTTCGAGCACCGGGTGTCGGTCGGGGCCGAGGGCGGGGGTACCTGGGCGGTGGTCGGCAGCCTCATCAGCCAGCTGGGTGAGCACGCCGGTGAGCAGGCGCTGGCCACCGGACAATGGCAGCAACTGGCCGCCGGGGCCTCGCTCAAGGCCCTGCAGGCGGGGGAGCTGGATGCGGCCTTCTTTGTGCTGCCGGTACACAACAGCACCATCAGCCGCTTGCTGGTCGATCCGGAGATGGAACTGGTCAGCCTCGAGCAGACCGCGGCGCTCGCGGCGCGGTTGAGCTTCCTGGAACGTCTGGAGCTTCCCCAGGGGTTGCTGGATCTGCAACGGGACATCCCGCCCCAGTCCTCCGAGCTGCTGTCTCCGGTAGCCACCCTGGTGATCAACGAGCACTTCCATCCCGCGCTGGCGTCGCTGGTTCTCAGTTCCGCAGCCGATGTGCTGCGTGACGGCAGCCTGCTGGACGCGCCGGGGCAGTTTCCCTCTGCTACGCCGGCGGAGCTGCCATTGAGCGCCGAGGCCAGCTATTACCATGAGCGGGGTGTGCCCCTGCTGCAACGCTACCTGCCATTCTGGATCGCGTCGATTGTCGACCGCTACGTGGTGCTGCTGATTCCCTTCATCGCCATCATGCTGCCGCTGGTCAAGAGCATGGGACCGCTCTATGCCTGGCGCATGCGCGCCCGGGTCTATCGCTGGTATGCCCATTTGCGGCGGGTGGACCGACTGATCCACAGCGGGGGCATAGGGCAGGTGCTGGACGAGGAAATCGAATCACTGCTGCGTCTGGAGGATGAGTTGACCCTGGTGGATGTCCCGCTGTCCTATGCCCATGAGCTCTACACGCTGCACCTGCACGTGCGTTACATGATCAACCGGTTGCAGCAGATGCGTCAGCCCGCCGGATCGCACTCTGCCGTTCCGCCCACCACCGACAAGGTTCTGGAGTAATGATGAAGGATGTCCTGAAACACGCAGTGGAAGCCGTCAATCAGGTCCTGCTGGGCAAGCCCCAGGCGGTGCAGCTGGCCGTGGCCTGCATCCTCGCCCGCGGCCATCTGCTGATCGAGGATCTGCCGGGTCTGGGCAAGACTACCCTGTCCCAGGCGCTGGCCCGGGTGATGGGGCTCAGCTATCAGCGCATCCAGTTCACCAGTGACCTGCTGCCCGGGGATATCCTGGGTACCTCGGTATTCGATCGGGACAGCGGCAGCTTCGTCTTTCACCCCGGGCCCATATTCGCCGAGCTGATACTGGCGGACGAGATCAATCGCGCGACGCCGAAGAGCCAGAGTGCGCTGCTCGAGGCGATGGAAGAGGGGCAGGTAACCATTGACGGGGCGACGCGCCCGCTGCCCCAGCCGTTCTTCGTGATTGCCACCCAGAACCCAGCCAGTCAGGGTGGCACCTTCAACCTGCCGGAATCCCAGCTCGACCGCTTTCTGATGCGGCTGACCCTGGGGTATCCGGCGCCGGCGGCGGAAAAGATGCTGCTGCAGGGCGAGACCGGGCGGGTCCGCCTGGACAGTCTGGAGCCGGTCATGACCCGCCAGCAACTGCTCACCCTGCAGGCCATGGTGCCCAGGATCACGGCGACCGAAGCGGTGATCGACTACATTCTGCGGCTGGTGACCCGCAGCCGGGAAAGTCATCTGTGTGCCTGGGGGCTGTCTCCCCGGGCCAGCCTGGGGCTGCTGGCCGCGGCCCGCGCCTGGGCCATGCTGGAAGGGCGGGCCTATGTCATCCCCGAGGATGTGCAGGCGGTGTTCCCGGCGGTAGTCAATCATCGGTTGCGGGCCAGCGATGATCCCGCCGGCCATGGTGGAGGGGCGCTGGCCCAGCGTCTGCTTGCCGAGGTGCCAGCGATTTGATCAGTCGTCTCGCCGGCCAATCCAGCGCCTTGTTCCAGCGCTGGCTGACACGCCGCATTCCGGCGTCCAGTCAGGTGGTACTGAATCACAGGCGCATCTTCATCATGCCGACCAGAGCCGGCATGGGGCTGCTGCTGTTGCTGGTGATCATGCTGATTGGCGCCATCAACTACCAGAACAGCCTGATCTATGTGGTGGTCTTCACCCTTGGCAGTCTGTTCTGGGTCGGCCTGCATCACACCTACCGCAATCTGGCGGGGCTCGAGCTGCATGCCTCGGGCAGTCAGCCGGTGTTCAGCGGCGAGGAGGCCAGTCTGGGTATCGCCCTGGTATCGGCACGACGAGAACATCAGGCCATCGTGCTGGGTTGGCCCGGTAGTGCGCGTCGGCAGGTGGACGTGCCGGCTGGACTGAGTACCACGCTGACGCTCTATCATCCCACCGAGCGGCGTGGCTGGCTGCGTCCGGGCCGGTTGCGGGTGGAGACCCGTTTTCCGCTGGGCTGGTTCGTGGCCTGGAGTCTGGTGGATCTGGACTGGCAGGTGCTGGTTTACCCGCGTCCGGTGGCCGCCCCCTTGCCCGGCCTGGCTGCAGCCGGAGAGGGGCTGGGCGAGCACTGGCTGGCGGAGGGGGTGGACGACTTTCAGGGCCTGCGGGACTACCGCCCGGGCGACTCCCGCCGCCGCCTGGACTGGCGGGCCTGGTCCCGGGGGCAGGGGCTGCACAGCAAGATCTTTGCCGAGCCGCAGCATGAGAGCCAGTGGCTGACCCTGGAACAGGCCCCTGGACCAACCCTCGAGCACCAGCTCGGCTGCCTGACTGGATGGATACTGCAGCTGGAGCAGCGCCAGCAGCCCTATGGCCTGGTCATCCCGGGTACCCGCCTGGCCCCCGCCACCGGAGCGGCACACAGGGACAACTGCCTGCGCGCACTGGCGCTGTACGGGGTGACGGCATGAGTGCGCCACATGCCCTGATTCCGCGCAACGCCCTGGTCTGGCTGCTGACCGCCCAGGTGGTTGCGCTGATGCCGCACCTGCCGCGGCTGCCGCTGTGGGTGGCGGCGGTCTGGCTGGTCTGCGCCGGCTGGCGAATCCAGATCCAGCGGATGCGCTGGGGCTACCCGGGAATACTGGTGCAGGCGCTGGCGCTGGTGGGCGTGGTGGCGGGCGTCTGGGCGGCGCAGGGCAGCCTGATCGGTCTGGACTCGGCAGTCATGCTGTTGCTGCTGCTGTTCATGCTCAAGCTGCTGGAGATGCGCAAGCCGCGGGATGCGCTGGTGGTGATCTACCTGGGGTTCTTCATCGTTGCGACCGCCTTCCTGTTCGATCAGGGCATACCGCTGGCCCTGTTCCAGTGCTTCTCGCTGCTGATTCTGGTGGCGGCGCTGGTGGGACTGCAGCAGACACCCGGGCGCAGCGACCCGGCCCGGGCAATGCGCACCGCCGCCGTACTTCTGCTGCAGGCACTGCCCCTGATGCTGGTGCTGTTCATGGTGTTTCCCCGACTGGGACCGTTATGGGCGGTCAATGCCCCGGGTTCCCAGGCCCGTACCGGGCTGGCGGAAAGCATGAGCCCGGCGGATGTGGCCGACCTGGCTCGCTCGGGCGAGTTGGCCTTCCGCGCGTCCTTCGAGGGTGCACCCCCACCGCAGCCGCTGCTCTACTGGCGGGCCATGACACTGGCCCGGTTTGACGGGCGCAACTGGAGCCGTCTGCCGCTTTCTGCCGGCGAAGCCCATGGCAACTGGCAGCCCGAGGGCGAGCCGGTGCGCTATCAGGTCATAGTGCCGCCCAGCCACCAGCCCTGGGTGTTCAGTCTGCGCGGGGCGCAGACCGTGGATGAGCGTCTGGTGCTCAATCGCGACTTCCTGCTCCAGGCCCGGCGTCCGATCAGCCAGACCATGGCCTACAGCGCCGCATCGCAGCTGGACAGTCTGCTGGAGCCGGCGGGTCTGGAGCCTTTGCAGAGGCGTCTGCATCTGCAGCTGCCGGAGGGATTCGATCCCCGTGCACGAGCCTTCGCCGCCGAGCTGCGGCAGCAGTATCCGCGCGATGCCGATCTGGTGCAGGCACTGCTGCGCCACTTCAATGTTGAGCCGTTCCATTACACCCTGCGACCGCCGACCCTGGGGCGGCACAGCACCGATGAGTTCCTGTTCGACAGCCGTCGAGGCTTCTGTGCCCACTACGCCGGTGCCATGACCTTCGTTCTGCGTGCGGCGGGCATTCCCTCGCGGGTGGTCGCGGGCTATCAGGGCGGAGAGCTGAATCCCAGGGGCAACTATGTTCTTGTCCACCAGTTCGATGCCCACGCCTGGGTGGAGGCCTGGCTGCCGGGGCAGGGCTGGGTATCCTTCGATCCGACCTTTCAGGTGGCCCCCGAGCGTATCGAGGACGGACTGGAATCAGCTCTGCGCGGGGAGGGCAGCTTCCTCGAGGATGCTCGCCTGGCAGCGGTGCGCTACCGGAATATCGGCTGGGTCAACAATGCACGCTTGCTCTGGGATGACCTCAACTACCAGTGGCAGCTGCGGGTTATCGGCTACCAGAGCGAGCGTCAGATGGATTTCTTCAGGCGCTGGCTGGGTACCGCGGACTGGCAGCGCATCGGAATGATATCCCTCGGGGTACTGGTGCTGTGCATGCTGCCGCTGGCGTTCTGGATCCTGCGGCCCGACCTGCGTCCCAGTGCCCCGGAGCTGAAAGCCTGGCGGCGACTGAATCGGCGCCTGGCCCGGCTGCAGCTGCAGGCCGGGGCAGGCGAGGGGCCACGAGCCTGGCAGCAGCGGCTACGCCAGGCTCTGCCCCGACAGCAGGCGGAGCTGGATGCCTTCTTCGATGCCTGGGTCCGGCTGAGATATGCAGGGAGCGACCAAGCCGGCAGAGCCACTGAACTGGCTCGGATGAAGCACGGTCTGAAGCGGCTGATCAAGGCGCTGCCCCGGCGCCGGCCACCGCGACCGACGCGTCTTGCGGGCTTGCCTGATGGGGAACAGCAGGGATAATGTGGCAGGCACGCTTGATGACAGCCAAGGAGTTTCGATGCACCCCTTCAATGCCACGCGCCCCCCTGGATTGGCGGTCGGATTTGCCTTTGCCGGGCTGGTACCCTTCGTAACCGGCGCCATAGGCCTGTGGGTGACCCCCGAGGCCTGGCGTGAATGGGTAATGGAAGAGTTCCTGAACTTCGCTGCGGTCATTCTCGCCTTCATGGGGGCGATTCACTGGGGGCTGGCCATGCGGGCCGAGGAGGGCAGCGAACAGGCGCCCATGCAGCTGGGACTGTCGGTGATACCGCCGTTGCTCGGCTGGTTCGCACTCAGCCTGCCGATCAACTTCGCCATTCCGGTGTTTTTCTTCGCCTTCGGCACCCTCTACTTCGCCGATATCTGGGCGGTGAAGCAGGGGCTGGCACCGGCCTGGTACACCGCCCTGCGGCGCCCGATCAGCCTGGTGATCATCAGTTCGATGATCGTTGCCTGGGGCGCGACCCTGGTGCTGAGCTACTGATTCAATCGGGCAACCGGGATGGGGCTGGCCCTCCCGGCACCCCTCGGCATCAACTCTTCTTGACGAATTCCGACTTGAGCTTCATGGCGCCGATGCCATCGATCTTGCAATCGATGTCGTGATCACCGCCGACCAGGCGGATGTTCTTGACCTTGGTACCCACCTTGACGACCTGGGAGGAGCCCTTGATCTTGAGATCCTTGATCACGGTGACGGTATCGCCGTCCTGCAGCACATTGCCATGGGCGTCCCTGATTACGGACTCGTCTGCGGCTGCCTCGTTACCGCCATCCTTCGGCCACTCGTGAGCGCACTCGGGGCAGACGTACTGGATGCCGTCTTCATAGGTGTATTCGGAATTGCAGGCCGGGCAATTTGGCAATGCGCTCATGATATGACCTCGTGGAAACATGCCTCGCCAGACAGGGCGAGGGGGCTGATCTGAAGGCCCGCGACCATAGCACGCAGCCACCGAACTGTCCATTTGGACAAGCGGATTTGCCTAAATAAGGTTAGAGCTGTAACCTTGTCGATCCTGTGAGAAGCCAAACTCCCCCTAATCAGTACAGCAGGAGTAGTACGCAGCCGCCGGCGAGCGGCAGATCAGTACGATCGGAGAAACCAAGTCATGCACACGTTGACCCATCTGAATGCCACCTCCGGCATTTCAGACCGTTACGAAGTTCCACCCCGCAATCACTCTGCATACAAAGGCTACACATAGCCTGATCCAGCCTGCGCGCACCGGCCGCCGACACTACGGCACCCATGCGCCACACCATCCGTTACTTTCGTATCAACCAGAGTGCACGAACCCGTAATTGCCGGGTGATGTTTCGTGCGCAAAGTAAAAAGAGTGATTCCGTGAACTCAGAATTGTTCCAGTTTTCCACCACGACCGTGCTGCTGTTGATGTTTGCCTTCTATGGCGGCACCTATCTGCTGTCCCGGCGCATCAAGCACGATGCCAATGATGCCGACGGCTTCATGGTCTCCAACCACCGGATCGGCTTCGGCATGGGCGCGGCCAGCATGACCGCGACCTGGGTCTGGGCCGCTTCCTTCTACGCTGCCGCTACCTCGGGCTACACGTATGGGGTGTCCGGGCCATTGCACTACGGTTTCTGGGGCGCGCTGATGATTCTGTTCATCTACCCCTTCGGCCGTCGCTTCCGTGAGCTGGCGCCCAACGCCGCCACCCTGGGCGAGCTGATCCACGCCCGGCACGGAGCCTCCAGTCAGCTGATTCTGGCATTCTCCAACCTGCTGGGCTCTGTCATCAGCCTGATGGTCAACCTCACCGCGGCCGGCGCTCTGGTGTCCGTTCTGTCCCCGCTGTCGTTCCAGGCCGGCATAGTGATCGCGGGGCTCGGCGTGCTCAGCTACACCTTCTACTCGGGCTTCCGCGCCTCGGTGTTTACCGACTTCGGGCAGCTGATGGCGATGATGGCCATTGCCGTGGTAATCATTCCGGCCGTGCTGTTCGCGATGGGAGGCCCGTCAGTGGTGGTAGACAACCTGTCCAACCTGACCAGCGAACAGGCCAACCTGTTCTCCAAAGAGGCCTTCCTGCATCAGGGCGCGCCGTACTTCGTCGCGGTACTGGCCTATGCCATCGGCAACCAGACCATCTCCCAGCGCCTGTTTGCAGTAGATGAGTCGCACATCAAGCCGACCTTCATCACCGCCACCATCAGCTACGGGGCCATCGTCATCGGTCTGGGCATGATCGGGCTCATGGCACTGACCGTGGGCATAGAGCCCCTGGATGGCAACATGAACAACCTGATTCCGCAGATGGTGTCGACTTACCTGCCACCGTTCTTCATCGGTCTGTTCTTCATCCTGGTCATAGGCTCGCTGTCGTCCACCGCCGACTCCGACCTCTCCGCGCTGTCGGCGATCATGATGGCTGACGTCTATGGCAAGAATATCGCCAAGAACCGTGCCGATCCGCGCAAGATGCTCATCATCGGCCGCACTACCATGATAGTTGCCACTGTGCTGGGCATGATCCTGGCCAGCATGTCCTTCGACATCCTGGTGATGCTGGTATTCGTGGGTGCACTCTGGGGTGCCATCGTATTCCCGGTGATTGCCAGCTGTTTCTGGGATCGGGTCACCAATGCGGCCTTTACCTGGGCAGTAGTAGCAGCGCTGCTGGCGTTCAGCGTGGTGCGTTTCGAGCTGCTGCCGATGACCGGTGCGCTGGCGCTGGGTATGGAACTGCTGGCGGCCATCGGCGCCGGTGTAGTGGCCGGGCTCATGACCTTCGGGTTCTTCGGCAAGCGCCTGGGTGTGCTCGCCTTCTTCATCGCTACAGCGGTAATAGGCTGGATCGGCGCGGGCCAGCTGCGCGAGTACACGGTGCTGCTGTCGTCGTTGACGGCCTATGGCGTCAGCACCCTGGTATGCATCGCCATCAGCCTGGCCAGCAGTGAGCGCTTCGACTTCGACACCATTCAGCAGCGTGTCAGTGATTACAACAAGCCTGCCGAGGATGATGTCCCGGAAGGCACCCTGACCGCCCGCTGAGCGACCGGGCAGCCTGCCGTCTGCGGGCTGCTGAATTCAACAGGAGATTACACATGCAAACCCTGATTTATGGCAGTTACATCCTCATCTGGCCCATTCTCACCCTGGTCATGCTCGGCCTGATCGTCAGTGCGGTACTGCGCGATACCCGCGAAGCCCGCCGCAACGGCAACGAGCTGGTCTGACCTTCTGCCTCAGGGGAGTCGCTGCTCCCCTGAAGGTTTCAATGCCGCACTGGCATCCCTGGCCATGTTCGCGGCGAGCTCCTGAGCCATGTTCAGACGCCGCAGTATCCACGGCTTCAGGTCGTACACGAAGGGGTCGCTGAACTCCTCCTGATTTCCCCACTCGATCCGGACGAACTCGGGGCTGGCCCCGCCGCTGCGTCCATCGCGCAGGCTGTTGCTGATTTCCTCGGTGGCGGAGCGCAATACCGGCTGGATGTCGCTCTGATCCTCGTCCCGCCGCATCAGCAGCATGGTCTTGACGGTGGTCAGTTGCGCCAGCAGCTGATAGCCATGGCTGAGTAATTGTTCCAGGGGCTCCAGTGCCGGACGTACCGCCCGGGGCTCGACCAGGGACCGACGCGTGGCCATCACCAGCGCTGACAGGCTGTCGTAAGCCTCCTTGCGGGCCAGGCGCCACTCGAGCTCGGGCTCATCATCCACCGCAGTGAACTGGCCGAGACTCAGGGCGATCTGCGCATGCCGGGCCTGCGCCTGCAGGGCTCGGTGGACCAGCGAAGGGATCTGATTGCGTTCCCACGAGGGCAGCACATAACTGAAGCCCCAGGCAATGGTGACACCGATCACGGTGTCGACAATACGTTCCAGCATGTTGAACATGGGGCCGTCGGCAGCGCTGATCAGGTGGGCCTGCACCAGGCTGACAACGGTCGCCGCCACGGCGGTGATGAGGTAGCGGCGCACGGCAAAGGAGTGGGAGATTGCCTGGGCAAGCGGCACTACGACCAGAAGCACCAGCGGGGGAGCCTGGGTCGAGAGAATGGCGCCGGCCAGAGCGCAGCCCAGGAGAGTGCCGGCGACCCGGCTGTTGCGCCTTTCGAGGGTCTGGGACAGGCTGCCGCGCAGCACTACCACTATGGTGACCAGTATCCAGTAGCCATGGGTAGCCCAGGGCAGGGCCAGCGAAATGAGGTAGCCGGTACCTATCGCCAACGCCGCCCGCAGGGCATGGCGCAGGGGTGGTGCATCCCAGTGCCAGAGCATCCGCAATGGGCGCAGTGACCAGCTGGTGGGGCTGACGAACAGCTTCCAGGCCGTACGCACTGCCTTCAGGTCCGGCTCGACCTTGCCCCTGGCCAGGCGGTTGACCCGTAGAATCTCATCGTTGATCAGGCCGACACGATTGGTCAGGCCACGCAGCAAGGTGGTCAGCGAGGGACCCTGTGCTTCCTGGGCAGGCAGCCGCTGGGGCATGCGATTCAACGCCGCCAGCGCCGGCCGCCAGTCATTGAGCGGTGCCGAGCGGCGGAAGAACAGCAGATCATCGGCATGCCGTTCCAGCTCATCGGCCATCTGGTCGAGCAGGGCGTGCATTTCCACCAGTACCGGCGCTGCCTCAGGGTGGGATCTGACCAGGTCCAGATCGAGCTCGCTGGCCAGGAGGTGATCGCGGATCTCCAGCACATTGATCATGATCGCCGCCAGCTGCTGGCGGCGGGGTGTGCGTGGCGATTCCAGCAGCAGATCGCGGGCGGCCTGCAACTGCTCGGCCAGTTGCGCCTGCTTCTGCATCAGTTCGCCGATCGGCGGGGTATCGGTAGTGGGGTCGAAACGGTCCGCCTGGCTGCGCATCAGACTGCTGAGGGCCAGCAGCGACTGGGCCAGCAACTGCTGGCGATAGCGGTTGTTGAGCAGCGCGTTGGCGAGGGTGGCATAGATCACGTACAGCAGCGAGCCGCTGGTGAAATAGATGCAGGTGGTCAAAAGGTTACCCTGGCTGAGATGCCGGGGCACCGCCATGGAGAAGGTCATGGCGAACATGATGGATATCACCACCGGCAGGCCGCGGGAACCCCAGGCACCGGCCAGGAAGGCGAAGAAGGTTGCCGGCACCAGCAGCATGCCGAGATACAGCGGCTGATCCTGCAGCAACTGGACGCCGGCAAAAAGCGGCAACCCTACCAGCGCCGCCGGCAGCAGGCTGCCGAGCTTGCCCCGGCGGGGCGCGGCATGGTCCGGTGGAATGCAGATGATGGCGCCCACGGCCATCACCGAGGCCACGAACTGACCCTGCAGCAACCAGGCTGTCCCGGCGATCAGCATCAGGCCAAACCCGGCGGAGAAGCCGGTGGTGACATAGGAGCTCAGAAGAACGCGAAATGCGCGGGTCAGCCGACCTGTCATGTTTCCTGTCCATGATGATTTCAGTAACAGGATAGACGGGCCGGGAGCGGAGCAGGACACGGAAGCGGCAGGGCACACCGCTCCCATGGCCGCTCCGGCTCAGTGTTGCTGGAAGAACGTGAGGTTGGTGGCAATGCCGCGGGCGGCGTTATCCACATCCCAGGCAGCCGGGTGCCCCATCTGCTGCAACAGCGTGCCAACCTTCTGCAGGCTGCGTACCGCAGCCTGGGGGTTCTCCGGCAGATGCTCCAGGCGCAGCAGGGCCATGGTCACCCGGCGCTGCAGGGGGCGGGGCAGGTCGGTGCCGGCCTTGAGCAGGTGCAGTTGCTGGATGGCATCACCGATGGCCAGTACCGCCAGGGCTGCACTGGTCGCCGGTTGCAGCGGCTCGGCACTGCGATTGACGCTCTGGATGAGCTTCAGCAGGCGGTGATGCAGGCGCACCCGCCAGACCTGGTGCCGGGCCGGTGCCATGGGGTTGCGTGCCATGCCGGCCAGCTCGTTGAGCATCATGCCGGTCAGGTGCTGGCGCCGGCGCCGGGCATCGGCAGGCCACACAAAGCGGAAGGCGATATAGGCCAGCAACGGACCAGAGACCACCGCAGCAGCAATCACCAGGGAGTCGGCAAAGGTTCGCTCCAGCGGCAGCACGGGATGCGACAGCAGCAACAGTGCCATCACGTAATCCAGGGATCCGCTGGCCACCCTGGGATGGGCGAAGAAGGGGACTATCACCAGAATGAACGGACTTAGCAGGGCGATCAGTTGCCATTCACTGGTCGCCAGCGGCCATAGCAGCCAGTGACAGCTGAGCGCGGCGAGGGCGGCAATCGACTGCCAGATGAAGATATGCCCCATGACCCGCGAAGGCGCCTCGAAGGTAGAGAACAGGGTGATCATCACCGAGGCCCCGAGCATCACATAGGCGCCGACCGACCAGCCACTGAGAATCCACACCACGCCGATCAGCAGCAAGAGACCGAAGGCGCGCACAGCCGCCTGACGGGCACCGACCCAGTCGCGGTGCAACACCACACGGTTGCGGATGGCGGTCATGCCGGTATCGTCACCTTCGGTAGCCAGATGCTCGCGCTGACTGTCCAGCAGCTGGCGCAGGACATCCGCTGTCGCCCGGTCGGTGCTGCAGGCCAGTGCAGCTTCCAGGGCACAAAGAACCTCCTCTGCCGGTGCGTTCTCCTCGAGGATGCGGGCGGCTTCGCACAGGGCGCTGGCCATATGCTCGTCCTGATTCAGATGACGGGCGCTGCGTATCCAGTAGGCGGCGCCCACCTGCGCCTGCACCAGAGCGCGCAGGGCGCGGACGCTGCGGTGGCTGCGCACCGAGCCGGCGGCCTTGATATCGAACAGCTGCTCGGCACTGGCAATGCGTTCCAGCAATCGATGCGCCTTGTCGGCGCGGGTTTCTGTGGTATCTCCGGTAAAGGCAGTCGCCATGGCACGCAGGATATCGCTGGTGGTGCGTCTCACCCGCAGCGCAGCATGATCTTCGGCATTGCGCGGGGTGAAGATCAGGCCGACCAGCAGGCCGACCAGCACGCCGGTCATCACGGTAAGCATGCGGTCACTGCCCAGGGCGAAGATCTGCCCCGCAGGCTGCTGGGTATTGAGCAGCGCCACCATGGTGGCTGAGTAACCCGACAGCAGCGCGCCGTAGGAGACCAGCCCACTGAGCAGATTGCCGATGCCCACGCAGAGGCCGATCCACAGGGACAGGCTGAGTACCAGCAGCGGCAGGTTATCGCCGGCAACCACCACCAGCACTACCCCGAAGAGGGTGCCTATCAGGGTACCGAGGGCGCGGAACAGGCTCTTTTCCACCAGCATGCCGCGTACCGGCTGCGACACGGCCCATACGGTCATCGCTGCCCACTGCGGATGTTCCAGCCCCATCAGCCAGGCGACCACCAGTGCCAGGCAGGAGGCGAGGGCGGTGCGCAGGCCGAATCCCATGCGCGCTACATCGAAGCCCCGGCGCGCCAGCCAGGGAGTAATCGCCCGTACCTTACTCATCTACTGACCCGCTGTTGAGCAGACCGATCCGGCGGTGAATCAGCTCCAGAGCGTCGAGCATCGCTTCCAGTTGCGGATCGGTCAGGTCAGCCAGCATCTGCTGTTCTATGTGGCGCAGCTGCTCGCGGATCTGGCCTACGGCAACCTTGCCCGCCTCGGTCAGCATGACCAGTTTGACCCGACGGTCCTCGGGTGCAGTCAGCCGCTGGATGTGGCCGCGGCTTTCGAGCGTATCGAGCAGACGAACCAGGCTGGAGCCATCAATGCCCACCAGAGAGGCGAGTTCCTTCTGACTGACGCCGTCGCCGGATTCGGCCAGATGGATCAGGGGAGCCCAACTGATATCTGACAGACCGACGGCGGCCATCTGCTGGTCGATGGTTCGGCGCCAGAGGCGCGACAACATGGAAAACCGGATACCGAAACGATCCCGGGGTGAGGATGAAGGCATGGATAATGATTTGAATTCAATTGAATGGAATCAAATCATACCACTGATGCCCGGCATGGACCAGCGGGGTACAGCCAGCTCACCACCAGGGACCGGTACGGAAACTGGTCCCGACCACCACGAATGCCACGCCCAGCAGTGTCACCAGGCGTATCCGCAGGGCCATGGCGGGCAGCGTCTGTTCGCTGAGGTGGGGTATGACGCGCAGGCGTGCATCGATCGCCACCAGCAGTGTCATTGCCAGCAGGGCGAGCTTGAGCTGAATGAGCCGTGAGGGGAAATGTTCGGCAGTGAACCAGCTGGCTATATCCGGCTGGCGGATACGGGCCAGCCACAGGCCGGTGATGACCTGGATGATCAGCGCGGACATGCCCCACTTCTCATAGGCCGCTTCGAACGCGGTCAGTTCACCGACCGCGCGCCGCCGCAGAATGCCGGGCAGCAACCCCAGAGCCAGTACCAGGTGGCCGCCGGTCCATACGGTGGCGGCGAGGATGTGAATCAGCAGCAGGTAGGGATACATGGGTCAGTCCGCGCTGGCGTTGGCACTGGTCGCAGTGGCAGCAGCCTGCTTTCTGCGGCTCTCCGGAGAGAAGTCATTTTGCGAAAACACTTCATTGAGGATGTTCTGCTCGATGAAATTGCGCTCCCCCACCTTGACCGGGAGGCGCACGGTCAGATGTATCTCGCCGGCCACAGGGACCTGCAGCGTCACCCGCGGCTCCACGGTAGGCATCATCAGCCCGCGCTGATTGCCGATCTTGCTCATGTACCGGCGCACCAGCTCGAGGTAGGGCTGGCAGTGGCGATTGGCCGACTCCAGCAGTGCCGCCTGGGCCAGCTGCCAGTTGTCCTCGCGCTTGAAGGGAANNGGGTGGTGAAGCTTTCGTTGACCACCGGCTCGGAAACGAACAGGGCATTGGGTATCACTATCCGCCGTCCCGTGCGCTGGTGCAGATGCTTGCCGGGGCCGACCTCGAGGATGGTCGTGGCCAGCAGGGTCTGGTCGATCACGTCACCACGCAGGTCCTTGACCTGGATGCGATCCCCCAGAACGAAGGAGCGCGATCCGCTCTTGAGAATGGAGCCGGTGATGCACAGGATCAGCTCCTTGGTTGCCACCACGAAGGCCACGGCAATAGCGACGATCGACAGAGCCAGGGTGCGCAGCTCCTCACCCCAGATCATCACCAGCCCGAGCAGCATCAGCAGCAGGAAGCCGTTGCGCGAGTTCACCAGCCAACGGCCGCGCAGCTCGGGGGACTGCACGGTACGCAGAATGAAGCGGGCGGTCAGTGCGCGCAGCACCATCACCACAACGATGAGTATCACCGAGCTGGCGATGAGGCTCAGTACGGCATCGGAGATGACAAAGTTGTCCGGCAGCCAATCCAGATTCTGAAACATGTGTGGTATCCCTGCGGGTTGCAAGCGCCAATGATCTGTCCTGCGGATGCCGCCGTCAAATGCAAACATGTGCCGGGCGAGACCGCTGCGCGACACGCTGGACAAGGGCGCGTTACTACCGGTTGGGAAGATTGTCTGAAGGCGATTGTTGGCGGCGGCTTTCGATGGAGAAACGAGCTTGCGTGAAGTTGTCCTGCCAATGCCGGAATTCGAACTTTTGCCAGGGGCTGGCACAGGAATATTAGTTCGCTATATCACTCGAAAGAGTGAATTTGATCCATGTAACCCTTTGTACGATAACGATAATCTCGCTCAGGTCCGGGTTCTATAACCAAAAGCCGCAGTTCGCATGACTCATCCGGGTGAACTTGCCTTGTTGTTATTGACGCGCATTATTTCAATTTCAATACTCCGGTGCTGTTGATGGTAGTTCTCTTCCGGGACATCAACAGGATGCGTCAATAACAATAAATCGAACAGCAACTTCCTGGAGTAACAATGATCAATAACATCTTCCCGAAATCGCTGCTTTCCATGATCGCGGCAGGGGCACTGCTGATGTCCGCGTCGGCCTTCGCCACCAACCCTCCGGCAGATCCGCCCCCTGGTGGTGATTCCCCCTACGCCCGTGGTCCGGATCCGACCGTCTCTTTCCTTGAAGCAAGCAGCGGTCCCTACAGCACCCGTACCAGCCGGGTATCGGGTCTGGTCAGCGGCTTCGGCGGCGGTACCATTCATTACCCGACCGGTGTGGAAGGCACCATGGCGGCGATTGTGGTGATCCCGGGCTTCGTTTCGGCCGAGTCGTCCATTGACTGGTGGGGTCCCAAGCTGGCATCCCACGGTTTTGTGGTGATGACCATCGACACCAACACCGGTTTCGACCAGCCGCCGAGCCGCGCCCGTCAGATCAACAATGCGCTGGACTATCTGGTCAGCCAGAACAGCAGTCGTACCAGCCCGGTGCGTGGCATGATCGACACTGATCGTCTGGGTGTGATCGGTTGGTCCATGGGCGGCGGTGGCACGCTGCGCGTGGCCAGTGAGGGCCGTATCAAGGCGGCCATTCCGCTGGCACCCTGGGATACCGTCAGCACCTATGCCGGGCGTTCGCAGGCACCGACCCTGATCTTCGCCTGTCAGGCCGACATCATCGCGCCGGTGGCGGCACATGCGTCGCCCTTCTACAATCGCCTGCCCAACGGCATCGAGAAGGCCTTTGTGGAAATCAACAATGGTACCCACTACTGCGCCAATGGCGGCGGCCTGAACAACGATGTGCTCAGTCGCTTCGGGGTTTCCTGGATGAAGCGGTTCCTCGACGAGGACACCCGTTACAGCCAGTTCCTCTGCGGCCCGAACCACACCTCCGATCGCAACATCTCCGAGTACCGCGGCAACTGCCCGTACTAAGTCTGACAGCCGGCCCTTCGGGGCCGGCTCCGCTGTTTGTCTACCGGCAGATGCCGAAGCTGCCACCCTCCAGATGGAAATGATTTTCGTGCGGCTGGTTGTAGTCCGGACCCAATACGGTACCGAAATAACCGCAGGCCCGGGAGTGCACTTCACGCAGGAAGTCTTCACGCGTCTTGTCCCGGGAATTGTCCCAGTCATCCAATACGCTTATTCGCCTGCCATCGGCCGTGCGGAAGGCGGCAACATCCAGGGCATTGGCAGAGGCGTGCTGACTTTTCCTGGCATTGTCGCGGTTGTAGATGTTGCGGCAGGCGAAGCTGCCGAAATGATCGACCCTTGCAACTCGGGCACCAAGGTGCTGCTCGGCCAATGGCTGCAGCTGCTGGCGTTCGAACATGACCCAGGCCACGGCCAGGGGACAGGCGAGGGTGAAGCTGCTGTTGTAGGTCAGGCCGGTGCGGCTGATGCGTACCACGTTGGACAGGGGGCATCCGGCAACCGGGGTATAGTCTTCAAGCGCGGTGTAACTGATGGCGCCGTCCGGTGCGCGCTGCAGTATGTCCAGGCAGCGCTCCGGTTCGTCGGCCAGGCGCCCGAGCTTCCATTTGCTGACGAAGGTCATGGGATGCTCTATGGCGAGCGGCTCCCATGGATCCCACTGGGGTGGCAGCCAGCGCCACGGCTGCCAGCAGATCAGCCAGGCGGTGATGGCTGCCAGCATTGTCCAGCCCAACAGACGCAGGACGGTCCTCATGAATGTCCGTCCCGGCCAGTCTGCTGGTTAACGGCGAACGACCGCCAGAAGTATGCCGCCTACCGCTGCCGCTGCGCCGAGCAGCAGAAGCCACATGGTGCTGTCAGTGAATCGACCGGTAAAGGTTTCGGCAACCTGATCGCCGAGTGACTGGGAGGACTGCCAGCCGAAATACAGCATGATCAGTCCCACCACCAGCAGCACGATGCCCAGAATCTTGTTCCCACCCATGATGTCTTCCTCTTGTTATCGACGGACACACCGTCTCTGGTAGGTCTGACCGGAGCGGTAGAAAAAAGTGCGGTTTACCGAGGTCGGGTCACCCGGGAGGAGGGCTTTCTGCTATGGTGACCGCACTTTTACCAGTTGTACGGTTATCAACATGGCATCCGTCGATCCCATTCCTTTCGCCGGCGAGCAGACCCTCAGCCTGCGCCAGATAGATGAACTCAACGGCCTGGCCAAGGGCAGCAGTTTCCGCCTGTTCAAGACCTGCGAAGAGGAACTGGTGGAAGGCCGGGATTTCTACTGGCTGAATGCAGAGCTGCACGCCGGCTTCATTGATCAGCTCAAGCGGGAGGGGCGTATCTATGCCACTACCCGTAATCTGGTACTGCTGACCCGCAGCGGCTATGAACAGATCCGCATCCGTTCCCGGTCCTGAGACCGATCGGGCGGCAGTGCGGGCGTAAGGATATGGGGATGCTTGTCGAACTTCTGGCGGTCATGGCGCCGGTGCTGATAGTCGCGGGAATCGGGTATGGCTGGGCGCGTTCCGGCCAGCCCTATCCAACCGACTTCGTTACCCGTCTGGTCCTGAACGTGAGTACGCCGTGCCTGGTGCTGTCCACATTGAGCCGGGCGGAGGTCGACCTTGGTGTGTTCAGTCAGGTCGCCCTGGCCTGCGTGATCATCACGGGGCTGATGGCCATGGTGGGTCTGGTGCTGAGCCGCCTGCTGGCTACGGACGCGCGGGTGCTGGTGCCGGCCTACATGTTCCCCAATACCGGCAACATGGGACTGCCGATCAGCCTCTATGCCTTCGGAGAGCCGGGTCTGGCCCTGGCAGTGGCGTTCTTCGTGGTGCTTTCCGTCGGTCATTTCAGCGTGGGTCTCATGCTCTCCGGTGCCGCCCAGTCCTGGCGCCGACTGCTGCTCAACCCGGTCATCATCAGCCTGTGCGTGGCGGTCGGCGTACTGTTGCTGGATCTGTCGCTGCCCCGCTGGCTGGATAATACCGTCAGCCTGCTCGGCAGTCTGAGCATTCCGATGATGCTGCTGACGCTGGGCGTTTCCCTTGGCAGTATCCGGCCGCGGCAGATAGGGCGGGGGTTCGCGCTGGGCGGTCTGCGTATGCTCTGTGGCGCGGCCATTGGCTGGGTGGTCGCCCTCGGCCTTGACCTTCCGCCTCTGGCCCAGGCCGTATTGGTGATGCAGGCGGCAATGCCGGTGGCGGTCTTCAACTACCTGTTTGCGGTGCGCGCCGGGCGCTCCCCGGAAACCGTGGCCAGTCTGGTCATCTGTTCCACACTGTTGTCTTTTGTGTTGATCCCGCTGCTGCTGGTCTGGTGGTTGCCACTCAGTGGGCAGGGGTGAGGCATTCGGTCCTATTATTGATCCAGCTCAATTCCTGCGGCTGGCCTCAGGCTATACTGCTGCTTTTTCTCACGGCAGGATGCTCATGATTCGCAGTAAACTCTTGAAAAACCTCGTCATCGCATCAGCAATGGGAATGGCTGCAGCCTCGCAGCTTCAGGCGGCGACCACGGACGAGGCGATGCGGCAGCTCGAGGCCATCATGGCTGACGATCAGCGGCGTCAGGCCAGTTTCGATGCCGGGCATGAGCGTATTCGCTTCTGTGGCTACTGCCATGGTGAGGATGGCAACAGCAAGCGCGATTTCATCCCCAACCTGGCGGCCCAGCACCCGCAGTATCTGTTTGAACAGTTCGAGAAGTTCGGCGATGGCCGACGGGAGGACCATGTGATGTCGACCCTGGCCCGTGCTCTGTCGCTGCAGGAGCGAATCGACATTGCCGTGTACTACAGCCAGCAGACTGCCCGGCCGCGTGAAGGGGCGGACCCGGTGAAGGCGGCGGCCGGCCAGCGAATCTTCCAGAGCTACTGCTTTTCCTGCCATGGCGCCGATGCCGAGGGGGTGAGCAACATGCCTCGGCTGGCCGGTCAGCCGGCGCAATACGTCGAGACCGCGCTCAAGCGCTTCCGGCAGATGGATCCGGCAGCCAGTACCTCTCCGATGGTGGGAGTGGCCAGAGGGCTCAAGGACGAGGATATCGCGGCGGTTGCCGCCTATCTGCAGGGGCGCTGACAGCCCCTGCAGCGGGATGATCAGGCCCGGCCGTGGGCCTGCTCCGCCAGCTGGCTCGCGTCGACCCGAACGAACACCGAGTCGCCGATGGCGGTCAAAGTGTCTCCCGCGTAGATCTCGCAGATTACCCGGCTCTTGCGCCCCAGTGGGCCGTCGACCCGGGCGCGCAGGGTCAGCTCCACCCCCATGGGGGTCGGCTTGATGTACTTGATTCCCAGACTGCCGGTCACGCAGTTGACCTTGCGCGGCTCCTCACCCCGGGCCTGGGCCTCGCGCATGTGATAGGCCATCGCCGTCCAGTTGGAATGGCAGTCCACCAGCATGGCCAGCAGGCCGCCGTACACCAGATCAGGCCAGCCGCAGTACTTCTCCTCCGGAAGATGCCGGGTGATCACATGGACCTGGTCCTGGTCCCAGTAGCTCTTGATGTGCAGCCCATTGGGGTTGGCGCCGCCGCAGCCGAAACACACGCCGTGGGGCGACATCAGGTCCTGAAGAGCAATGGCTGTCATGGTTGCATCCCTCTGAATTCGTATCCGGTTGCTAGTTTGCCCCCGCCTGAAGGCTTATTCCAGAGCGCTCGTCGGGATTGATTGCGGGTCATTCATGGAACCGCTGACGGACCGGGAGCAGGCAGGGTTCACGCATTGCCAGTGGAACCGTCTCGGTGAACGCCTTGTCACAAGTTGCGTACTTTCAGACAAGTTGTCGCAAACACGAGGGAATTACCATGAAGAACTGGTTGCTGGCGATGTTCTGTGTCACCGGTATGCTGACCCTGGTCGGCTGCTCCAACGATCACCTGATCCGTACCAGCGATGGTCAGTTGATCGAGTCGGACAACAAGCCGGAAATCGATGATGACACCGGCATGATCGAATACGAGGATCACAGTGGTCGCATGAATCAGATCCCGCAGAGTGACGTCCGCGAGATCAAGGAGCGCTGAGGTCCGGCGCTGCCTCGGATATCCCTGCGGGCAGCCGCAGGGCCTTCCGTCCATCGGCATCCCGGCCCTGGTGCAGGGAAGTCCACGTCAGGTTTTCCGCCATCTGATATAACTGGCGGTGTCAGCGGGACTCGATGACCCGTAGCCGCCAGGAGGGCAGGCTGGCAGACATCAATCGGTAATCAAGGCAACAGCGAAAATGGATAGACGACGGCGCGTCCGATTACGCCGCAAGACCCGGAGACGTCGCGCCAGACGGCGCACTTATCTGCTTTTCCTCGAACGACAGATTGCCTCATGGCGAGCCCGCGGGGTTCTCATGGAGCGTTTGCGACGCAAGAGAAAGTAATCCGGTTCTCTGCCGGTATTCGGTGACCGGCGGTCTGTCTCCGCTATGGCGCTGTTCCAGACCGCCGGATAGAATACGCCACGTTTTTT